>ERZ773009.1517-NODE-1517-length-15818-cov-27.480429_pt1 | contig 15818 bp, 10 predicted proteins | sample MGYA00580663_ERZ773009 | MGnify/ENA primary metagenome ERZ773009 (study PRJEB29015, sample SAMEA2737969) | human oral metagenome | biome: human oral; feature: human-associated habitat; material: dental | place: China | collected 2026 ... | reverse complement strand
ACCCCGACGACCACGCCCACCGACCCCACCCCACCACCCCCATGAAAGATCGAGGCTAAGCACCAGCGCCCCATCACCCCCGACCGACCACGGGCATCGCGAACGCGCCCGCGCACAGCCGAGCGCCCCACAGCGTCCCTCACTCCGTGCGCGTCATGTGAACGGATCCGGGCGGCCGCTCCCGCGGTGAACCACCGCCCTCTGAACGAGCCTTCTGACTTGCCCCGATCTATTTCGCGACGATCCCGACGGCAACGCCCATCAAGCGGCGTGAGAATGATTCGCAGACCCTGCCCTCGTCAACTCATACGGATCTTCATCCCGCATTCCCGGAGAATCGATTCATTCATCCGCCATCAACGCCTCGCACATGACCCAACAGGCACCATGGAAGGCGGTCCCGGCGTCCGGTGCTACCATGGCCCCATGACCGACCCCATTGCGATTGCACGGCTCAGCACCAAGGTCGCACGGGGCGTCACCGGCATCACATCCGATGTCGCTAATCTTGAAGGAAGAAGACGATCGGCGATACGGGCCGCTGGATCGTCTGGTCCATCGATGTCCCGCGAAGCCGCCACGAGGAGTTCCGATGAGCGTAGGCGCGTTCGCATTCATCACGATCACGCTCTTCATGATTCATGAGTTCGACGAGATCATTTTCATCCGTCGGTACATCGACGAGCATGAGAACGATGAGCGCTACGCGTCGGAGATGTTCATCGCGGGGGCGGGCAGTTACCCGTCGACCGAATCGATAGCGGCGAAGATCTGCGAGGAGTTCATCGTCTCAAGTCTCATCCTATCGGTCGGGATCCTCCTGGGCTCGGTTGAGACCATAGCCGCCACCTTCATCGCCTACGCCCTGCACCTCGTCGCTCACATCCGCGAGGCCCTCGTCTTCCCCGGATGGGCGCCGGGGAGCCGGACCGCCGTGTTCACTTCCCCATTGGTGGTGGCGACGCTGGGTATTGCATTCGTCACATTTCCCGTCAACTACCTGTTACTGGCCATCCTCACGGTCGTGATCGGCGCCGCACTGCTGATTAACCTGGGACTTCTGCACAGAATTACGGGCAAGATCGACGAGTCGATTTCGAAGGCGGCCTGACAATCGCAAAGTTTCCGGGTGTTCGGTCATCCGATGCACGAAACCTAAGGTGCCCGCAAAATTTATTTTACCGTCATCACAGTCCCACAACCGCAAGTTCTAACTTATTAACGCAACCTCGTAAAGTCGGTTCAGAATAATCCATAGAATCCATCCGGACGGTATTCTTGATGCTTCACTCACAAATCGGTCCTCCTCGACAGCGGCCCGCTAACAAGTTCGTTAATTAGTGGAATAAGGAGTCCCGGCTCGACTGCACCACTTCTCTCCGCTCGAATCTGAGTCAGGGCAAAGGCTAACGCCAGTCTCATAACGGGTTCGACATCCATATTCGGAACGCTTGCAAAAGATTGCATGAAAGGATGCGAGCGGTTAATCTCAAGGCTCCATGATTTGTCGGTGTTTATGAGGCGAAGCCATAGTTCTACGAAGGAAGGGTCGTCGACCACGCGGAGCAGAATACTTTCTCCAGCCGGTCCGCCGGCGAACTGACTGATACTAATTGTCTGCTCGATGGGCTCCGATACTGACATGTCGGAGACAACAGCAGCATTAGTCAAGTTTTTAGTTGTTACAGAATCCTCTGTCAATGGGTGCTCGAGTACGTGCGCGATAGCCTCCATGGAAGTTTTCACATGCTGTTGTGCACTACGACTTCGCTCAGTGACGCGGTGTCCGCGAGCCATATGCAGAAGAGGAAGAGGATCTTTGTCTAACTCGCTAGCGAGTTGCTCGATGAACGCTTCTTCATCGTCACCCACCCACAGCAGGGCGTCTTTAGTATGTGTCACGGGGATCTCCGAAACGTCCAGTTCTCCGATCAGACGCTGAGACTCGAAGGAGTTGGAAGCCCCGAAGACCTCATATGGTTTGTATCCGTCATCGGCGTCGTTAGCTGCACCACCAGCACCCTTCACCACCTTGCCACGATAAAGCATTGCGAACCCTGCTTGTTTGGCTTTTCCCTTAGCCAGCAGTCCTCCCCAACCACTCACACGGGCACCCGACGGTAAAGTCAAGGTAATTTTTTTACGCCAGTGGCGCGATGGACCGCTCGGCTGATCCCATCGTGAGGCAACTAAGAGTTTGGGTTCTGAGTAGGACAGTTCCTTCCCTCCGACGACGATATGAACGTCGGGTTTGACGATAAAAGCGCGATAGATGCTGGTAAGATAATCACGAATCTTCCCCAGCGTTCGCCCTCTAGGAATAGGGTGATTTAGGTTTCTCAAAACGAGAGTGGTGCCGTGCTCAAGAGGATCCGCAGGCGTCTCTTCCAATGGAATACTACTGACGTTAGATTCAACAATATTGGGTATGTCGAAGACAACGGTTCGACGAACATATTCGCCGAGCGCCGTCGTCGTTACCGTAAAATGTTCTGCATACCAGGCGGCGGCACTTTTCATTCCTATGCCGAACTGGGAAAGACCGGTCTGGTCTGCGGGCGGGGACGCCGGAGTGAAGGCGCGGGGGATGTCGGTCGTGCAGATGCCAGCCGCATCATCGTTGATCGTGATAGTCTCATCGGTCGCATTGAATTCTATATTGATATTGATCCGTGCCGAGCCGAGAGCGGAACTGAGCCGTTCACGATTAGATTGCCAGGATTGAAGTGCATTGTCGACGAACTCCCCGATAGCGTACCACGGTTTGTAATTCATCGCAGGGAACAGAGCCAGCATACCAACGTCTGGACGAACTATGACACTGTTGATGGGCACATTGCGAGCGGACATGGTGCGAATCCTCTACGTTCTGGAGATGGGGATAAGGAAGGTAACCGAAAATATGACGTCTTATCGCAGATGTCGACGGCAAAAGTAATCCGTCATCGACAATGATAGCAGAGAGGCCCGTCGCTGCCCGCCCTTCAAAGGTCTCAATCAGGTAACGGTTCAGAAGAGGCGGCCCTACGAATGCGCTCAACGGCGGTAGATACGTTCTCATGCTCCCAAACACGGATGACTCTCCAACCGAGTGCAGATAATTTTGCGTCGGTGTCGGCATCACGAGTCTGGTTACGAGAAATCTTCCATCGCCACCACTCCGAGTTACGGTCGGGTACAGTACCGTGTTCTGGACAGCCGTGCCAGAAGCAGCCGTCGACTTGGACAACCACTTTTTGGCGAGTGAAGGCAATGTCAACTTTTCGGCGCGGAAGTCCTGGAACCTTGTACTGGACACGATAGCGCAGCCCTGCGTGCCACAGTGCCCTCCGGAGAGTTATTTCAGGAGTGGTATCACGACGGGCTAGGGCTGAGTATCTTCTGCTGACTTCCTTGTCCGCCGGTCGATTGCGCGGAGGCTCCGCGGCGCACAGAGAAGCAGACTCGTCATTACTTGTCACAAGACAACCTACTTGGTGAAGAGTGCGGCGACAGGTCCGTCAGGGCTCTCCGGCGCAGCATCCACGGCGGCTAGGATTCGACGACCTGATCTGCTTGAGATGAGAATCTCGCGATCACGTTCGCAGTGCATTTTGAAAATATTCCATACAGCACCAACATTCACGGCATTGCCCAACTGCCTGTATGTTTTTGCGTCGGGTTGGTCTGCGAAAGAGAATTCATCCGGAAACCCCTGGAGCCTGGCGGCTTCTCGCGGAGTGAGCCGTCGCCTGTACCGACCAATGATGCTTGTCTGCGTAATCGCGACAAGGGCGGGCACGTATGTGGGCGGCTTAGCGCGCAAACCTGACGGTCTGAAATGCATGAGGCATTCCCAGAGTGACCCGAGGTTCTGAGCCTGCCACTCAAGTTTCCGACGTGAAGGCGGGAAATCCTTGACTCCTGACGTTATCATCCACGGCCTGCACCACCACTCGTTGTCTGTGTAGAGTTCAGCGTTCTTCCGCATGAATTTAATTTTCCAAGAAGGAACGTCATCGAGTTCGCCCGACTCGATCTGTGTTTCAAGACTTTCAGTCGTCTGCCAGGAATCGACCCAGATCGGAAATCCTGGAAGCTTATCATTTGGCCTATGCTTCTTGTAGCGCTGAACCCAGTCGTCCCAAGCGTCGACCCACCTGATCTCAGCGGGACTGAGGTCGTACCCATCGACATTACGACCGAGAAGGAATTCATAAATATCCCACTCGAAATTATCATCTTGACCATAGAACTCTCTTGAGCGGGCAACGGGGTCGGGGTCGGGCGGGCCGATGCGTTCCGGATCGTAGGTGGCCGTGATGAAGACACGTTCCCTCACCTGCGGTCGCCCTCCGCGTTCTGGCCCCAGTTGGTGAGGAGAAATAATCGCCGGAGTACTGGAAACCTGATATCCCTCCTGACGAAGAGTGCGTACGATGATTTCCCACTCATGAGCGTGGCGCGGTCCTGCCAGATTTCTAACGTTTTCGAGTAGCAGTACGGTCGGATGGTGCTTGCGAACAACTTGGAGAATACTGAAGTAGAGAGTGCCGCGGGTCTCCTCCATCCCCTTCTGGGCGCCCGACTTGGAGAACGGCTGGCAAGGGAATCCGGCAGCCAGGACATCGTGTCGTGGGATTTTCTTTTTGATTTCACGGTCACCTGCGTCCACTTCAACATCCCCGAGAGGAGTCGGCGATCCCCAGTTCCTCTCATACACTCGTGCTGCGTCCTCGTCGATCTCAACGGCGTAGACGAGTTTTCCACCCATAGCGGATAGCGCGGCATGGAAGCCGCCGATACCGGCGAAGAGGTCTGCGTAGGTGAATGATGCGATCATGCTACCAAGCTAAACACATGTTCGAGCCGGAAGGAACCCGAAACTCCGACTCGTTAGGTGACTTTGCTCACATTTACGTTTCAAGTAGTTTCTGTTCTTGTTCGCTACTGATCGAACGCTCTACTACTTCAATGGTTTTTGGTCCCTGATCATCGGGCTCCGAAGTCGTACTGGGCTATGACCAGGCCAGCCTCCTGCGCCTTGTCCAAAGACAAGATAAACTTGGGGCGACGGGAGCGACCGTCAGGCTGGTGGCCCTGCTGGAAGGTCTTGAGAATGCCGTTGGCGAGAGCGCGCTCCGTCTCCTGCATGCCGTGAAAAGTGTAGGCCTGAATCGTCAAGGGCTTCAGAGCCACCTTCAGACGGCGCGGCCTCTTAGACGTCGAAGCCGCCGCCTTGCCTCTCATCTTACGGTGCCAGGCGTCGAATTCAGCGGATCCGTCGAACGACGGGGAACCGGATAGTACGAGGAATCCGAGTGAACCACGTTCCTCGATGCATCGCAATACTGATTCCCGATCGTTGAGGGGAGTATCTCCCGAAATTTCGCAAGAAGAATTGAGGCTCTTCTGCGCATGGGTCTTGAGATCCCACACAAATTCTCGCGCATAGTCGAACTCGGTAACCCCGATCCTAACCGGACCTCCACCATATGCATTCACCAACGCGGGCAGTCCGACGAACTCGAAGTACCAACCTACCCATTCGGTCTGCCTGGCTTTGCTGTACTCATTGGCAATCATCTCCTTGACGCAGGTTCGTCCATCCCAATGAACAGGACAAGATCCTCCCAGTGCAGCGACAAGGAGCCGAGCCTCTTGGCGGATCCTGTATCTTGCGCCGTGCGGACCACGAAGTGCGCGCTGCTCGGCCCCGGCGAGTACGGCATTGAGGCCTTCCAGCGTGATGGTCTCACCGGTCGACCAGCAGGCTTCAGTCCATGGCATGCCGAGCGTCGCGGCGACTGCACCTGCTAGACGAGTCTTGGACAAGCGCGTGTCAAGGGGCAGCCCTAAATTGGTGACAAGGTCGATGAGGACCGATTTACGCTCCTTGCTCCCCGGCCCGAGGTCTTGTGGACGACCTCCGGTGACCGAGGAGAGCCGTCGAACGGCCTCGAGTTTGTTTCGAGCCGGAGTGAACCAACTGGGAAATATCGGTGGTTCAGAACGCAGTTTCCGTGTCGCACGTAGACGCAACTTGGCCTCTGTCGCGAAAAGGATCGCGTTAAGGCCGGCAAGAGTAATGGTTTGCCCGGCAGATGAAAAAGAACTGTCCCAAGTTTTTCCGAGTTCCTCTAGAATCTGGCGGGCGAGCACGTCCTTAGGCGCGGCATCATCGACGGGAAGAGCAAGGCGCTCCGCTGTTCTCGTCAGAACAGATTTCTTCTCCTCACCTCCAGGACCAAGGGGCTCGGCAGGCGCCTGCGCGGCGGCGTAGAGCCGAGCGACCGCCTCAACTTTGGACTTGGCAGGAACGAACGGCGTCGTCTTCATGACCGAATCGTAAGTGAGCGAGTCCGTGTTGTCTACCTTTCTCACCTGGTGGAGTAAGTTTTTGCGCGCTGAGCCTTCGCCAAGAACAGTCCGTGCACCGAATGCGAGGACTCGCTCACAGCACCTCCAGCAACCGCCTCGCGATCGCCGCACCCAGCGGGATCGGCACGGCGTTGCCGATCTGCCTGGCGATGGCGGTGCGGGAGCCGATGAAGCGGTGGCTGCTGGGGAAGCCCTGGAGCAGGGCGGCCTCATAGTGGGTGATGGCCCGGTTCTCGGTCGGGTGCAGGTAGCGTCCCTTCTCCGGCTTGAAGAACTCTGTGCGAATCGTCACAGACGGGCGGTCCGCGTGAAGACGCCCCATGACATCCATGGAGCCCGTCGTGTGCCTGCGCCAACAGGGAGCCTTGAGTTCGTCCGGCAGGTCCGCGCGGCTGCCGCCCTCCGGGATCGCGGCGAACCGCTTGCGCGAGATCGGTCGGTACGCGCGGGAGAGGTGCAGTTCTCGCGGCGAGAAGGCCCCGGGCAGCATCCTGTCCTCGACCCAGGTGCGGACCTCGTCGAAGTGCCCGTCCATGTCGGGGACGGTGGGCACCCTGAGCAGCGCCTCGCCGACGGTCTCGTACGGGAGCAGTCCCTCCACCGCCCTTGGAGCGTGGGTCGCCTCCGGGAAACCCGGTGCCTCCAGGTCCCGGCGGTGGCCGATGACGACGATGCGCTTGCGGACCTGGGGCGCGCCGTAGTCGGCGGCGTTGAGCACCCGGTGCTCCAGGGCGTAGTCCTCGAGGAACCCACCCGACTGCGTCGCGGCGAGGAAGTCCCGGTACTGCCGTGACCTTCCGAAGGCCGGGACGTTCTCGACGACGAAGTACCCGGGTCGCACGCGCGTGAGAACCTCAGCGTACTGCCTCCAGAGGGAGTTGCGCTCGTCCGCGGCATCCCGCCTGCCGAGGGCGCTGAAGCCCTGGCACGGCGGCCCGCCGACGACGACGTCGACGTCCGCGGGCATGTCGGCTCGGACCAGCCAGTCCTGGATGGGACCGGTGGAGACGTCGGCCTGAGCGAAGGTCGCGCGGTAGGAGGCCGCGGCCGCCGGGTCCAGCTCCACGGCCGCGACACTGCGGAAGCGGCCGGAGGCCTCGTGGAAGCCCGCAGTCAGCCCGCCGGCCCCGGCGAAGAGGTCGAGGATGCGGATGGTGCGGCTGGACATGGGGCAAGCGTAGCTGGCCCCAACGACGCGAACCACAGCCATGACTCGCCGCGCTCGAGCCGGTCCGTGCACGTCGTGTCGCGGGGTACCATCACAGGTGCTTGCATGTCGCAGAACACCAGTAGACTCCCCCACGGGGCAGGGCTACCCCGGCCCTGGCCCCCACCGATCTCCCGGAAGGACGGCCGTGTCGAAGAAGCAGCTCATCGAGGTCGCGCTGCCCCTGGAGGAGATCAACAGGCCGTCGAGCCGAGTCCATCCGCAAAGGACGACGTCCCTCTACCCTGCACTTGTGGTGGTCGTGGAAGCGGCGGCGCCTTCTCACCCTCATCACGCGGATGGTGAACTGGAACGATAATGGACCCCATCGCCGCCGTCTCGCACAGGATCGTGCCGCCCGACCCGTCCATCGCCGACGCCGTCGGCACCCACCACGAGCTCGCCACCGCGCTGGCGGACCTCGTGGACAACGCGATCGACGCCGACGCGCGCCGCGTGCACATCCGCTTCCTCACCAGGGGTGGGACCCTGACCGACCTGCTCGTCATGGACGACGGCCGCGGCATGGACGGGGCCGCCATCGACGCCGCCATGACCTTCGCCCGCACGCGCGCATACGACGAGCACGACCTCGGCCACTACGGCCTGGGCCTCAAGGCCGCCTCCCTCAGCCAGGCCGACGTCCTCGACGTCTGCAGCCGCGCCGTCGGCGGGGTGCCGGTCGGACGGCGCATCACCAAGGACGCCCCCTCCCGCGTCGAGACCCTCGACCCCCACCAGGTGGGCGACGCCCTCGCCCGGCGGCCACTGCGGATCCCCGGCGCGGACGCGCCGCACGGAACCGTCGTCCACTGGCGGGGATTCCGCACCGCCCTCGTCTCGCCCGACCCGGACGAGCGCGCCGAATGGCTCAACGAGCGCGTCGAGGAGGTCCGTGACCATCTGGGCCTCGTCTTCCACCGGATCCTCGCGCGCTCCCGCGTCGAGATCGGCATCGACGAATTCGCCCTGGACCTCGGGGAGGCCGGTTCCACGCGAAAAGTGCGGGGCCTCGACCCGCTGGCCGGGGCGGTCGCGGGCGTGCGGCCCATTGCGCTCGACGGCGCCGTGGACGGCCGGCCCTTCCGGCTCACCACCGTGATCCTCAGTGAGCACGCGCTGCGGGACCCCGCCGTCCTGGCCTCGGCGCGCTCCTCCACCGCGGCCGGCGGCCAGGGGCTCTACGTCTACCGCAGGGACAGGCTCCTCCAGATCGGGGGGTGGAACTCCGTTATCCGCGGGGGGCGGGAGTACGAGCGCCTGCGCGTCTCCCTCGACGTCGACGACCCGCTGCTGGAATTCGTCCAGATCAACCCCGAGAAGAGCGGGGTCGTCCTCGACGCGACAATGTGCCGGGCGGTGCGCGGGGCGGTCGACGGCGAGGGCCGGAGTTTCGAGGACGTCCTCGATCTGGCCCGTTCGGCCGCCTCGGAGGCGCGCAGGCGCACGAAGCGCCCCATCGCCCTCGTCGAGCCCGGCCGGGGCCTGAGCCGCCAGATGCATGACGCCATCGGCGACGCCGTCGAATTCCTCGACGATTATCCCGTTGACATCCGCTGGAGGCGCCTGCCGGGCACGTCCCTCGTCGACGTCGATCTGGAACGGCGCACGCTGTGGCTCAACGACCTCTACAGGCCGGCGCTGTCCGGATCCATGCGGCCCGACGACGCGCCCCTGCTCAAGACCCTGCTCCTGCTCCTCTACTCTCGCTTCTTCGAGTGCTCCCACCTTGGAAACCGCAAGAAGCGCGAACTGAAGGCGTGGGACTCCATGATCGTCGCGGCACTGGGCGAGGAACTCGAGCACCGCGGCACCAGGGAAGGACGAACCCGTGAATGACCGCTCCGGAAACTCGACCGTCTTCACCCCCGAGACGCTCGCCGCCTACATCGCCTCGGGGCTGCCCAGTGAGCAGAGGGTCGGCGACCGCCCGGTCTGCATCCTGGGCATCGACCCGCCCCGCGGGGAGCTGACCCTGCGGACGCCCGCCACCGGGGCCGATATCGACGTCACCGCCTACCGGATCATCCGCACCGACGTCTTCGAGGAACCGGGCGACGAGACCGTCTGGTTCCGCCTGACGGTCGACGCCGAGGGGATCGAGTACGAGGCGTACTCGCTCCTGCAGTCGGTGGCGGAGCAATTGCAGCGGGGCGACACCATGGAGCGGGCCCTCCACATCGCCCTCGCAGGCTACCGCGGCCTCCTCGCGCGCACGCCGCGCCTGAGCGAGGACCAGGAGGTCGGACTGTTCGGCGAGCTCATGGCCCTCCGCCGCCTCATTGCGAACCTCGGCGAGGACGCCGCCCTCACCGCCTGGCTCGGGCCGCAGTCCGAGGAGCACGACTTCGCCCTTCCCGACGGGGACATCGAGGCCAAAACGACGAGGACGGACAGGCGCGTCCACGTCATCCACGGCGCGAGCCAGTTGACGCCCGCGCCCGGGCGCCCGCTCCACCTCATGTCGATCCAGGTCGCGCGCGCCGGGGCCGCGGCGCGGGGCCGCACCCTGCCGGAGGCCATCGCGGGCGTCCGCGGTCGGCTGCGCCGGGGCAGGACCGACTTCGACGGCAAGCTCGACTCGCTGGGATGGGACGACCACCGGGCCGAGAGCCTCTACACCACCCGCTTCCTCCTGCGCGGCGAACCCGCCTTCTACGCCGTCGACGATTCCTTCCCCGCCATCACGGCCGCCGGACTGGCCCGGATCCTCCGGCGCCCCGAGCTCGTGCGCGCCGTCGACTACCGGATCGATGTCACGGCCCTCGAACCCGCCCGGCCGCCCGCGTGCTTCGCGCGCAGTGCCGACGAGGAGGACTGACGAATGGGCGACGACGTGCGCGGCCGGGCGCTCGAGCAGGCGCTGTCCGGGATGACGGCGGGGCCGATGCCGCTGCACGCCATCGTCGCGGCGTTCCTCATGGCGTCCGGGCGGACGATCGCGCCGGAGGAGGTCCCCGGCCTCATCCTCGACTCGGACACCAACGACCCCGGCCGCATCCGCTTCCACCTGAGACTGGCCGAGTGGGACGCGGCCAAGGACGTGGTCTGGGCGGGCGGCACCGCGCCCCGCACGGGCGAGCGCCGGGCCCTGATCCTGAGCAGACTCGGCCTGGACGACGCCGCGGCCCGCGTCAATGAGACGTTCCCCCCTGCCCTCGACAGGACGACCGTCATCGTCAACCCGCAGTGGGCGCCCTGGTACGACGAGGACCGTCGTCGGGCGCACCACTTCTACTGGGACGATTACCGCAAGGTCCTGGAGCGCAGGCTCGATCCCGACGCCGTCGCCTCGATCGACTCGGCCACCACGGAGATCGTCGGACGGCTCGCAGACCCGTCCGGAAGCCGGCCCTACCAGTCCAAGGGCCTGGTCGTCGGGCACGTCCAGAGCGGGAAGACCGCCAATTTCACCGGGGTCATCGCCAAGGCCGTCGACGCCGGGTACCGCCTCGTCATCGTCCTCACCGGGACCGTCGAGCTCCTGCGCTCCCAGACGCAGCGCCGGCTCGACATGGAGCTCGTCGGCCAGGAGAACATCCTCGGGGGCATCGACCCGCGGGACGGGGACCTCATCGCCGAGGTCGACTACGCCGGCTCCGACGACGTCGACTGGCTCGCCGGCAGGTTCGTCTCGCACGGCGACATCGCGGCCGCGGGCGCGCCCGCCATCAGACGGCTGACGCGGGCCGAGGACGACTACAAGCTCCTCAAGGCGGGGCTCGACGCCCTCGACCCGCGCGCCGGGCACGAACTGAGGGAGCCCGGCAAACCGGTGTGGCACCCCGACAACATCCACCGCACCGACGTCCGGATCGCCGTCGTCAAGAAGAACAAGGCCGTGCTCACCAAGCTCGTCAGGGACCTGCGCCGCATCAAGGCGCTCCTGGGCGAGATCCCGGCGCTCATCATCGACGACGAGGCGGACCAGGCGTCGGTCAACACGCTCAATCCGAAGCGGGCGACGGAGGACCGGTCCCGCACGGCGATCAACAAACTCATCGCCGAGCTCCTGGGGCATCTCGGCCGCGGCCAGTACGTCGGCTACACCGCGACACCCTTCGCCAACGTCTTCGTCTCGCCCGAGGACGCCGAGGACATCTTCCCGCGCGACTTCATCATCAGTCTCAGTGCGCCGCCCGAGTACCGGGGAGGGCGGGCCTACCACGACTTCGAGGAGCTCACCGCGGCCGAGCGGAGCGATCCCGCGGTCTCCAATGAGCGGGCCTTCGTGCGCGACCTGATGGCGTCGGACGACGCGGATCCGGACGAGGTCGACGCGGAGCTGCTTCGGGCCCTGGACTCCTTCGTGCTCAGCGGGGCGATCAAGCTCTGGCGGGCCTCGGTCGACCCGGGGCTGTCGGGCGCATTCCGGCACCACACCATGCTCGTTCACGAATCCGTCTCGCAGAAGGCGCACGCGGACCTGGCGCTGCGGATCGGGAAGCTGTGGAAGAGGGCCGGATACGGATCCCCGCGGGCCAACGGGCGCCTGCGCGAACTGTTCGAGAGGGACTTCAAGGCGGTGACGGCGGCCCGGCAGTGGGAGCCGGGGCTCCCCCGCGCCGGCTCCTTCGACGACGTCGCCCCCTTCATCGGGGAGGTCCTCGACCTCGTCCTCAACAGCAATGGCGACCCCGTGGTCGTCATCAACGGCGACAAGGAGCAGCAGTACAGGCAGGTCGACTTCCAGCGGGAGCGCGTGTGGCGCATCCTGGTCGGCGGAACCAAACTCAGCCGCGGATTCACGCTCGAGGGGCTGACGACCACCTATTTCAAGCGGAAGGCCATGCAGGCCGACAGCCTTATGCAGATGGGGCGCTGGTTCGGCTACCGGCCCGGGTACTGCGACCTCGTCCGCCTATTCATGGCGCGGGGGATCAAGGGGCGCGGACGGCAGGTGTACGACCTCTACGAGGCCTTCGGCGCGATCATGAAGGACGAGGAGGACTTCCGGGCCCAGCTGGAGGTCTTCTCGCAGGTGCAGGAGGACGGCGCGCCCGCGGTCAGGCCCATCGACGTCCCCCCGCTCGTATTCCAGCAATTGCCGTGGCTCCGCCCCACCAGCCGGACCAAGATGTACAACGCCGAGCTCGACTACTGCGGCGTCGGCGGCAAACTCCAGGACTTCCCGCGTCAGCCCGAGCGCGGCGACGGCTCGGTGAATATCGAGCACTTCGGCCTTGTGCGCCCGTGGTTCGAGGGGCATCGATTCGGGGCTGTTGAGGAGTTCGAGTACCGGGATGCCAGGACGGGTCGGATCAACTCCTTCCAGGGGCGCGTCGCGATCATTTCCGCGAATGAGATGCGGCGGGTCCTCGGAGGCTTCCAGTGGGTGGAGGGATTCGATTTCCGGCCCACGCTCAGAATGATCGATCAGGCCGGTGCGGAGGGGAAGCTGGAGGACTGGGCCGTCCTCCTGCCCGAGTTGAGCAATTGCGTGGAGAAGACCGTCGACGGCATTCGGATCCCCATGCTCAAGAGAACCCGGCGCGACGGAACGCGCGGCGGGTTCTCCGGGAGCTCCTTCCGGCAGCGCGACGCCGTTGAGGCGATCGCCGGGCGCCGGGACGCCCCGGGCGGGCCCGCGGCGCGGGCCTACAGCACAGGAAGGCGCGGTGCGATGCTCCTCATGCTCGCGGCGGATCCGAAGCCGGGCGAGGAGCGCTCCCCGAAACTGCTCCCGGAGGAGATGACGGCCGCGGACACGGCGACGGTCTTCTCCCTCGCCCTCCCGTACGCGGCGGCGCCGAAGGGGCGCATCGCCTTCACCGTGAGACGTCCGGATCGCAACGATGAGCCCGTCGTCGACGTCGAGTGACCGAGGGAGCGCGGCGGCCAGCGGCGAGAGAGCCGGCGGCGACAGGGCCGGAGACGAGGGAACCGGGGCGTCCTGGGCGAGCAGCCCCGGCGCCGCCCGGTCGATGAGGTCGAACCGGCGCCGGGACACCAAGCCCGAACTGGCGATCCGCAGGCTCCTGCACGTGCGCGGCTACCGGTACCGCGTCGATTTCGCGCCGTGGAGCAATAAGCGGCGCCGGGCGGACATCGTCTTCACCAGGCGGCGCCTGGCCGTTTTCATCGACGGGTGCTTCTGGCACGGGTGCCCCGAGCACGGGACGGTCCCGGTCTCGCACGCCGACTACTGGGAGCCGAAGCTGGTGAAGAATCGTGAGCGCGACGCGGAGACGACCGCCATGGCCGAGGCCGAGGGGTGGAGGGTGCTCCGCATCTGGGAGCACGTCCCCCCGGAGGAGGCCGTTCAGCTCGTCGTCCGGGAACTCGAGGATCCGGGGTCCGCGGTCCGGGAGCGGGAGGAGTGAGGCGAGTCCTGCACGCCGGCCGGTCTCAACGGCTGTCGCGGCCTGGGAGTGAGGGGAGCGGGGGGAGACGGGGCCGACGCGCGCCTCGCCTTCCTCGCCGAGACGTGCGTTTCGCCCTCGAGAATGACGGTTGGAACTGCACTCTCGAGTGCGAAGTGCACGTTTCGGCGCCGGGGCGTCCAGATCTCGGCGTCGGGGCGTCCAGGGGGCCGAGTGGGCCGGCGCCGCGGTCCGCGAGATCGTCGGGTAACCGCCGAGCACGTCACTTGACCCGCGAGCACGTACCTCTAGCAGACGTGCTCGCGGGTTACCCGACGATCTCGTGGGTTAAGTGACGTGCTCGCGCGCCGGGGCGTCAGCTGGCGGAGGGTCCGCACATCGCAGTCCAGAATGGACGTGCTCGCGCGCCAGGGCCTCAGCGCTGGCCGATGACGGCCCGCTCGACGTCCTCGGCGGCGTCGGACATGTCGCTGGCGGGCGTGGACCAGCGGCCCGCGCGCACGTCCAGGGCGGCCCCCAGGACCAGGGCGAGCAGGGTCGGCGCGATCCAGCCCGTCGAGCCGTTCCACGCCCCGCTGCGCGCCAGCAGCGCGCTGGGGGCGTTCCAGCCGGCCTCGGCCAGGGCCGAGACGAGGCCGAGGACGCCCGCCACCGCCACGGGCCAGGTGTAGGCGGTGCGCAGGCGGCCCGGCGCGACGACGTCGAGGATCGTGGCCGCCACGAGCGTGATGGTGATGGGGTAGAGCAGCAGCGTCAGGGGCGCGACGATCCTGATGATGACCGCCAGCCCCAGGTTGGACAGGATGAGGGCGCACCCGGCCCCGGCGACGAGGTGGCGCGAGAAGGTCGTGCGCGGGAGGGTCGCGTAGGCGTAGCCGGCCCAGGCGGACAGGAGCCCCACGCTCGTCGTCAGGCAGGCCAGGATGACGATCGCCGCGAAGACGATGACGCCCGCCGGCCCCAGGGCGCTGGAGGCGGCCGAGCGCAGCAGCGCCGTGCCGTCGTCGGCGGCGCCGCCGGTGCGCGTCCCGATCATCGCCAGGCCGATGTACACGGCGGCCAGGAGGGCCGCCGCGATGCCGCCGGCCGCCGCGGTGGCGCGCACGACCCGGCCGGTCGAGCCGATCCCGCGGGAGCGCAGCGTCTGGATCACGACGATGCCGAACACCGTCGCGGCCAGGACGTCCATGGTCAGGTAGCCCTGGGTCAGCCCGGTGCTGAAGGGGGCGGCGGCGTACGGGCCCGAGGCGGCGCGCTCGACGACGTCGTCCCCGGCGATGGTCGCGACGCACAGCACGGCGATGAGGACCAGCAGCGCCGGGGTGAGCCAGCGCCCGACGCGGTCGGCGAGCCTGCTGGGCCGCAGGGCGATGAGGACGGAGACGATCAGGAAGCCCGCGGCGTGCGCCGGCAGCGTCCACCGGCCGGGGGCCGTGCCGAGCAGCTCCAGCACGGGGCGCGTGGCCAGCTCGTAGGCGACGGTCACCACCCGCGGTATCGCGTAGAGCGGCCCGATGGACAGGTACACGGCCGCGGGCGCGACCGCGCCGAACCGTCCGCCCACGCGGCGCGCCAGTCCGAGGATGCCCTCGCCGGAGGTGGACACGGCGATGACGGCGACCAGCGGCAGGAGCACCCCGGTGATGAGGAACCCCGCCATGACCGCGGGGAGCCGGTCCCCCGCCGAGGCGCCGAGCACCGGCGGGAAGATGAGGTTGCCCGCGCCGAAGAACAGGGCGAACAGCATCAGGCCGGTGACGACGGTCGTCCCGGGGCGTCCGGGGGCGTTCTGGTCGGTTCGTGCCGGTTGGGTCATGGTGCTCCGTCCTCGGTCCGGGCTCTGGCGGGGGCGTGGTGCGGAGCGGGTGCCCGCGGGTGGTGGGGTCGGACGACGGCCGCGCGCCCGGCGGCCGCGGCGGGTCCGCCCG
>ERZ773009.1514-NODE-1514-length-15829-cov-9.253011_pt1 | contig 15829 bp, 11 predicted proteins | sample MGYA00580663_ERZ773009 | MGnify/ENA primary metagenome ERZ773009 (study PRJEB29015, sample SAMEA2737969) | human oral metagenome | biome: human oral; feature: human-associated habitat; material: dental | place: China | collected 2026 ... | reverse complement strand
CGCTCGGCGGCGAAGTCCCATTTCAGGGAGCCGGTGCCGGTGCGGTCGTGGACGAGGTCGAACTGGGACGGCAGCTGGGACGACTCGGTGCCGAGGGTCGGAGTGGCGGCCGGGCTGCCCACGGGACGCAGGGGAGAGTCGAGGGCGGTAGTGGCAGTTGAGACGGTGGCTGAGGGGTGGGCGGACATGGCTGACGGATCCTTGGGGCCGGCGCACGCGTCGCCGCCGCACGGGGCGGTGAGCGCGTGCGAAAGAACGGGGCTAGGCGATGAACACAGCCCGCCGGGAGTGCGGCGGATGCGGAGTACGACGAGCGGGCGGTGCGCGGGGCTCGGACTCTGACCGTTACTCGGGCTACAGCGACGGCTGGCGCTGTCAGCGCATGTGCATTCGACGCATGACCTGGGCGCGCACCGGTAGGGCACGGGTCGTGGGCGTCGCAGCAGTCATGGCGTCAGCATAGTGCGCGGGACGACGGCGGTGTCAATCGCGGGCGACGGGAGGCGGCCGTGGCGGCCGGGAGGTTTGACAAGGAGCCGGTGGTGGCGGGTACATGCTGCGGCGGAGGATGTCCCTGGTGGGGTGGGGCGAGGACTGGGAGTGCCTCAGCCTCAGCCGGCGGGTGTGTAGGTGGTGAGGGTGCCGTTCCTGGGCGAGTAGCCGACTGCCGTGCTGGGGTTGGTGAAGACGAGGAAGTCTCCCTTCTCCGGTTCGAGGCGGGGAATGTCAATGCTCTTTCCGGTTGTCGCATCGACCATGGCGTAGATGGCCCAGGGCGGCTCGCTGCCTCCGACGTCGTAGAACCATGTCACTCGGTTCGTGGCCGAGGTTCCGACCTGCAGTGAAGGGCACGTGCTTTCTGCCCTGCCGTCGCGGTAGGCGCGGATCTCGGGAGACTCGAAGGTCGCTCCATTATCCATGGTGACGTTCAGAGTGCATTCTTTGTCGTCCTCGGTGTACTCGCCCGCCCGCTTGTCCTTCGGACCGTCCTCGTCCTCTCCGCTCAGCCGGGCTGAGATCTCCTTCACGGAGAGCATTGTGCCCGAGGGAAAGATGGTGTAGGTGGTCCTGTCCGGATCGTTCTCTATGGCGGTCTCGCCGATCGGCTTGCCGTTGAGCGCGAAGGTGTACAGGTGCCCGTTCCGGAAGTCGTCGTCCACGGTCTGCACGACCCAGCCGTCCTGGGCGCCCGAGCCATAGGTGTGCGGGGCGTCGGGGACGTCGAGTGTGAAGGAGTCGCCGCTGTCGACATTGATGACTGTCGCGCCGGCGACGGCGTAACGCTTGCCGCCGCGCACGATGACGCCTTCAGATATCTGCACGCCCTCGCCGACGTCGACGTTCCAGGCCGTGCTTCCGTCCTGCTTCCAGGCGGTGCACGATCCGTCCTTGCAGCTGACGGCGAGGTCGTTGACGGTGGATACCGTTCCTGAGCTCCATGGCGCGTCGCGCTCGTTGCCGGTGGCGGCGTCGTAGAGCGTGCTGCCCAGAATGACGGTGTCGTTGCCCCAGAACTTGACAGAAGTGCTCCCGACCGCGGTGATAGTGGTCTGCCAGGACTCGGTCGCCTGCCCGTCGCTCAGGGAGTAGCCGGTGAGGGTCTGCTCTTTTCTGCTGCCCGAACGGCCGGTGCCCGAGGACTCGCTCCGGCTCAGCGCGGCGAGGAATGATCCGTCCGGGGACACCGCGATGGTGGAGTCCCTTGTGATCGTCGAGGAGCCCTCCTGTCTTGCCCCGTCGGCCCACTCGTCGGCGGGGGCGATGATGGCGGGCTCGTAGGTGGTTCCTCGGTCGCGCAGCACGAACCACCAGGCGGCGGTGCCGCCTCCGGCCACGAGCACGATGACGAGGGCGATGATCAGGACGATGAGCCCCGTGCGCCGTCGTCGGGGCGGCTGCACGGGCACCGGCTGCTGATAGGGCTGGGCCTGCTGGTAGAAGTGCGCCTGGCCCGGCACCGGCTGCTGGTAGGGCTGCGCCTGAGCCGGCTGCTGAAGAGATGGCGACTGCGTGTCCGATTGGTAGGGCTGGTAGGAGGAGTACGGCTGCGGGGACGGCGGGTAGGGCTCGTAGGGCTGCGCGCTGTGCTGCGAGATGGCCCCGCTCTCTGCGGGTGCGCTGGAGCCCGACGGCGAGTAGTGGCTGCCCCCGGAGCGCGGCGCCCGGTGCGGAGGGTGGGCCTCAGTCATACCGACATCGTACGGGCGAGCGCGCTTATCGGGCGGAGCTGGGCGTGTAGCTGGTGAGGGTGCCGTCCGCGGGGGAGTAGCCGATGACCTGCGTCGGGCTGACCGTGGTGAAGGTGGCGCGGTTGTTCGGGTCCATTCCCTCGAATTCGATCTGCTGGCCGGTTTCGGCGTTGTACATCAGTGAGAAGGGGGTGGCGTTCGTGACCTGCTTCATTCCCACGGTCACGACCGCCGCGTTGCTTGAGACCGAGGTGGCTTCACGGTCGAAGCAGGGGAAGGTGCTCTTGTCCAGGGCGGAGACGTCGATCGTGGTGCCGTTCGACATATTGATATTCTGCACGCAGCTCTTCTTGTCGTCTTTGGTGGCGGTCGTGGACCCGGCCAGCGTGCTGTAGTCGTTGTCGAGAAATAGTCTCAGATAGTCGTCTTTTGTGGGAGTCCTCGGATAGTGCAGCGGGTAGGTGGCGTCGGGGGGATCCAGCATGTCCTGTGTGGACGTGGGTTCGCCCCCGGCAGGTCCGTAGAGGGAGAGGTGCCACTGCCCCGGGGAGTTCGCCAGCACGTCGTAGTAGGTGGAGGTGATCATCCATCCCTCATCCGTGTGCCCGATGTTGTAGATGGCGGGCGGGGTATCCGGTACGGAGAAGCTGAGGACCTCTCCGGTGTCGATGTTGATCACGTAGTGGTGGGCGATGATGACATATTTCGAGTCGGCCATGGAGACCAGCCCGGTGTAGTTGTATGCGGTCATCGTGGTGATGCGCGCCGCTGCGTCGAGGGTCTGTGTGGGAATGCCCGAGACCGCGTCGTGGACGATGGAGGACCATGCGGGCTCGGTGCTGCCCTCGTGGTAGCCGGCGCAGGTGCTCTGCTGGCAGGCGATGACCATGCCCTCGTTCGCGTCCTTGTCCGTGTCCTTGACGACGACGGGGACGGCGTCGGCGGGCCAGGGGGCGTCGCTGGTGGCGCCGGTGGTGATGTCGTAGAGGGTCCCGCCGTGGATGAGGGTGTTCTTTCCCCACAGGAGGAAGGACGGGTAGATCGTCGGGTTGTTGTCCGCATTGCTGACGGCGACCGAGTCCGCGGAGGTGTCCACGGTGGCGGTCCACGCCTGGGAGACGCCTGAGGCATCCATGGTGTAGGAGGTCAGTGTGGAGGCCTGGGGGTCGTCGCCGGTCGTGACGGAGAAGAGGCGGTCGGGGGTGGTGAAGACCGAGGCCTCGGTGCCGATCGTCGTCGACCACTGCTGGGAGGCGCCGTCCGCCCACAGGTCCGACAGGGCGTTGCCCTCCTCCGTCTCCTCCTCCGTGACGGGCGGCTGCGCGTAGTTGACGCCCCGCGCGGCCAGCCGACCGCCCACGACGACGCCGCTGAGGGTCAGCGCCCCGACGATCACCGCGATGATCACGGTGCGCAGATCTGTGCGCGCTCGGCGACCGGGAGCAGGGGCGGGCAGGCTCATGATCCCGATGGTAACGTCGTTGCGACGCCGGCTGACGATGGCTCGGTGGGGAGAAGTGCCGATGCGGGGCCCGGGGAGCGACGTCGTCCCCACCAGAACGCTTCGGGAAACAATGCGCCTTGAGCCCGGGGCCCGGACACTGGGCCCCGGCACCCGGGCGCCCGACCCGATCTCGGTGCGGAGCTGGGCCGGTCATGAGCCGGAATGCGATCGGTCTCGACGAAGGGGGCGCCGCGCTACAGCACGCGCACCGGCACGACCGTCGTCAGCGATTCCCCGCGGTGCTCGAGCTCGCCGATGCAGACCTCGACCCCGAAAACCCGGGCCAGGGTCGCCTCATCCATGACCTCGCGGGTCGGGCCCGAGGTGGCGCGGTGCTGGGAGTCCAGGAGCAGCACGCGGTCGGCGATCCCCAGGGCGTGCGCCGGGTAGTGCGTGTTCATGATGACGCTCAGACCCCGCTCGCGGATCAGCGCGCGCAGCAGATCCAGGACGATGAGCTGGTTGTGGAAGTCCAAACCGGTCTCGGGCTCGTCGAGGACCAGCACCTCCGGCTCCGCCACCAGCGCCCGGGCGATGAGCACCATCTGGAACTGCCCGCCGGACATCGTCCGGCACGGCATCAGCGCCAGCGCCTCCGCGCCGATGCCCGCCAGCGCCTCCTCGGCCATCACCCGCTCCCGCTGCCCCGGCTGGGCGAGCAGCGGCAGGTGCGGGCTGCGCCCGAGCATCACCATGTCCAGGCCGGTCAGGCCCGTCGCATTGGAATTGCGGGTCTGCGGCACGTAGGCGATCCGTCGCCCGACCTCCCTGGGGGACAGGCTCGCCAGGTCGATGCCGTCCAGGAGGGTCGCCCCGGTCTCCCACCTCTGCAGCCCGAGCATGGTGCGCAGGAGCGTCGTCTTGCCCGCTCCATTGGGTCCCAGAACCGCCAGCAGCTCGCGGTTCCCGACCTCGACGTCGATGTGCTCCAGGATCGGGGCCGGCGCGCCCGGGTAGCGGAAGGTGCCGTCGGACACCTGCAGCCGCGCGCTCACGCCCGCACCCCGCCCGTGCGGCGCAGCAGCGTGATGAAGAAGGGCGCCCCCACGATCGCCGTGACGACGGAGACGGGGACCTCCGAGGCGGTGATCGTGCGCGCGACCGTGTCGATCAGGATCATGACACTCGCGCCCAGTAGCAGGCAGACCGGGATCAGGTGCCGGTTGTCGGACCCGGTCAGCATGCGCGCCGCGTGCGGCACGATGAGCCCGATCCATCCGACCTGCCCGCACAGGGAGATCACCGAGGCGGTCACGACCGTCGCGCACACGATCAGCGTGATGCGCAGGCTGCGCACGTCCACGCCCGCGGCCCGCGCCTCGTCCTCGGACAGGGCCAGCACGTTGAGCCGCCACCGCAGGGCCACGATGACCCCGGAGCCGATGACGATGAAGGGCGCCGCCAGCGCGATCTGCGACCAGGACGCCCCCGCGAGGGAGCCCATGAGCCAGTAGGTGATCTCCGGCAGCTTGCTGGTGGGGTCGGCGGTGAGCTTGAGCATCGACAGGACGGCGTCCGCCATGGCCGACACGATGACGCCGGCCAGCACCAGCATGACGACGTCGGTGCCCCCGTCGCGGCGGCGCGCCACCGCCGTCGTGATCGCGACCGTGACCAGGCCCGCGGCGAGCGCCGTCAGCTGCACGCCGGTCATCCCCCAGCCCAGCAGCAGGGCGATGACGGCGCCCACGCAGGTTCCAGAGGCCACGCCGAGCGTGTCCGGGGTGGCCAGCGGGTTGGAGAAGAGCGACTGGAAGGCGGCGCCCGACACCGCCATCCCCGACCCGATGAGGACGGCGACGGTGATGCGGGGCAGCCGCAGGTTGAACACGACCGAGTCGGCCTTCCGGTCCGGGTAGATCCCGCCCTCCAGGCGGGCGCTGATCGCCCCGACCATCTCCTGCGGGCTCACGCCGTAGCGGCCCGCCAGAATGGCGCCGGCCGCGCAGGCCAGGATGAGGACGACCAGGAGCGGCAGCACCCAGGGGCGCAGGCGGGCCCGGCGCAGGAAGGGGGTCTGCATCAGGCGTCCGGGTTGATGATCGTCTTCACCTGCTCGTCGGTCAGGTCGAACGCGTACATCTTGCTGTAGTAGTCCTTGGTCAGGGCGGGCAGATCGATGTCGGTGAACTTGTCGGGGTAGAGGCTGGAGCCCACCCAGTAGGTGGCCAGCGGCGCGTCCGGGTTGGGCGTGAACCAGTTCCACATGCCCAGGCCGGTGGAGTAGACCGCCTTGTTCTTGTAGGCGGTCAGCTGGGTGAAGTCGACGCCGTCGACGCTTCCCGCCAGGAGGTCCTTCGCGGTCAGGTTGCTCATGCCCTTGCCCGTCACCAGGATGGAGTCGGGGTCCCAGCTCAGAACCGTCTCAAGGTCGACCGGCAGGGCGGACCCCTCGGTGCCCGCGGCCGCGTCGGTGTAGTTCATGCGCTTGGCCCAGCAGTCGGTGAACCAGCCCTCGGTGCCCGCGGCCACGGTGAGCTTGCCGTCCCCCACGCCCATGAGCACGAGCGCCGAGAGCTTGTCGGCCTCCGCGATCTTCGCGGCGCGCGCCTGGGCGTCCTCGACGTACCCGGTGCCCAGGGAGATCTTGTCGGTCATCTTGCCGGGCTCGTTGAACACGTCCTCCAGCAGGTGCATCCAGTCGGCGTAGGTGCTGGTCGGGTCGCCCGTCGTGGTGAAGCCGACGGCGGGGATGCCAGCCTTGTCGAACATCTGGCCGTGCTCGGTGTTGTTGGCGTTGTAGAGGACGACGTCGACGTTGAGCGCCAGCAGCGACTCGACGTTGAGCTCGCCGTTGTCGTAGTAGGAGGTGTCGACCTCGAGGATCTCGGGGGCGATCTGGGCGGCGATGGTCTCCTTCAGGGCGGCCACCCGGGCCGCGCTCATGCCGACGAGGTTGGGCGCCGATCCGTCGAAGTAGGCGATGTAGGTCGACTCGATCGGGATCTGGTCGATGGCCACGCGCGTGATCGCGGCGGGCAGGGTGACCTGCTTGTCGGCGTGGTCGGTGATCGTGCGGGTGCCATCGGTGCCGTCCGATGAGCTGGAGCCGCCGGAGCAGGCGGCCAGGGCGGTGCTCGTAGCGGCGGTGAGGGAGGCGAGGAGGAAGTGCTTGCGGGAGAGCTGCATGGGGATCCTTCTGGCGCGGAAGGGTAACGGCGAACTCCGGAAGCCTATGATGGGTAAGCCTTACCTAACAAGGATGTCCTTGTGTACCCGCGAGGCGGCTCAGCCGGGGCCCGGGTCCGGGACCTGGAGCTCCTTGTCGGTCGGGTTGCACATTCGTGAGCGGTCTGCCTGGCGTAAAACCCCGGAATCATGCGGAAGCGCGGGACGGTTCGCCGCGTGTGCGACGCTCCCATGTGCGCAGACCCCCTCCTGTGCACATGGGAGCTGCTCACTCGGTCCTGGCTGCCAGCGGTGACTCCCGGAATGATGCGGAAAAACGGCACTTGCTCTCGCGAGGCCCCTTTCTCCCATGTGCAACCGCGCCCCGAGCGCGCGACCGCGCCCCGGGGCTCCGCACGACATGATCGCAGTGAGGGAGCGCAGCAGGCGCCCTGGGCGCCGTCGGGCGTCAGCCGGTTCAGTCGATAATGCCGTAGAGCCGGTCGCCGGCGTCGCCCAGACCCGGGACGATGTAGGCGTGCTCGTTGAGCCGCTCGTCCTTGGCCGCGGTGACGACGGTGACGTTCGCGCGGCCTCCCACGGCGGCCTCCAGGGTCTTGAGGCCCTCGGGGGCGGCGATGAGGCAGATGGCGGTGACGTCGCGGGCGCCGCGCTCCAGAAGGTAGTCGATGGCGGCGACCAGGGTGTGGCCGGTGGCGAGCATGGGGTCGATGACGAAGCACTGGCGGCCGGAGAGGTCGTCCGGCAGGCGGTTGGCGTAGGTCTCGACCTCGAGGGTGTCGTCGTCGCGCCGCATGCCCAGGAACCCGACCTCGGCCGTGGGCAGCAGACGGGTCATGCCCTCCAGCATGCCCAGGCCCGCCCGCAGGATCGGCACGACGATGGGCCGCGGCTCGGCCAGGCGCAGGCAGTGGGCGGTCGCGACCGGGGTGGTGATCTCGACCTTCTCGACGCACACCTCGCGGGTGGCCTCGTAGGCCAGGAGGGTGACGAGCTCGTCCACCAGCTGGCGGAAGACCGCCGACGGCGTCGTCCGATCACGCAGGACGGAGAGCTTGTGGTCGATGAGCGGGTGATCAGCAACGTGAAGACGCATGAGATCAGCCTACGGGGTGCGGGCCCGCCCGACGTGCCGAACCGCGGCCGCGCCCATGGCCGTGACGTCGCTTGCTGCCCTTACTGCGCTCCTTTCCCTCTTACTGTACGAGGGAAAGGAGCGCAGTAAGGGGAAAGAGGCGCAGTAAGCGGTTTCAGGCGGGCCGGGAGGATTCCGACGGCGACGTGCGGACGGCAGCCAGGGCCCGGACGAGGCACTCGCGCAGAGAGGCCGCCGTCGGGCTGTCGGACTCGCCGATGGAGTCGGGCCAGGCGAGGACGGCCTCGATGACAACGCCGGTGATGGCCCGCGCCCGGGCTCGCGCAGCCAGGCCGTCGTCGGGCAGGTGGCGTTCGATGACGGCGGTCCAGGCGGTGGAGTGCTGCCACAGGGCGTCCTGGAGGGCCGGGTTGTCGCGGATGAGGCGGGTCCTGCGGGCCAGGTCGTCGAGCCACTGGTCGGCGTCGGCGAGCAGGACGTCGAGCGCGCGCTCGATGTCGGGGGAGCGGCCGGGCTCCGGAGGTGTGAGCGCCTGGTCGAGGGCGCGGGCGATGCGGTCGGTGAAGGCGACGTCCAGGACGAGGGCCTGCTTGGTGCCGAAGTGGCGGTAGAAGGTCATGGGTGCCACGTCGGCGGCCTCGGTGATCTGCTCGACGGTGACGGCGTCGAAGCCGCGGGCGGTGAACAGGTCCAGGGCCGTGCGGCGGATGGCGCGTCGGGTGGCGAGCTTCTTGCGGGTGCGCCGGCCGCCCGAGGTGCCCGGTGTGCTGGTCATGCTCGCGATTGTACGGACCCCCGCCTCCCCATCCGCCCCCTTCGCCGAGTTCAGTCGGGTTCCGCGTCGCAGTCGGTCACTGAGTGATGTGGGACGTGTGGTGGCTTGGGGGCACGTTCTTGGATGCGCGCCAGTGCGTTGAAAACTTGCCGTCTCAGATAGTTTTGAACGCCTGAAGCGACCATCTTGGCGCACAGACGTGCTGGTGACGTTGACCAGTACACCGTGTCAATTCCAAGCCCGCGGTCGGCCGGGACGCGCGCCAATGACGTTCCGTGCTGGCCGAGAACGCTCATGCTCGCCTTGTTCGTCGACCACGTCTTGGCCAGAATCGGAAGCCGGTCAACACTCGCCGAAGCGGCGCACTCGGTCCAGTTCTCCTGTCCTATCTGTGATCTGCTTGACAGGGGTGGAACGAAGTCGTTGTCGCAGGTCTCCATGAGCGAATAAATCTCCTGGCCGACCACTTTCGGCAGTGTGCCTGGTGTGTAGACCACCATCTAAGCCCATCTCTTTCATCAGGATCCAAGAACGGCGCAGTGCGGCGAGCAATGAGCAGCGCCTCTCCGTTGGAATATTATCTATCTCATGAGAGTGAGTAACGTCAACGATTCGATGCGATCGACGCTCAGTTGTGATATGATCTCTCACATGAGAGTCTACCGCGCATCGAACTGGTTCGGTCTGGCGGCCTTGTCGCTCGGCATGGTCCTGCTGTTCATGAACACGACCATGATCAACGTCGCGCTCCCGGCCCTGTCCGCGGGGCTCGGGGCGAGCACGGGCGAGCTCGAGTGGGTCGTCTCCTCCTACAACCTCGCCTTCCTGGCGGTTCTGCTGCCGGGCGGGGCTCTTGGCGACCGGCTGGGGCATCGGCGACTGCTCGTGGCCGGGGTCGTCGGCTTCTGCGCGGGGGCGTGCCTGGCGGCCGCGTCCACGTCGGTCGGCGTCCTCATAGCCGCCCGTGTGGTCATGGGGCTGGCCGCCTCGGTCTTCACGCCGATGTCGCTGGCCCTCATCCCGCAGATGTTCGACGATGCGCGCAAGGCCCTGGCCACCGCGACATGGACGGCCGCCGGGGCCGTCGGCGCGCCGCTCGGCCCGCTGATCGGCGGGTCGATGATGGACAGGTGGGGGTGGCGGGCCATGTTCTGGCTCGACATCGCCGTCGCCGTCGTTGTCCTCGCCATGTGCCTGGGGCTCGTCCCCGCCAGCCGTCCGGCAACCGACCGACGCGGCCTGCCTGTCGCCCAGATCATCGCCACCGCGCTCGGCCTCGCCCTCATCACCTGGGGGCTGATCAATGCCGAGCACACTTGGAGCGCACCCGCAACGTGGGGCCCGATCGCGGCGGGTGCTCTCGCGCTCGCCGTATTCGCCGTCGTCGAGCTCCGCGCCCGCGACCGGCTGACCGATCTCGGCCTGCTTGCTCATCACCGCTTCCGGGTCTCGTCCCTGGTTCTGATGGGCATCAACTTCGTGCTGTTCGGCCTGCTGTTCGTCACCCCGGACTACCTGCAGACCATCCTCGGCCACGACGCGGCCGCAGGGGGACTCATGCTCATGCCCGTCGCCCTGACAGCCGTGATCGGGGCAGTGATCTCCTCCGGCCTGTCGCGAGTCCGGGCCGCGCGCGAGCTCATCCTTCCCGCAGCGATGGCGCTCGCCGCCGCCGGCCTGTGGCTGTGCTCCACCACGAGTGCGACGAGTGGTTACCGGCCCATGTTCTGGGGCCTGCTCGTCGCGGGCCTCGGACTGGGGATCGGCCAGGCCCACGGGATCCAGGCGGCCATGAGCGCCGTTCCCAGTGAGCGCGGCGGCGCGGGGGCGGCTCTTCTTAATGCGATTCGTCAGCTCGGTGCAGTCCTGGGCATTGCTCTGCTCGGCTCGCTGACCGGAAATCGCTACGGACAGGGGGTCGCGGACCTGGCGGCCACCCTGCCCGATCCGGCCGCATCCGCCGTCAGCGGCTCGGTCACGACGGCGTTCGCCGCCGCAGCCCGGATGCCGGACCCGACGGCATCCACCCTGCGAGTCGCCGCCTGCGGCGCCTACATTCACGCGATGCACGTCGTGCTGGCCGCCTGCGCCGTAGTGACCGGGGTGGCCGCTGTGGCCCTGCTCGCGCTCGCCGTCGTGCACCCGCGGCCATAAGTCGCTTACTGCGCTCTTTGTCTTACTGTACGGCGGAAAGGGGCGCAGTAAGCGGTCAGGCGCGGGCGCACAGCCAGGCGAGCACGGCCCGCACGCGGCGGTTCTCCCCGCCCGGCGGCAGGTCCCGCTTGAGGAAGTTGCTCGCCACGCGCTTGGCGACCGCGCCGTCGGACAGCGCCAGCCGCCGCGCGCGATCTGCTGCCCGTTGGACAGCCCCTCCGCCACGAGCGCGAGCACCTCGGTCTCCCGGGGAGTCAGACGCGCCAGGACCTCCGGATCGATGGCGATGCCGCCAACGCCGCCGTGTTCGCCGCCCTCGGCATTGTCGCTCGTGTGCCTGCTCACCCTCTGGCTGGTCCCCTGGATGCAGAGGGCGGTGGCGGTCCTGCCCGTCCCCGGCACCGCCTGGTGGGCGGCGGCACGGACCGCGGCGCTCGAGTCGGGCCGCTCCTCGACCACCGTCCTGCCCTTCTTCGTGGCGATCGGGCTGGTCGCCGTTCTCTTCGACGCCACGTCGCCGGGCCTGACCGGCATGAGGCTGTCGGGGTTCCTGGTCATGTTCGGGCTCGCCCTGCTCGTGGCCTGGAGCGGCGGTGTCGCCGTCATCGCCATGAGCGCCGGGCGCTGGCGCCGCGACGCCGCCCTGCTGCGCGCCGCCAGGCCCGGGAAAGGAGCATATTCGCCCAGGTCCTCGAGGGGTGATCTACGCGCTCACCGCGGTCCTGACCCTGGTCACCACGCGCCTCGCCGTCATCGTCGCCTCCCGGGCCCGCCGCTGGCAGAGCATCGGGCAGGCCCTGCGGGCGTGGGACTGAAGGGCCGATGCATGCCGCGCGTTTCCCGGCGGACTGCGGGCGTGTCCCAAGGGGGCGGTGCGCAGGGCCGGCGCACCAGAGGGCCGGGGCTCGGAGAGGGGCGGTGGCGTTGCAGACGGCGCCCTTCTCCGCCGTTGGCCCCGGCCAACGGGCCGGTCGCGGTCTCGGTCGGGTCGTCGCCTGCCCCTGCTGACTCGGATCCGGTCCCGCGCATGTCGGCGGGGCGTGACCATGAGCCTGGGCCGGGGCAGTGCGGCGTCCGCTGCTCGGCGCAGGAGCGCGCGATGGCGCGCTCTCGGGTGTGGAAGGGATGAGAGACGTGCTTCAGTCTCCGCCGTGCGGTCCTAAGAATTTCGATCCGTTCAGGTGGATCATATGCGTCGGGTCGGACGCCACCCAGGCCTCCGTCTCCCAGGCGAGCTCGACGAGGAAGCGCCGCATGACGGTCCGGTTCGGAAAACAGGAGACATAGATCAGGCCCGCGGTGCACCCGTGGAATATCTCGGAGAGCTCGCTGTACCGGATGTGGTCCACGGGCCCGTGAGTAGAGCAGGCTTCCATGAGAAGAAGCCAGTTCCTGTCGGGTTGGTAGACGATCAGATCGGGGAATTTACCGTGCAAGTCGAGGGTGACTCCGAGTGAGGCGAGCCTCTCATTGTCGAAGATCGTCAGCTTTGAGTCCGCATCGCCAACGTACAGAACCTCGCCTCCGGGTACGAAGTAGGCGCAGAAGTCCTCGACCATCGCCTTGATGAGAGTGTTCTGTCCGCCAGCCTTCAGGGCGAGCTCCTCGCCGTCGGGAGTGGTGACCGGAATACGCACGAGATCGCGAGCAGCCCGATACCTTGCGGTCAGGCCGCCGACCTCGGCCAGATACTCCTCGACCGAGATGCTGAAGTCGTCAGTACCGTACTGCTGAATAGCCAGAAGGGCTTCCGGGCTCAGACGGTAGTTGTTCTTTGACGAGTTGGTTGCACGACCTGGATCATCATCGTTGTAGAGGCAGAATCCCGCGTCAACAAACTGATGGAGGGCAAAACGGCGGACCGTCTCGCGCGAGTTCTCGGCAATCGGGTGGTTAAGCGGGCCGCGCATCCAGTCCAGGATCGCCCTGACGCCCATGCGCTCATTGGTCGCATCGGCCCAAGAAGTCTGCTCGTTCATTCCGGCGAGCGCGAGCAGCGTCCGGGCGGAGGCCTCATGGGTCCGCCTCCTGTCGAAATCGAACGCCCGGAGAATCTCCTGCGCCTCCTTCACCTTGCTCATGCCGCCGCAGCTCTCAGGGCGCCCATGATCCGCTCCACCGCGTCGTCGGGATCGAGAGATGCCGTCCCCAGCAGCCGTAGTTGCTCCAGGCTGGGGAAGCGCATCCGTCTCAGGTCGCCGGCATTGACCTGCGTGTGCCCGGAGAATACGCGGAAGTACGCGTCCACCGGCGTGGAATTGAGCCAGACGATCAGTCCGGCCGCCACGTCCGCCTCCAGGCCGCGCCCTTGTCGGTGGATGTAGTTCAGCTTGTTGTCGAAGGCGGGGGCGCGGTCGTCCGACCAGAGGGCGGAGACGATCCTCCGCTTCTCCTCCTTCGCCGAGAAACGTTTCACCAGGACATAGGATCCGGCAGGCACAAGAAGCTTGGGCGACTGCGCCGAATCCGTCTTGAACCACTGAGGTTTTCGAACAGTGCTGCGCGGATGCACCACCTGCGCGTCAGCAATATTGGCCGGATAGACCATAGGGGCGCAGTGCCGGCTGGCCTCGTCGGCCAGAAGGTCGCGGCAGCGGAAATCCACGACCCTGCCTGTGGACACGCTCAGGCCAAGATCGGACAGCGTGTGCTGCGCCCGTTCCATCCACGACACGGCGGCGCCGTCCTCGTCGGAGGCCGGCACGAAGATGAAGTCGTCCGTGACCACCTGTGAGCGGGGGACCGCTCGCGTCACTGGAGCATCCCGGTGATCGACGGAGGACGACAATCGAACCATCGGCGGTGCGTGCCCCCGCGTCGCCGCCACGACGATCGTCTCCTGAAGTACGTCCAGATCCCCGAAGACCCGGGAGCGCGACTGGAACGTGTGGATACTGTCAATGCCGAGGCGTGCGAGCAGGGCGCGCCGGAACATTGAGAAATAGGTTCCATTCATCCACGAGCGAGGCGTGATCGACACCTGCTGCCCGCCGTCGTCCATAAGTAGGGAACCGAGCGCCATGAAGCCCGCGTAGATATTGGGGACGATAATGCCCGCGGCACGCAGGTCCTGGTCCAGTAACGATCGTGACCGGATCTTGTGGTACGGAGGATTCTGGATGACCAGGTCGAAGCGCTCCTCGGCGCGCAGCGCCCAGCTCACGAAGTCGTCCTTCACCAGGGTTGTCCGTGCGCCGGTGCTCTCCAGGTCACTGAGTGTCTCGGACAGGACGCCGTGCAGCCGCCCGTCGACCTCGACCGCGGTGACCTCGACCCGCAAGCCCGGGGCCTCGCGCCGCGCCCGCTCGACAACAGCAGCCGACAGCACGCCCGAGCCGGCCCCCGGGTCCAGCACGCGGAGCACTCCCTCACGCGGCAGACGGGGCAGGTCGGCCATGATCCGTGCAACCGCAATGGGGGTGAAGAACTGGCCGAGATCCGCCCGGTCCTCGGCGACATTCATGGTGCCTGCGTATTCGCCTAGTCACGTACAGAGCGCGAGGAAGATTTTACGACCGCGAGAAGGCACCGCCTGGGAGGGTTCCGTAGCCTAGATGTGTGATTCCGGGCGCGGCGGTACGGGCCGGACGGTTGGGCCCCAACGTCAACGGAAGTTTGTCACGTGAACGTACCTTTCTCCCATCCTTCTGAGCTCTACCCCCAGAAGGATGGGAGAAAGGTACGTTCACGCTGGAAAGGTACGTTCACGTTCCGGCGCGCTCCACTCGGGCACCCGGGCGCCGCGTCCGCTCCGGCGCGGAGGCGGTCCGAGCTTGGCGAAGGGGCTACGGAGCCGGATGCCGAGGCTCGGGAGTGCTGCGGACCGCCATCGGCGTTGACGGCCCGACCCGCCCCGCCCGGAATCAATCGTCTAGTGGTGCTGCGCGGTGGAAAAAGGTGACTCCTACGCACTTTTAGCACCGGCCCCAGCCCCGCCCTCGTCGCAGAAGCGCGCGCACGAGCTCCCCGACGACCGGACGCCTGGATGGGTTCTCCGGGAGCCACCTGTCTCGGTCGAGGCCGACCTCCGGAGAGCCTCCATGGGGGCATCGGAGAGCCGATGGAAGAGACCGCCCGCCCCTTGACCCGATCTCGGCGAAAGGGGCGGGCGGGCGCGAGCAGGGGGGTGGCGCCCCACCCGGCTGGACAGTGGCGGCGACCCGGCCGGGCTCAGCCGCGTGCGGCGCTGCTCGTGCCCAGGTACTCCAGCCAGCGCTCGTAGTGGTCGAGGACGTCGTGGGCGACCTGGTCGGCCGACCAGTCCATGATGTCGTAGCCCACCCCGCCGCCGCGCAGCCGCACCTCGAGCCGCACCGTGACGTCGTCGGCCTCGTTCATGCCGCCCCCGTAGGAGGGTGCCGGGGCCTCGACCATGCGCACCACGTAGCGGAAGATCCGCCGGCCGGCCGCCCGCTCGAGGACCTCGGGCTCGATCTCGCCGTCGCGCGCCTCGTTGTTCGGGTCGGTCACCAGCAGGGTGACGCGCCCCAGGTAAGTGCGCTCGTCGTCGGGGTCGTCGGCCTCCCGGCCCTCGACGTGAACCTCCGCGTCCAGCCTCTCCTTCGCCAGCTCGCCCGCCACCGCCTCCAGGGCGGGCACGATGCGCTCGTCCAGGGCTCGCTGGGCCTGCTCGGAGCTGACGTGGGCGAAGGTGTGGGACAGGCGGTCGCGCCAGGAGATGCGGTGCAGCCCCGCCGCCGTGCCGGTGAAGCCGATCTGGCGGTTGCGGTAGGCGCGCGAGCGGGCCTGGTTGAGGCTCGCCTCCTGGTGGAGGGCCCTGAGCAGGCAGGCCATGATCACCACGAGGATGAAGCTGAAGGGCAGCGCCATCACCAGAGTCGCCTGCTGGAGGATGGGTACGCCCCCGGCCACGAGCATGGCGACCGTGAGGATGCCGGTCAGGGTCGCCCAGAAGATCCGCAGCCACGGGGCGGCGTCCTCCCGCTCGCCCTTGATCCGGCTGGACAGGCTCGACATGACCA
>ERZ773009.1513-NODE-1513-length-15831-cov-3.817888_pt1 | contig 15831 bp, 22 predicted proteins | sample MGYA00580663_ERZ773009 | MGnify/ENA primary metagenome ERZ773009 (study PRJEB29015, sample SAMEA2737969) | human oral metagenome | biome: human oral; feature: human-associated habitat; material: dental | place: China | collected 2026 ... | reverse complement strand
TTGATAAGCTGCCTGAACCGTTACGCAAGCGCCTGATTGAACTGCTCAACAGACCTGATGTAACGCAGCTTGAAATCGTTGATGCCATCAATGCGGAAGCAGGAGAGCCGCTGATCTCAAAAAGCTCACTTAACCGCTATGCACTTAGAATGAAAAAATTTGCCGAAAAAAACCGGCAAGCTCGCGAGGTTGCAGAAGCCTACTTGGAAAAGTACGGCAGCGACACGCGGAACAAGCTGGGTAAAGTAGTAAATGAGCAGATACGGCTTGTCGCTTTTGACCTTATCTGTGAACTGGAGGAATTAAAAGAAGAGGCAGCAGTTGATCCGAAGCTCATGACCGAAGTGATTTTTAAAGTCTCTCGCGGATTAAAGGAATTGGAACACGCTGAAAAGCTCAATGCCGAGCGGGAAGATGCCATCAAAGAGCTCATCCTCAAAGAGACAGCCGCAAAGGTTGAAGCAGTTGGGAAGAAAAAAGGTGTGAGTAAAGAGGCAATGGAAACCATTCTTGCCGAAGTGTTTAGGATACAAGCATGACCCTCTCGGAAGCATTAAGCAAAAACATCTTGCTTGACTACCAAAGCCGTTGGCTCAAAGACACGGCAAAGGTAAAGGTCTGGGAAAAAAGCCGCCGTATCGGAGCCTCGTATGTAGAAGCGCTCTATGCGGTATTACTGGCAGCGCTTTCACGCACTGACGGCGGGATGAACTGCTACTATCTTTCGTATGCAAAAGAGATGACGCAGCAGTTTGTCAATGATGCCGCATTTTGGGCAAAGCTTTTAAACATCGCCTGTTCCGATATGGAAGAGACGGTGATCAAGGATGAAGATAAAGACATTACCGTTTACAAAATCCGCTTTGATTCAGGGTTTGAGATTTGGGGACTGCCGTCCGTACCGCGCTCGATTCGCTCAAAGCAGGGACATGTCGTTATTGATGAGGCGGCATTCTGCGATGATTTATCGGAACTGTTAAAAGCAGCGTTAGCCCTTTTGATGTGGGGCGGCTCGGTTGCTATTTTAAGCACCCATGACGGGGAAGATAATCCGTTTAATGATTTAGTCAAAGAGATTCATGACGGCAAAAAAGAGTACTCCCTGCACCGTACCACGATTGATGATGCTTTGAGCGATGGCTTATACAAGCGCATTTGTGAAGTTAAAAGAGAGGTATGGAGTGCGGAAAAAGAAGCGGCGTGGCTTGCTTCGCTCATTAAAGATTACGGCGATGGCGCGGATGAAGAATTATATTGTGTACCGCGTGCAAACGGGACACAGTATTTCCCTCGTTCCCTCATTGACAGCATCAAAAAAGATGCGCCGGTATTCCGGTTTACCGAAAGCGATACCTTCACGTTTGAAAGCGAGTGGAAGCGGGAGCGCACCATTCAAAAATGGTTCAAAGAGATAAAGCCGGTTTTACAAGGAACGCGCAATCCGGTTGTTATCGGCGAAGACTTTGCCCGCTCCGGAGACTTAACCGTTATCTGGCTTGATGAAATACTGAAAGAAGGTGTTTCTCAAACGCTCTGCGTAATTGAATTGCGTAATATTCCGTTTGCCCAACAATGGCAGCTGATACAGCTGGTCGGAAATACCGTGAGTAATTTGGAAGGTGCCGCCTTTGACTCACGGGGGAACGGACAAATGATTGCCGAACTTGCTGCGCAGGAATGGCCGGGGTATGTGTATCAAGTGATGCTTTCACGCAAATGGTATGCCGAGTATTTTCCCAAATTAAAAAGCGCGTTTGAAGAAAAAACGGCAAGCGTACCTGATGATCTTTTTATCCGTGATGATTTTACGGTGGTAAAAGTCGTACAGGGCGTGCCGCTTGTTACGGATCGCACCGGCGCAAGTAGAACAAGACGGCACGGCGATGCGTGTATCGCAAAAGTAATGGCTCACTATGCAGCGCTGCAAAGCTATGAAGCAGGGTATCAGCCCTACGCGTATGAGCCGGTTAAAACAAGAACGACATTTGGGCTAAAAGGAGTTGATCCATGGGATGGCTGGGACGATTAACCGGCAAAGCCGGAAGCAATAAAGAACGCAAAGACACGCACGGTTTAACCGAACAGCGGGCAACGCCGGTTGCAAACTCTAACCGCGACTTGTGGTCGGGCGGTTTAGTTGCAGGGCTTACCCCGGAGAAGCTGGCATCCCTTTTAGATACGGTACGCCGCGGAGACGTTCCGGCGGAGTATTTGGAGATTGCCGGAGAATTGGAAGAGCGCGATGCACATTACCGCTCAGTGCTTTCAACCCGCAAACACGCCGTTGAAGGACTGGAACTGTACGTCCAAGCAGGAAGCGATGACAAACAAGCTGTTGCAATCGCCGATGCGGTAACGGAAGACATTGCCCGCCATGCCGACTGTATGGATTTAATTAAAAACACGCTCGATGCGTTGGGTAAAGGCTTTAGCGTCAATGAAATTATCTGGGAGACTTTCGGCTCGCGGTGGAAACCGCAAACCTTTTACTTTCGTGATCCGCGCTGGTTCGCGTACGATAAAGAAACGGGCATGTTATCGCTTCGTGATCCTTACGGTATGGAGCTGCACCCACTTGAGCCGTACAAGTTTATCGTGCATGAACCGAATCTTTTAAGCGGCAAGCAAATCACTTCCGGCTTGAGTTTTACCGCGCTCTTTTATTGGCTGATTAAAACGTACGACGTAACAAGCTGGGCATCTTTTGCCGACCGCTTCGGCTATCCGGTCCGTATCGGTAAATACGGGCGCAAGGCGACAAAAGAGGATATCGCAACTTTAAAGCGGGCGGTCGCAGCAATTGGATCGGATGTCGGCGCAGTCATTCCCGATTCAATGCTCATCGATATTATCGAAAGTAAAACAACGGCGAATAATGCGGCCGTCTATCAAGACATTGCCGAATGGGTTGATAAGCAGCTTTCAAAGCTCGTGCTCGGACAGACGGCAAGCGCCGAAGGAACGCCGGGCAAGCTCGGAGACAGCCAAGACCAGCAGACGGTCAGGCAGGATATCTTAAAAGCGGATGTCCGCCAGCTTGAGCAAACCTTAAACCGCGATCTTGTCATTCCGTATGTGGATTTTAATTTCGGGAAGCAGGAAATATATCCGAAGCTCCGCATCAAATATATTGAACCGAAAAACGTACAGCTCATTGTCGATTCGGTTACGAAACTGGTGCCGCTCGGCCTTAAAGTAAAGGCACAGGAAATGCACGCGCTGTTAGGGCTTTCTGCTCCTGAAAAAGATGACGAGATACTCACTGCGCCGAATCCGTATCAAACGGAACTGAATACGCACGGGACGCTCTCCGGCTCCATTGCGCTCAATGCAAGTGATGTTTCTTCCTCCGCAAGCGATGATGATGAACTACTGGAAGAAAACGAGCAAGACTTTATCGCTATTACCGACGATATTGCAGCAGTACTGGAACAAGCTGCGGATAAAGCGACCGATTTTACGAGCTTTGAAGCGGAACTTGAAAAGCTGGTAACCGGCTGGAATCCCGCAAAAATAGCCCGCACAATGGCAATCGCATTTTTTAAGGCACGCGCCGAAGGTGATGCCAATTTTGACAAGGAAGATGAATAGTATGGAACTCTCTGAAAATATCAACCTGTTACAGGGAGATTGTATAGACCTTCTGCCCAAAATCCCTGACGGCAGTATCGATTCTATCATCACCGATCCGCCGTATTTTCTCGGCATGACGCATAACGGACAAAAAGGTTGCTTTAATGATCTTGCTATCTGTAAGCCCTTTTATGAAAAGCTCTTTACAGAATACAAGCGTGTATTAAAACCGGACGGCTGCGTTTATTTTTTTTGCGACTGGCGAAGTTATGCGTTTTATTATCCGATTATGTACGGTATTCTAGGCGTTAAAAATATGCTTGTCTGGGATAAACAATCCGGTGCCGGCAATTTTTATACTTATCAACATGAACTCACTATGTTTACAACAAAACGAAACTCTTTTAATGTTAAAGGAACTAAGAATATTATTACCGGTATTCGATCTTTTTCTACTGGAGCTAAAAAGACAAACGGTGCGAAAGTTCATCCAACGCAAAAGCCGATAGAGTTAATTGAAAAATTCATCCGAGACAGTACCGATGCCGGAGACACTGTACTGGATTCTTTTGCAGGTTCCGGCACAACCGGCGTTGCCTGCATCAATACTGCCCGCAAGTTCATCGGTATGGAACTGGACGATCAGTATTTTGACATTGCCAAACAGCGGATTGAAAAAGCGCTAACCGAAAAACAGCAGAATCTTTTTGGTGAGCATGGGGAGGCGGTCAATGCCTGAATCTCTTATCCCCGAAGATGCGCTCAACTACATCAAAGATAAAAATTTACAAGTCGGTTTTTCGTATAAGGATGTCTGGAACGAAGAACACGCTACCGCTTTTACTGTTGCAAAGGCTATGCAGCTCGATGTATTAAGCGATATTAAAAAGGCGGTTGAAAAAGCGCTTGAAGAAGGGCACAGCTTTGAACACTTTAAAAAGAATTTAAAGCCGACACTACAACAGAAGGGCTGGTGGGGCAAAAAGAAGATGACCGATCCGCTTACCGGAGCAGAAATTGATGCACAGCTCGGAAGCGACCGGCGGCTTAAAACCATCTACGATGTCAATTTACGCAGCGCGTTTCAGAAGGCACAATATGACCGCACGATGGCAAGCGATTTGCATCCCTATCTTATGTACTGTATCGGTAATGCCAAAAAACACCGTGAACAGCACCTCGCATGGAACGGTCTTATTTTGCCGAAGGATGACCCTTGGTGGGATAACCATTTTCCGCCGAACGGATATCGTTGTAAGTGCCATACAAGGGCAGTCTCGGAGCCGAGAAAAAGGCGCTATGAGCGGGACGGCATAAAGATACCGCCGAAAGCCGACGGCTCAGGAGGCGGAATTCTCCGGGTAAAAACCGAAGCCCCTCCAGAAGAATACCGCACATATTTTAACGAGCGCAAGGGAACTATTGAACGTATCCCGAAAGGCATTACACCGGGTTTTAACTGGAACCAAGGGAAGATGAGTAGAAATACTGCCGTTTTAGCGGAGTGTATAAAAAAAGCATCTGATAAAATACCGGAACAGTTTAATGCCGTTGTACAAACACTGATGACAAACACTGCGGCAAAGGCTGCACATATTGATTTTATTGATAATGCCGTATCACGTACCCTTGATAAAAAGTATATAACACCGGTCGGCTTTTTGGATCAAAAAACACAAGCTGCACTCGCAAAAGAGAATATCAATATCGGTAATCAAAATCTTATCTTCTTGGAGGCGGGATTAGTGCAGAGTGCTAAATACTCTAAGCGGCACGCAGAAACCGGTAACGCTCCCGATGTTTTTGATTGGTATAACATCATGGATTATCTTATTGACGCGTCCATTTATTTTGATAAAGGAACGCTTATATTTTTAAAAAAGAAAACTGAACGTATTTATATGAAAATCGCCGTTGATATTAGTATGAAAAATAAGGGACACAAAGGCGTTTCTTTAATGCTGCCTAAAATCGATACGATGTATGAACTTGACCTTTCAACCGAGCTTGATAGAGGCAGCAGGGAATATCAACGCATCATCGAAATGAAGAAAATACGATGAGCAAAGACGGCCGGATTTGAACCGGCTGCCATCGCCGTAGCTTCCCTCGCTCCTATACAGGGGGTCTTTCTTTGCTCATCTTGCCAAAAGCATACCGCAACCGTCTCTAAAAGTCAAAGCATTTTTTTAATCCCTGTTACAACACCACTCCGCCCTTTTTTTGCTACAGTGTATCCAACCTCGTCCGATATGTAGTGTCCGCTCATGTTGGAAACCTCCTTGTAAAAGGAAAACGTCCCCGCCGGAGGACTCGTATCCGGCATCTTTATCATCGAAAGGAGAAAGCATGAAAGATTACGGAAAAGTATTGATAAGCATTTTTGCGCTGTTGCTTGTCGCACTGTGCGCATTCTTATTGCTTATCATCGCATTTATCCCGTCCGCAGCTCTTACAAAAGTCTTTGCAATCGTCTTGCCGTTGTGCATTATTGCAGGCGCTGTCATCGCGCTGTTTTGGCCGGTAGGTCATCTTGCAGCCTTTGTAAAAGCGCATACTGCTGCAACAGGAGTTTAGCTTTAAGCGGGACAGCTTACGAGCTGTCTCGCTTTTTTTATGATAAGCTCAAACGGTAAACATAAAGGAGCGATAAAACATGAAGCAAAAAGAAATATCTGTTTTAGATTTTAATGCCATTGACTGGGATATGGTCAATCAGGAAAAAGCAGCCTTTATTCATAACGAAATCTTGCAATACAACAAAGAACTTATCGATCACATGAATATTGTTACTTCAAAAGTGCTCGGTTTATTTTCGTTGTTTTTGCCTTTACTGGTAGCATTGGCGGTCTTTCTTATCTTTAATCTTTCGACTCTTCCACAGGCGATGCGGATAACCGGTATTGCAGCGGCTGTGTATCTTTTTATACTGTTACTCCTGCTCTTGTATGTGTTACTGCCGAAAGCTATTGTGCCGCTTAACGGGAGCCCTCGCTCTTATTTTTCTCAAGACTTTTATAAACGTGATATGCGAGCAATCCTTATAGGCAATATTACTTCTATGTACATAAGTATTGAGAAAAATAAAAAGATACTACACAAACGCGGGAAGGTGTGTAGTATCGCCTTATATGCTAGCGCTTGTTTCCCGGTTGCGATGCTCCTGCTGTATGCGGTTTTATATTCTGTGAATTAAGCGCTATTTCACTTTCTTGCCGCGGCTTTGCGATTTCTATTATTTGTTCTTTTTCGCTCTCGCTTTGCGCTTCTTTGTCTATTTCACTCATGTATGGCTCTCCGTTCCCTCTCCTCTACTTTTCAGGCGGCTTACACACCTTACAAGCCGTATACCCTCTCGCCTGTGCATCTTTAACCGTAAGCTCCGTAAGATGCTTGGACTTCTTCAATGTTTTACAGTCCTTGCAGTGATACTTTTTCCCCGTATCCGTTATGTATACCTTCTTACCGGTATCGGTTGCGCAGATACCGGCAACGGCAGCAAACAGCAATGCAAAAATAAGCGCTTTTCGTTTAGTCATGTTTTTTCTCTCTTTAATTTTTTTCTATGCTATGAGTTCTATTCGCATATTATAAATATAACGGTATTCCCTGAAAATTTGGTTAAAGAATATTCAACCTTTCCTTTTTTTATTTTATATTCTGATTCTTGATTAACAAAGTCTGATACAAAAGCTGGAACGCTCCCGTAATCACCTTCGGGATTAAATGTTTGTACAAGAGCATAAAGGATTGCAAGAATTTCAACCGCAGATTTTTCATCAGTATCACCTATAACTATAGTCATTCCTTTTATTTCTTTATGCTCTGTTTTATTAATATCAAGCGACATAGCACAATATTCATTTACATGGATTTTTATTGAATCTAATTTTTCCCCTGTAGTAACAGTCCAATCAAAATCGTATTTTGCATTTATTGCTTTTGCATTTTCCGTATAAGATTTGATAAAATCTGGTAAAGTTAAGACTTTTGAAGTATCAGTTTTAGTAACAACTTTTTCTTCATCGATTTGAACGGAGAATTTTTGTTCAATGTAAAATCCCAATGAGGAGAATTTATTTACTCCAGAACCCCTTAATAGTTCTCCTTTCTTTCCTAAAATTTTTTGCACACTTTCGGCTTGTGTGGATATAACGGGAACTACTACTGTTACATGGTAATTTCCTGCAGGATAGAGTTTATCTCCTTTTCTAAATGGACCAACAGTAAATGTATGTGCTTTTATTTTTTCTTTTACTTGACCTAACAAGTTATCTGTATCTGTATATAATGATACAAGAAAATCTGTATCATCTGGAAGATTACTATTTATGGTAAAATAGAAGCCATCAGACATGCACTTACTTGATAGTTTAATTGGTTCAACCGTAAACTCTTTTTTAGACGGTACACATCCTTCCATCAATATTACAAACAACATACCTGCGATTAAGATTAGATTCGTTCGTTTCATTGGTTGCATCCTTTTAAATCTTTATTTTTCCATACTCTACGAGTACAGCTATTACTGCAAACTTAAAACCCCGCGCACCTTCCCTATGATGCGTATATCATCGGTATCGAACGGCACTTCATACGTCTCATAACGGGGATTGTCCGATATTACAACTAGTTTCCCCGGTTTACGGCTCAAGCGTTTTACAAAACCGGAGCCGTCCATCTGGATAGCATAGACACCTTCTCCGTCCCATCCTAAAGAATCGCAAATAATCATATCGCCGCGGAAGTAGGTCGGCTCCATGCTGTCTCCATCAACATACAAGGCTGCAAGCTTCTCTCCGAAGCGCCGTAACTGACGCGGAACGGCAATATAGGCTATCGGTGTATCATCGTCCGGCAGGAATGCTCCGTAACCGGCTGATAATTTTTGATCCAGTAGCGGAATAACAAAGCCGCCGTCCGGTACGCTATTTTCCGTACCGTATTTAATTAACTTGCCTTCAATCTCTTGCGGTCTGCTGCGGCCTAAGGGTTGACTGATCTGTAACTGCTCTCTGACTTGCTCTTGCGCTCGCTCCATTGCCTGTTCAATTTGTTCTGCCGCTCCGCTGACTGGAAGCTTGTATTGAAACCCTAATTTTTCTAGCGCAATTAGCACGTTTACCTTTGGATTTGAGCGACCTCTTTCATATCCTGACCATGTCGTTTGAGGAATATCTAATTTTTCAGCGATTTCCGATTGAGATAATCCGGTTGATATTCTAAATTCTTTTAACTTTTGTGCTAAATCTTCCAAAAAAAACCTCTTACAATACAAAATCGCTTGACATATAACGAATTTGTGCTATACTAACACATATCGGCTAGACCTAGTACGGCTTTAGCCTACAAAAAAAAGAAAAGCGAAAAAAATAGACCGGTCTTTTCGCTTTTCTTAACAACACAAGCCTGTAAAAACAGGCAAAGGATGGTTTTATGATACCTGAAAAAAAGAAAATTCGCAAGCCGAAAAACCGCACGCTCGGCCATGTCTACGGCGGCTGGATACAGTACCAGCTTTCTCTTATCAACGTTTCCAATCCCGACATTGCAGAAGAACTTGAGGTCAACGACACCTCCGTATGGGCGGTTATTCATGGCAAGCGCACCTCTGCCCGCATTCAGCAAAAAATTGCAGAAAAGCTCAATCTACCCGATTGGGATGCCGTTATGGCAGCAGCTCAAAAAGCAACAAAGGAGAATGTCGTGTAATCGGCAATCTACCGGATGTACGAGGAGGTAACAAGATGAATGATGAATTGATGGAGCTGTATTCTCTGCTTGAATACGCAGTGCGGCAACTACAGTGCTGTCAAATAGTGTACTGTAAACCAGTTGAAGAAAAACCGGTTCTCTTAGAATTTTATGAAAAACAGGTTGATGCCCTGTTGCTCCGACTTGAAGCGGCGCGTAAAAGACCTCCGCAAGAAGCAGGAGAAGGCAGCGTATGAGCGGAAGCACTGGAATACGCCCGCTTGATAAGGCGTTAAGCGGACTGGAACAAACCATCAACGAATGGGATCAGGGAGCGGAAGAGCCGGTGTATATCAGCTTAAAGGAGCCGTCTCTTAACGACCTGTATAAGGAGAAAAACGAGGTGTACAAAATTTTACGATGCTGGCGGAGCGGTGCTTCCGCACTCGGCAAAAAACAAGCCGCCGCAGAATGCGACCGGGTCATTACATTCTTTGAACGTATCTGCGGCAAATAAAAGGAGGAATTCTAAATGCGCGTAATAATAAAATGCAAAGAATGTAAAAGTACGATTTCAGAGGAATTAAAAAAAGGCTCAACACCAACAGCCTCAATGTATGCCCGGAATGCGAAAGCCTTTGGATGGGTAGAAACCGAAACCGGCTATCTTTGTAATTATTGTTTGAAGCAAAAGGAGAATCAAAATGGATAAACAATTTATGACCGACTCGCAAGGACGCGAGGTGCCGGTCGCGATGGTAAAGGACATCGACATCTTACGCGATCAAACCGTCAAAGCAATCATGACAAAGACCTTTGCAATGCGGGACGCGCTCGTATCTTTTAAGCAGGGCATCTGGAGCGACATTCAAGAGTTCTTGAGCCTTTCGAGTGAGCAGCACGGAATCAGCTGGGGCGGTAAAAAAGGGAATATTACCCTCACCACCTATAACGGACAGTACATGCTGAAAATTGCCGTAAACGACAATCTGCAATTTAACGAAAAGCTGCAGATCGCCAAGCAGTTGATAGACGAATGCATTAAGGAATGGGCGACGGGAGCGCGGCCGGAGCTGCGTGCGCTTATCGATAACGCCTTTGCGGTAGACAAGCAGGGGAATATCAGCACGGCACGGGTCCTCGGTTTACGCAGACTTGATATCAGCGATCCGAAATGGCTGAAAGCGATGCAGGCAATTACGGACAGTGTGCAGGTGGTTTCCAGCAAAACCTATATGCGCTTTTACGAGCGGCAGAAAGACGGCAGCTATAAGCAAATACCGCTTGATGTTGCGGCCTTGTAAAGGAAGGAGGGAATGATGAGCGGATGGCAATACCGGTTCGGTATTAGGTTAAAAGAATTAGGAGAAGTGTTCGGTTGGGCGTGGCTTGTCCGGTTAGGGCTTTATATCAAAGATGAGGCGCTCAGATGAAAAAGCTGAATGCACAGGAGCGGGTGTTTGAGATTGTGCGGCTATTGGTAGAAAACCACATTGAAGGGCTGACCAATAAAGAGCTTGCGCAAAAGCTCGGCACTAGTGAAGTAAATATCTGCCGCGACTTAGCGCTGTTTGAACAATACCGATGGGCTACCCGCGGGACAAAGAACGTCTGGCGCCTTTCGGCGGAGTTCGGCGGTATTTCGGGACAGATTGTAAAGTCGTATCAAAAAGCGCGGCTCGTACTTGCCACGGAAGAGGCAGAGTACTTAGCAGCGGTACAGTAGCAAAGTCTGCGACGTCGCAGACTTTGAAGCGTAAAAGGATGAGGTGGAGTATGGAAAACATATATGCGGATGAGTGCTTTCAAAAAGGGTTTGAAAGCTTTGCAGCGGCTTTGGTTCAGACAATAAACGATATGAGCGATGATGAGCGGCTTATCTATAAAGCGCAGCTTTCCATCGCAGCAGTCCGTTCAGGGAATGACATCGCAGTCAATGATTTACGGGATGCGCTCATTACCTTGCGCACCAGAATGTCTGATTATCGTTTCAATAAGGTGTTAAGAAAGCTGCGCCTTTCTAAGAATGCAGCGAGAGAAGTTATGCAACAAGGAGTCGCCGTATGAGTAGAAAAGCAGCCGGAATTGTCAGTGAAGATGCCAAAGCAATGGATGTTTATGCAGAAAAAAATGCGCAGCAGGCTTTAGTGGTGCAGCAGGATGATAAACGATTTCTTGCAGATGGAGAGAAATACAATCTTCACATCTGTCTTGAAAGAGCAAAAGAAGCTTTATCACAGATTCGCCGAGGTCTGATACGTCTTGGTGGGCAACTTATCCTGTTGAAAGACCATGAAAGTCATGGGAATTTCACAGCAGCAGTTGAAGACCTTGGTCTTACACTTAATTTTGCAGAGCGGGCAATGATTGCCGCACGGCAATTTGGAGAAAATCCCGAAATTGCGGAAAAGCTTGGAAACTCAAGAATTGTAGAACTTTCATTCTTAACGAATGAGGAAGCAAGCGACCTCGCCTCCGGTAAGGAAGTAGAAGGTATTGGAACGATCGATGAAATTTCAAGAATGACAGTTCGGGAACTCCGCGCCGCTCTGCGTGAAGAAAAGAAAAAGCGCAAAGAAGAGCGGGATGCGCAGGAAGCGGCAATCAGTCAAAAAGAGAAAAAGCTCAACGAGCTTGAAATGGAAATCCGCTACCGCGAGCCGCCGACTAAGGAACAGCTTGCGCAAGCCGCGCTCGATGAACTGAAAAAGAAGTTTTTTCTGCAAGTCGGAGAAGCGAGTCATGCGCTGCATACCCTGATGCTTACCATCATACAGGCGCAGGAAATTCCTGATGTCAATATTACCCAACTGCAAGGTTTTATCACCCTTGAGCCGGAAGGCTTGTTATCTTCCATTTTTGATTACAGCGATACGCTCGATGAGATGATTGAAAACATCTGTCCCGCTCGCGCTGAGACAAACACTGAGGCGGAAGAGATGCAGTATGCGGAGCCGGTAGGGGATTAAAGCGATGTATCAAGCGTACGTTAAAAAGATGGAAGGGGCAAAAAGCGCGGCGGAGCGCAAGGCGGTTATTGCGGAATTATGCCGGATGTTTGCGTTTTCACAATCTAAAGCCTACAAAGTGCTTAAAGAAGCCGGATGGCAGTCCGGCCGAAAGGAGCGCAAAGATGCAGGCTCTTCCGGCATAGCGCAAGAAGAACTCAAGCTGATCGCTTCGGTACTGCGCAACAGCGTACGCAAAAACGGCAAGGCGACTATGGGTGTTCCGCTTGCCCGCTCTATTTTACAGGCAAACGGTATTAACATCCCGATTGCCGACAGCCGCTTGCGAGAGCTTTTAGTGGAGAACGGGCTATCCCTTGCAGAGGCGGAAATTCCCCGCCCGCACCGCACTATGCGGACGCTTTACCCCAATCAAGTACACCAAGCCGACCCGTCGGTCTGTCTTATCTGGTTCGCTCCGAACGGCGAGCAAAAGCTCTACGATGCTGATGAGGTGTACAAAAACAAGAACCCGCGGGAAGGTAAATTGAAGTGCTGGCGGTATGTACTCACCGACCACACCTCCGGCTCCATCTGTGTACGGTATTACGCAGCGATGGGAGAATCGGCGGTAAATATGTATGACTTTTTACTGTACGCGTGGGGGCAAAAGCACAACCCGCTTTACGTGTTTCACGGATTGCCGGAGCTTTTAATCTGGGACTGCGGTACGGGTAACACGGCGCGGGCGGTAACGGCAGCGCTTACCGCGCTTAAAGTGGAAACACAGCCGCACCTTCCGGGAAATCCGCGGGCAAAGGGACAGGTAGAAGTCAGCAACAATATCGTTGAAACACAGTTTGAAAGCCGCTTAAAGCTGGAGCCGGTACATAGCATTGCGGCACTCAATGAGGCTGCGGAGCGATGGTGCGCTGCGTATAACGCAAACCTTATCGAAGGGCAAGACACGCGCATTACGCGGCACGGTAAGAAAATCGGCAGCAGGACGGAACTCTGGCAGCGCATCTTACCGGAACAGCTGAGGGAGCTTCCTGATCCGGTTATCTGCCGGCAGATTTTTACCGCCGGTATTCAAACTCGCCGTGTAGGGGGAGACCTTTCGGTAAGCATTGTGCATCCGCACGTAAAAGAATCGCTTCGCTATAGTCTGCAAGGACTTCGCGGCGTTACCGTTGGGCAGACGGTCAATGTACAGCCGGTGCTTGTTTCTGCAACGCCGACAGTACGCGTGAGCTTTCAGTATAACGGCGAACTCGTTGCGTATGAAGTTGAACCGATTGAGTATGATGAAAACGGTTTTGACATAACCGCTCCCGTACCCGGGGTCAACTACAAAGCGGCAGGCTTTACCGATCGGGAAAAAACAAGCAAGGAACTTACCGCACTTGCAAAAGGCACAAAGGAGCGCCCGTTCACGGAAGTTACCGGCGGAGCAGGGTTCACGGCTCATTCGCACATCGACGCCAAGAGCCTTTTTATCCGCTCACAGACGGGAACGCAAATCACCGTCGATTCCGTGCAGATGCACGACATTTTGATCAGCGGCGCGGAAGCGGCAAAGCGGATAAAAGCGCGGCTCGGCTATGTGCCGGACGGCTTCCTTGAGCGGATGAAAGCGGAGTATGAAAACACTGTACCGTCGCAAGTCATTGACGAACTTGCGTCAGAATACGAACACGGCAGTCAACTTGCACTGCTCGGATAACTTTTTTTGTAAGGAGGATGAGGAATGAGAAATAAAATAATTGACCTGCACAATGCATTGTTTGCAGAACTTGAAGCATTACAAGATGAGGATAGCTTCAAAGATGAAAACGGGAATATCGACAATACGAAAGTTGAGATTGCTATTAAACGCGCTGATGCAGTAAACAGCATTGCCGGGAGAATTACGGAATTAACACGGCTTCAACTTGATGCGGTTCGCGTTGCTGACAATATGGGAATGTCGATACAGTTGCCGGAGACGCTTGACGCAAAAGAAATCGACTGGAGAAAGAAATAGGTAATGGTGTGATATGAGTACGGTTAAGTGGACGAAAGAAATTGATCACTGGATTAAACAGCGCTGCCCTATCCGTGAACATGGATACACTCAGATTCAGCACATAGTCGATGATCTTAATGCAACGTTTCACACGGACTTTGGCATAAATGCATTCAAGACGAATTGTTACAGCAAAGGATTTAACCTTGATGCATGCAATAGTGCAAACTATCATCGAGGTGAAAAACATCATCGACACAAACCGATCGGCAGCTTGCAAGTAAAAAAAGGCTATGTGCAGATAAAGATAGCAGAACCGAATAAATGGATGCAGTATCAGCGGTATGTGTGGGAGCAGAACCATCCGGGTGAGAGTGCAAAGGGAATGGTCGTTCTTTTCATGGACGGCAATAGTCGTAACTTTGAGCCTTCAAATCTTGAACGCGTTTCACGAGGAGAATTAAACGTTATGGCTCTCATGGGTCATACAGCAGCGATGTCACGCGAAGAGCGGGAAATCTGTTTACTGCGCGCACGAGTTGCCATGGCAAAGGTAAACCTTGCAGGGCGTGAGAAAGCTTACGCACTCTCCAATAAAGCAAACTACGAACGGAAAAAAAACGATCCTGCAGAAAAAGCAAAAAGAGCCACATATGCAAAACAACGGTTTGCAAACATTATGGCTGATCCGGTAAAGCACGAAGCGTATCTTTGTAAGCAGCGGGAATACCGAGTAAAGAACCGCGAACGATTGAATGCGCAAGCACGTGAATATCAGCGGATACGGCGGCAAACAAAAGGGAGGACGGTATGACACCTTATGATGATTTTTTAGATTACCTGTATGAATGCGAACTATCTGAAAATACGATTAGCTCGTATCGGTATTCACTGAAAGAGTTTTTTTCAAAGTTTCCTGAATTCAATAAAACAAATGCTATTCAATATAAGCAATGGCTTATAGGATGTAGAAAATCAAAAACAATCGCATTACGAATTACTGCCTTAAATAAATATGCGGATTTTATAGGACGGCCGCAAGAAAAAATAAAAAGGATAAAGATACAAAAACAATTGTATGTCGAGAATGTTCCCAATGATGAAGAATACGGACGAGTATGTGAATATGCACGACAACATAATCAGAAGGCTTATTGGCTTGTTCGGTTTCTTGCCGGTACGGGGATGCGCATATCGGAATTAACCAAATTAAAAGGAATTTGTCTCATTGAAGGTTGTGCACGGATGCACTCTAAAGGGAAACAACGCTTAATATTAATTCCTAAAAACCTGATAGAAGATTCAAAAGAGTTTTTCCGCGAGAAAGCCGCAGACGATCCTTTATTTCTCTCTCGACAGGGGAAACCGCTGACAACAAGAGCGGCTGCTATGCAGCTGAAGTCTATTGGCTGCAAAGCAGGTGTCAGAAAAGAAGTTATGCATCCTCATGCGTTTCGTCATTATTTTGCTATAAAAATGCTCAAAGCAACGGGCAATGATATTTCCCTTGTCAGTTCTTATCTTGGACATTCAAATATTGCAACAACAGCGATTTATACCATGCGGACAAAAGACGAGCAGGTAAATCTTTTAAATGCACAAATGAGT
>ERZ773009.1512-NODE-1512-length-15837-cov-9.027436_pt1 | contig 15837 bp, 15 predicted proteins | sample MGYA00580663_ERZ773009 | MGnify/ENA primary metagenome ERZ773009 (study PRJEB29015, sample SAMEA2737969) | human oral metagenome | biome: human oral; feature: human-associated habitat; material: dental | place: China | collected 2026 ... | reverse complement strand
ATACCTACCGTTTCCGTGGCAAGGAGATCATCGTCGTGTCGAACGGGACGCTTGCAACAACGGAAAATAAGATTCCGTTCTACATTGGCAGCTTTGCGGACTATGTCGCGTTCTTCGAACGTGTGGGCATTGAGATTGCCGTCTCGCAGGACTTTCTTTTCGACAAGTACGCGACCGCGCTGCGCTGCGTGGAACGGTTCGGTGTCGTTGCAGACGACAAGGATGCCGTAAAGCTGGCACAAGTCACGCTGCCCTAAAGATGGAGGTATGTTATGGCGGTGACGCTGGAACAGGTCAAGACGTACCTGCGCGTTGACCTTGACGTTGAAGATGACCTTATTCGGCAGTGCATGAATGGCGCGGAATCGTACCTTGTGAATGCGATTGACAGCTTCAAGGAACACTGCAAAAACGAGGACTTTGAAGCCTCGGCGGATATCCTACGCCTTGCGGTCATCGCTGAGATGTATACCCGACGGGACGGACTCGACGAGAAGGCGCAGGCGTTTCCGTACTTCATCCGTTCGATGATTGCACAGCTTCAGCACTATGTTCCGGCAGGAGGTGAACCACCGTGATTCATATAGCCAAAATGCGCCACCGCATCACGCTCCTACGGCCGGAAAATCCCCTGGATGAAATCAACGGCTGCGATACGAGCTATACCCCGACGCGCGAGGTCTGGGCGGAGTTCCTAAAGCCCGGCTTCGTCAGCCGTACCCTTTTCGGTGACGCGGCGGCGGTCGAGGTGACGCAGGGAATCCGACTGCGCCCCGTGGAAATCGCCAAAGGCTGGCGCGTCAGGGAGGGGGCGCGGGAGTTCTCTGTGGAACATATCGACGACACGAAACCGGGCGAGCTCATCCTGACGACAAGCGAGGTGCAGATGTAATGGCAAAAGCGAGGGGGTTCTATATCAAGAGCGATTTGACGGACGCTATCAAAAAAGCTGTGGGAGATGTCGGCAAGTATGAAGATGGGGTGCAGCGTCGCATGAAGGCGGCGATACGCACGGGAACGCAAGACACCATGCGGGCGGCGAAGAGTAAGGCACCAATCGCAACAGGCGGCATTGTGAGGCGCCTCGTCATGGAATACGACGAGAAGAACAATCGCGGATTCGTCAAATCGAAAGCACCGCACTCCATTCTACTGGAAAAAGGCGTTAAGCCGTCGTTTGTAGAACCAAGGAAGAAAAAAGTGCTGAAATTCAAAGGTGTATTTGCTCGATACGCCCTGATTCCCGCACGCAAAGGAAGACCGTTCATGAAGCCCGCGCTCGATGAAACGGAGCCGAAGATTGTCAAGGCGCTTGAGGAGGCGGTTAAACCATGAGAAAGAAGCGCCTGCCATTGCAGGCATTGCAGAAAGCCGTCTGTGACCTGCTCACGGCGTGTCAGACGACGCCGTTGCATGAACACGTCGGAGAAACGGCGAAGCTGCCGCTCATCGCGTTTGGTGAGATCAGCATATCGCTCTCGGGCGCGAAGGACGCGGCTCTTTACCGGGCGGAGATGGAGCTGGAAGTCTACAGCAGTGCGAACAGCCGCAGCGAGATCAACGGCATCCTCGACGATGTGGCGACGGTGCTCACGGCGGCGCGCCTCGATATGAAGGCGGCGGGATTCGCCGTATGCGATCAGGAAATCACAGAGGTTCAGACGAACCCAAGGGAAATCAGAGGCTATGGCGCTACGTTGCGCCTCGAAGTAATCATACAAGATATGGAGGGATAAAAAATGCCAATCAAAGCCGAGAATCTGCCCGTCAACCCGAACATCTCGACGGCGACCGTGGGTAAGGACTACCTGCTCATGATCAACACAGGAACCTTCGCCGCGCCCACATGGACGGTCGTCGGTGGGCAGCGCAACAGCAAGCTGACGGAGAAGGCAGATTCCATCGACGTATCGGACAAGGCGACCGACGGATGGAGCTCGAAGCTCGCCGGAATGAAATCGTGGAGCATCGACCTCTCGGGGCTTGTCATGCTCAACGATGCTGGCGTGGAGGCTCTCGAAGTCGCTTTCCGTGCAGGTATGACAGTTGACATCAAGCTGCAGTACCCGGACAAGACCTATCAGCGCGGCTGGGCGGCTGTCACGGAGTTCAGCAAGGACGTGCCGCATGACGGCGCCGCGACACTCTCCGGCACGCTCGAAGGAAACGGCCCGATCAGCGAGGTTACGAAAGCCGCAGGAACGCCGCCGGGCGGCTCGCCCTGAGCAAAAAGGATAAGCAGGGAAAAGCCATATGCGCAGGTGCTTGCTCATATGGCTTTTGTTCGATGAAGGGAGATTTACCGAATGAAGAAGCAGACCATATTCAAGACCGCGGATGGAAAGCAGCTCGTACTTTGTCTGAGCATCCGTGACATGATGGCGTTGGAGCAGGAAATCGGCAAGTCCCTGTTTTCCGTGATTGCGGAAACGGGACACGGAAGCCTGCGCCCGATGGATTTGCAGTATACCATCGCCGCCCTGCGTTGGGCATTGCCCTCGCCCGAAGAGGACGCGGCAATCATTCAGCGCATTGAAAATCATTGTGCGGCGGGCGGCACGCTCGACGATATCAATCAGGCGCTCTTGCAGACGATTTTTGCGACGGGACTCTTCACGCGCGGAAAAAACGACGAAGCGGCAGCGGAGGAAGTGCCGCCGAAAGAGAAGTAGAAGTTTCCTCCATGGCGGCGTGGGTGGAGGCAACGGAACCTATCGCCTATGGCATCCTCGGCATGATGCCCGAAACCTACGAAGCCCTGCAAGTGCGGGAATTTTACTGTATGTTGGAAAGCCGCGAGGCACAGGAGAAGCGCCAAGACCAAAAGCGCGCCTATTTCCTCTCATGCCTTATGAGCGTGCAGTGCACGAAGGCGGTATCCACCATCGACATCCTTGCACCGCTCTATCCCGAAGAGCGCGAGAAAGAAGCCCTGCGGCAGGCACAGCGCCGCAAAGAAGACGAAGAATACCTGCGAAAAGAATTTGAACTGGATGAGGCGGTGGAATGATGGCAAACATCAGCGAGCTGAAAATCAAGATTGGCGCGGATTCGTCCGAACTGAAAAAGGAACTGAACGAAACGCAGCGCGCCATGCAGACGGCGCTCAGCACGAAGCCAATGGAATCTGCCACTGCCGCCTTGGCAGGTATATCGAAGGAAACGGGCAATCTGATCGGCAAGTTTCAGAGCATGGCGACTGCCGCGGCCGGAGCTTTCGGGCTGGCGAGCATAATAGACGGAGCCGTGCAGGCGGGAGACGCTGTATATAAGCTGTCCAACCGTCTGAACGTGACGACGGCGGAAGCAGGGCAGCTCTCGCGCATATTGAAGCTCACGGGCGGCGACGTGGATTCCTTCAGCACGGCGATCATGCGCCTTGACAAGTCCCTTTTCTCTGACAGTGAGGCGGGCGAGAAGGCGCGTAGTACGCTCAACCTGTTCGGCGTGAGCCTGACGGATGCGAGCGGGAAAATCCTGCCGCTCAACGAGCAGCTGGAAAACCTTGCCAAAGGCTACAAGCTAGCGAAAGATGCGGGCGTGCAGCAAGAATTTCTCATGACGACGCTTGGAACGAGGGGGCTTGCCCTCGCGCAGACGTTGGAGCAGTACACGGAAGCCGCCGAGACGGCGGCGCGCGTCAAGAGCATCGGGCTTGATGCGAAGGAAATGCACGAGCTTGCACTGAACATGAAGGTCATGCAGATGGAGGCGACGCAGGTACAGCTTGCCTTCACGTCGGCACTCGCTCCCATAGCGGAGAGCGTCTTTCCTGTCATCATCGAGGGTTTGACAGAATCGGCGACATATCTCGCGCAGAACAAGACGGAAATTCGGGAGGTGACGGCAGCCGTCGTCAAGTTCGTTGCCGCCTACAAGGGCATCAAGCTGGCGAGCGGCGCAATCAGCACAGTACAAGCATTTTGGCTTAGATCGCGGCAAGCGGCGATGGCGAGCGCGGCGGCACAGACGGCGGCGCAGACGGAAGTAACCGCCGCGCATGAGCGCGAGATCGCCAAACGAATTGCCGCTGTAGAGCGCGAATCGCAGAGACAGCAGAGCGCTGCCGTAAGAGCGGCGATGAAGGCAAATCTGTCGGCGGAAGAAACGACGGCGCGCATTATTGCAGAATGTACGAAAATCGAGCTCAAGAGCGCCGAAACCGCTGAGCGCATTGCCGCAGGGATGCGGGCATCGTTCGCTGCGCAGTCACAGGCGGCGGCCGCAGCGGCGACAGAAACGACAGCCGCTTTGCACGGCACCTCTGTCGCGGCAGCAGAAGCGGGCGCACGCATGACAGGCGCGCATATCAGTGCGGCAGAGAGCGGGCAGATTGCGGCAGGCGTGGAGCGTGAGCTTGCTTTAGCCACGACCGCCACAGGCAATGCCGCCGTTGTCGCGGGGCAGAAGAATGTCGCGGCAAAGACGGAGACAACCGTTGCTACGGTAGGCGCTACAACGGCGACGAATACATTGACAGCTGCCACAGCAGCTACGGGAAATGCTGCCGTCGCGACAGGGACGAAGACCGTCGGCGCAATGGCAACGGCAACGACTGCCGTCGGCAGCCTGACGCGCGCCGTATGGGCGCTTGCAGCGGGGTGGTATGGCGTTGCTGCCGCCGTCGCCTATGTTCTATATGTTTCTGCGCAACGCAGTACAGCGACTGCAAAGAAGGTCACGTCGGAACAAATTACACTGGAAGATGGAACGGTTGTTGAAAATGTAAATGGGGAATACGTCGGGGTAAATTCAAAAGATGTTCATCCGGAGATTTATTCCAACGTGACGGCGGGAACCAATACAGGGGATGATTATGATTTAGCCGGAACGGGAAATGAAATTGATTATGCGGCGGAGAGTGCGTCTGCCCCTACCGATAGAGGCAGTCGCTATTATACGCTTTCGGCAGAACAACAAAGTGAAGCGTGGGGGAAAGATGCAAACCGCCCAAAGACGTATGATGAATGGCTGCATAGCGATGACCCGGAGGCGCAAGCGGAATTGCAGCGCCAAAACCAAAACCAAATCAATGAAGAGATAGAAGAAAAGCAAAAAGACATGCTGGCGCTTTTGAACGATGGCGGAGGCGGCGGAGCTGGTCGTGCGGCAAAAGAAGGCACCGCCCCTGCTCCAACGAACTACGACGTAGAATATCCCATCGGCGCACTCGTTGCGGACATTGCCGCAGGTCATCCGCAAGGCGAACAGTGGATGGGCAATATCACAAACAATCCCGCTATCCAGTGCGACAGCTACACGGCGAACGTCTACGCCGATGCAGGCATAGACAGCATTGGCGGGCAAGATACAGATGGCATCATCAACGACGCCGCCTTCCGCGCGGCGGGAGCGTATCACAGCGCGGGCGGCGGCTACGAGCCGGAGGCGGGCGACCTCGTGGATTTTGCCGGGCACGTCGGTATCTATATGGGCGATGGCATGGTCAACAGCCGTCAATCTTCGGGCGGCGTGCAGACCATCTCCATGGCGGAAGCAGAGAGCTACTTCGGCGCTGTCCAAGGCTACGGCTCCATCCGCGAAGCGACGGGCGGGCGCACGGTATCGGAAAGGCACAGCGGCACGCGCGAAGAAGCCGAATCCGCAAGAAGGACGCAGGATGCCGCAAGAAAGCTCGAACAGGGCAGACAGGACGCGATGCACCTCTATCAGACCATGGCGGACGGCATCAGCGGCTTTGAAGATACGGCGTACATGCAGAACGTCGAGAAGATCAAGCAGGATGTAGCGCAGAAGCGCCAACAGATCAGCAAGATCAAAGAGTCCGGCGTATCGAAAGAGACTGTTGACAATCTGAACAAGCAGCTCAATGCGTACACCGCCGCGATGATGGAGCAGACGGCGGAGAAACAGCGGACAGCCTTCGCACAGGTGGCGGACGACGCGAAGAGCGCCAACGCCGAGGTGCTGCACGACTATGAATCCATGGCGCAAGCGGAATATGCGACCACCGTGCGAAGGCTCGCAGAAGAGCGCAAGGAAAAAGAAAAGGAAGTCATGCGCGACAAGGATGACTGGGAATCCAAGGCGGCGGTATCGGAATGGTACTACGCTAGGCTCGCCAAAGCCGAAGAAAAGCGACGACAGGACTTGAAGAAAGCGCATGAGCAATATATCGAATACCTGCAAAGTGAAGGAAAAGTCGCCGAACTCGTTGCCCATCTTGGCAGCGTCGAGGGCAAGACGGCGGCAGAAGGCTCGCTCAACATGGACGGACAGGAAAAGCTCGCGCGTACCTATGTGAAAATCTGGAAGGAAGCACACGGAAGCATGTCCGACTACATCGCCGATACGGCGGAAAGCGTCTACGGCACATTGTCGAACTCCATGGAGGAGTTCATCCGTGGTACGAAGTCGGCACAGAATGTCCTCAGGGACTTCGGCAACAGCATCTTGTCCATGGTAGCGAAAATCGCCGCACAGCGCTTGGCGGCAAGATGGGTGGACGGCATCCTCGGCGCGTTCGGCGGCGTCTTCGGTGGCGGGAAGGTTGCTGCGGCGACGGGAGCGGCGGGGAAATACTCATTTCCGACGGGGGTGTCGTTCTCGAAAGGGTATGCGCGGCCGTCCCTGCTCTCCGTCCCTGCGTTCGCAAAGGGCGGTATCGTGACCGCGCCGACGCTCGCCATGATCGGTGAGGCAGGAGAAAATGAGGCTATCATACCGCTCAACGAGCGCAACCTGAGTGCTCTCAGCGGCGGGGGGCAGGGAAAAGCGCCGACCGTTGTCGTCAACATTACGAACAGGACGGACAGCCGGGTAAGTGTTGAGAATAAGCGTTTCGACGCGTCGCTCAGGAAAATGGTGCTGGATATTGTCGTCGATGGGGCAAGCCGGGACGTGGGCGGCTTCAAGTCGAACCTAAAGACGGCACTTGGCAGATAATGAGGAGGCGGAGCTTGTGCTGACATTTCCTGAAACATTCCCGCAGCCGAAAATCCCGATAACGAGCGGCTGCGGGAATTCGTATAAACTGAGCATAAAAGATTCTACAATCACAACGGAAACCGATGCCAACTACAAGCTGACGCGCCCGCGTACGACGAGGATGCTGCGCACATGGTCGTTCTCTTGGAAAGCTGTACCCGCCGAGGATATGCAGCGGCTTATGGATTTTTTTGCAAAGGTCGGGACATTCGCTTCTTTCCACCTGCACAACTGGCTCGACGGCAAAATGTATGAGGTGCGGTTCGCGGAGCCGCTACAAGATTGGCAGGAGAACTATCCTATCGGATGGCAGGGCAGCTTGAAGTTCGAGGAGGTGTAACGATGCGCGTATTCAGCGAAGCGGCGGTGCTTGAGAAAAACCGCCTCGCCTCGGATTCCCCGTTTTTGATCTTCCTGGAAATCGAAAACAAAGAAATTGGTGTAATCCGACTTGTGCGGAACACGGAAAATATCATGTGGCAGGGAAACGAATGGCAGGCATTCCCGCTGGATATAGAAACTTCAAGTGAGGACGGCAAGACGATTCCAGCACTCAACGTCAAGGTCAGCAACTGCGGCGGCATCATACAGACCTACCTGCAGCAATACAATGGGCTTGTCGATTCCGAGGTGCGCCTCATGGTGGCATTGGCAAGCAATCTGGAGAATCCAAGCCCTGAGTTCGCGCTGGACTTCCTCATCAAGTCGGCAAGCTATGACGAATCATGGGTGACATTCTGCCTCTCGGCTTCTGCCGAGCTGATGAACCGCTTTCCCACCCATCGCTACATCAACAACTTCTGCCCGTTCCGATGCGGAGACCTGCGGTGCGGCTATATCGGTGCGGGGGTATGCGTCAACACGCTGGAAACTTGCCTCATTCCGTCGCGCTTCGGCGGTGAGCCTGGCATACAGAGAGGACGATAAACGATGTTTGCATACAATGACCTGATCGGCATACCGTTTGTTGACGGCGGGCGGGATATGAATGGATTGGACTGCTGGGGGCTCGTGCGGCTCTGTTTCCTGCGGCAGGGCATAGCGCTCAAAGACTACGCCATATCGGCGTGGGATCTCTGTGCCATCAGCCGCAAGATGGAAGAGGAAAGCCATGCGTGGCAGAAAATCGATACGCCTGAGCCGGGGTGTCTTGTCGCTATACGGACTTCAAGCAGGACGTGGGTGAATCATGCGGGCGTATGCATCAATGCGGAGGAGTTCATACACGCCTACGCACTTACGGGCGTTTCTCTCGCACGCATACGCCGCTGGAAAGCGCATATTGTCGGCTTCTATCGCTACATGGGAGGAGGGCAGGCATGATTCAGATTGTCAGGGTCGAAAACCCGTTTGAACCGTTCATTCACCACGTGGAAGAAGCTGTCTGCCTTGGCGTGACATTGGATCGGTATGTTGCGGAGCTCGAAGGTCGGGACGTATTCCTCAACGGCAAATATGTCGAGGTGCCTGCCTCTGTCACGCCCGTGGACGGGGATCAGATCATCATTGCCCCGCATGTCGGGGGTGGAGCGATCAAAAGGGTGCTGGGCTTCGTTGCCATGATCGCTCTTTCCGCTCTTACGGGCGGCATTATTGCGGGCGGCGCATCTCTTTTCGGCATGAGCATCGCGGGGGCGGGCACGTTCGGTGCTTATCTCTATGCGGGTGCCGTCATGTACCTCGGCGGGCGGCTCATCAACTCCCTCTTCCCACAGCAGATTAACAACAGTGCCAATTTCAACTACGAACAAAGCCGCACCTATGGTTGGGATCTGCCGACGATTGCCACGACGGAGGGCGGCGTTATCGGCGAGACTTACGGCGCATGTATTCCGCAGGCGCAGCTCCTCACAGAACATGTGGAGACAACGGGCGACGGCAAGCAGTATCTCAACCTGCTCTTTTGCGGCGGATATGGCCCCGTCGACAAAATTGAAAATATACGCATAGACAACACGCCCATAGAAAATTACAGCAATGTGCAGATAGAGACGCGTCTTGGAACGAACGACCAGACGCCCATCTCGTTTTTTGCGAATACGCCCGTAGATCAATCCGTGAATCTCATGCTGGATGTGAGCATGCCGCTCATCCGCACGACGGATTCCGTCAAAGCCTCGGCACTCGAAGTGACATTGGAATGGAACAACGGCTTATACTATCTGCATGATGATGGCAGCTATGGTAGCACGTCGGTGGAAATTCAGATCGATTATCGGCGCACGGGAAAGCAGGAATGGCTTGACGGCGGGAAATATACGGTCGAAAGCGCTTCCCCGGAAGGCATGCGCAAGTCGATCCGCTTTGCAGAGGATTTGGAATCAGGGCAATACGACGTCAAGGTTTCCATGGTGAAGAAGCCCTCCGGCTCGCGCTATATGACTGTCACGAGTTGGGCAATCTTGACGAGCTACAACAATGGCACATACTGCCGTCCGAACAAGGTGCTTGTTGGTATGCGCATACTGGCAACGAATCAGCTGTCGGGTGGCATACCGAATGTCAACTGGCGGCAGACGCGCAGTATTGTTTATGTGTATAATCCGCATACCAAAGCATATGAAGCAAAGGCGGCAGCAAATCCCATCTGGGCGGCCTATGATATCCTGCACGGCTGCCGCAAACTGCGCAATGTGGTGACGGGGACGGAGGAATACACCGTGCTCGGCTGCAATCATGAATCGTTGGATGCGTACTACGAGCAATGGAAAAGCGCGGCGGACTATGCGGATGAGAAGATATTGAACAACGAAGGCGAAATGGAAAGCCGCTTTCAGTTCGATGCTTTTTTTGATACGGTACAGAAGCGCTTTGACGCGGCGGCGAAAGCGGCAGCGGTCGGACATGCGAACATCATCGTGCATGGCAGGAACTATGGCATTGTCGTCGATCGACCACAGGGAATGACGCAGATATTCGCCGAAGGGCGGACGACGCTCTCAAGCATCCAAGGCTCCTTTATGAGCAGGGAAGAGCGTGCGCATTCGGTAGAAATCACATACAACGACAGGAATAATGACTTCAAGAACACACAATTCACCCTGCGTTCGCCCGAATGGGCGAAGGATGATGCACAGGAGAACACGGCACAGCTCACACTCTTCGGCGTCTCACGGCGCACACAGGCCTATCGGGAGGGTATATATTCGCTCGCCACTTCAGAGCGGCAACTGCAATTCGTGGAGCTTGGCACGGATATCAACGGGCTTGTGTGCGAATATGGCGATGTTGTCGGCTACGCGCATACGGTATCGCGCATCGGCATCGCTTCGGGGCGCATTGTTGCGGCGACGGCAACGACGCTCACACTCGATTGCGTGGTCACGATGAAGCCGGAAGCGCATTATGAGATCTATGTCACTTTGCAGGATGATACGCTCATCCGCAAGGAAGTCGTACCGCAGGCGGGAGAGACCGCCGTCGTAACCGTCACGGAACCGTTTGACCGCGTGCCGACAAAATATGACTGCTTCGCGTTCGGACGGCAGTATAAAGCCGTCAAACCGTTCCGCGTGGTTGGCGCGGAGCGCGACGGCGACCTACTGGTGAAACTGAAACTGGCGGAATACGATGAAGCCATCTACGCAACGGAAATTGACTATGACAAATACCCGGACATTGATTACACCAATATAGAAGACTTCACGCCGCAAAAGTGGGACGCTCAGGTTCAAAACGCAGTCAGAAACAATCACATCAACATCACGCAGAATATCTATCATGGCTACGATATGTCATGGCGGCATGGGATTCAGAATGGACAGGTCACATTCGATACGGTGTCCGATCTGCGGAAAAACGGCGCGTATGGATTGTGTTTTGGCATGGAAGTCCGCGTGCTTGGTTATTACAAGCGCCATGACGGAGGCGGCGCAAGGTACCTCTGCAAATATCTGTATGACCCTGAGCGCTATCCCTGGGCAATCCGTCTCGGTGAAACGAATGACTATGAGTACAAGATTGTTTTGCGGGAGGACGGATCGCCGAAGCTCGACGAAAACGGGGAATATGAGCTGGAAAAAGACACCGAAGGGAAGTTTATACCGCTGCGCACGGAGACAGGTGAGCCGAAGCATAAGACCATGTATGCGGTGATCTGTGAAACAACGGTGAACTATTCCATGTTTGGCGCAAAGCTCGACGGCGAAACGGACGACTATGACGCCATATATATGGCGCACCGCTATCAGCATGACACCTATACCATAGAGCCGCTGAGCAAGCGCCGCCGCTACCTCATCAAGGTGGCGAACCACAGGGGAATCATCCGCAAGGACAACGACAAGCCGATCGTATGCGCGGGCGATGTCGATCTCTCGGGCTCCGAGCTTCTCATTCAGGACTGCAATGCGACATGGTACGGCTTCTATTTGTGGGGGGACAACGAAGAAGATTATTACGCCTATGAGCCGACGGAGGAGGCTCTGGCAACGTACAAGAAGGACAACTTTGTGATCAATCCGCAAGGATATAACAGCACCCTCGAGCCGAATGCTGTTCTCGTTTTGCGAGAAAATCCCTACGCGGTGCGCGACGATGCGGGATATATGTACTCAGAACCCCGCTATGAGCTCCTGTTGCACACGACGGACGGCGTTTTGACAAGCCCCTTCATGCAGGACTGGGACAAGGCGGGCGGACTGGAAATCCATACCCCCGTATCGGACTATGTGACGCATGAAATAAGCACGCGTACCATCATGAGCCATCTGACCATATCCTACAATATGCTGCCGGCAGCGCATTATACGTTCAAGGGCTGCGACGTGAGGCTTGAGACAAGCGCGAATAAATACTGCTCGGTGCTCTGGTGCAAATGCCACAATGCGCATATTTCGGGCTTCAACTTTCAGCCGAACGCGAAGGAACTGCATAATACGCGGTTTAAGAACACGATGATCTATCTATGGGGCTGCTACAACGTGGAGGTCAGCGACATCACGGGCTTTAATGCTGCGGGGAAACAGGCGGACGGCAAGCCGGGCACGTCGGGCTATGTGCTGCGCGCGACGAACTGTCTGCAAGTCCGCCTGCACGATATAAGCGTGCAGGGATATTGGGGCGCTACGGCGATGAACTGTGTCAAGGACGTGCATATCACGCGCGTGAACATCAACCGCCTGGACATTCACAACTATTTCTATAACCTGTGGATTGATGAATGCAATCTCTTTAACCATGCGATACAGATCGGCGAAGGACGCGGCATCTGCTCCATTACGAACAGCAATTTCTACATCAATCATCTGGAAGGCGACTCATACCCGAACGCACATATATTGGAGTTCAACCTGACCTATGGGCGCATTTTCGAGGGGCGTGTGCTCATTCAAAACTGCAATGCCTTTTTGAAAGCACCCGCAGGCAATGAGTTCGACGTATGCAGGATCGGATTTTCGCCGGAAGCGATCTCTCTTTTTGACAGCTACAAACTGCCCGAAGTCACAATACGGGATTGCACGTTCCATTCCTACAACGAAGGCACATATCTGTGCTATTTCAACGTCGCGGGGACGCGGCGCGGCAGGACATCCACGACGCCGCCCTCCAATATCGCGGGGTACTGCCGCGACACGGGAAACGACGACACGGGGCGGCTCATGTGGAAATACATCGGTAGGGGCGTCGATTGGGTTGACGACGGGAACAATGAAAAGCTGCAAGTGAAAAAGGGGCAGATCGTAAGAAGCTGCGAGCGCTTTGTCAACGGCGACGGCAAGACCTCCTTTTATGATGTGCGGCATTTCATTGTGGAGCAGGATGGTGTATTGCCCACCGCAACAAAAGACAACAGACCGACGGACTACTCCGGCAGTGCCTTTTCTTGCGGTACGGCAAAAATTCGGTATGTTGCAGACGCGAAATGGACGGCAAACAGGATGTACGCCGTCGGCGACTACTGCTTTACGGGCACATCGAACTGGCTGCCCGTATTCTGCTGGCAGTGTACGACGGCGGGCAGGAGCAACGGCTACCGTCCCGCACATTTGCAGGGCGAGGAAATCGACGGCGTGAACGTGTACCCGAAAGAGCAGGACAGCTGCTGGTGGCAGCACGTCGCCGCGCGGTCGGCGTTCATTCAAAAAGATTTTGCTCCAAACATGGAAGTCACGGAGGGGGAGTTCATCTATTCAGACCATAAGATTTATCAGGTCGTCCAGTCGGGGTGGCTCACGCAGAGACCGCCGCAAAATACCGCATGGAGCGGGTCTTTCGAGCATGGCAGCGCCCGCCTTGCCTTTCGCGGGAAGGACTGGCATCCTCAGACTTGGTTTGCCAAGGGCTCGTACTGCATTTCGGTTGGGGTGGACGGCGAAGATCATATATATCAGCTGACGCGTCATGATGGGGTAACGTCCGGCTCGATTCCCGTCGCGGGAAATGCCCGCTGCGTGGATGGCGACATCATATGGGAGTATGTGGGGGAAGCCGAGGGCGGATCAGCGGCTGTGCCTGAGGACGATCCCGCGCTGAAAACAGGCGGTGCATACCCCGCGCCCGTCCCTGTGGGCGCAAGAACTGTGGACGGGACGCTCCCCGTGCGCTACATCGGCGCAGTGTCCCCGGGGTGGCGCAAGGCGGGCGAGAGCTATGAGGAGGGGACATTTATCAGCGACAACACATTTATTGTTCAGTGCATAAAATCCGGCAAAACGGACGCGAAGAACAAGTGGGGGCCGCTTGCATCGGCTTCCGGCTGGCGCTCGGATGGTACATATGTGGACAATGAATGTATCTGGAAGAAGGTGACCCCGTCGAAATCCAATGGTCATTGGAGAGCTTCCCATACGCATTACAAAGTGGGCGACGTCTACTATGCCGACAAAACAGAGGACGGGAAATACCGCCTTTATCAAGTCGTCTCCTTGCAGGAAAATCCAGGCGGCGATGGCTTCTGGCAGGCGTCGGCGGCGTACAACGCCGGGGATGTTGTCAAGGCGAACGGGCATACATATCGGTGCGTCTTTGACGGGCGTCTGACCCTGCCCGCGCAGACGGTCATAGAGAACATCGTGACGAACATGAAAGCAGGTGGGGACATCTTCTCTTTTTACAAGGGGACGGATGTGCCAACGAAGCTCGGAAGCAGCGGGAAATGGATCATCAAGGTGGGAAATCTTGACCACTATCGATTCAAGAATGCCCCGTATTTCGGGCATGAGGGAAACCCCGTGCCGGAGATTGTTGACGCGAATGACTACGCGAAAAAGCAGGATATTCCGACGAAGCTCAGTCAGCTGGAAAACGACACCGGCTTTGTGACAATGACGCAGCTGCCGACGAAGCTCAGTCAGCTGGAAAATGATGTTGGCTATGCGATGAGCGGACAGATTCCGACAAAGGTCAGTCAACTGGAAAACGATGCAGAATATGTGCGCAAGTCCGAACTGCTGCCGACAGGAGCATGAGAAAGAAAGGGGGGTTGACTATGGCACGTGGGGAAATCCTCGCGGAACTCGAGAGCATCAAAACGCAGCTTGAGATTCTGGCGACCGAACTGCCGGGGCACAGAGATCAGCTTTTTGCGATCAACGCACGTATTGCACGTGTTGAGGAAAGCGCGAAGTCGGCGCATCATCGCATTGACGATTTCAAGCGCGATGTATGTTTTACAATCGGCATGAGCACAACGATTGTAGGTATCTTTGCGAGTATCTTGACGTGGGCGCTCGGCGGGAGGTGATGAGATGCTGAAACAGGAGCGATTACCTCCGGTCGATTGGATGGTTGGGACGGGACTTGTCATCGTGGCAATTCTGTCCGTTTTTTATGGCACGCCCGAGCTCTCGAGCAACGTCACATCGGGACTGATCGGATTTCTCGGGCGGTCGGTAATCAGTAAGAAAGGAGCAAGATAAATGGCACATGTACTTCATCCGTCGCAGATGCGGCGCGTATCGCCCGCAGAACTTGAGAGCCTCGCCATGTACTACCGTGAGGCAATCGCCGACGCAGCGCGGAAACAGGGGCGTGAGACGAAATTGTACCTCCACTGGTCTGCCGGACACTACGGGCAGTTTTGGAACGATTATCACGTCCAGATCGACAGGGACGGAGAAATCTACGTCATTGCGGACGGCGAACTTGACGACGTGCTTGAGGCGACATATCGACGTAACAGCGGCAGCGTGAGCCTCTGCATCCTCGGCTGTCTGGGGGCAACGACGAACAACCTCGGCGCAGAGTCGCCAACGCCCCTGCAGATCGAGGGCATGGCCAAGGCAATCGCCGCACTCAGTAACGGGCTCTGGCTGACGATCGACAAGCAGCGCATTTTGACGCACGGCGAGGCGGCGGACAATGAGGACGGAATCGAGCCGCATGAGCCGTATGGCCCGAAGTCGACGTGTGAGCGTTGGGACTTGGAATATCTCGGCACGCTTGAGAGTCCGACATTCCACCCGTGGGCAGAGGACGGCGGGCGCGGCGGCGATGTACTGCGCGGCAAGGCGAATTGGTATCGTAAGTATTGGCAGGAGCATGGAGGCACGCCGAATGACTGAGCGGGTGAAATGGCTTGTGATAGAGCACAAGGCATCGCTTTTGGTGATCCTGTGTCTCCTGATTGTTGGCATTGCGTATGCCGTTGGTCGGCACGCTATATCAGAGCAGACGGCGACGGAAAAGCCCGCCGTCATGACGCAGGAGCAGACGCAGGATGTTAAGGCTCTGCGGAATCAGCTGGACACCTCACGCGCCAATGCGAATGCCCTGCAACAGCGTCTCATGGAGGCACGAGCGGGGCAGCGTGCACCGTCGACCACCTACTATGTGAGTGCTCCAACCGTGGAGCGCGCGGCAACGATTGTCGAGCGGCAGATCAGGGAGGATGTACCGACACTGCCACGGGCGGCGAGAGAGCAGACAGATCGGACGGTCGTCACGCCG
>ERZ773009.1504-NODE-1504-length-15901-cov-6.541840_pt1 | contig 15901 bp, 10 predicted proteins | sample MGYA00580663_ERZ773009 | MGnify/ENA primary metagenome ERZ773009 (study PRJEB29015, sample SAMEA2737969) | human oral metagenome | biome: human oral; feature: human-associated habitat; material: dental | place: China | collected 2026 ... | reverse complement strand
CTCACAGCATGGACGATCCGGGTGCTGGGTAGTAGCCTGGCGGGCCACCGGCGTTCGGGCCCCTATACCGATGAGAGCGGTCTTCCCGCCCGCCACCACGGGCGCTGCTATCATCGGACCGCCTGCGGCTCCCGCCGCGGGCCTGCCGGTCCGGCCAGGCAGGGCCAGCGAGAGAGGCTGCCGGGCGCCGAGCTGTGCCGGGTCAGGCGGAGGAGCGCCCAGGCAGGGCCGGCAGGGGGCCGGTGCTCCCGCCGCCCCGGGGTGGCCCCGGATCCCTGCTACCGGCGCCAGCTGGCAGTGGGCTCCCTCCCGCCCCGGGTGGCCCCGGTCAGCCGAAGAGGGACCACTGGACGCCGACCACCTGGTAGCTGCCGTACCGGTCGGCCGTGAGCACGAGCCAGACGGGGTAGATGTCGCGGCCGTTGGGGTCGGCCGCCGGCTGCAGCCAGGTGCGGGACGGGTCGTCGCTGGTCACCGGGCAGATAATCGCCCCGGACGGCAGGCTCGTGGCGGGCTCGGGGACGCCGTAGCCCACCCCGGGAGGCCCGGCCAGGGTGCAGCTGACCACCCGGCCCCCGGAGGGGAACAGGAACGAGCGCACCGTGGAGGAGGGGCCGAGGCTGTCGGTGCCCAGGGGCTGGTCGAGCGTGGTGAGCGCCTGGGAGGACACCAGGCCTGAGGCGCTGGTGGCGTCGCCGGAGGCAATGGCGTCGTAGGCGGTCTGGACGTCCTGGGCGGAGGGCACCCGGACGTCCCCCGAGGGCAGGTGGTACAGGGTGCTGGCGAGGACGAAGGATCGGGAGGTCTTGTCCCACTGGACGGTGACCGTGGCGCTGGCGCTGCCGCGGCAGGCGTGGCAGTCGGTGTCACCGGCCACCTTGATACCGGGCACGGTGTACACCAGGGTGTCACCTACCGCACGCAGGTGCGCCACCACCTGGTCGGCGTGGCCGGTGCTGTCCTTGAGCACCAGGTCCACGGACCCCTTGAGGTGCTTGTCGACGTCGTAGACGGCGACCACGTCGGAGACGGTGTTGCCGCCCCCGTAGCACCTCAGGACGGCAATGGTCACCGGCCAGCTGTCCACGACCCCCGACCTGATCGCGCTCATGGTGGCGGTCGGAGGCACCTGCCCGGAGTCGGCGGGCCCGGTGGCCACGCCGTTGACGAAGACCGCCTTGCTGTCGACGAAGACCGCCTTGCTCCCTGGTCCCTGGACCCTGGTCCGGGCGGGGGCGCACCGGTCGGGGACGTCCAGGGCGGAGTTCCTCAGCTCCTCCGGGCTGGGGGCCTTCAGGTCCTTGAAGGGCTCCGTGGCCAGGGCGGGCGTGGGGTCGGACGAGCCGCCGAAGAACATGAGGGAGGCCATGGAGCCGCTGAAGGCCATAATCGTGTTGCCGAAGCCGGCCCACGAGGTCACCGGGCCCTGCACCTGCCACAGGGTGCTGCCGTCCACGGGGTCCAGGGCCACCAGGGCGTCGGGCTGGGCCAGGACCAGGGCGCCCCGCCCGGCCAGCCACCGCGGCGGGTCCTGGGTGCCCAGGGAGTTGAGCCTGCCGGAACCCTGGGGCAGGGTGGCGGACCACCGCAGGGTGGTGCCCTCCACCCCCGCCAGGGTGGTGCCGTCGCTGACCAGCCACACCCGGCGGTTCAGGGGCAGGGGCAGGCCCAGGAGCCTGCGGGGCATGTCAACGCGGGACGCCCACACCGGTACGGAGCCGTCAAGCGTGAGCCCCGTCACGACCGTCCCCCGGACGCTCAGGGTCCCGTCCGCGCCCACGGCCAGGGGCGTGGTGGCGGAGGCGGAGGGGCCCAGGCGCACGGCGGGGGGCGACATCCAGTCGCTGGGCTCCGTGAGCCCCGTGGACGTGCCCGCCCCTGACGAGGCGGCCGGGCTCCCCGTGCTTCCCGGGCCCGCCGGGGCCGCTGTGCTCCCTGTGCCCGCCGGGGCGGGCGAGCTCGCCCCGGTCGTCCCCTCCATCGCCGGGGCGGCCGACAGCGTGTAGGGGGCGGTGGCCTGGTTGACGCCGGCCGTCATGTCGACACGCAGCATCTGGCCGCAGTCCAGGAGCGTCTCGACGCGCTGGCAGCTCAGGGGCGAGCCGACCAGCTCGTCGGGCACGGGCACCTGCCAGTTGGGGTAGGACATCCTGCCGCTGGTGAGGTCGTCAGTACCTATGAGCGCCTCGCGGCCGTCCTGGGCCACCCGCATGACCTTGACGTCCTGGAACCTCAGGACGAGGTCGCCCCGGGCGTTGACGGGAACGGGCGTCAGGTCCTGGCCCAGGGCCGACAGGTCCAGCCTGACCCTCGGGGCAGCAGGGGGCCTGCGGTGGTCCAGGGACGTCCAGGAGCTGACTACCTCCCAGCCGGTGAGCACCAGCACCAGGGTCACGACCAGGGTCACGACCAGCCGGCGCACGACACGGCGGCTCAGGGGCAGGGTGTACCACCTCGGGCTAGGTTTCGACGCCCTGGGGTAGGGCGGGAGGGCGCCGGGGGCGGGTGGCGCGGGGAACGGCTCGTCATCCGGTGGGGGCGGTGCAGGCGGGGCGAAGGCCAGGGTGTGCTCTGCCCCTGGGCCTGTGGGTGCTGGGGAGGGCGCGGCAGGCATGGGGCCAGCGTAGGACCACATAGGTTAGCTATGACACAAAGTGGCATATATCACGTTGTATTTGGGGTCGGGCCGGTGGTCGCGGGCCGGACACGCAGCCGGAGGGCCGGACGAGCAGCTGGCCCCGTGCCTGCCCGGGTGCCCGAGACCAGCACGTTATCCTTACCAACCAGGCCCGGCCCCGGAGCCGTGGCCGCACCCGGCTACGACCAACGGAGCGTCATGATCGCTTTCCTCCCGGCCTCCGCCCGCAGACTTGTCTCCGACGCCCTGCTGCCCCTCACGGTGGTTGACGCGGGCCTGTGCGCCCGCGCCGTCGACTACGTCCTCAACGGCGCGCAGCCCGAGGTCCTGCGGGAGGTCACCACCAAGGGCAGGGACCCCGCCGACTGCCTGGTCCTGGCGACCTCGAACGCCTCCTACACCCACTGGTACGGCCGGACCTGGCTCAGGTCCCTGCAGGAGGAGGCGGGGATCAGGTGGAAGAGGGGGGACGGCTCGGCGGGCCCGCTCCTGACCCGGCGTGACGCCCTCTACCGCGGCAGGAGCGTGCTCCCGGACCAGTGGGTGCGGCTCGGACGCCTCCTGGCCGCCGTCCTCCAGGCCGACCCCGTCTACGACCCGCCCGCCCCCCAGCAGGTACCCGGCTGGCTGGACGCCCTGCTCGCGGACGTCGTGTTCACCGTGGACGCCCGGGACGCCGGCTCCACGCCCGAGTCCTGGGCGCGCAAGGTCAGCCAGGAGCGGCCGTCCTGGGACGCCGGGCGCCTGGTGACCCTGCTGCGGCAGGCGGGCTGCCAGGAGGACGACGTCCCCGCCGTCGTCCTCCTGGCCGCCTACTCCGAGTCCACCAGGAAGCCGACCTGGCACCGGAGGCTGTCGGCCGCTGACCTGCCCGGGATCACCAGCTACCTCACCGAGCACGCGCCCGCCCTGCCCGGCCCGCTCCTGGGCAGCCTGCGCCGCCAGGAGCGCCATAACGTGCTCAGGCGTATGGCGGCCAGCCCGCAGTGGGCCGCCGCGGGAGCCCACATGGTCGCCGCCGTGGCCGTGGGGGACTGCAAGGAGCTGCGTCAGGAGGCCCTCGACCTGCTCAAGGGCCTGGACGCTACGACCAGGGCCGGTGCCCTGGCCCCGGTCCTGGCCCAGGCCTCGGCGTCACGCTGCCAGGAGCTGGTGGACTTCCTGGACCAGCTCCCCGGCGGCCCCGACCTGCTCACCCGGGCGGCCGAGGAGAACCGGAGGCTGGCCGAGCTGGTGGGCGCGACCCGGGCCCGCCACGACGCGCTCGACGCCGCGGGGGTCGATGAGCCCCTGGACCTGCCCCCGTTCACCCCCCTGGAGGCAGGGCCGGACGCCGCACCCGTCAAGGACGAGCTGCGCGCCGCCCTGGAGCAGGTCGCCAGCCGCTCCGACTCACGTCACTCGTGGGTGCGAGGACAGGTCAGGGAGCTGATGGAGGTCGTGGACGAGACGCTGGACGCGCTGGTGGCCGTCGCCGACGGCAGGCGCCACCAGCCGCCCGCGCTGCTGAGCATGTTCAGCGTCCTGTGGTTCATTGAGCACGCCCCGAGCCTGACCTTTGCCCACGCGCTGCGGCTCCGGGCCGTGAAACGCTCCGACCACTGGTACACCGTCCTGCGCCACTACACGGGGCCGGACACCGACCCGCGGGCCGTGGAGGACCTCGTGGCGCGCCTGGACCTGGATCCTGAGGCCGTCCGGGACCTGTACGAGGAGGGCCTGCCCTCCCACGTCTTCTACGCCGTTGACGCCAGGACGTCCTGGCCGTGGTACGCCACCCGCCCCGAGCTGCTGCGCGAGCGGCTCGGGGAGGCCGCCACGGCGCCGCGCGCCCTGGAGATCCTGGCGGCCTTCCCCCGCGTTCCCGCCGAGCTGCTGCCCGCGGTCGCCGACGCCGCCGTGGGCCCCTCCAAGGTGGCCCGCCCGCTGGCCCAGGCGGCGCTGCGCTCCCACCCGCGGGTGCGTGAGCTGGCCGAGCAGGGGCTTGCCGCCAGGACGGTCGCGGTGCGTACCTCGGCGGCGGCCTGGGTCGGCTCCCTGGCGCGCCCCGAGTCGGTGCCCGCGCTGCGCACGGCCCTGAGCCGGGAGAAGGGGGGCGTGGTACCGGCCGCCCTGCTGGCCGCCCTGGAGGACTGCGGCGCCGACATGACGGAGTTCCTCTCCCCCCAGGCCCTGGGGGCCGAGGCGGCCAAGGGCCTTAAGAGGAAGATCCCCGCCTCACTGTCCTGGTTCGACCCGCTCTCGCTGCCGTCCGTCCGCTGGAAGGGCGGCGACACCGTCGACCCCCGCACGCTGTGGTGGTGGGTGGTGCTGGCCGACAGGTTGAAGAACCCCTCAGGCCGTGGTCCCGTCGACCTCTACCTGTCCCTCCTGGAGCCCGCCGACGCCGCGGTGCTGGCCGCCCACGTGGTCCGGGCCTGGGTGGTCCAGGACACCGCCCACCCCAGTGCGCAGGACAGCCAGGCGTACGCCCAGACCGCCGGTCGGCAGAGGTACGACCAGGCCCGGCGGTGGCTCGCCAGCTGCCGTACGACCCCCCGGCTGGCGAACTCCCTGCCCCAGGCCGAGGCCGAGGCCGCCGTCGGCCTGGAGGAGCGTGTCGCCCAGGCCTACGCGGAGCACCAGCGCACCTACGTGGGCTCGGCGATCGCCGACAAGGGGCTGCTGGCCTTCGCGGTGAGGATGGACGGGGCCGAGCTGGCCGGGCTGGTGCGCTCCTACATGCGCGACAACCCCGGGCGGCGGGCCCAGTTCGAGATGCTGGTCCGCGCCCTGGCCGCCAACGGGCAGGACGCCGCGCTCCAGGTGCTCCTGAGCGTCGCCCGCCGCCACAGGATGGCCGGCGTCCAGGCCACCGCCACCGCCCTGGCCCAGGAGGTGGCTGACGAACGGGGCTGGAGCGCCCAGGAGCTGGCGGACCGTACCGTGCCGACCGCGGGCTTCGACCCTGACGGGGTGCTGCGCCTGTCCTACGGGGAGCGTGAGTTCACGGGGCGTCTGGACGCGGATCTTCGGATCGTGGTCTCCGACGCCTCGGGCAGGCCGGTCAGGTCCCTGCCGGCGCCACGGGTGGATGAGGATCCCGAGGTGGTCAAGGAGGCGCGGAGGCTGCTGCGTGTGGCGCGTAAGGAGGCCAAGGCGGTCCTGGTCCACCAGTCGGCCCGGTTGTACGAGGCCATGTGCGCCTCGCGTACCTGGTCCGGCGCCGACTGGCGGGAGCTGCTGGCCGGTCATCCCCTGGTGGGTCGGCTGGTGACCCGGCTGGTGTGGACCGCTACATCTGGTGAGGGGCTGGTTACATTCCGCCCCACCGGGGACGGGGCGCTCCTGGGGGTCGACGACGTCGAGGTGTCCCTGGGTGAGGGGGCGGTGGTGGGCCTGGCCCACGGCACGCTCCTGGAGCCCGCGCTGGTGGAGGCCTGGCGGGCCCACCTGGCCGACTACCAGGTGGAGCCCCTCTTCGACCAGCTGACCGCCACCACGCCCCAGGCGGTGCACAGCACGGAGCGGATCGATGACCTTCAGGGGCGGCCGACCACGACCTTCACCCTGCGCCAGAGCGCGACCAGGCGCGGCTACCAGCACGGTGAGGCCGTGGACGGCCCCTGGTTCATGGACTACACCAAGGACTTCGCCTCCCTTCACCTGAGAGCGGTCATTAGCTTCTCCGGGGCGGAGTTCCTCGAGCAGGAGGCCCCCTGCACCCTGGGTGACCTGTCCTTCAGCCGCGGACGCCGCCCGGTGCCCCTGGACCAGGTGCCGCCCGTCCTGCTGGCCGAGTGCTACGCCGACTACCGCGCCGTGGCCGAGGCCGCCCCGGTCCGCCGTCGGGGCCGTGGCAGGACGCGCCCGTGAGCCCGCTGCCCCGGACGGACCGGATGACGCGGGCCCTGGGGGCCCTGACCGGCCTGGACGACAAGCTCCAGGCGGTGGTCGGCTACCTGACGGACCCGCTCGGCTCGCCCGTGCCCGCCGTCGAGGACAGGCTCAGGCTCGTCCGCGCCGTCCACGACGCCCTGCCGACCACCCCCGACCTGGTCCTGGTCCTGACCTCGCTCAGCACTGACCGGGCGCAGGCGGTGCGCCGTGCCGCGGTCCAGGCCCTTGAGGACACCGATCTCGCCCTGGGGCAGGGGCCAGCTGCCGAGGCCCAGCCCGCCGCGGGCCGTCAGGGGCCAGCTGCCCTGGGGTCTCAGGGGCTGGGCGCCGCGCTCCGGGTGGCACCGCTCACCCGGGCCGCCGAGGCGCTGGCCCACCTCTTGCGGCGTGAGGGCGGACAGGAGGTCCTCACCCACCTGGGGGCCGAGCGCCCTGACCTCATGGCCCTGGCCGACGAGCTGCGCGGCCGTGAGCGCGCCCTGGCCGTGGTTCCTGAGGGGGCGCCGGTCCCTCTCCCGCCCGTGACACCCCTGCCCGGGCCGGGCGCGGCACCGGAGGCGAGTGCGGAACCGGAGGCGAGCGCGGCACTGGCGGCCGACGAGCTGCGACGCGCCCTGGGGTGGGGACCGGGCGCCACCGGCGCCACCAACGGGCCCGGCACCACCGACGGTCCCGGCACCCCAGGGAAGGCGGCCCGGCAGGTGGGTGACGCCGACCTGGACGCCTTCGTGGCCGTCGCCGAGGGGCGTGCCGACCAGCTGCCCGCCTCGGTGCTGGCCCTGGGTGCTCGGTGGGTCGCCCACCAGGTCCCGAGCCTGGGCCTGACCCACCTCACGCGCCTGTTCCTGGCCTGGGGTGAGCGCCTGGAGTGGAGCCTGCTGGCGTCCCGCCTGACCTGGGACGCCGACCCGCGGGCCGTCCAGGACGCCCTGGAACGCGGCGGCCTGCCACCGTCCCAGGCGCAGGAGGTGGTCACCAGCTGGGTCCTGTACGACGCCGGGCCCGAGGCCACCTGGCCGTGGATCCTCCAGAACCCCGACCTGGCCCTAAGGGCCCTGGGGGAGGACTGGTTCTCGGCCAGGGCGGTGCTGCGGGCGCTCACCTACGCCCCCTCCCTGCCCGCCGTGCTCCTGCCCGCCCTGGCGCAGGCGGCCGTAGGACGCTCCGAGGGCAACCGTGCCCTCGCCCAGAGGCTGCTCGCCCGCAGCCCCGCGGCCGCCGAGCTCGCCCTCCAGGCCCTGGGCAGCCCGCAGGCCGCTACGCGCAGGGCCGGTGCCGCCTGGCTGGCCGACCTGGGACTACCTGGGGGCACGGAGCGCCTGCGCGCCGCCTGGGCCGCTGAGGGGGACCAGCTCGTACGCGGTGACATCCTGCGCGCCCTGGTGGCCTACGGCGACGACGTCACCGACATTGTGGCACCCGAGGCCCTGGCGGTGCCCGCGCGACGGCCCCGCGTGCCGGTGGCGCTGACCTGGTTCCCCTTCGAGACCCTGCCGGCCGTGCGCCTGACCGACGGCACCGCCCTGGACGCCGACGCCGTGCGACGCTGGGTCCTCCTGGCCCACGGCCTGAAGGACCCCGACGGGCGCGGCACGGTCGCCGCCTACCTCAGCCTGCTCGACCCCCGCTCCGCCCGCGAGCTGAGCGCCGTCGTCGTGGAGTCCTGGATCGCCCGCAACCGCGAGCTGGGCAAGGGGGAGAGCCTGAGGACCAAGGGCCTGCTCGCCTTCGCCGTCGGGATGGACGGCGCCCGGCTCGCCGCCGACGCCAGGTCGGCCCTGCGCCGCAACGCCGCCTGGCGGGCCGAGTCCGAGACGGTGCTGACCGCTGTCGCCGCCAACCGGGCGCCCGAGGCCCTCCAGGTGGTGCTCGCCGCGGCAGCGGACCACCGGCTGCCCCGGGTGCGGGACGCCGCCCGGTCGTTGGCCGAGGCCGCTGCCACCGAGCGCGGCTGGAGCCCCGCCGAGCTCGGCGACCGCAGCATCCCGACCGTCGGCTTCTCCGACGACGGCCTGCTGCACCTGTCCTACGGGGACCGCGAGTTCCTCGGGCGCCTGACTCCTGAGCTGACCATCGGCCTCGCAGACGCCGACGGGCGTCCCCGCAAGACCCTGCCGCCGCCCCGCAAGAGCGAGGACCGCGAGCTCGTGGCCGAGACGAGGGCCCGCCTGGCCTCGGCGCGCAAGGAGCTGCGCGCCGTCCTGGGAGCCCAGGGGCGTCGGCTGTACGAGGCCATGTGCGCCGGGCGCGCCTGGCCACTGGCCCAGTGGCGCGAGCTGCTGGCCGTCCACCCGCTCGTCAGGCACCTGGTCGCCCGCCTGGTGTGGCTGGCGAGCGACGGGCAGGACGATCCTGGGCCCGGCGCCCCGGACAACGGTCCGGCACGGCTGCGGGCCTTCCGGCCCACCGAGGACGGCGAGCTCCTCGGGGCCGACGACGACGCCGTCGACCTGCCGCCCCGCGCCGTCATCCGGCTTGCCCACGCCACGCTCCTGACCGACGCCGAGATGGCGGCCTGGCGGGCCCACCTGTTCGACTACGAGGTCGAGCCGCTGTTCGACCAGCTGTCGGCCCGCGGGCCCGGGTTCGCCGCCGGTCAGACGGTCCTGCGGGACGGCGCCGGGCGGCGCGCCGTCGCCCGCGAGCTGCGCAGGGCGGCCGAGTCCCGCGGCTACGAGCGCGCCTCGACCAGGTACCGGTACAGCGAGTTCTCCAAGGACTTTCCGACCCTGGGCCTGCGCAGCATCATCGACTTCGCCGGCGCCGACGCCTGGGACGAGGGCGAGGAGACCGTCACCGGCGGCCTGAGCCTGCGCCGCGGCCGCCGGGAGGTGCCCCTGGCGCAGGTTCCGCCCGTCCTGCTGGCCGAGTGCTACGCCGACTACCGCGCCGTGACGGACGCCGCCTGGGATACCGGCGCGGGGGTCGCCTCGTAGACGAACGGTCCGGGATGCGGGGCGGGCCTGCGGCTCTCCTTCGCCGAGATCGGTTCAGGCCGGTTCAGTCCCGCACCGGGATCGGCCCGGCGCGCCCGTCCGGTGAGCGGTCTCTCCTCGCCTTCGCCTGTGTGCCAGGCTAGCCTTACTTCAACGATCTCTGGCGATGGGGAAGGAGAACCGTGACGTACACCGATGAGAGTCGCACGCCGCAGGCCGCCATCGCCTCGCGCCGCATGGCGCGCCGTCTCCTGTCCGGCGCCGGCTGCGCCACCCTGACCGCCTACCGGCTCGACGCCGGCGCCCCCTCCCAGCTGGTCCTCCATGCGCTCGACGTCACCGGGAGCATTATCGTGGCGGCCCATCCGACGGCCGACCACCCGATGGCCGGCGTGCCGTGCGAGTCCCCGCTCGAGGTGCGCCTCGATGTCACGCTTGAGGCGGCCGAGCCCGGCCTGCGCATCACCACCGCCACCGTCCACCTCCTGGGCGTGCTCACCTGGCTCGACGACGTCGGGCGCGACGCCGTGCTGTCCGGTTCGGTGGCCGGGTGCCACTGCGCGATCACGGGGGAGGACCCGCTCACGGACCTGGCCGGGCTCGCCGACGCGCCGGGCGGGCGCCTGGGCGTCGTCGAGACGAACCGGATCATGGTTCATGACGCCATGGGCGTCAGCGGGCACACCATGGAGGAGGTGCTCGACCCCGACGCCAAGGGCGTGCGGCCCCTGCTGTGGTCGGCCTTCGAGACCTTCAGCGCGCAGGAGGAGGTCAAGGCACTGGGCGAGGGCGCGCTCGAGGTGCTGTGCGACGGAGTGAGACAGGGCAGCATTCCCGGGATCATCTGCTCCAGGCGCCCGTCCGATGGGCTGTGCGAGGCCCTGTGGGGGCGGGTGCTGTGCGTGGACGTGTCCCCGTACACCGTCACGCTTCTGCGGCTCCAGCGCGAGACCACCGACACCCTTCAGATCTTCCTGCCGGCGGGTACGACCCGCGCCCATGAGGCCGGACGCTACCTGCGGCGCCTCGTCCAGGACGCCCTGGTCGGCGGGCTGCTTCCGTGAGCGCCCGCACGGCTGCTACCCGCGAGGCTGTTTGAGAACGATGATGGGGAGGCCCGGTGACGGGCCTCCCCATCGCTGCGCCGAGAGGCGCGTCCTTCTGCCGCGGGGAGCCATGGGGCGCGCTGGGCGGGCGCCTCAGCGGGCCTCGTAGGACAGGCAGGTGGCCGTGTCGGCCCCGATGGCGATGGCGTCGGCGGTGCACATGAGGTCGGTGTTGTGGACGCACTCCAGACGCTGGCAGGCGCCCACGTGGCCCTCGGCCACCGGCAGGCCGCCGCGGGCGTCGAGGCTGACGAAGGTGGAGCAGGCCGGGGCGGCGGCGTCGCCGCCGACCGTGATGGCGAAGGCGGTGCAGCCGCCGTGGTTGTAGGCGCAGGCGGTGGTGGCGCAGGACTTGATAGCGGTGACGGTCGACATGGTGGGTGCTCCTTCGGTGAGGCGCGATCACTGACGTAATTCACGGTAGGGAGGCGCTGCGGAGGCGGCAACACATGCTCTCCCGGCCGTGCGGGTGAAGTCATGGAATGGCGTTATTTCAGTGAAAAAAACGTTCTTTGTCGGCATGTGGCCCGCGGTGTCCCGAGGGGCGGGCGCGGCGTCTTACATGCGTTCGGAATTCGCTTAACAGGTGAGCCCAACCTGCATGCTGGGTGTCGGTGTGGTGCGTCGGCGGTGGCGAAGGACCCGGAGTCGTGGGTCCTCGTTGCGCCCTGAGTGTCCTGCGCGCCTGCCGCTTGACCGCCTCGATTATCTGTGTCACTGTATTAAGGCAGTCATACAGAAGGTCTGACGAGGCCGTCCGGCTGCGCTCATGAGCTGTGTCTTATCCATGTCTTACCCGTGTCCCATCCACCAACCCAAGGAGGGCCTGTGCCGATCGACGACTCGCGTCCGATCTGGATCCAGCTGGTCGATGATTTCCGCATGCGGATCGTCACCGGCATCTGGCCCGCCGGAACCCGGATCCCCAGCGTGCGCGATCTCGCCACGCAGGCCGGGGTCAACCCCAACACCGTCCAACGCGCCCTCGCCGAGCTCGATCGCAGCGGCCTGACCGTTACCGAGCGCACTGCCGGGCGCTTCGTCACCGCTGATGCCGCGGTGCTCGACGCCGTCCGACGTGAGCTCGCCGTCGGCGCCACGGACACCTTCATCGCCGCTGTCACCGCCATCGGTATGGATCTCGCTCAAGCGGGCGAGACCCTTGCCGAACGGTGGCCGGCTTCCACCACTGACGAATCAGGAGAGCCCTCATGAGCAGTTCGCTGACGGCGGCGCCGTCGGATGTGCAAGGCTCCGATGCACGCTTCAATACCATTCCGTCCCTGGATGGCGCCCCGCCCCTGGTGACCGTGCGCCACCTGACCAAGACCTATCGCGGGCGTCCTGCCCTGCGCGATCTGAGCCTGTCGCTGCCCGCCGGACGCATCGTCGGTCTTATGGGCGCCAACGGCTGCGGCAAGACCACTCTGCTGAAGATCCTCGCCGGCGTCCTTGCCGACTACGAGGGTCAGGTGCGCATCGCCGGGCATGCCCCTGGGCTGCAGTCCAAGGCGCTGGTGTCCTTCCTGCCCGATGCCGACTTCCTGGCCACCAGCCTCACCCCGCCCCGGGCCATCGCTCAGTTCTCCCGGCTCTTCGCCGATTTCGACGCCGCCAAGGCCCGTCGGCTGGTCGATTTCTTCGGTCTTCCCGCTGATCGCTCCATCAAGGAGATGAGCAAGGGCATGGGGGAGAAGCTGCGCATCGCCCTGGTGATGAGCCGTCGCGCCCGGGTTTATCTCCTCGACGAGCCCATCTCCGGTGTGGACCCGGCCGCCCGCGAGATCGTCCTCGACGGCGTCCTGCGCGACTTCGAATCGGATTCCCTCATGATCATCTCCACTCACCTCATCGCTGACGTCGAGCCGATCGTCGACTCCGTCGTCTTCCTCAAGGACGGTCGCCTGCTCCTGGCCGGCGATGCCGACGATCTGCGTCAGACCCATTCCACGAGCCTGGACGCCCTGTTCCGGAAGGAGTACCGCTGATGCTTCGCACGCTCTTCATTGAGGAGGCCCGCACCCAGGCGGCGCGCAATGCCGCCGCGACAGGGGCTTGCTGCCTCATTCTGCTCGGGTTCCTCGGCCTGTGGTGGCTGTTGGCCGACGTAGCGTCCTTGGCTTTCCTCATGCAGCTGGCGTCCATGGTGGTGATCATCGCGATACCGGTCGTCGTCATGGTTCAGGTCGCCGTCGAGTACTGGCAGTCCATGTACGGGCAGCGCGGTTACCTCACCATGCTCATTCCGGTGCGCGGACGGGTGCAGTTCGCGGCCAAGTCTCTTTACGCCTGCGTAGTGGCGCTGGTCGAGAGTGCGATCTGCCTGGGCGGTCTCGTCGCCTGGTTCGCCGTTCTCGCGCACAGTACTGGGTCCACCATTGGCGACGTCCTCCGGCCGGTGCTCTGGGCCATTGAGACGGCCGGACCGGGCAAAACGACCCTGTTCGTCCTGATCATGCTCATCGGGCTCTTCTCGCTTGTCATCGAGGTCGGTGCTGTGATGAGCATCGGCGGGCAGGGCCGTTTCAACCATTACGGATTCGGGGCGCCCCTGATCGGGCTCCTCCTGTTCTATGCGGTCAGCCAGGTGCTCGCCCTGATCGCCATTCTCTTCGTGCCGCTCAGCATGGATACTGCGACTGGCGACTTCACGAGCCAGATGATGTGGCCGCAGTTCCTCGAGGCGCTCCGAACCGGCGCCCAGCCGTCGGTGATCGGTGTCGGTCCCGCGGCCGTCGGGCCGGTGCTGGCTGTGATTCTGGCCTGGTGGGCGGTGCACGCGATCGAGCAGCACACCTCCCTGCGCTGAGGCGGGGGCGTGGTGCGCTGGCCTGGCATCGGTTCTTCTGCTGATGCCGGGGCGGCGCACCAGTCGTGCGGCTGCGGCTTTCCTTTGTCTTGCAACGCGCAGCTCAGGCCACGGTGGCCTGAGCCAGCACCCGGTCGCCGGAGTCGCCGCCGTAGACGACGACGGACTGGCCGGCCGCCAGGCCCCGCAGCGGCTCGGCCAGTTTCACGTGCAACCTGCCCGCCGCCTCGTCCACCTCCACGCGCGCGGGTGCGGGGCGGCCGTGCGCCCGCACCTGGACGGTGACGTCGTCCCAGCCGCGGGCGCCGTCGAGCTGGCCGGGCCCGGCCAGCAGGACCAGGGCCTCGCCCTCGATGCTGCTGCGGCTGAGCAGCTCGAGCGGGCCGACCACCACCTCGTTGGTGTCCGGGCGGGTGCCCAGCACGTAGCGGGGGCGGCCGTCGGGGGCCGGGCGGTCCAGGCCCAGGCCCCTGCGCTGTCCCACCGTGAAGCCGAAGTAGCCCTGGTGGCGTCCCAGCACCTGCCCGTCGGGGGTCACCAGGTTCCCCTCGCGCACGCCGAGGCTGCGGGCCAGGAAGCCGCGGGTGTCGCCGTCGGCCACGAAGCAGATGTCGTAGGAGTCGGGCTTGGAGGCCACCGGCAGGCCGCGCGCCGCCGCCTCGGCGCGCACCACCGCCTTGGAGGGGGCGTCGCCCAGCGGGAAGAGCGCCCGGGCCAGGCCCTCCCGCCCCGAGACCGCCAGCACGTAGGACTGGTCCTTGGCGGCGTTAGCCGCGCGGCGCAGCCTCAGGCTCTCGGTACTCCCGGGGGAGCCGGACGCGGCCCCGCCCTCCAGACGCGCGTAGTGCCCGGTGGCCACGGCGTCGAAGCCCAGGGCCAGGGCCCGGGAGAGCAGGGCGTCGAACTTGACCCGCTCGTTGCAGCGCACGCAGGGGTTGGGGGTGCGCCCGGCCTGGTACTCGGACAGGAAGTCGGCCACCACCTGCTCCTCGAACTGCTCGGACAGGTCCCACACGTAGAACGGGATGCCCAGGATCTCGGCGGCCCACCGGGCGTCGGAGGAGTCCTCGATGGAGCAGCAGCCCCGTGAGCCCGAGCGGGTCTGGGCGCGGTGGCGGGTCAGTGCCATGTGGACGCCCACCACCTCGTGCCCGGCGTCCACGGCGCGCGCGGCGGCGACGGCGGAGTCCACCCCGCCGGACAGGGCCGCGAGCACGCGCACGTATCCTCCTCGGGGTCGGTTGTCAGCGGGCGGCCTGGTGGAGGTCGCCCCAGGGGCTGAGTCCGCGCGTCCAGCGCATGGTGGCGCGCTCCACGCCCAGCCAGCTGGCGGTGGCCAGGGCCATGGTGAGCAGGACCGTGACCAGGAGCAGGAGGGCGAACCCGTGGCGGTGCAGGCCCAGCAGGACCAGGAACTGGATGACGGGGAAGTGGAAGATGTACACCCCGTAGGAGATGTCGTGGATCTTGACCAGCGAGGGTGAGGGCAGGACCGCCCCCAGCCACAGCACCACGTAGGCGATCAGGGGGGAGGCCAGCTGCGCCCCGAACTGGTCGGACCGGGCGATCAGGGCCACCGCCGCCACCGTGCAGGCCAGTGCTGGCAGGGCCCGCATGGGCAGGTGGTCGCGCAGCTTGTACACCACCGCCCCGCCCAGGAAGTAGGGGAGCATGCTCACCAGCGTCACGAACTCGCTGTTGTTGTACGGGCCGGTGCTGGAGACGGCCACGTGGGTGGCGGTACTAAGCACGAGCAGCAGGACCGTGGGCCACGCCCGGGTGCGGGGCAGCTTCCAGGACAGGAAGACACCGATGACGATGTAGCACCAGAACTCAATGTACAGGCTCCACAGCGAGCCGTTCCAGGTGTCGGCGACGGGCAGGCCCGCCAGGGTGGTGCCGATCCCGTAGGACGAGATCCTCAGCAGGAGGTTGCTGAACATGTAGTTCAGGGGGGTGACCGGGGTCCCCAGGTAGCCGCCGAGGCCGCCGGTGTTAATAACCTGGGCCGCCGGGGCCAGGAGCAGGACCACGAACGCCTGGACCAGGAGGTAGCCGGGGAAGATCCGCACGACCCGGTTCAGCAGGTAGCGTCCGCCGTCGGAGCGCTCCCGTGAGCCGGTGATGAGGAACCCGGACAGGACGAAGAAGCCCACCACGGCCCACTCGCCCAGGCCCCGGCCCTGCCAGGCGATGCCGTTCCCCGCCCCTGACAGGCCGACGGCGTGGGAGTAGAGCACGACGGACGCCAGCAGGAGCCGGACCAGGTTGAGGGAGTTGTCGCGCGACCCCAGGTCACGCGCGGCAAAGAGGCGGGGCGCTAGCACGGGGGCCAGCCTATACGGCGCGCAGGAGCACCGTCACGAGGTCGGGGGCGGTCAGGGGCCCTGGCCGGTGGTGCGGGTTCCGGACTCGGTGGCGCGGACTCCGGCGACGCTCCCCGCCGCCCCGCCGCCAGGTGCCGCCCCCCGCTGGGTGCCACTCCCCGCCGCCGGGTGCCGCCCAGAGGACCGCGGTGACGCCCCAGGGCGTG
>ERZ773009.1500-NODE-1500-length-15911-cov-5.167760_pt1 | contig 15911 bp, 4 predicted proteins | sample MGYA00580663_ERZ773009 | MGnify/ENA primary metagenome ERZ773009 (study PRJEB29015, sample SAMEA2737969) | human oral metagenome | biome: human oral; feature: human-associated habitat; material: dental | place: China | collected 2026 ... | reverse complement strand
CAAAAAGGTCTGGAATCCTTGCAACAGGACATTGGTTCAAGGGAGCGAATCCTTCAGAATGGACAAAGCTACTATAGTTCATGCAAGCTGAAGCCCACCCCACCGCAATCTGCTCTGGCGCGTCAATGGGAGTATCGAAAGGAGCCGCCTATGAGAGAATACAGCGCCAAAGAAATGAAAATGCTGCGAGCGAACCCCTACACTCTCCGAGTGACCAAGCACAAACTGTACTTCACCATCCGCTTCAAAGAAGCCTTTCAAACGAGTTATGAAGCGGGGAACAGCCCGAGGAAAGTGCTCGAAGACCTTGGCTACGATCCAAAGATGTTCGGGCAGAAGCAGATCGACAGCATTGTTCAACGAATCAAGAAAGAAGCTGCCTCACCGCAGGGTTTTACGGAAGGGCAAAACAGAGAACGCCGAGCATCGAAGCCCATAGAAGAAAACGACATGTCCGTCGAACGAATGTGCCACGAACTGAAATACCTGAGACAGGAGGTAGAATTTCTAAAAAAAATCGTCAAACACGCCAATACGAAAGAAAAACGCCCATCATGACGACCTGTGAAAAATTCGCCGTCATCGAAGAAACCTTGCGGGGCGAAGACAATCTCCTGCAAGTCGGCATGCTCTGTGAGATTGCCGGTGTATCCCGCTCGGGCTACTATCGCTGGAAACAAGCCGCCGCAACTCGTGCGGCGAGAGAACGTCAAGATGAAGAAGACTTCCAACACATCCTGAGAGCCTATGGGCAAAGAGGCTACGCCAAAGGAGCCCGGAGCATCTACATGTGCATGCTGCACTGGAATCCGCCGATCATCATGAACCTCAAGAAAATTCGGCGACTGATGAACAAATACGGACTGTTGTGCCCAATCCGAAAAGCGAATCCATATCGGCGTATGGCCAAAGCCATACAAACGAACCGCGTGGCGGACAACCTCTTAAACCGGGAATTTACCCTGCACGGGCGGCGCAAAGTCCTGTTGACGGACATTACCTACATTCCCTATCCGGAAGGAACATGCTACCTCTCCACGATATTGGATGCCTATACGCGTCAGATTCTCGCGTATGTAGTGAGTGATTCCCTGGAACTGGACTTCGTCTTAGAAACCGTGCAACAAATGGTTCAAGCACACGGCATAGACCTGCAGACGGAGACGTTGATTCACAGCGACCAAGGTTGTCACTACACGAGCATTCGTTTCAGCGAACTTGTAAAGAACAAGAAACTGAGGCAGTCGATGTCGCGTAAGGCGAACTGTTGGGACAATGCCCTGCAGGAAAGCTTCTTTGGGCACATGAAAGATGAGATTGATGTCAGTAACTGCAAGAGCTACCACGAGGTCAAGGAGGTGATCGATGACTGGATGGACTATTACAACAATGAAAGATACCAATGGCAGCTGCAGAAGCTGTCGCCAAATGAATATGATGAGTTCTTAAAAACGGGAAATTATCCATTGACACCAGGAAAGAAAAAGTAGCAGATGAAGCGAACCCCTTCTTTCAAAATGTCCTTGACAAAGGGGACAGTTCAGTCATCGACATGGTCAATTTCGAGTGGAACCAAAAGGATTTTGAAGAAGCCATTCGCGAGGATAGCTGGGCACAGGGCGTCGCCCATGGCCGCGAGGAGGGACGCGAGGAAGGTCGCGAGGAAGGTCGCGAAGCTGAGCAGGCTTCCTTCATCATGGGCATGCTGAAAGAGAAACTGCCTCTGGAAACCATCGCGCGCGTGTCGAAGCTGTCGGTGGAACGCATTCAGGAGCTCGGTCGCATGCATAGTCTGCTTTGACGCATCGGCTCTATGTCAGCAAAAAGGAGGCTCCCGCCATGGGCGGGAGCCTCCTTTTCTCATACAGGCGCGGCGGTCATGCCGACGCCTGATTTCTTGCTCTTCTCCTGATTTCCTCCTCTTCGTCGTCATCGGTCGGGCTGTAGCCTCTGCCGCTGTAGTAGCCCGCATTGGAGCCAATGCTCTGGCCTGCGGCGTTGGCGAGGCCTCTGTCGACAGCGCTGTAGCCACCACCGCTGTAGCCGCTGCTTGCCGCGCTGCCCGCGCCTGCGCGCGTGCTGCTCTGCGCGGTGCTGCCTGCAGTCGCGCCGCCTGTTGCATTGCCCATGCCGGCGGCTGCGGCGAGGCCGCGGTCGACGCTGCCTGCCGCACCCGGGCGATAGCTGCCGCCTGCGCCAGCTGTGCTGCCGCCGCCGACGTTGCCGCCGATCGTGGCACTGCCTGCCGCGCCCGGGCGATAGCTGGCGCCTGCACCTGCTGTGCTGCCACCGCCGACGCGGCCGCCGATGCCTGCGGTGCCGCCTGCCAGAGCCGCGTTGCCGCTCTGGGCGCCGCGATTCGTGCCTGCACCGGCGGCATTTCCTGCGCCTGCACCTGCCGTGCCTGCCGCACCGCCGCCGACGCTTGCGGCGCTGCCTGCGCTGCCCGCACCGGCGATATTGCCCGTGCCTGCCGCGCCGATGTTCGTACCGCCGCTGACGATGCCTGCCTGCGGCGTCACCGTACCCATGTTGACGCCCTGATCCCTGTAGGAGAGACCGACATCCGCGTCGTTGTACTTGCGGAAAGTATCATTTTCATCGCGGCTGATCTGCCTGTATGCCTTGTCATCGGGACGGAACGTGCGATCCACGTTGTCCGTGCGCGGCGCGATGGAGAGCTTGCTCTCTACCGGGTTCAGCTTATAGTTCTGACCATAGTTGCCCAGCCCAAGGAGAGGCTCCTTCTCGCCATCCTTCCTGCCGTTCTTGCTGTACCAGCCGTAGATGTCCGTCTGACCGGGAACATTGTAGCCCGTTCCCGCCGCCGGACCGTAAGAGAAGTAGTCATCGCCGCTGTTGAATTCACGCAGGGCGGCTTCGACTTCCGGCGTCAGGGGGCTGCTCCCGTTCGCTGCCGCCGAGCCGTCTTCGACGCGGCCCGTGTAGTTTACGTTGCCCTTGCCTGTATACGTCGCCTGCCGATCGGGGCGGACGTTCAGCGTGCGGCGCTCGATGATGCCCTTGCCGAGGACGGTATTTCCCCCGTCGTCCGTCGCGATCTCATAGTTCGCGAGGACGGGATCGCGCCCCTCATTCTTCTCGAAGGTGTAGCGCACCGCATGCGTCTTATGCTCCTGCGTCTCGTTGTCGGCGGCATTCGCATCGTCTTCGGTATTGTTCTCGTTGCGGTAGACGCCCCGGACGCGCAGGGCAGCCTTGAGCTGCTTGCCCTCTCCTTTGACAATGCCGTTCGCCTCATTCTGCTCTGCCTCTGTGCCGTTGTAGGTAAAGCTCAGATTGCCGAGCGGATCGACGACGTTCGTCCTGCCGTCGTAAATCTTCTTTGCATCCTTCGCGGCGCTGATCTTGATCTGGCGACGGTCGATGACGCCGTCCGCCTCGATCTTCATCCCGTAGGCGCCGTCCTGCAGCTGCGGCTTACCCTCAGCATCCACGGACGTGTAGGTGAGGTTCCTGACCTCCGCCAGCGCGCTCGTCGGATCCGTGGGATCCGTAGGATTCACTGTCTTCTGTCCCTTGCGCAGGATGAAGTTCTTATCGCTCCACGCGGGCGTGTAGTTGACGGTGCGGTTTCCTGCATTCTTATTGTCGTACGTCGCCTTTTCACCGAAGGTCAACGTCGGCAGAGCCGGCTTCTCGATGGCTTTGGCGCCATTCGCATCCGTGATATCGGGATTCCGATCCAGGAGCGCGAGATTATTTTCTGCCAGGAACTTGTCCTTGACAGCCGTCGTGCCGTCGTATTCCTTGCGGATGTCGCCGTCCTTCAAATAGACGTCGATGGGACGCGGCGTGATCTTCGCCGTATCCTGGAGGTTTACACTTTCGAGCGTATAGTTGCTCGCCTTGCCCGTGCCGCCGTCCTGAAGCGCCAGACCGTCGTTGTAGTAGACGCTCTGCACACCGCCGTTTTCCGTCTGAACGCTCGGCGAGCTGAACCTGCCGATGTTCGACGTCTTGTTGAGCTTGACGTCCTTCGCATCCTGCTCGACCACGCCTTCATCGACGCCTTGCGGCACGATTTCGAAGGTGCGGCTGAAGAGCCTGCCGTCCTTGACGGCGTACTGCGTGCCGTCGTAAATCTTGTCTGGCGTAGCGTCATTCGTCGGGTTGAAGCGCACGCGCACCATGCGCGGCGTGATGCTGCCCGCAGCGATAAAGGTGTCCGTCTGCGCCGCCGAAGCAGGCAGCGTATAGTTCGCCTGCTTGAGGACGCTGCCCGTCTTTTCGAGCTTGTACGCGATGCTCTTACCGTTCGTCGGCACATTGCCCGCGCCGTCCCGCACCACGTCGGCGTTAGGACGATTCGTATTCTTGTCGAGGAACGCAGAATTCTGCACATCGACCGTGAAGTCGACGCCGTCGTCTTGGAGGAGCTTCTGCGTCTTATCATCCGTGACATGCAGCTTATCGCGCAGCTCCTTCTGCTTCGCCGCGAGCGCATCGGCGCTCAGCGACGGGGCGGCGACGCCTGCCGTACCGTCGTAAATCTTGCTGTATTCGTCCGCCGTCAGCGTGATGGCGCGCGGCGTGATGTACGCTTGGGGCTTCACACTGCTGCCGGGGGTGGTATTGGCATCCGCGTCACTCAGGCGAATCTCCTTGCCGAGCGGATCTTCGGCGAGATCCCAGTCCTTGTAGTTCTCTGCATCAGGCTTCCAATTTTTGTCGCCGTCGATGCTCTTGAGCTTGTAGACGACATCCTTAAGATTATCGTTGGGATCGGTGCTGTTCAAGACGTTGGCGTCATTGTCATATCTGCCGTCAACGAGTTTCTGATAGCGCGGCCGATCGCCGTCGAAGTCGCTCTCGGCGTCACCGTAAAGCGAGTAGTCGAGTTGGACGATTTCTCCCGTGCCGAGATCGACACTGAGATTGAGCTTGTCGTGGAACGCTTTGCGGTTGGCTTCGCGCTCCTCCTCGGTCGCAAAGCTCGCGCCGAGTTTGTTGCCGCCGATTCGCACAAGCGGATCGCCGTCGTACATCTTCGTGAAGTCGCCGCCCGTCCACTGCTTCTTGAGCGTGGCCTTGACGGGCGTGATCGTACCCTTGCCATAGACGGTGTTCGCGTCGTCGTAGAAGTAGTTGTTCGCGACATCGTCCCGCTGCAGGAGGCTCTCGAAGGCGCTCTTGACGCCCGTGATCTCCAGATCACGCGCCTCGGGCGTACCGTTGATATTGCCCTGCGGGCGCTTGACGTGTTTATTCTCAGTGAAGATGCCGTCGGCGCTGAGGTCGCCGTAGCGGCCCGAAATGCGGTTGACGAAGCCCTGCGCACGCGCATCGTTCTTGCTGAAATCGAAGGCATCACGGTCTCTTTGCGCTACGCCGTCGAACTGCAAGCCCTTCTTCAAAGCTTCCGTAAGGTTCGCATTGCCGTCGTAGACTTTGTCAATACCGTCCTTCTTGAGCGTCAGACGCTTCTGCCAGATGTCGCCCAGACCCTTGAAGCTATGACCATCATTGCCCTTCGGATCGACGAACGTCTGCGCCGTATCCTGCGCAGCAAGCTCCTTGCCGTTTGCATCGACGACGCGGTATTTGAACGTATAGTTCTTGTTCGCTGAGGCATCCTTGAGCCGCACATCGTAGGTGACGCGCTTAGCCGAGTTCGTAAACTGCGACCCGCGGTTCACCTTCTCGTCTTCATATTTTGCCTCGACATTGAAGTCAAACCCCTCGCCGTTGGCAAAGCCGCTGTTCTCGTCGCCCGCAATCTTGCCGCTCTTGCCGTTGAGCGAGATGACTTTGTTCCAGTCGACGTCCACATTGCCGTGCTCCACGAGCTTGCCGTCATCATCTCTCGTATAGTAGCCGTTCTTGACATCCGTCGTGCCGTCGTAGAGTTTCTGCACGAGGTGGAGCGTCACGCCCACATTCCTGCCCGTGATCTCGCCGCGGCCGGTCTCCGAGATCGAGCCGTCCGGGTTCGTCACCGTCTCGCGGCCGTAGTTCTCGCTGAAGTGGTAGACGCCGTTGGCATCAGGCTGCCAGCCCGTCAAGCCTGTATAGTCGAAGTTGCCGTCGTTGAGCGCGAACTGGAACTTGACGTCCTTGCCCTTGCCGACGTCCTTCGCCTTCGTGCCGTCTGCCTTGTCCAGGTAGTCGGCGCGCTCGACCGTGTAGCCGTTCGCGGCGAGATCGAGATCTGTGCCGTCGTCCTTCTTATAGCGCGTGCGCATATACTGGACATACTGCGAGGGATCCTTGACATCCGTCGTGCCGTCGTACGTCTTTTTGATCGGCGCCGTCGTGAAGCCGGGCGCGAGGTCGTTGCCCGTCAGAATGCGCTTCGTGATCTCACCATCGCCGTGCAGGTGATAAACTTCGCCGTTTCGCTCGACATCCTTGCCGTTGTACGACAGAACATAGTTCGATGCCTTCGTCGCGCCTTCGCCGACGATCTTGACATTGCCATAGTCGACGCCCTTGTCGTTGACATTCTCATCGAGGTAGGTCGTCGTATAGCTGTCCGTGCCCGAGCGGTTCAGATCGCCGCTGTCCGAGCCTTGCCAGCCGCCCGTGATCTTCAGGAGCCGCTCGGGGCTCGGGTTCTTGACGCGGCGGCCGCCGTCGTACTCTTTCGTGGCACGCTCTGCCTTCACAGAGAGCGGCGCGCGGTTGATCGTGTTGTCGGAGGTCGTCAGCATATCGCGTCCCGTCGCCGTATTGTAGACGACATTGCCGTCCTTATCGTAGACGATGTAGTTATCGGCGAAAGCGCCGTCTGCATCACTGCCGTCGATAGCGAGCTTGTAGTCGACCTGCTTGTTCGAGCTGTCGGAGGCATCGGCGGCGTTCGCACCCGCGTAGACTGCCGTCGTCTTATTCGTGCCCTTGCCGTCGACGAGTCCCGTGTCCGCATCGTTATTGTTATTCCTGCCGAGGGTCACGAGGGCTTCGCCATCCGCCGGAGTCGCGCCATTGATCAGCACATCCGTCGTCGCGTCGTACGTCTTCACGCGCGGCGCTGTGACGCGCGCATAGACCTTGCGCTTTTCGATGTCGCCCGTCGCCGTCAGCACCTTCTGCGCAGGACCTGTAAGCGAATCAAAGGCATAGTTGCCCACGGCATCGCCCGTGAGCGTCGCCGTATAGGTGATCGTGCGCGCATTCGCCGTCTCGCCGGGGCTGACGCTCGCATTCGAACGGTCGAATACGGCGCTCTTATCGAGCTGATCCTTGTCTCCCTCGAGGAAGTTGTTCACACGCAGATTGTCCTTGTCCGCCTCCAGTCCACCATCGTAGACCTTGTGGATGTTGCTCGTCTGACCGAGCGCTGCCGTCAGGATGCGCTTCTTGATGTCGCCTGTCGTATAGACGTTGTATGTGCTGCTGCCATCGTCACCGCGCAGCATGCGGTCGGTACCGGCGCTCCCACTGTAGAAGTCGGAATCGAACTCGAAATTGTTCTGATCCGCATCCGAGAACTTGATGTTGAACAGCACCTTCTTGCCGTCGGCGGCGTTCTTGTCCGCCGTGCCGTCGCTGCCTGCGGCGACGCCCGTGCGGTACGTCGCCGAATTGACCTTGTCAATGGCGATATTGAAGAGACGGTTGTTTGAATCATCCGTGACATAGCTGTCCGTGATGTACGATCTCCATGCTGCGGGATTTTCCGTATCGCCGTCGACATACGCCGTGCCATCATACGTCTTCGAAATCGGCGTCGTGCGGAAGGTCATCTTGAGGTTGCTCTTCTTGACCGTGAGCGGGTTGATCACACCGTCGCCCTTCATCGTATATCCCGCTGTATCATTGCCGGTGAGCGCCTTGCCATCAGCATCGGCGAGGAAGTAGTTCGCTGCATTACCGCCTGCCACGAGTTTGATGCCGCTGTAGGTGACGTTGTTCTTCTTCGCTTCCTCCGTGCGCGTCGCGTTCGGCGAATCGTATTCGCGCGTGTAGGCATTGCCAAGGTTGACAACATCCTGCGCGTTGCTTTCGTCTGACTGCAGGTCGCCGCCGACGAAAGCCAGCCCCACGCCCGTCGTTGACGGTGTGAACGAGTTTCCGACCTTGACCTTGACGATCTTATCAGCGTCGTAGTCCTTCGTGACGGTATCCGCCTTGAGCTTCAGGGCGCGGCGATTGATCGTGTTCTGCGTCGTCTGAAGCGTCGTCGTCGCATTGCCGCTGCCGTCCTGCAGCTCGTAGTTGTTAAAGCGCGCCGGATCGTTGCCGGAGAAAGCAAGCGTATAGTTGATGGTTCTGTTTCTATCGCCAAAATTCTTATCCGTGTACTGCGCCCTCGTATTGTTCCCGACCTTATTGTTCCCGACGCTATCCGCGCTAACCAGACCGGCTTCCGCATCGACGACGCCGTTCTTGATGTTGTCGAAGCGCACGAGCGACTCGCCCGTGAGCGCGCTTCCGCTCTCATCGACAACATCCTTTTTCGCATTGTACGTCTTCGTCACGTTGTCATTGACGACGTGCGCGTAGACGGGGCGCTTCGTGATCGTGCCGACGCCGAGCGTGCGCGAGACGGCGTTCGTCGTGCTGTTGTAGCTGTAGCCCGCGGCCTGCCCCGTTGGCTTGTTGAGGTCGCTGAAATCATAGTTTTTCAGCAGGTTTTTGCTGAGATTGAGCGTATAGGTGACTTTTCCTGTTCCGGGGTTATTTACCACATTTTCATCGGCGTACTGCGTCTTCTCTGCGTCGAGCGTATAGCCGTCAGTTCCGAAAGTGAAGTGATCCTTGCCGACCGCGCCGCCGAGGTTGACGGAGACATCGCTGATATACTCGTTCGCACGCGCCGTATCATTGTCCTTCTTGACGACTGTCGTACCGTCATAGCGCTTCGTGACATCTTTGAAATCGAGCAGGAAGTCGCCTTCATTGACGCGGCGCCTGTCGATGATGCCGCTGCCCGTCATCGTATACGTCGCCTTGCCGTCGCTGCCCGTCATCGTATCACGTTCAAGCGCGTGCAGATTGCTGTCGGCGCCTCGGTAGACCAGTCGATAGTTTACGGCATCCGTGCCCGTGAGCTGGATGCGGCGGTATGTCACATACTGGCTCTGGCTCGCTGTATCATTCGCATTGGCGTCCTTTTCCTTGTAATAGCGATAGTACTTGGACGCATCGCTCGTACCAACCTTCGACTCGTCGATCTCGTTGAGCGCCACATTGTCAAGCACGCCTGCGGTATCCACATCGTTCTTGCCCGCAGCCGATTCATGCTTCTTGGGCGTAGCCAGCAGAAGCTTGCCCTGTCCGGACGCCACATCCGTATCGCCGTTGTACGGACGGCGCACATCCGTCGGCGCCGTGACGAGGAGATCCGCCTGCGTGATCGTGCCGCGGCCGGTGAGCGGATGCGCCGCATCCACCTTCTGCCCCTGGTACGCACCCTCCGCATGATAGAACACGTAGTTCGTCGACGCTACGCCTGAGACCCGCGGGGTATAGACGACGTTTCGCAGATAGCCTCGATCGGGATCGCCTGCATTGCGATTCTCATAGGCGGCTATCGAATCATTCTTGCCCACATCAGCGCCGTTGACCTTGGCAAGTCCTGTCGGCTCAGCGCCCGAGCCGCCCGAGAATTTCACGATGAACTCGCCGGTTGACGCGCCTTCGCGGATCAGGCGATCGGTTCCGTCGTATACCTTCGTAGGCGTATTTCTCGCGTTCGTTCCCTTGACCGCTTCGTCGAGGCTCACATAGATCTTGCGCGCCTTGATGTAGCCGATACCATTCTTCTTGTAGCTGATCGTGCCTGCCGAAGAATCCACAGTGTATGTGCCAGTGCCATATTTGTCGGGTTGATTGTTCAGTCCGCTGAGATCGTAATTGTCTTTCGCATCGCCCTGCAGCTCGATTGTATATTGAACGTCGTAAGGATTGCCAGATGAAAGCGCATTGCCATTTTCATCCGCATTGGCATTACTTTGCTCTGCCCCCGGAGTTCCCATATAATATTTGGACGATCCTCTGACAATGCTATAGTCGCTCCCCTGGTTAATCGTCTCCGAGCCGACCGTGACCTGCGTCAAGCCGTTATTGGGCGCGAGAGCGGTGCCGTCGTATGTCTTTTCGACCTTGGCTCCCAGCTGCATCACGAAGCTCGACGGATTCAGTTTCGCCTTCGTGATACTGCCGCCCACATCGAAGGCGTCAGCGATCGTATAGTTGTCGCGCTGCGCCCCCGTGAGCGCTGCGGCAAAGCCCGTGTACTTCACGGTGTAGCCGCTGCCCGCCTTGGAAACGGGCGTCGTGCCCGTCGCATCCTGATAGTAGCGTCCCGTGATCGCGCTGACGGGCGGAGTCGTCGTGTCGGTGTTCGTATTGAGCGTGACGTCATCGCTGCCTACCTTGTCGAGGGTATAGTTATCCTTGAGCAGCGAAGCTGCAGCATCGGATCTGCCGTTGTAGGCGCGCGAAACCGCCGTGAACCTCGGCGTCAGCTTCTTCGGCGTGATCGTGCCCGTGCCCGTCATCGTAACAGAGCTGGCCGGTGTCGCCGTGCCGTAGCTCAGGACATAGTTCGTATCGGCATGCGTGCCGGCAAGGCCGATCGTATACACGACGTTCTTGCCGTTTGCCTCCGCCTCGCCCGACGCGGCGGTGCCGCGATAAACGTCCTGCGCCCGCTCCGTATGTCCGGTCTTCGTCGCGTAAGCCGCCGCCGTCGCCGTGATGCTCGAACCGTCGCCCGGGACGAGCTGATTTTCCGCCGCCGTGCCCTCTGCATAGCCGAAATTCGTGCCGAAGGTTTTGTCGGCAGCGAGGACGTCCGCATTGCCATCGTACGTCTTGTTGACGCCCGTCTTCTTCAGCAAGTCGACCATGACCGTGCGCGGCGTGATCTTGCCTGCGCCCGTAGCATTGTATGTATCCGTCGTGTTGAGCGCACGCGTCGTGCCGCCGCCATAGTCGAGTTCATAGTTCGCGAGCGTCTTGCCGTTTGTCGTGTCGCTCGCCTTGAGGGTATAAGACAGGAACTGCGCATCATGGACATTCTTCGTGCGCGTCGTGGTCGGCGTGCTCGGTGTGCTCGCCGTGCCCTGTACATAGTACGCCCGTTTGTCAGGGTTGCTGATGGTGAAGGAAATCGCATTCGCGTCATCCGTAATAATGTTCTTATCCGAACCGGCCTCAGCAGCAGGTCCTGCGATCTTCTTCGCCGTGGTGCCAACGACAATGTAGTCCGTGCCGTCGTAAACCTTGTCCGCGCCGCCCGCGATCGTGAAGGCAGAGGCATCGATCTTGCGTCTGGCAATCGTACCCGCGCCCCAGATCGTGCCCGAGTCTACGACAGCGCCTGCTGTCGCAGACGGCTCACCCGCGACAGCTTCGCGATAGAGGATATTTCCCGCTCCGTCGACGAGCTTGTAGTTGTGCTTATTCGCGCCCGTGAGCTTCAGTCCGCTGTAGGCGACGCCGTGGCTGCCTGCCTGCTTCGTCTCAGCGCCCGGGTTGTCGTTGCTCGTACCTGTCCTGTACCTTGCCTGGATGCCGCTGTAGTTGAGCGTCGTCGTCGTATCCCCAGCGACGAGGTTCGTAAGCGTCAGCACATTATTGCCCGCCGTCGGCAAATAAATCTTACTATTAGCTGTATCATCGACAACATTCGTCTTACCGTCATAAACCTTATCGATGCCCGTCGTCGGATTCAGCGTTGCCGTAATCGTGCGCTGCGTGATATTGCCCTTGAGGTTCAATGCGTTGATGGCAGTCGCATCAAAATCGTAATTGTCGCCGGTGCCCGTGAATTTCACTTTCGTTCCGTCGACATAGATTGGCTTATCATAGCCAACATCGGGGCTTAACGCAGCAGTATTTGTCGACGCAGTACGGAAGGTGACAGCATCGTTGTCGGTGTTGGTAAAATCCACCGCCGCACCATCGCCGTCCACGAGGCCATCCGTGCGCACGGAAATACCGCCCGTTTTAATGGCATCGGAAAACTGCGCTAGAGCATTTGCCGTGCCATCATACTCGCGCTCGATCTTGCCCATATTGTTGAGCGAGCCGACGACCTTGCGCTTGCCGATCGTGACGTTCGCGCCCGCAATATCGTAGCCGTGCTGTCCGCCATAGAGCATAGCCTCGCGGCCACCCTTGCCGTCGACTCCATCATAGGCTGCATTGGATCCCGCATTGCGGCGACCGCCGCCGGCCGTATCTTGGGAAAGATATACGAGCGAGCGATCATCTGCGCCATAAAGTTTAAGATTCGTATCATTAACATTCGTGATGGCAGAGTAAGAACCGTCGCCATTTTTCTTCGCAATCTTCAAATAGTCGGCATTGTAGACACGGCTGACGCTCTTGCCGTCGTTACTTTCCTTGCCCGCACGCGTGACATAGCTGCCGTCCGTCTGCTTGTCCGCCGCCTGCACTGTATAGGTGGAAGCGGTATCGCCGCTGTGCGCATGCCCCGGCTGCTGAAAATCGGCATACGAATATTCCGCCTGCACCGTGCCCCGCATAAAGGCGGTGAGAAGCGGCAGAGAATGCCCTTCAAAGATGCGCCAGGTCTTGTTCTCGCCGCCTTCGGCAGCGATGTCCCATGTGCCGTAGGACGCAGCGGACAGACTGTCGTTTTCGCCAGTTCCCGTCAAAAGGGTACTTTTATCACCTGTACCTGTAATTTGATACGATTCTTGTACTGACAAACTATTGTCACTACTACCCGCTACCTTCTTACCATTATTGTGTAAATAAACATTACGAACAATGGAAGCCGTCCCATTGCCACTTCCATACGCACCCCATGACTCATTTTCATTGGAGGCGTCTATCTGTACTGCACCTTCATTATACGCGTCCATAATCTGAGCAAAATTCAGATTGCCAACAAGACCACCCGCCTTCTTTCCTATAGCAGATTTGTTATATGCCGTATCTAACGTAGAATCATCCAGCTTTCCAACAATGCCTCCCGCATCTGTAGCATTTGCCGTCGTGCTGCCGATCATACTCGCACTTTCGTTGTAGACATTAAAAATATGGCTGTTGTTCTCTGCCTTGCCGACAACAGCCCCGCCGTAGTTAAGCGCAGAAAGATTCGCATTCTTGATGCCGACATTCATGATGGTCGCACCGCGGACATTGCCGAAAAGACCGGCATAATCCGTAGCCGTACCCGCGCCGGGATTCATGTTTTTCACTTCGTGGAACATGCCGTCGAACTTGCCTGTAAAGGGCGCAGCATTCGTGCCGACGGCCGTATGCGTCGTCGAAGAAAGGTCGATATCGTTCTTCAGCATATATTTGCCCGCGGGATTATTCTTCATATCCTCGAGCTCTTGCGGTGTGCTCACGAGCTGGAAACTTTCCACATCGAGATTGCCGTGATAGTTGGCAGGCGCCGCGCCGCCGACATGGATATATCCCTTAGCGCGCTTGGCCTCCGTACCTGTGTTGCCGAAATTCTTCGTGTCCGCACTCACACTGATCTGGACGCCGCCCGTCGCTTCGGTATTCGTCGCCTTCACCGCATCCGAGTTCAGAATGCGGACGCTCTGCCCCTCAATCACGATCTTATTCGCATTCACGCTGTGACCCGTACCATCGACGAGGCTGACGATCTCCGCCTTTGCCGTCTCCGGCGCGGCAGCCGCCGTCGTATTGATGATGGAGCCCTCCTGCGCAGCCAGCGTCGCGCCGCCCGCGACAGCCGTACCGATGGCGTCGACATCGACCGCACGCGTCGTCACATAGAGGTTGCCGACATTGACACTGGCCGTTCCGCCAAAGACAACGCCGTTCGTATTCGCGATATAGACATTGTTGCCGCCTGTAATCGAGCCATCGATGCGCGACGTAACCTTGCCCGTGACGACATTGAGGTAATTGTTCGTATTTGCGCCGTCATCAAACACTACAAATTCACCGTTTTTGACGGAAAAATCCTTCCAGCCGATGACATTGTTCGCACTTCCGCTCTTGATATTCATCGTCGTGCCGGATGCGGTAGTGACGGTAGTGACTGTTGCGCCGCCTGCACGCACGCCGTCGTGCTTCGGACCGCCACCATCATGCGCAGGCATGCCGTGCGCCGTCGAGGCAATGCCGAGAAGTCCGGCAAAGAGACCGAGGCTGACTTGACATGCCAGGGTATCTTTTTTGCTCATTCCTCTCATTTTCTATCTTCCTTTCTATCGCAAGAGAAGCCACCACGAAATGTGGTGGCTTTTCTTTCCTTCTCGGCTCCTGCCTCGGCAGGGGCAATGGGCGGCAAGACGCCACTCATTTTATATTACTGTAAGAGACTGAGGACGCCGCTGCTCGACGAGTTCGCCTGCGCGAGCATCGCCTGTGCCGTCTGCGTGAGGACGTTGCTCTTCGTGTAGTCCGTCATCGCCTTCGCCATATCGGCGTCGCGGATCGTCGACTCGGCGTTCTGCGTGTTCTCGCTCGCCGTGATGATGTTCGACGACGTGAACTGCAGGCGAGCCTGCGCCGCGCCGAGCACCGTCTGCTGGTCAAGGCACATGCCGATGGCGTTCTCGATGACATTGACCGCCGCATTGGCGCGCGCGCGCGTCGTGACCTGAATCGCCTTCGAGTCGGAGCCCATCATGCCGAGCGCCTTCGCGTGCATATCGGTGAAGCCGACCTTGACCGCCTGGTTCGAGCGCGTGCCGATCTGGAAGACCATGGCATTGTCTGGCGTCGGATCCTGCGCACGCACCGTCAAGGAGAACTTATCGAACATATTGTTCTGTGCCTTCTTGATATTCCCCTGCGAATCTGTCAATCGGAAGGTGATGCCGCCAATCTGCCCCCCTGTACCGCCAATTCTTGCACGAACAGTCATCGCCGTCTGTCCGTCAGCCGTATGAACCTTATGACCATACTGATCAACGCCGACATCAGACCAATCAGGGGTAGTTGTACCAGGAAGCGGATCAACTCCCGTGTACACCTCCATATCAGTGCTGGCCGGTACCCAGTTCAAGAAATCACGGAACTGATTGTCACCAACCCTCATCGTCTTTTGATAAGTCTTACCATCTTTAACGTAAGAAACCGTCATCAAGTCCGTCGGCAAAACGCCTACAGCACCACCATTCCGATCCTTCAAATCTGTAAGTTTAACAGTCGCGGGGGTCGTTCCAGGCGCACCGAAATCGAACGTCGTATTGGCAAAGGTCGAACTCGTCCCTCCCGACACAGACACCTGATTATTGAATGTGCCACTCATCAGAATCTTGCCATTATACTGTGCATTGGCATTGTCGTTGATCTGGTCGACCATCGCGTCCATTTCCTTCTGGATGACTGCGCGGTCGTCGTCCGTGTTCGTGTCGTTCGCCGCGTTGATGCACTTTTCCTTGAGCGTGCGCAGGATGTCGACGGTCGAGGCGACAGCGCCCTCAGCGACCTTCATCATGCTGTTGCCGTTCTGCGTGTTCTGATTGTCCTGATCGAGCGCACGGATCTGCACGCGCATGCGCTCGGAGATCGACATGCCCGAAGGATCGTCGCCTGCGCTCGTGATCTTCATGCCCGAGGAAACCTGTGCAAGGCTCTTCGCGCGATCTTTCTCGTTCTTGTTCAGCGTGTTCAGCGTATTCGCTGCCTGCATATTGTTCTTTACTACTAGTGGCACAGCAAAAACCTCCCTGATCATTGACGCCACAGCCAAAGAAACGCGCTTCCCTACGCTGCGACTGTCTTCCCTGATATGCCCAGAGGTCTCCGCCGACCTCCCTATCACTTTACAGCAATTATATCGTAGCTTCCTCCATTTTCCTTAAGCAGGGCGATGATTTTTTTCAAAAGGCGATGCAGAAAGTTCGATGCCATCGCACGCCAAATAAATCTGCATCCTGCGATATACGGAAACGCCGTCGATTTCATGATATTAGTGGCTTTACTATGAACGTCCAAGAAGTCAAGCCCGAAGGGTGCCGACGGATTGGCGAACT
>ERZ773009.1495-NODE-1495-length-15952-cov-4.189281_pt1 | contig 15952 bp, 7 predicted proteins | sample MGYA00580663_ERZ773009 | MGnify/ENA primary metagenome ERZ773009 (study PRJEB29015, sample SAMEA2737969) | human oral metagenome | biome: human oral; feature: human-associated habitat; material: dental | place: China | collected 2026 ... | reverse complement strand
GTTGTATTCCAAGCATTAAACTTTCTTCTCTTTGTACTGCAATATCGGTATCGTAATCATATTCGGCTATTAACATGTTTATGACCTCCCGTGATTTTCTTTGTAGGTATTCCTTCAGTATATCATTTTTGATGCATTCTTTAATCGCATTTTCAAACCCATGCTCTTTATCAACTGCAATATGCCGACGTACTGCCTCCACAAACCGGCTGTATTGTCCCAACGGTTCACAACTCTTTAATATTTGACTGTCTTTATCATAATTGATATTTATCAGTTTTACAACAAGCTCAAGAGTTGGCGTTTCAGGTTGCCTAATAAAGGAATCCGAAAGCCTTAGTATTTTTTGTGCAGGAATGGTTTCTCTTCCATTGTAAAAGACGTAAAATGCCGGAACCGGGATTTTTTTAAGAGTCCGTGAATAGCGATCGCGGGGATTTTGAATATGCTCATACAACCGCGTAACATATTCAAGACACCGCAAGGGCAAATTCGGGTTGATCGTAGACTGGTGTTCGGCAAGTACGATAATTGTATCATCAATAAGATATGATACGTCATTCGCAAATGACATATAGACCACCTGTTTCAGCCGGATATTTTTTAGGATATCCGTAGAGCAATAATTGGTAGCATGTAAAGCATTATACAGTGCTAAAAAATTCTCTTTTGCGGTTTTATCCTCGCTAAAAAAATCTACGAATACCGAATCCTTATACTGACGGTTGTATTTTCTCATGTATACCTCCACAAGTACTTATATGACTTTTGGAGATTTTTGGCTAAAAAAATAAGGAGGTTAACGGATTTTAACCTGCTTCCCATGCACTTTCTATACATTTTTTCAAACTCTTGTTAAAATACGCCGTATGCGTCTATTCTTTTCATATTTTAAACCTCATTGGAAACTCTTTGCTGCCGATCTGTGCTGTGCGGCTTTTATTGCAGCGGTAGATATTATCTTCCCTATGGCAAGCAGATACAGCATCCAGCATTTTTTACCCAAGGCTGACTATGCTGCCTTTTATACATTTATTGTAATAATGATAGGATTATATCTTATCCGCAGTGCTGCTCAGTATTTTGTAACGTATTTCGGGCATCTTTTCGGCGTTAAAGTTGAAGCGGATATGCGGCGGGATCTTTTTCGCCATATAGAAAAACAGTCGTTTCATTTTTTTGATACCAATAGAACCGGACAGCTGATGTCCCGCATCACCACAGATTTGTTTGAAATTACCGAGTTATCGCATCACGGACCGGAAGACATCTTTATTTCTGTATTAACGCTGACCGGATCGCTGGCACTTATGGCTTCTATCAGATGGGAACTCGCACTGCTTTTGACGCTCTTTATACCCATTGCATTTTTTCATACTGTCCGCTGCCGTGTACATATTATGAAAGCGTCCCGCCGTGTAAAGGAAGAAACTGCTGCAATCAATACCGCTATTGAATCAGCTCTCTCCGGAATACGGGTAACACAAATATTTACGAATGAACGCTATGAACAAGAACGTTTTGAAAAAAACAATCAGGCATTTTATACGGCAAAAAAACGTTTTTATTGGAATATGGCATTTTTTTTTAGCCGTTTAGAATTTTTTATTTCAATGTTACATTTGGTGATTATTGCCGCGGGCGGTTTTTTTATTATGCAGCAGACGATGACGCTTACCGACCTTATTACCGCAACGCTTTTTGCCGGTGCATTTTTACAGCCTATCCGCCGCCTTACTGCTTTTATTGAACTATACGCAAACGGTATGGCAGGTTTTAAACGCTTTAAAGAACTCATGGAAACAGATGATAGTATTAGCGACCATGATAATGCGGTAGAAATTACTTCAGCACATGGAAATATCCGCTATAATGATGTTTCGTTTTCGTATCAAGATGGGGTTACGGTATTACAAAATATCGAGCTTGATATACAGGCAGGGCAAACCATTGCCTTTGTAGGACCGTCCGGCGGAGGAAAAAGTAGTTTATGTAATTTACTGCCCCGTTTTTATGAACCGTCCGCAGGAAGTATTACCCTCGATGGGCGGAATATACAAGATATTACCATGCACAGTTTACGGCGGCAAATCGGTATTGTTCAGCAGGAAGTTTTCTTATTTGCCGGTACCATTAAGGAAAATATTGCATACGGAAACAATGCCGCTTCTGAACAGGATATAATACATGCAGCAAAACGGGCTGAAATCCATGAAGATATTATGCAGATGCCGGGCGGGTATAATACGCTTGTTGGAGAGCGTGGGGTACGGCTTTCCGGCGGGCAAAAACAGCGGGTTGCGATTGCACGAACCTTTTTAAAAAATCCTCCGATTTTAATACTTGATGAAGCAACTTCGGCTCTTGATACCGCAACGGAAATAAAAATTCAAAAATCATTTGAAGAACTCGCGCAGGGACGTACAACGCTGATTATTGCCCACCGCCTCTCAACAATCCGCAATGCAGACCGTATTGTAGTAGTTGATGATGAAGGCATTTGCGAGCAAGGAACGCATACAGAGCTACTGGCAAAAGGCGGTGTCTATGCCGCCCTCTATAACGCACAAACCAACATGAACTAAAAGACAGTGAAATGTGTAATGCGGTTAATTGACACTACAAGGCAGCTACAGTACTCTTACCGTATCAATGACAGAGCGGGGCGAACTAACGCGTATTTTTTCCGCACGAAAAGCAAATCAGCAGGAGGTAAAGGAGTATGAAGAAAATGCAACAGCATATATATAAAACTATTGATTTTCCCCCGCTGACCGATGAGCAAAAAAAAGAACTAGTGCTATTGGAGTCAAAGAGCGAAAGCGAGATAGACTATTCAGATATTCCGGCAAATCTTGATACGCCTATTTTTCCTTATTATTTTCAGTCCTTGAAAGTTCCCAAAACAGCAATTCATACAAAGATTGATAATGATAATCTTGAATGGTTAAGGAAAGATGGAAAAGGGTACCAAGCAAGGCTAAATAATGTCATACGCTGGGCAAGAATGAATAATTGCCCAATTTCAACGCTATAATAGACATGGATATTGAAATGGGTATTGTCTCACGGCTCAAACGCACAGCCGCTTGAACCGGAAGATTTTGTGCAAGACTGGCAAGCGGAAATACAAGCTATGTTGAGGCGGATTTCCGGCGTTTAAATCCTTCGACACGGGCGCTTGCAGGGCAATCAAGAGGGCTCCTGTCGCCGCGCGCCAAATAGCGGTAGCCTACTCCGGCAATCATAGCGGCATTATCCGTGCAGAGCTTGAGCGGCGGAAAGATGCACGTTAAACCTTTTTGTTCGGCGAGTTTTTCACGGAGCAGCGAATTTGCAGCAACGCCGCCGCCTGCGACAATCGTGTGCAGTCCCGTGTCTTCTACCGCTCTCAGCAGGGAACGCAGTAATATTTTAACGGCTCTGGATTGAAAGGCCGCCGCGATATTTTCAGGTGTTTTTTCATATCCGGGATTCCAGAATTGATCGATTTGATTGATGACTGCGGTTTTTAAGCCTGAATAGGACACGTCATACCGGCGGCCGGATTCGTGCAGTACCGGCATCGGGAAGTTCGCAGCCTTGGGATCGCCGTTTTTTGCCAGCCGGTCGATAATGACACCGCCCGGATAGCCGAAATCGTAGAACTTCGCAACCTTATCAAATGCTTCGCCCGGCGCATCGTCGATAGTACTGCCGAGCACTTCGATTGAATCAAAATCGTATACTTTACAGATAAGCGAATGTCCGCCCGACACTAAAAGACCGAGGTAGGGATAGGGAATGTCCTGCTCAAGATGCGCTGCGTACAGATGCCCGAGCATGTGGTTTACGGCAATAAACGGTTTGTTGCATGCCCATGCGAGGGTTTTCGCAAAGGTAAGCCCTACCAGCAGCGACCCCATCAATCCCGGCCGATTGGTTACGGCGATACCGTCTATCGATTGCAACGTTTCACCCGCTTCCTGCAAAGCGGTTTTGACAACCGGCAATATCCATTCGGTGTGCTTCCTGCTCGCAATCTCAGGCACCACGCCCTTATACGCTTCATGGAATGGTATTTGAGTCGCCACCACAGAGCTGATGATTTTATGTCCGTCCTCCACGACGGCGGCTGCCGTTTCATCGCAGGAGCTTTCTATTCCAAGTATCTTCATTCTGTTGTTCCTATTGTTCCATGATTGACTTTGGACATTCTCTTTTAGTTGCCGAAGTTAACTGTCCCTTTTTGTGCAACTTGAGCAATTGCCGAAAGTGAAAATCCGTCTTCGATAAGTGCAGGATACATCTCGGTTAAAAGCTCTGCAAGCTCAACCGTAAAGACATGGCCGATCATGATGGCAGAGCCTTTCTGTCTCGCAATGCTCAACCCTTTTTTAATTTGCGTTTCCATTGCAGCACGGCTTTTATCGTTATCAATAAAAATTGCCCGTTCCCAGACAGCCATGTTTTTCTCCTTTGCAACCTTCGCAACGACTGACCGAGCGGTTGTCCGCGAATCCAAAAAGAATATATGTTTTTCCGCTACGACATCCAAGACCGCGCTCATCGCTGCCTCGTCCGCCGTCATCAGCGAGCCTTCGTGATTATTCATCCCGGCTACCGGCCAAATTTCTTCGAGATTTTTTCTGACGATGTTTTTGATTTGCTCCGCAGAAAGTCCCGGCGTCACCGCCCCCGGTCCCGGATTAATATGCAGATCGACCGATTGCATCGGCTGGTGCAGGATAACCTGTTTTCCGGCCTTGCGTATCCGACGTGCAGACTCGCTAGAGTAACGCAATCCGGGTAAAACTGCAATAGTACAGGGAAAGGGCAGCCGCAAAAAGTATTCAAGCTGATCGAGGTTATGCCCCGCGTCATCAAACACAAAGGTAAGGTTCCCCGCATAAGGAGCTAAGCGCCGCGGTTTTTCCGGTTTTGCGGCAGACTGTACCGGCTGCACTGCCTGCGCGGTATTTTTTCTATCGGGTACGGCAGGTTTCTCCGGTACGGTATTCTTTTGCGGAGCCGCATGGACTGCCGATTTCTCTTTCTTCGCAGTATCTTTCTGTGCGGCAGAAGCGGTATGGGATGCTGGCACAGATGCAGCAGCAGGCGAATGCGGCGCCGGTTGTGCAGCCGGCGTTGTTTTTTTGGCAGTCGGCGCTTTCTCCTGTGATGACGCTGTTTTTTGCTGCGTTGCCGGTGTGTTTTGCCGTTTTTGCTGCACCGCGGAATCGGTATGCGGCTGTGCTTGTGCGGCAACCTGCGGCACGGTAACCGGCGGTGAAGGTTCTTGTGCTGCCGTAAGCGGTTCATTCCGTTTTTGTTCGGTTGAGGTTTTATCCTGTTGTTCTTGAGTTTGAGCCGTGCCGGTATCCTGTTTTAATGAATTTTTAAGATTAGGCACTAATTTTAATACTAAAACAAGATTAAACCCCAAAAGCAGAACGCACAATATCACCAATGCGGCAATAATATTCCCGCGCGAACGCTTTTTACGGGCGGTTGAACTGCGCGGCTTTTTCTTTGCAGTGGTAGTGCCTGTGCGGCTTTTGGTTTTCGATTGGGTTTTTCCGGCCGTCTTTTTCGGCGACGTTTTTTTGCTTGTTTTTACTTTATCTTCTTTTTCGGGCATAGGCAAAAGCATAAAAACAGTACGGCTTAATGTCAAGCACTTTTTTATATAGAAAAATATACCGGATTCTTTTTATATCTTTAAAGTAGCGGTTCCCAACCTATTTTTTCTTAACATTTTCATAAAAACGGCACTTTTTCTCTTAAATCTTTAGCCGAATTGCGGCTCATGCCCTATATATCCTTTAAGAAACTGCAACTATCATGTTTTTTACGAAATGGTCGCAGAATGAGGAGTGTAAAATAAAAGCCGTACAAATAGCACAGCTTTTATGGGAGAAAAAAATGACTATTATGAGTTTTGCCTCCTTCGGCTACGAGGGAGAGATTATCAAGGTTGAAGCGGATTTGCGGCGCGGGTTACCGATTGTCGATATTGTCGGGCTACCGGGTTCGGCGGTGAAGGAGGCACGGGAACGGATGCGCGCTGCCATCAGTAACTCCGACTTGCCTTTTCCACAAGAACGGATACTGATAAATTTAAGCCCTGCCGACCAGAAAAAAGAAGGCAGCGGGTTTGATCTGCCGATTGCGCTCGCGGTATTGCAGGCAGACTGTGCGCTCGATACACCGGTTATGGTAATCGGAGAACTGGAACTATCAGGGCGGGTGCGTCCGGTTCGGGGTGTCTTGGGCGCTTTGATTTCGGGATCTACTACTGGAATCGAGTACTTTATCGTACCAAAAGAAAATGAAGCGGAAGCTCGTATTCAAAAAGGCGTACACATATTCGGTGTTGAAACACTGCGAGAAGCGTTGGACAGCCTCTATACGATTGAAGCGGAACTACGCACGGAAAACAATAGCGAATCAAACAGCGGCGACAAAAACAGCGGCGCACCGGCACGGGAAGCTATCGGACACACAGGCAACTCGATTTCCACAGCTGCTTCATGGTCGGAACCGAGTCAAGCGGATGCCGCGGCAAATACGGGTACGGGCGGCTTTTTTGAGGAGGTGTACGGCCAACGCGAACTGGTACGGGCTTTGCACATTGCGGCGGCAGGCGGACACAGCATACTTGCCTACGGACCGCCCGGCTGCGGTAAAACGCTTTCGATGCAGCGGTTTGCCAGCCTCCTTCCCGACCTAGACCCGAAAACGGCGGAAGAAGTTACCCACATCTATAGCATCGCAGGGCTTTTACCGAGTATGCGCGGTCATGATGTGCGGATTAAACGCCCGCCGTTTAGGATGCCGCATCCGAATGCCAGCCTTGAGGGAATGATCGGAGGCGCGGGAAAGTGCATGCCCGGCGAAATCTCCCTTGCGCACGGCGGAACGCTTTTTTTGGACGAGGCCGTACAATTTAAGCAGACGGTGCTGCAAACACTCCGTGCGCCGCTTGAGACGGGAACCGCTACCTTGAGCCGTGCGGGAAGGACAAGTACCTTCCCTGCACGTTTCCAGCTTCTCATGGCGCTTAACTCATGCCCCTGCGGAAATCTCGGCGCCGACGGTAAGGTATGCACGTGTATGCCCGCCGTAGTTGAACAATACTGGAAAAAACTGACGGCGCCGCTGATCGACCGTATCGACTTGCGGATTCCGGTGTTTCCGCCTCAATCATACGGGCTGCCGGAAAAGCCGTGTTACAATACCGCCGATATGCGTAAAAAAATCGCAGCTTCGGATAAAATACAACGAGAGCGGTACGCCGCATATCTTCGTAAAGGATTAAACGGCGGAGCGGCGGCAGGAACGCCTGTACACAACAAGGCGGTAGACTCCAACCTCGCCGGTACTGCACAATCGGCAGCACAGCTATCCTACAAAAACGTACATCTAACTCCGTCAGCCCTGTCGGCACTGTGTCCGCTGACCGGCGAAGCGGAGCGTATTTTTACCCATAATGCCGAAAAAAAAGAGCTTTCGGGAAGAGGCAGCCACGCCGTTTTGAAGATTGCGCGTACCATTGCCGACCTCGCACAGGAAGATGTAATTGCTGCGGCTCACGTCGAAGAAGCAATCCGTCTCCGCGAATGGAGCTCCTTTTTGCCGTTCTTTATGCATTGAAAAGGCACACTTAGTTTATCCCGCGTCAAGAATTTCAAAGGTACGGACACGGCGGGCGCCAAACGAATCGGTAACGGTGAGAATATGCTTACCGATCTTAGGCCGAACAGTCATCGTGTGTGTCCCCTGCGTACTGCCGAGGTATACGCCGTCAATATCCCAATAGATAACCGTGCCGATATCGCGCGCTGCGGCTTGCATAATCATGGCACCCGCAGTACCATCGATTTCTACCGGAATAACAATACGAGCTCCTTGTTCCGGGAAAAGGATTGCCAGCTGCAACTGAGTGCCGCCTCGATGTCCCGCAACGAAGGGCGGCAGTTTTTTATACGTCGCTGCAAACCGGGTATAATAATACTCTACTGCCGGCGGCAATACAAAGCGGTTTTGAATGAGCGGAAACCGGCCTTCGTATACACCCGTCATATCCGACATATCAGCCTGAAATCTCCCGTCAGGTGTAAACGATACGGCGGTGCAATACGGACAAACCGCGCCCTGCGGCGCTTGAGCGGGACGAAAGCCCTTCACGGTACGGCTGCAATGCCGTCCGGCGATATAGCCTGAATCCGCGCAGAAAGTTTCTTCCTTTAAATTCTCGGATGGTACCGCAGGCCAATGCGCTGCGGGAAGGGACGCAAAAATTTCAAACAATACCGGCGCTGCCGTACGGATACTTTGGAGATCTTGCCTCCCCTGCCCTTCCGCATTACCGAACCATACGCCGACCGTATACGCTTCCGTAGTTCCGATTGCCCAGCCGTCGCGGTTCCCGTTACTCGTACCGGTCTTCCACGCAATCCGTTTAGAACCGGCAAAAACACGCCAAAGCGATTCATCATCAGGACGCACCCCCTCGGCCAATGCTTTGAGCGTCAACCACGCAGCACCGGCCGATACGGGAAAGACATGCTCACCGGAGTACCCGCTCCGGCTGCATGCGGCGTTCATAAGCTGTGCGTAGGCATATACCGCTTCGTAAAGCGTAATCTCACCGCCGCCGAGGATAAGCGGGAGGCCGTATTCATCGGCAGACCGCGTAAAGGTGGTAAAACCGCACCGCTTGAGATAGTCAAGAAAATGACTAATTCCATATTCACGAAGCATTCTCACGGCAGGAATATTTAACGAGCGTGAAAGCGCTTCGGAAGCGGGAACTGCCCCGCGGTAGAGCGGCACATTGTTATCGGGTTTATAGCTGCCGATACGGGTCGGAATATCGATGACGAGTTGATCCGGTAATAACCGGCCGCTGTCCAGCATCGCCGCATAAAGGAACGGCTTTAACAAGCTGCCGGAACTTCGCCGCGCCTGCACAATATCTACTGCCGATGTAGTTCCATTCCGGCCGTCAAGCCCCGTATTGCCACAGTATGCGAGCACTTTTCCGGTAGCGGTTTCGATAATCAGCGCTGCAGCATTATCGATCCCTTTTCGGGAAAGTGCGCGCGAATGCCGTTCCAGAATCCGGTACAAATTTTTTTGCAGACCGGAATCCAGATCGGTATAAAACCGCGCAGTTGAAGGCTGTTGTTTCTTCAACAATTCCAGATAATGAGGAGCATCTGACGGCAGCGGATACGGCTTTGCGGGCAGCGACTCTGCAAGCGAAAGTTCAAGGGTTCGCGCATCGATAGACCCTTTCTCATACAGCATATGCAGCACTGCATTGCGCTTTTCGAGCAGGATAGACCTATGTGCTCCCGGATGCACCAGCGAAGGTTGATTCGGCAGTACGGCAAGTGTTGCCGCCTCCGCCCACGTCAGCGAAGCGGGCGAACGGTTAAAATATCGCCAAGAAGCAGCCTCAATACCGATGACATTTCCTCCGAACGGTGCATAAGCGGCATACAGCGACAAGATTTTTGCCTTGCCTAACCGGATTTCCGCCATAACCGCGAGGAAAGATTCCCGACACTTTTGCCCGAATGTCCGCGGCTTATTCCCTGCAAGCAGCCGCATGGTTTGCATTGTAAGCGTCGAAGCTCCCGAAACAATCCGTCCTGCCCGTATATTAGACACAACTGCACGCAGTACGGCAATCGGATCAACACCGAGATGATAATAAAAACGTTTATCCTCAAAAACGATAACCGCTTGGGCAAATTTATCGGGAACCTCTCCAGGCGAAAAACGCCACTGCCCGTCCGACGCAACCGATGCACCGATCAGCGCACCTGTTTTATCATAGAGCGCATACGAATATGGCACATTTTTCGGCAGAATTTTCAACGGAAATAAAAAAATTGTGGCATAGGTAAAAAAAAGCACTGCAAAGAATTTTCTGTACCGTATTTTTGTTTTATCCGGTAAAGCCGATGGTCTGCCGTTCATACCTTATTTTATCTCCTTTTTTGATCCTTTTTAAGAGGTTACCGAAGACTTTCTATATGTCAACAGACAATTGTCTTAACTTCCTTCACGGTCAGTTTTGTTGTATCAAGCTGATAAATCTTTTCTTTTTTTAGCATCGTAAACCAGCTCTCCATCCGTGCATTATCCCAGGGTTTATTTTCAGCGGCACAAATGGTACCGCTGAAAATAAACCTTGACCGCCATATCGGTTTAATTTATTATCTATTTTAGGGAGTATACCATGAAACATACCGGTTTTTTTTCCTACATACTGACAAAAAACGTCAACAACAAAAAAATAAAACGTATACCCATTGCCGCAGTTCTGAGCCTTGCTGCAATGTTTATATTCGCAGCTCTGAGCCTTACCGGATGCGCCGATAAGCGGCAAACGGCGGCGGACAGCGGAACGGAGGAATTTGTTACGGCGATTTCTCCGACCAATATCGGAAGGCTTGCTCCTATTGCCGTCAGCTTTGCCTGCGATGTTATCTGCGAACCTGAACAGGCTTTGCAGTTTTCTCCCCGGCAGACGGGGACATGGGAACTCCAAGACAGCAAAACGGTTGTGTTTACGCCGTCAGCTCCCTACCCTTCCAGCCGTAAAATCATCTTATCGGCAGACTGTGCAAAGCTGTTCGGGAAGGAGACGGCGCAGGGTACATACCGCCATGTGTTTTTAGCCGACACCCCTTCCTATGAGGTTGCGCTGGATACGTTAACGCTGAATCAAGATGAGGATGCTTATTCGCTCAGCGGCAGTATCACTACGGACATTCCCGTTACCGCGGACACCATCCGGCACTGTGTTTCGGCAAAGTCAGGAGGCTTTTGGGGAAGCTCCTGCCCAATGCAATGGGAACAAGGTTCGTCGGGAAAAGTGTGGAAATTTTTTATCCAAAATATCGGTATTAAAAAACGGGCGCGGAGCTTATCGGTTTCGTGGCAGGGGCGGAAGCTCGGTTTGTCGAAAAAACAGGATGCGGCATTTGCAGGCACAAAATCATTCGATATTCCGGCAAAAGACGAATTTTCCATCATCGATATCAATACTTCAAAAAAGAATACCATACTGGTGAGTTTTTCAGGACTGCTCGACGCTTCTCAGGATATACGGGATTTTGTTTCAACGCATAATGAAGACGGCGCACGGAGCGATGATGTTAATGTATCAGTCAGAGGTAACGTACTGACGATTTATGACGATTCAAATTGGCGGAATATCAGAACTATCCGCATTTCAAACGGGATTAAAAGCTCGAACGGTATCTACCTTGCTGCAGCGCGGACTATCACTCTTTCGGATAATTGGGAACTGCCGTCCGTGCGTTTTATGACCGACGGAACTATTTTACCGTCTTCACAGGGGACGGTGCTGCCGGTCGAGACACGGAACGTGAGCGGTCTTTTAATACAAGCTTTTGCTATTTACGATCATAATATGGTGCAATTCTTGCAGGTCAACGAATTGGACGGAACCGATGAACTGTACCGCGTGGGCGAGCCGGTGTGGACGCAAAATGTTTCATTCGAGTGGGACGATTCAATGCAGAATAAATACATTCCGCGCGGAATTGATGTGTCGGCGCTCACAAAAAAATATCCTCATGGGATGTTTCAAATACGCATTTCATTCAGAAAAAAGAATATCAAATACCGTATTCCCTCAGATGCCGATGAAGCTTTTGCTTCACTGCCGCAGCCTCCCGATATGATCGAAGCTGATTTGCCGCCCGACGAAAAGAGTTTTTGGAATTATTGGGAAGATTTGGATTATGATGAGCGGGATACTTATTGGTCAAATAAAAACAACCCCTATCATCCGGCTTTTTATATTCCGCGTTTTAATAGTAAGAATTTGATAAAGAGGAATATTCTTATCTCGGATGTCGGCATTATGGCGAAAAAGACAACGAGCGGGAAACTGTACGTCAGCGTTGCCGACATCAAAACGGCGCAACCTATCAGCGGAGCGGAAATTATTTGCTATTCGTATGTCGGCTCCAAAAATGCCGAACTCCGGTCGGACAAAAACGGCTTCGCAGTACTCGAAGACGCTTCCAAGGCTGTGTTCATCGCGGCAAGCTACAAGGGACAGACTTCATATTTGAAAATTGGAGCCGGAACGGGATTGAGCGTCAGTCATTTTGAAACCGGCGGCGAAAAAACCGTAGGCGGCGTAAAGGGATTCATTTACGGAGAGCGCGGCGTATGGCGGCCGGGTGATCCGCTCTATCTTACCTTTGTGCTGCAGGATTTACAGAAAACCCTCCCCGCGGATATTCCAGTCTCTTTTGAACTTTCCGACCCGCTCGGACGGGTAACGGAGTCGCGCCTCCTAACCCACTCGGTAAACGGCTTTTATCCGGTGGAAACAAAAACCGCCGCGGGCGCGGTAACCGGTCTCTGGCAAGCAAAGGTAAAAATCGGCGGACAGGAATGGACTCGGCCGCTCCGCATTGAAACGGTCGTCCCGAACCGCCTGTCGGTTAAACTGGAACCTGAGAAAAAAATGCTTACTAGCGGTACGAACAACTTTACGCTTTCGGGGGCATGGCTGCACGGTGCGCCGGCCCCCAATTACAACGCAGACGTTGCCGTGTTCTTTACCTCTGCGCCGGATAATTTCGGTTATTCCGATTTCAGCTTTACCAATCCGTCGGTAGAAATGGAACTGGGCCGCTCAACCATTTGGGAAGGAACACTGAATAGCGCCTCAAAGGCAACATTCAGCGAGCATTTCACCATCGGCGCAGATGATCCGGTACCGGGAAAACTACAGGCGCATTTTGTCAGCCGCATCTTTGAACCGTCGGGAGCCTTTTCTACCGAACAAAGCGCTTTCCCGTATTCGCCGTACAGCCGCTATGTCGGTCTGCGGCTGCCGAAAGGAGATGCCGCACGGGGAATGCTTTTAACCGATGTTCAACATACCGCCGATGTACTGCTGATAGACCAAGACGGTAAGCCGGTTCCTTCCGGCGAACTATCATATACGATTCATAAATTGGATTGGAAATGGTGGTGGGAAAAAGACGCCCTCACCGACGCAACGTATGTCTCCAGCAACTCGTCTTATGAAATTGTACGCGGCTCGGTACCCGTTACAAACGGAAAAGGAAGCTTTCAGTTTGAAATAAAATATCCCTCATGGGGACGGTACCTCGTTACGGTCTCCGATGGGCTGCACGGACACAGCGCAGCAAAAATCGTATATATCGATTGGCCGGGCTGGGCGGGACGCGCTCAAGAAAACGGTTCGGGCAGCGCGGCGATGGTTACGCTCATCACCGACAAACGGCAGTATAGCACGGGCGAAACCGCTTCTGTTTCGTTTGCCTCAAGCGCCGGAAACAGAGCCCTCGTTACGGTAGAAAAGAACGGCGAAATTCTCAAACAGGATTGGCTTGAAACAGCTAAAGATACCACGGTGTATAAACTGAAATTAACGGAAGCGATGGCGCCGAATGTGTACGTGCATATCACGGTATTGCAGCAACACTTGCAAACGGCGAACAGTTTGCCGATCCGCCTTTACGGTATCGTACCGGTGATGGTCGATAATCCCGCCACGAAACTCAATCCGGTGATTACCGCTCCGGCCGTCTATGCGCCCAACGAAAAAGCGGTTATCTCCGTATCCGAACAAAACGGAAAACCGATGACATTCACGCTTGCCGTTGTCGATGAAGGGCTTTTGGGATTAACGAATTATCACGGACCGGAGCTGAGACGCGAATTCTATAAGAAAGAAGCATCACAGCTTTCGAGCTGGGATTTATATCAGTATGTTATGAACGCCTATAGCGGAAAGCTTGAAACGCTGCTTGCAATCGGCGGTTCCGAAGACCTTGTCGACAATCGCGAACGGGGCAACAATCGGTTTAAACCGGTGGTGCAATACCTCGGCCCCTTTACGATCGCCGCCGGTGAAAAGAAGCAGCTTTCGTTCGATATGCCTGAGTATATCGGAGCCGTGCGGGCGATTGCGGTTGCAGGCTTTAACGGCGCTTACGGTATTGCGGAAAAGACCGTTCCCGTAAAGGCCGACCTTATGATACAGGCAGCGCTCCCCCGCACACTCGGTGTCAACGAGCGTATCGATGTACCCGTTACGGTATTCAACGGCACGGATTCCGCACAAAATGCAAAAATCACCTTGAATACAAAAGGCGCCATTCCGTCCTTTAACGCTGAAAAAACCGTAAAGGTTCCCGCTTCTTCGGATACGACCGTTACGTTCACGGTAAAAACGGAAGCGGCCGGTACTGCCGACTTCACCGCCGCCGTAAAAACGGACAAAGGTTTTGCACAGTCGGTAACGCCGGTAGCGGTGCAAGCGCGCGGTATTCCCGTTACCTACCGTACACCGTTCACCCTGAAACCTTCGGAAAAAACGATTGTGAGCGTGCAAAGTCCGGGAGAAGTCAGTTCGACAACACTTTCGATGGAGCTTTCTTCCATACCGGCACTCAATTTAGCAAGCCGGCTCGACTACCTGATTCGATATCCGCACGGATGTATCGAACAAATTACATCCGGCGGCTTCCCGCAGCTGTATCTCGCAGACTTTGTACAGCTTTCGCCGCAGGAAAAGACGCGCATTCAAAAGCATATCCAATCGGTTATCGAACGGTATCCTCAGTATCAAACCGCATCGGGAGCCTTCGCGTACTGGCCGGGCAACAGCGCGCCGTCCGCATGGGGTTCGAGCTATGCGCTCCACTTCTTAACGGAGGCAGAAAAGCAGGGCTATGCGATACCCGATTCGATTAAAAAACCGCTGACCTCTTGGCTCGCTTCCTCGGCGGCAGAATGGGAATCCTATAATGAAGATTCGGCCGAAATACAGGCATACCGGCTCTTCTCGCTCGCCCTTGCAGGCAGCCCGAATATCGGGGCAATGAACCGGTTGAAAAATGAACGCCTTGATGCTTCCGCTGCACTGCTGCTGGCTGCTGCATACTCGCTTGCCGGCCGGAAAGATACGGCGGAAGACTTATTCGCCGATGCATTGAGCGCGTTGGCTAAAAAGGAGACATCCTACCGGTATACCGGCGGCTCTTTCGGTTCGTCCACCCGCATACAGGCGCTCTATTTGATGGTATGTACACTGCTGCAGGATGATGTAAAGGCAGCGAAAGCAGCCCGCGAGGTTGCATCCGTACTTTCTTCCGATGATTGGTGCAGTACGCAAGAGACCGCATGGCTCCTATTCTCGCTTTTACCCTATTACAAAAACCGCGATGCAGCCTCGTGCAGCTATACCGTTACGGCGAACGGCACGGCACGGCAGGGACAGCTTAAAAACGCCTCGATTATCGAAACCTTGCCTGCGGGAACGGCGGACAAACAGACCATCGAAGTAACGAACACCGGAAAAGCGATCCTCTACGGCATTTTAACCGCAGAAGGCATGTCCGTACCGGGAACGGAACAGCGGCAGAATGAAAATATCGACCTTGATGTTTCGTACTTCGATTCCGACGGATACATGATTTCTCCTACCAATTTGAAGGTAGGGGATTCATTCGTCATAAAAATTCTTGTCGCGAACCAAACATCGAAGAAGATCGAAAATATCGCGCTGACGTTCCCGATTCCAACCTGCTGGGAAATCAGTAACGACCGGATAGCCTTGGACAGCAGCGACGGTTCGGATTCTTTTGCCTATCAGGACATCAGAGACGACGTCGTGTATACCTACTTTGATTTAGCGCGTAGGGATTCGGTAACCTACAAGTTCTATGCAACGGTTGCCTATAAAGGAGAATACTTTATACCGGCTATCCATGCGCAAGCAATGTACGATAATAAGATTAGGGCGGTGGTGCCGGGTCTCAAAGTGTCCTTTTGAAATATACGGTGCATCTACTTCGTTGCATCATTAAAAGTGTACATCCCTGTACACTTTTAATGGCGAATTTCGGCAAAGCCGAAATATCGCTTCTGTTTAAAC
>ERZ773009.1491-NODE-1491-length-15970-cov-13.612692_pt1 | contig 15970 bp, 12 predicted proteins | sample MGYA00580663_ERZ773009 | MGnify/ENA primary metagenome ERZ773009 (study PRJEB29015, sample SAMEA2737969) | human oral metagenome | biome: human oral; feature: human-associated habitat; material: dental | place: China | collected 2026 ... | reverse complement strand
CGCCGTCCAGCGTGCGTGTCTCAAGCACCTGATTCTTCGACAGATCCTTGAGCATCGCACCGTTGAAGAAGATGCTCGGCGCGTTGACCGTGATGCCCTCGAGGTAGGGGAGGGCGGACTCGGGCGTGCGCCCCGTTGCTGCGGCAAATGCGCCGCCTGCAGCGGTGAATGCGTTGATGGCGCGCACATTTTCCTCGGAGATCATCTCATATCGTGGAATCAATGTACCGTCAAGGTCGCTAATCAAGAGGATGTCGTCGTATCTTTTTTCGCTCATATTGCCTCGATGTCCGTCAGATAGTTCTCCATCATTGCACGTCCGTCGTGTGTCAGGATGGACTCGGGATGGAACTGGATGCCCTCGATGGGGAGGGTCTTATGACGCACGCCCATGATTGTGCCGTCGCCGAGGTCGCTCGTGATCTCAAGTACATCGGGCAGACTCTCGCGCTCGATGATGAGCGAGTGGTAGCGTGCGACCTGCGTGCCTGCATGGACGTTGCGGTAGATGCCCGTACCGTGGTGGCGGATGGGGGATGCCTTGCCGTGGACGATTTCCTTTGCGCGGACGACCTTGCCGCCGAACACCTCACCGATCGCCTGATGTCCAAGGCAGATGCCGAGAATCGGAATCTCGCTGCCGAGCTCGCGGATCGCATCCTCTGTGATGCCCGCATCCTTCGGCAGACCGGGGCCCGGGGAGATGACGATGCCCTTGTATTTTTTCGTACGGATTTCATCGACCGTCGTCACGTCATTGCGGACGACCTCGACCTCTGCGCCGAGGTTTGTGAGCAGCTGATAGACGTTATAGGTGAAGGAATCGTAGTTGTCAAGCAAAAGCAGCATTGTTCTCCACCTCCTCTACGACTTCGAAGAGCGCCTTCGCCTTTTGCAGGATCTCGAGGTATTCGCTCTCGGGCACGGAGTCCTTGACGATGCCCGCGCCCGACTGGATGATCGCCGTGTCGTCGCTTACGATGCACATGGTTCGGAGCGTGATGCACATGTCCATATTGCCTCGAAAATCCATGTAGCCGACGGTTCCTGCATAGAATCCGCGATGTTCGTGCTCCTCCTCGTGTATGATCTCCATCGCGCGCAGCTTCGGCGCGCCGCTGACCGTCCCTGCGGGGAAGGTGGCGCGCAGTACGTCCATCGGGGCGTATGCGGGAGCGATCTCGCCGATGACGCTGCTCACCATATGCGAGACATGGGAGAAGCGCTCGACCTCCATGAGCTTCGGCACGCGCACAGTGCCGGGGACACTGATGCGTCCGAGATCGTTGCGCGCGAGGTCGACGAGCATGGCGTGCTCGGCGCACTCTTTCGCATCGGAGCGAAGATCCGTGGCAAGCAGCGCATCCTCATCTTCGGTCTTGCCGCGCTTGCGCGTGCCGGCAATGGGGTAGGTGTAGACGGTACTGCCGGAGACCTTGATGAGCATCTCGGGGGAGGCTCCGACGAGCTTGATCTCGCCGAAATTGTAGTAGAACATATAGGGGGATGGGTTGACCTGCCGCAGCCGCCGATAGAAGAGAAATGCAGGGCGCGTGATTTTCTCGCGGAAGCGGAAGGACGGCACCGCCTGAAAGATATCGCCTGCATAGATGTGCTCCTTGATCGTGTCGATTGTACGCAGGAAATCTTCGGGTGGCGTCCCATAGCGCGCCATAAAGTCGACGGGGCTCGTGCGCGCTGACGGTGCAGTGTCGGGCGGCGTGAACGGTGCAGCGAGGCGTGCGCGCATGGCGGCAAGACGTTCGCCGATTGCGTCGTAGAGCTCGTCTGCATCGTCCCCCGCGTCGAGACCTGCGATATAGTGGAGGCGCGCACTGTTTTTCAGCGCGTCATAGACGACGAGATAGCGGCAGAGCATGAACTGACCGAGCAGCTCCTCCGCGCCGATCTCCACCCCGCGCACGCGGTCAAAGGTCGCCGCCGTCTCATAGGTGAAATAGCCCGCAAGACCGCCGTGGACGAGGGGCAGTGTCTCTCCCTCCGTGACAGTGGGGGTGAAGCGCGCGGCATATGCCTTCATCGTTTCGTGCGGCGCGCCCGCAATGCTTTTCATGAGACCGTTCTCACTGATGAGGAGTTTGTCTGCAAAGACCTGCACGCGCACGAACGGCTCGCCACCGATGAAGGAGTAGCGGCCGAACTGCTGCTGCGTCGTGTCGACGGACTCCATGATATAGCCCATTTCTGTGCCGACGAGCTTATAGTAGATCGAGACAGGCGTATCGAGATCCATCGTCAGCTCGGTGGAGACGGAGATGAGGTTCGCCGTCTGTGCCGCCGCAATGAACTCCTCCTTTGTCAGACTCAGCTTCATTTGTTGATCTCCATGACAACGTCCCGCTCCTTGCGTCCGAGCACCCAGCCGAGCACCTTGAGCTCGGCGTAGAGCATCTGCTGCTGCTCGCGGTTGTTCTCACGGCTGAACTTGAGCTGTTTGTACTGCTGGCGTCCGAGGTTGTAGCGTGCGAGGATCTCTGCCTCACTGCGCATCTTGTGGCGGCCGCCCGCATGCATGCGCACGAGCTCCTCCACTTCTGCCTCGCCGTAGGTCGGGGGCTTTGGCGGTGCCGCCATCTGTCGTACGAGGTCGGTGATCTCGCGGTCATTCATGGTCATAGCTGTCTCCTTTACTTACCTGCGGCGACCCAAGCCCATATTGTTACGACTTTGCGCCGCGCGCTTCCAAATAGCGTATCATCGCCTCTGCAACGTGCTTGGAGTCCTTTACCACCTGCACGACGTTCCAGGGGCCGAGCACCACGTCGCCCGCAGAGAAGACGCCGTCGCGCTCCGTCATGCCGTTCTCGTCGACCTTGACGAGCCCCTTCTCGTTGAGCGTAATGCCCGTCGTCGAGCGGACAATCTTGTCCTTTGCTGCCTGACTTGCCGCGATGACCGTGCTGTCGGCGGGGATGAGATAGGGCTCGCCCTCGCTGATGAGATTCTGATCCTCGTCAAAGACGCGGTCGTACAGCATCGGCCCCTCGGGCGTGACGGAGTGGATACCCTTTCCATACTGAATCTCGCAGCCGTCCATCAGCGCGTATTCGAGCTCGCGCTCGCTTGCAGAGATGCCGTTGCGCCGCGCATAGATCGTGACGTAGCGGCTGCCCTTGCGGATCGCCGTGCGCGCTACGTCCATCGCCGAGTTGCCCGAGCCGATGACGGCGACGCGGTCACCGAGGCGGTACACATCGGGATTCTGGAGGTAGTTGACCGCATAGTGGCAGTTGCCGAGCGTCTCGCCGTGGATGCCGAGACTCTTCGCGCGCCATGCACCCGTGCCCATAAAGATCGCCTCGTAGCCGTCGCGGAACAGGTTGTCCACCGTGAGCGCGCCGCCAATCGTCGTGTTCGGACGGATGTGGATGCCGAGCGTGTGCAGCTTTTCTCCGTAGCGGTCGATCGTCGAGGGCGGCAGACGGAAATCGGGGATGCCGTAGCGCAGCATGCCGCCGATCTTCTGCATGCGCTCGAACATCGTAACGCCGTAGCCCTCCTGCGCGAGCTTGACCGCGACCACGATGCCCGCAGGACCCGCGCCGATGACGGCGACATTGTGACCGTTGTACGATTTGCGTGTGAGGACGAGCTTGTCGAGGTAGGTGTCCGAGATGTAGTGTTCGATGCTCGAAATCTGGACGGGTGCGCCGCGCCGCCCCTGAATGCAGTTGCCCTCGCACTGCGCGTCGTGGTCGCAGACGAGCGAGCAGAAGACGCTCATCGGATTGTTGTCATAGAGCATCGCGCCCGCCTCGTTGATCTTGCCGTCGAGGAAGAGGCGGATCATCTCCGGCACGTTCGTCTGCACAGGGCAGCCCTTCATGCGGCAGAGCGGCTTTTTGCACTGGAGGCAGCGGCGTGCCTCGTTGATGACGTGAACAGCCATGATGAATGGCTCCTTTCGTTATATTGTATCGCTTCTTAAAATATTGTATACACAGTATTTATTATAGCACAAGACGCGCACTCTGTCATAGGAAGTAAAAAAGAAAAAAGTCATGATGGATGCATCAAAAAAGTGGGCATATATCCATAAAGATTATAAAAAATGAGATATATATTGAAAAATATTAATATAAATTGACTTTTATTGGGTCGAAAGGCTTGAAAACACGAATAAACAGTGATAATATACATGAAAGAATTATTAATGAGATAAAAAGATTTGCTTTAGGAGGAGAACTGATAATGCAGTTTACATCAATTCGGACAAAATTCCTTGCATTTATTCTTCCTGTTGTGCTGATTGGATTTTTGATCTTTTTTGGGATCAGCTACAAGATGGCAAGCAATATGCTGGATGCCAATGCTGAGACAATTGGGACGGGGCTTGGAAAGCAGACCGCACTCGATGTTCGGCGTGTCTTTGAGACGAACAAGGCACATTTGGAGGAGCTCTCTCGCGAAACTTCGATACGCAGCGGTGATCGCGACGCACGTCTTGCAAAGATGAGAGAAGTCAAGACCCATACGGGTGTCTTCTCCAATGTGTCCTATCTGGAGAAGGATGGGCATGGCTTCGATGCAGATGACCGCACGATCGACCGAAGTGATCGAGATTACTATAAAAAGGTTCTGCAGACGGGAAAGACCGTAATTTCGGAACCCGTCATCTCGGCCATTACGGGCAAGGTTGTTGTGATTATTGCAGTGCCTGTACTGAACAACGGTACGGTGACCGGCGTTGTGACCGGAACGATCGGGCTTTCCAATTTCGATGAAAGCCTCTCGAACATCTCGGTCTACCAGACGGGGCGTGTTCTCATTGCGGATGAATCGGGCATTGTCATTATCGATCCGAAAGCACCGGATCAGGTCGGTAAGCTGGATCTCAGCAAGGAGGAGTCGAGCGTAAAGATTTCTCCCATCGTTGTGGCAACGTTTCAGCGCGTGCTTCAGCAGAATACGACAGCCGCGGAGCACTATGTCACCTCCGCAGGGGAGGAGGTAACGGGACTGTTTGCTCCGATTGAACTCGACGGACGGCGCTGGGTCGTTCTGTCACAGGCGGCGACGGATGAGATCCTCGAAGAGGCAGATCATCTCTTTGCAGTTCTCGCGGGACTGACGTTTGTGATGATCCTCGTTGTGACGGCAATCATCTTCTTTATTACGAACAGTTTTGCCGTCAACATCAAGAAGGTCTTGCGTGCATGTGAGCTCCTCAACGAGGGCGATCTGCGCGAGACACCGAAGACGATTACCTCGCAGGATGAGATGGGACAGCTCTCAGATGGTTTTATCAAGATGCGTCATACGCTGCACGATCTTATCCGCAACATTCAGACCCACGCAGTAGAGCTCTCCAACTCGGCCGAGGCAGTCACGTCGGCCTCGCAGCAGTCGGCTGAGGCATCGACGCAGATTGCTGCTGCGGTGACAGGCGTGGCTGAGGGGGCTGCGGAGCAGTCACAGGCCGCAACTACCGTCACAGATGCAGCGACGGCGATCTCCGACCATACGGCCATGATGGCGGAGCGTGCCGAGGAAGTGGTTGCTGTCACAAACGACACAATTCAGCGTGTGGAAGAGGGGCGGCACTCCATTGACGAGGTCGTCAGCTATATGGAGCAGATCAAGAATGGCTCCGAGACGGTGGATGCCGCAATCGCAGCGCTCGGCAAGAGCTCTGAGGAGATCAGCCACAGCGTGGAGGTCATCGCTAGCATTGCCGACCAGACGAATCTGCTCGCGCTCAACGCGGCGATTGAGGCAGCGCGTGCGGGCGAACATGGGCGCGGCTTTGCCGTTGTCGCCGAGGAGGTTCGAAAGCTTGCCGAGGAGTCGGGTGAGTTCTCGAAGAGGATCGCCGAGACAATGCAGTCCGTGCAGACGGATATGGAGCGGGCAGTTGAGGCCGGCAAGCGCGGCAGTGAGTATGTCGGGTATGGGTTGACCTCCGTCCGTACGGCGGACGATGTGTTCCAGTCCATCGCAGCGGCAATTCAACAGCTCAGCGGCGGTGTGAAGGGGATTACGGGTGGCATCCGAAAGATGGACGAGGAGGCGCAGACGGTGCGCACGCAGATCGAGTCTGTGCACAAGATCAGCATGGAGAACGCCAGCAGTGTTCAGGCCGTCTCCGGTGCGACGCAGGAACAGTCTGCATCGCTCGAGGAAATTTCGGCAGAGACGCAGAGCCTGTTGAACCTCGCGCAGGAGCTTGCGAACGAGACGAAACGATTCCGCTTCTAATGGATGTATTGATATTTGAAAAAGGAACTGCTGCATGTTTAGTTCGTGCAGCAGTTCTTTTTTTCCTTATTGTCGTATTATTACAGATATATTTTACAATTCCTTTTGTATGGATTCGTTAGAGAAAGTGCTTGCTTTATATGAATTAACTGTGATATTCTGAACTTGCAACATAGATCGACAGATTATGTGTATTGGGGAGGGGATATTATGCAGTTTAAATCCATTCGTACAAAGTTTTTAGCATCTGTATTGCCTGTGATGCTCGTCGGTTTTCTCGTGTTCTTTGGCGTAAGCTACAAAATGGCGAGCAATATGCTCGTGGAGAATGCGGATACGATCGGCAAGGGTGTTGGCAAGCAGGCAGCACTCGAGGTACGGCGCATCTTTGAGACGAACGAGGTACATCTCGAGATTCTGTCAGGCAATGAGGCCATTCTGCACGGAGATAATGCGGCTAAGCTGGTTGCACTGCAGGAGGTAAAGCAGCATACCGAGGTCTTCTCGAATGTAGCCTATCTTGGTCTCGATGGAATTGGACTCGATGCGGACGGCAACGAGATCGACCGTTCGGATCGCGATTATTTTAAGAAGGCTGTCCAGACGAAGAAGACCGTCGTCTCGGAGCCTGTGATCTCTGCGATCTCCGGCAAGGTTGTCACCGTCATCGGTGTTCCTGTGATAGAGAACGGCACGGTTGTAGGTGTGGTTGCGGGAACCATCGGACTCTCGCGCTTTGACGATACCCTTGCGAAGATGGCGACCTATCGGACAGGTCAGCTTGTCGTCATGGACGAGTCGGGGCTTGTCATCATCCACCCGAATGAACCGGCTCAGGTCGGCAAACTCGACTTCAGCAAGGAGGTCTCGAGCGTCAAGATCTCGATGAGCCTTGTGGATGCATTTAAGTCTGTCATCGACAAGAACGAGCCTGCACTTGCACATTATGAACGTGAGTCGGGCGAGGGGATGACGGGCTCCCTGGTTCCAATTCAGCTTGATGGACGGCGCTGGGTCGTCATGTCGGAGGCGTCTGACAGTGAGATCCTTGAGGATGCACATACGCTGCTGATGGTACTGGCGGGGCTGACCATCGTTATCGTTCTCATCATCTCGGCGCTGATTTTCTTCGTTTCGAATAATTTTGCAGCAGGCATCCAGAAGGTTGTGCGCGTCTGTGACATACTCAACAGTGGCGATCTGCGCGAGACGCCGAAGACCATCACTTCGCAGGATGAGATGGGGCAGCTCTCGGATGGCTTCATCAAGATGCGTCATACGCTCAATACGCTGATTAAGAGAATCCAGTCCAATGCGACGGAGCTCTCAACTGCGGCAGAGGGGCTCACAGAGGCATCCCAGCAGTCGGCGGAGGCGTCCAACCACGTTGCCATGTCGATCACGGAGATCGCCGAGGGCGTGGAGCGTCAGTCCAATGCCTCCACCTCGGTAGCGAATGCGGCGGCCTCAATCTCGAGTCATGCTGCGGGCATGTCCAAGCAGGCGGGTGAGGTTGCAGAGGTCACGAACAAGACGGTGGAACGCGTGCAGGAGGGGCGCCGCTCCATCGACGAGGTCGTGAACTACATGGAGCAGATCAAGACGGGTTCGGAGACCGTCGATGCCGCAATCTCGGCACTCGGTAAGAGCTCCGAGGAGATCAGCCACAGCGTCGAGGTCATCGGCAGCATTGCAGAGCAGACGAACTTGCTCGCGCTCAACGCGGCCATCGAGGCGGCGCGTGCGGGTGAGCACGGACGCGGCTTTGCCGTCGTTGCCGAGGAGGTCAGGAAGCTCGCCGAGGAATCGGGCGAGTTCTCGAAGAAGATCTCTGAGACGATGCAGTCCGTGCAGGCGGATATGGAGCGTGCGGTCGAGGCTGGAAAGCGTGGCAACGAATATGTTGGACATGGTCTGGAATCGGTTCGTACGGCAGACGATGTGTTCCAGTCGATCGCGGAGTCGATTCAGCAGCTCGGCGACGGCGTAAAGGGCATCACCTCGGGCATTCAGCAGATGGAGAACGAGACGCAGACGGTGCGCGCGCAGATCGAGGAGATCCAGAAGGTCAGCACGGTGAACGCTGATAGCGCTCAGAATGTCTCTGCAGCGACCGAAGAGCAGTCCGCCTCCATGCAGGAGATTGCGGCGGCGACGCGGCGCCTCTCCAACCTTGCGGATGAGCTCGCAGGCGAGACGAAGAAGTTCAAGCTCTAAGATATAAACATTGACAGGGGTCACTGCACTTGCAGTGACCCCTGTCCTGTTGTATGATAGGAGCATAGATAAAGGAGGCGTTCCCATGGGAAAAGCGATGATTATTGGTGCCGGCGGCGTTGCGAGCGTTGCCGTGCATAAATGCTGTCAGAATCCGGAGGTCTTTGAGGAGATCCTCATTGCCTCGCGCACAAAGTCGAAATGCGATGCACTGAAGGCGAAGCTGGACGGCGGCAAGACGAAGATCGAGACCGCCGCCGTGGATGCGGACAACGTGCCGGAGCTCACGGCGCTCATCCGCGAATTTAAACCGGATGTCGTGCTGAACCTCGCGCTCCCGTATCAGGATCTGCACGTCATGGATGCGTGCCTTGCGGCGGGCGTGCATTACGTCGATACGGCGAACTACGAGCCGGAGGACACGGCGAAATTCGAGTACAGCTGGCAGTGGGCATATGCGGATCGCTTCCGCGAGGCGGGGCTGACGGCGCTGCTCGGCTCGGGATTCGACCCCGGCGTGACGGGCGTGTTCAGCGCGTACGCGATGAAGCACGAGTTTGACGAGATCAACTACATCGACATCCTCGACTGCAACGGCGGCGACCACGGCTATCCCTTTGCAACGAACTTCAATCCCGAGATCAACATCCGCGAGGTCTCGGCAAAGGGCAGCTACTGGGAGAACGGCGCGTGGGTCGAGACAGAGCCGATGGAGATCAAGCGCGTCTATGACTTTGCCGAGGTCGGGCAGAAGGACATGTATCTCCTGCACCACGAGGAACTCGAGTCGCTCGCGAAAAATATAAAAGGCATCAAGCGCATCCGCTTCTTTATGACGTTTGGCGAGAGCTATCTCACGCATCTGCGCTGCTTGGAGAACGTCGGCATGACCTCCATCGAGCCGATCGACTTCGAGGGGCACAAGATCATCCCTCTGCAGTTCCTGAAGGCAGTGCTGCCCGACCCCGCGAGCCTTGGCCCGCGAACGAAGGGCAAGACGAACATCGGCTGCATCTTCCGTGGGAAGAAGGATGGGAAAGAAAAGAACTACTACCTCTACAATGTCTGCGACCATGAGGCGTGCTACGCCGAGGTCGGCTCGCAGGCGGTCGCCTACACGACGGGCGTGCCCGCGATGATTGGCGCGATGATGGTGATGACGGGCAAGTGGCGGCGTCCCGGCGTGTTCAACGTCGAGGAGTTCGACCCCGATCCGTTCATGGACGCACTGAACGTCTGGGGGCTGCCGTGGCAGGAGAGCCACAGCCCCGTACTGGTGGACTGATGGCGGCGCGTGCGGCATGGCGGGCAGAGTGGGACGCCGTTCCGACGCCCTCCTACCTCGTCTATGAGGAGCTGCTCGAGCAAAATCTGAAGATCCTCGCGGAGATCGCGCAGGATACGGGCGCAAAGGTGCTCCTCGCGCAGAAATGTTTCTCCATGTATCACTACTACCCGCTGATCGGGCGTTACCTCGCGGGGACGACGGCGAGCGGCATCTACGAGGCGCGTCTCTCGCAGGAGGAGATGGGGAAGGAGAACCACGTCTTCAAGCCCGCCTATGAGGCGGAGGAGATGGATCAGCTCGCGGAGATCTGCGACCACATCATCTTCAACTCATTTGCCCAGTGGGCGCGATTCGGCGCGGCGGCGCGGGCGCAGGGCGCGTCCTGCGGCATCCGTATCAACCCCGAGCGCTCGACGCAGGAGCATGCAATCTACGACCCGTGCGCGCCGGGCTCGCGTCTCGGCGTCAGGATTGTGGACTTCCGCGAGGACTTGCTGGACGGAATCGACGGCCTGCACTTTCACACGCTCTGCGAGCAGGGGGCGGATGCACTCGAGGCGACGCTTGCAGCCGTCGAGGAGAAATTCGGGAAATATCTGCACAGCATGAAGTGGCTGAACTTTGGCGGCGGTCATCATATCACGCGCGCAGGATATGACATTGCGCTGCTGAAGCGGCTGATTCGCCATATGCAGAAGACCTATGACGTGGCAGTCTATCTCGAGCCGGGCGAGGCGGTCGCTCTCAATGCGGGCTTCCTCGTCGCCGAGGTGCTCGATGTGCAGACGGATGGGAACGTCATCCTGAACACATCTGCGGCATGTCACATGCCCGATGTCATCGAGATGCCGTATCGTCCGCCGGTCATCGGCGCGGGTGAGGCAGGGGAGAAGGTGCATACGTATACGCTCGCAGGACCGACCTGCCTTGCGGGCGACACGATTGGCACGTATTCCTTCGATGCGGAGCTGCGCGTCGGCGACCGCATCGTCTTCGGCGATATGGCGATCTATACCATGGTGAAGAACAATACGTTCAACGGAATGCCTCTGCCGCACATTATTGCAGTTGCTTCGAACGGAGAATGGGAGATTGTGCACACCTTTGGCTATGATGATTTCAAGATGAGACTTTGACTTTGGAGGGGCTGTTGCACGAAGTTTTCTAACTGCGTGCAACAGCCCCTTTCTCTTTGAATCTGTATATGTTCAGGACTTTTTGATTGGGAATCCAGTTAAATAAAAATAGTTATTAAAAAGTATAAATTTCTGTTGACAAGAAAAATCACATGTGATATGATAAAGCCACATTAAGGACATACGCAATCGTTCGAAGTGAGAGCGGTTGGTTTACTATCAAAGGAGGATATTCAATGTCACTCATCAACAAGGAAATCAGCGATTTTAAGGTAGACGCATTCCAGAAGAAGGCGGGCGCACCACAGGGTGAGTTCACCCAGTATACGAAGGCCGATCTCAAGGGCAAGTGGAGTGTGTTCTTCTTCTATCCGGCAGACTTCACGTTTGTCTGCCCGACGGAGCTGGCAGATCTTCAGGAGCAGTACGGTGAGTTCCAGAAGCTCGGCTGCGAGATCTTCGGTGTCTCCTGCGATTCCCACTTCGTGCACAAGGCATGGCATGAGAGCTCCGACCTCGTCGGCAAGCTCACGTATCCGATGCTCGCTGACCCAACGGCGAAGCTTGCGCGTGACTTCGATGTCTACATCGAAGAGGACGGGCGTTCGGAGCGCGGCACGTTCGTTGTGAACCCAGAGGGCAAGATCGTTTCCTATGAGGTGAGCGCGGGCAATGTCGGCCGCAACGCACAGGAGCTTCTCCGCAAGGTGCAGGCGCTCCAGTTCGTCGCCGAGCACGGCGATGAGGTTTGCCCTGCACGTTGGAAGCCGGGCGAAAAGACGCTCAAGCCGAGCTTTGACCTCGTCGGCAAACTCTAAGAGTACGTTTGGAGCACTTCGCGAGGGATCTTGCGAAGTGCTCTTTCCTATGAGCCGCATATTCGTCGAAGTCTTTCACGAAGCGTAAACGAGGTGATTTGGTGGATAAAATATATGATGCCGTGATTGTCGGCGGCGGCCCTGCGGGGCTCTCTGCCGCCATCTATCTGGCACGTGCGAAGTGCAAGGTGCTCGTCATCGAAAAGGAGAAGGTCGGCGGACAGATCACAATCACCGCCGATGTCGTGAACTATCCCGGCACGGGCAAGGTTAGCGGCTCTGAGCTTGCGGCACAGATGGAGCAGCAGGCGCGCGGATTCGGCGCGGAGTTCGTCACGGCAGAGGTCATCGGTCTGAAGCTCGATCAGGACATCAAGGAGCTCGAGACGACGGCGGGCACGGTCGAGGCGCTGAGCGTCATCCTCGCGACGGGAGCAAATCCGCGCAAGGTGGGCTTCTACGGCGAGAAAAAGTTTCAGGGGCGCGGCGTTGCCTACTGCGCGACCTGCGACGCTGAGTTCTTCACGGGCATGGACATCTTCGTCATCGGCGGCGGGCTTGCGGCGGTGGAGGAGAGTATGTTCCTCTCGCGCTACGGCAAGTCCATCACGATCCTCGTGCGCAGCGACAAGTTCCGCGCGCCGCAGACGGCAGTGGATGCGCTCGCGAACTATCCGAACATCAAGGTGCGCTTCAACACGGTTGTGGAGCGCGTTGGCGGCGAGACGATGATCTCTTATGCCGATTTCCGCGATGAGACGACGGGCAAGGTCGAGCACTATATGGCGAAGGACGGGGAGACGTTCGGCGTCTTCGTCTTTGCCGGCTATATCCCGAATACGGGGCTGTTCCGCGAGCAGGTTGCACTGAACGAGCAGGGCTATGTCATCACGAACGAGGAGAAGGAGACGAACATCAAGGGCGTCTTTGCGGCGGGCGACGTCTGCATCAAGACGCTGCGTCAGGTTGTGACGGCAGTCTCCGACGGCGCAGTCTCTGCGGTTGCGGCGGAGCGTCACGCGGCGGCGCTGCACGATCGTCTGAATATCCCCGCGTTTGCGCGAGCCGAGGTGGATGCAAAGCGCTTCGAGCAGCGCAAGAGCTCCATCGAGAAGGAAGCGGCGGACGGCAATGAGACGAACTTCATCTCTGCCGAGATCCGCGAGCAGCTGGCGGCGGTCTTTGATAAATTTGAGACTTCGGTCAAGCTCGTCGGTCACTACGACGATGGCGATCTCTCGCGCGAACTGCGCGGCTTTATGGATGAGTTCGCGGGACTGACGGACAAGGTCAGCTATGAGGAGCGTGACGATGCGGACGGTGCGCCGGGCATCGAGTTCCTGCATGGCGACGGCACGCCGAGCGGCATTACCTTCCACGCCGTTCCGGGCGGGCACGAGTTCAACTCGTTCATTCTTGCCCTTTACAATGTAGCGGGACCGGGGCAGGAACTGCGCGACGAGACGCGTGCGAAGATGGGGCAGATTTCCGCACCTGCCAAGGTCAAGGTGCTCATGTCGCTGTCTTGCACAATGTGTCCCGACGTGGTCGCGGCGGTGCAGCGCATCGCCGCAGAACGTACAAGTGTAAGTGCGGACATCTATGACATCCGCTACTTCCCCGAGCTGAAAGAGCAGTACAGTGTGATGAGCGTTCCCTGCATGATCGTGGATGAAAAACTGTACTTCGGCAAGAAAAACATTGACGAGATCATTGATATTCTGGTCAAACGTTGATAAAATAATCAGCGATGGAGCGCTGAGGAAATCAATACCTCTCTCTTCCATCGCGCCGAGCGAATGCTCTCTGTGCCCCTGAGCAAGGCACAGAGGGACAGTATCCGCATCGGCTGATATATTTTTGTGTATTTATTTTAGCAAAGGAGAGCATTATGGAACTCAAGGGATCACAGACGGAGAAGAACCTCTGGGCGGCATTTGCCGGTGAATCGCAGGCGCACACAAAGTATCTCTACTACGCGTCGCAGGCGAAGAAGGACGGCTACACGCAGATCTCGAACATCTTCAACGAGACGGCGGTCAATGAGAAGGCACATGCAAAGATCTGGTTCAAGCTCGTGCACGGTGTCGGCGACACGAAGGCAAACCTCGCGGATGCCGCCTCCGGGGAGAATGAGGAGTGGACGAGCATGTACCCCGAGTTCGCACGCGTGGCGCGCGAGGAAGGGTTTGATAAGATCGCCCGCCTCTTCGATGCCGTCGGCAAGATCGAGAAGGAGCACGATGCGCGCTACAAGCTGCTGCTACAGAAGGTAGATGAGGGCACGGTGTTCCAGCGCGATGAGAAGATCATCTGGCAGTGCCTCAACTGCGGCTACGTCTGCGAGAGCCCGAAGGCGCCGATGAAGTGCCCCGTCTGTGAGCACCCGCAGTCCTTCTTCCAGCAGGTTGTGCAGAACTATTGAGTCGTTAAAAAGCGGCTGTGATAGAAAGGGAGCTGTTGCACGAAGGTTTTTGGCTTCGTACAACAGCTCCTTTGTTATGTTACTGGCGCCCCTTCCACCGCAAGCGGTCCCTCCCCCGCTGCGAACGGGGGAGGCTTTGCATTACGGCATATTAGCTTCCCCCGTCCGAGACGGGGGAAGTGGCGAACGCAGTGAGCCGATAGGGGCGCTCCGAGAGCAGATGTTTTTGCAGGAGGATAAAATGACCCGAAGAAAATTCGATCTCTCCGCCTATCTCGTGATTGGTCCCGAGAATACGGATGGGCGCCCTGTGGCGCGCATCATCGCTGAGGCTGTGCGTGCGGGCTTCACCTTTGTTCAGATTCGTGCAAAGCACACAGAGGCGCGTGAGATCATCGAACTCACGCGGGCGGCTGCGGATGTGATCGCGGCACAGGGGAAGTCGGACTCTGTGGCACTCGTCATAAATGATCGTCTCGATGCCGTACTCGCGGCGCGTGAGCAGGGTATCGTGGTGGACGGCGTGCACGTGGGGCAGGGGGATATACCGCCCGATGTCTGCCGCAAGTATCTCGGCGCGGATGCGATTGTTGGGCTCTCCGCGCGCACGACCGATTTGCTCGACTATGCGGTGCACTGTGATACCGCGTGCATCGACTACTTTGGCGCGGGGCCGCTCCACGCGACGCCGACAAAGCCCGAGGCGGGACGCACGGCGACGGGGGAGATTGTGACGCGCAGCCTCGACGAGCTGACGCAGCTGCATCGCGTGAGCCCCGTGCCCGTCGTCGTGGGTGGCGGTGTCAAGGCATCCGATCTCCCTGCGCTCAGGGCGACGGGGGTCGAGGGCTTCTTCGTCGTCAGTGCTGTTGCGGGGGCGGTGCATCCCTACGCCGCCGCAGAGGAGATGGTGCGCGTCTGGCGCAGGTAGGAGATTTTTGTACTGCAGGGGCGCCCCTATCGGCTCACTGCGCTCGCCACTTACTGACCTGTCCGAGAAGCAAGCCCGAAGGGTGCAGCTGAGCGGGTAACAGGTCGTATGGGAAAACCTCCCAAGAACACAAGCCGAAAGGCGAAGTGTGATTGGAAGAGGTTGACCGCTCCCCCGCTCTGGCGGGGGAAGCTAATATGCCGTTATCTAAAGGCCTCCCCTGTGCGACACGGGGGAGGGGGACCGCGTAAGCGGTGGAAGGGGCGCTTTGAACGGCAAGCCGCCATCCTAACGACAAAAGGGCTGCTGTACGATTTGTTTTCGTACAGCAGCCCTTATTTTATTTCTTCAAATATCCCGTATACTCCCCTACGCGCAGGATCTCCTCCGCACAGGCAATCTCCTCCGCCGTCGGTGCGGGCGTGTCCCCGAGCCGATACGGCAGGCGCAGTTCCTCATACTTGTGGAGTGCCATCGCATGATAGGGCAGCACCTCCACGCGGTCAACCGTCTTTAGCCCTGCGATAAAGTCCGAGAGACGGCGAAGAGCATCCGCCCCCGTCGTCCATCCCGGCACGAGCACATGGCGAATCCACATCCGTTTGCCGCGCTCCGAAAGGAACTGAGCCAGTGCAAGCGCACTCTCATTCGATACACCCGTGAGTGCCCTGTGCACTTCATCATCGATGTGCTTCAGATCGAGCAGGAACAAATCCACGAGTGGCAGCAGTTTATCGAACGCGCTAAAAAACGGTTCGTTCCGTGTGAACGGCTCGCCCGCCGTGTCGATGACGGTGTTCACGCCCTTTGCCTTCGCGAGACGGAACAGCTCCGTCACGAATTCGAGTTGAAGCAGCGGCTCACCGCCGCTGACCGTGATGCCGCCCGTCTGCTTCCAGTACGGGCGGTACCGCCACGCCTGTCGAAAGATCTCCT
>ERZ773009.1490-NODE-1490-length-15971-cov-9.783425_pt1 | contig 15971 bp, 9 predicted proteins | sample MGYA00580663_ERZ773009 | MGnify/ENA primary metagenome ERZ773009 (study PRJEB29015, sample SAMEA2737969) | human oral metagenome | biome: human oral; feature: human-associated habitat; material: dental | place: China | collected 2026 ... | reverse complement strand
TCCGGCACGGGCAATATGAAGTTCATGATGAACGGCGCCATCACGCTCGGCACGCTCGACGGCGCGAACGTCGAGATCCGCGAGGCGGTTGGAAACGATCACTGCGTGATCTTCGGGCTGCGTGCCGAGGAGGTCATGAACTACTATGCGGGCGGCACTTACTCCGCGTGGGATGAGTACCATGCGAACGAGAAGGTACGCACGGTGATGAACCAGCTTGTGGACGGCACCTACGGGGATTTCCGCTCCATCTACGACTATCTCCTGCACGCGAACGACGAGTTCTTCATCCTGAAGGATTTCAACGCGTATGACGACGCGCGCCTGGAGGTGATGCGCCGCTTCAAGGACAAGGACGGCTGGGCACGCACGGCGGCAATGAATGTCGCGCACTCGGGCGGGTTCTCGTCCGACCGTACGATTGATGAATATGCTCGGGATATTTGGGATATCCACCCCGTCGTCATCTCGTAACAGCCGCTTTCAGATCATATTTAGGAGGGGATTTTGTGAAAACATCAGCGTTAAGTGAGTTTGATCTTTACCTCTTTCATCAGGGGACAAATTATCATGCGCAGGAGATGCTGGGTGCGCATTTCCTCGAGCGGGACGGCAAACGCGGTGTGCGCTTTGCGGTGTGGGCGCCGAATGCGAAAGCCGTCAGCGTCGTCGGCGCGTTCAATGATTGGAATACCCTTCTGAACCCAATGAACCGCATTGCCGACGGCGAGATCTGGGAGACCTTTGTCGAGGGACTCGGCGAGGGCGAGATCTACAAGTACGCGATCGAGCCGCAATGGGGCGGTCCCCGTATTATGAAGGCAGACCCGTACGGGTTCTATGCTGAGAAGAAGCCTCTGACGGCATCGCGTACCTACGATATGAACCGCTACGTGTGGGGCGATGCCGCATGGCAGAAGCGCAAGGAGGAGGAATCCTCCTACGAGCGCCCCATGCTCACCTACGAGGTGCACGCGGGCTCGTGGCGACGCACACTGGACAGTGAGTATCTCTCCTACCGCGATATGGCGGATCAGCTCATCAGCTATGTCAAAGAGATGCACTATACCCACATCGAGTTCATGCCGCTCTGCGAGCACCCTTACGATGGGTCATGGGGGTATCAGGCGACGGGCTACTTCGCTGTGACGAGCCGCTACGGCACGCCTGACGATTTCCGGTACCTCGTCGACACTGCGCATCAAAACGGCATCGCCATCATCATGGACTGGGTGCCGGGGCATTTTTGCAAGGACGAGCAGGGGCTTCGCCGGTTTGACGGTAAGAACCTCTACGAATCCGACAACGAGACGCGCGCGGAGAACCGCGAGTGGGGTACGACGAATTTTGACTACGGGCGGACGGAGGTGCAGAGCTTCCTCATCTCGAACGCACTCTTTTGGCTCGAGGAGTTCCACATCGATGGACTGCGCATCGACGCGGTCGCGAACATGCTGTACCTCAACTATGGGCGCAGGGACGGCGAGTGGCAGCCGAACAAATACGGCGACACGGGCAACCTCGAGGCGATGGATTTCCTCAAAAAGCTCAACGAGACGATCTTCAAGTATCATCCGCATGCGCTGATGATCGCCGAGGAGTCGACCTCGTGGCCGCTCATCTCGAAGCCCGTCTACATGGGCGGCATGGGCTTCAACTACAAGTGGAACATGGGCTGGATGAACGATATGCTCGACTATGTGAGCCTCGATCCCATCTACCGCAAGTGGAACCAGGACAAGATCACATTCTCACTCATGTATGCGTTCTCCGAGAATTTCGTCCTTCCGCTCTCGCACGACGAGGTCGTGCACGGCAAACGCTCGCTTATTGAAAAGATGCCGGGCGACTACTGGCAGAAGTTCGCAGGACTGCGCGGGTTCTTCGGCTACTGGATCGCGCATCCGGGGAAAAAGCTGCTCTTTATGGGCGGTGAGTTCGGTCATTTCATCGAGTGGAACTTCGACGACAGTATGGACTGGCATCTGGTGGAGCAGTACCCGATGCATACGAAGATGCTTGCGTATTCCAAGGCGCTCAATAAGTTTTACGTCGAAAATACATGCTTTTGGCAGGTGGATTTCGACTGGAGCGGGTTCCAGTGGATCGACTGCAATGACAATGAGAACAGCATCATCGCGCTCGTGCGCCGCGCGGACGATCCGAGCGACTTCCTCGTCTGTGTGCATAACTTCACACCCGAGGTGCATCAGGGCTACCGCATCGGCGTGCCGACGAAGGGCACATACGTCGAGGTGTTCAACTCGGATGAAGAGGCGTATGGCGGCAGCGGCGTCGTCAACGCGGGGGATCTCGTGAGTGAGGACTATGCCTACCACGGGCGCGAGCAGTCCATCGTCATCACCGTGCCGCCGCTCGCATCGACATTCTATCGGTTGAAACGGCAGAGCGGGGCGGGGACACCCGTCAGCAAGCTGCCCGAGATCGCCGACGCCGTTGCAAAAAAAAAGGCAACATCCGCTCAGCCCAAAGCCGCCGCCGCGCGCAAGAAGAGTGCCGCAGCGGACGAGGAGGCTAAGCCCGCCCCGAAGAAGAAGGGGGCGGTGAAGGCAAAGGCAGAGATCGCGGCAGAGGAGAAGCCCGTGCCGAAAAAACGCACGGCGGCGAAAAGATCCGCCGCAGCGGATACCGACTCCGTGCCTGCGCCGAAGAAACGTGAGAGCGCGAAGAAGAGCACCGCAGAAAGTGATGCCGACGAAAAGCCTGCCCCGAAGAAAACGCGGACGGTAAAGGCAAAGACGGAGGAGTCCGCGGAGGAAAAGCCCGCGCCGAAGAAGCGCGCGGCGGCGAAAAAGCCCGCCGCAGAGAAAGTAGGCGCACAGGGCATGACCGCAGTCAAGAAAAAGACCGTCCGCAAGACGGCGCAGGGTGCGGAAGACGCGCCCCAAAAAGCAAGAAGCACGAAGGGATAGGCAGATACATCCCCCGCGTGCGGGAATAGGAGAGAAAGAAGCCACGAAACAGATATAAACGGCGCGCGGGGCGGATGATTACGGCATCGCCCGCGCGGATCAAAGGAGGATATAGGGATGAAGGTTCTATATGTTGCATCGGAAGCAGTTCCATTCGCTAAGACGGGCGGTCTCGCGGACGTCGCAGGGGCACTCCCGCCCGCCCTCGTCCGGGACGGGATCGACTGCCGCGTCATTCTGCCGAAATACGGCACGATCTCCGAGGAGATCCGCAGCTCTATGGAACACGTCTACGACGGCGTTTTGAACGTCGCGTGGCGCGATAAATTCGTCGGCATCGATAAGTATGTATTGGACGGCGTAACCTATTATTTCGTCGACAATGAAGAGTATTTCAACCGCGAGGGATTCTACGGGTACCCCGACGATGCGGAGCGGTTCTCGTTCTTCTGCCGCGCCGTGCTGAACTTCCTCCCCGCGCTCGATTTTTGGCCGGACATCATCCACGCCAACGACTGGCACGCGGCGCTTGTTCCCGTCCTCCTGCGGCTCGAGCATATGGACGATCCGCGCTATACGGACATCAAAACGCTCTTTACCATCCACAATCTCAAGTATCAGGGCGTATTCCCGAAGGACGTCATGGCGGACGTCCTCGGCCTTGACTGGCAGTATTACAACAACGGCGATTTTGAATTCTTTGATGCCGTGAACTTCATGAAGGCGGGCATCATCTACGCCGACTATGTGTCCACTGTCAGTAAGACCTATGCCGAGGAGATCCAGTACGAATACTACGGCGAACATCTCGACGGACTTCTGCGCAGCCGCCGCGCGGAGCTCTCCGGCATCGTCAACGGCATCGACTACGGCGTCTACAACCCGGAGACGGATGCGAGCCTCTACGTCAACTACGGCGTGAAAAATGCTGTCGAGGGCAAGAGCGACAACAAGGTGCGTCTCCAGCGCGACCTTGGTCTGCCGGAAAACCGCCGTACGCCGATGATCGCAATGGTCACACGGCTCGTGGAGAACAAGGGGCTCGACCTCGTCGTTCGCGTGCTCGACGAAATCCTCATGCATGAGAATGTGCAGTTCGTGCTGCTTGGCACAGGCGACCGCGGCTATGAGGACTGGTTCAAGGAGCTCGCGTGGCGGTTCCCGAACAAGGCATCCATCAACATCCGATTCTCGAACGAGCTCGCACAGCGCATCTACGCCGCGTCCGACATCTTCCTCATGCCGTCCATGTTCGAGCCGTGCGGGCTCGGGCAGATCATCGCCATGCGCTACGGCTCGATCCCTGTCGTGCGGGAGACGGGCGGACTGAAGGATACCGTTGTGCAGTTCGACCGCTCGGATGTCGACAAGGGGAACGGCTTCCTCTTCTATGAGTACAACGCGCACGAGATGATGTACGCGCTGAAGCGCGCCCTCGCCGCCTATGCTAATCTGCGCGAGTGGCGGCAGCTCATATACACAGCGATGCACAGCGACTTTAGCTGGGCGCGCGCAGCAAAGGAATATGAGAAACTTTACGACCGCGTCATGATCGGAGAATAAGGGGATTCCGACCGAGGAGACAACTGTGTGCAGCGCATGGGAATGCTTGTTGCGACGCGAAATTCAGGAAACCGCCGATGAATATACCCGAATGATAGCATTCGATTCGTCGGTGGTTTCTGTGCGTTTATTTTCAGGGAAAGGAGAGGCGCTATGCTCGAACAATATCAAGTGGAGCACAACTCACAGGACATCTATTACCGTTCCATCGTTGGAGCGGCGGAGGCGGGCGCGCGGCTGCGGCTCGGCATCCGCATCCGCACCTATGAACCGATCAGGCAGGTGCTCGTGCGCCTGTGGCAGGATCGGACGGGGGAGCGTCTTGTTCCGCTTGAGACAAAGGACACGGAGGGGGAGCAGCATTTTTATACTTGTTGGGTGAACCTGCCGGATCATGGCTGCCTCCTTTGGTACTACTTCATCATCACGGCGGAAAGCGGCACCTATTTCTACGGCAACAACGAAGAGATGCTCGGCGGCGTCGGCACGCTCAGCCGCACCGCACCCGCCTCGTACCAAATCACGATTTACAACAAGGGCGCGCACACACCCGACTGGTTTAAGAACGCCGTCATGTACCAGATCTTCCCGGATCGGTTCGCGCGCGCGGGGGATGAGATCGTCCGCAAGAAAGGCGCGGTCATTCGGACGGACTGGACGGACGATCCCATGTATCTCAAAGACCCTGATACGAAGGAAATCATTGCCTATGACTTTTTCGGCGGGAACCTCAAAGGGATCATCGGCAAACTCGACTACCTCGCCGATCTCGGCATCTCGTGCATCTACTTCAACCCAGTCTTTGAGTCCGAGAGCAACCATCACTACGACACAGGGGACTATCATAAGATCGACCCCATGCTTGGCGACATCGAGGATTTCCGCACGCTCGTAAAGGAAGCGCGTGCGCGCGGCATCCGCATCATCCTCGACGGCGTGTTCAGTCACACGGGCAGCAACAGCATCTACTTCAACCGGCGCGCGCAGTACGGCTCGCTCGGTGCGTACCAGTCCGAGGAGTCGCCGTATTACTCGTGGTATCACTTTCGGAATTACCCGAACGAATACGACTGCTGGTGGAACTTTGATACCCTGCCGAACGTCAATGAGACCGATCCCGCTTACATGGACTTCATCATTACGAGCGAGAACAGCGTCCTGCATCATTGGATGAACGAGGGCATCGCGGGCTGGCGTCTTGATGTCATCGACGAGCTGCCGCCGGCGTTCTCCAAGACATTTTTCTCAGAGCTGAAAAAGCACGACCCCGACGCCGTTATGATCGGCGAGGTGTGGGAGGACGCTTCGAACAAGGTCGCGTACGGAACGCCGCGCGAATACCTCTCGGGCAATGAGATGGATTCGGCGATGAACTATCCGCTGCGCACGATCCTCTTCGACTTTCTCACCGGGAGTGCGGACGGCACGCTGACGGCACGGCGGCTCGCGAGTCAGATTGAGAACTATCCGAAGGAAAATCTCTATGCGATGATGAACCTCATCGGCAGTCACGATGTGCAGCGCGCCGTCACCGTGCTCGCGGGCGTGCCGTACTATGAGGGGATGCCCGCGATCGAGCAGTCGCGCGTGCGCATGACGCCCGAGCAGTTCGACCTTGGATCGCGCCGTCTCCTCATGGCGACGCTGTGGCAGATGACCTATCCCGGCGTGCCGAGCGTTTACTACGGCGACGAGATCGGGATGCAGGGCTTCAAAGACCCGTTCAACCGCCGCCCCTACGACTGGACGCACGGCAACAAGGAGATCCGCGGCTGGGTGGAGCGGTTCATTGAGATCCGCAACAAGAACGACGCGCTACGCACGGGCGACATCCTGCCGCTCTACGGCGCGGGTGACGTCGTTGCCTATGCACGCACGATCCGCTCCGGCTATGATGTGTTCAATCATGAGAAGGAAGACGGCGTATTTATCGCCGCGTTCAACCGCAATACCGAGGAGAGCATTACGATCGAGCTGGACGTCAGCGACTTTGCCTGCGGCACGTTCGAGGACTGCTTCAAGCCCTCGCGCACCTACGAGGTCGAGCGCGGGCGGCTGCGCGTTAAAATTCCGCCGCTGTACGGACTGCTCCTGCGCGAACGCAAAGAACCGCGCCGCTACGAGCGCAAGGCGGGCATCCTCCTGCACCCGACCTCGCTCCCGTCGAAATACGGTGTGGGCGACTTCGGAAAGGAGGTATACCGGTTCGTCGACTTCCTTGCAGAAGCCGGGCAAAAGGTCTGGCAGATTCTCCCGCTCAGTCCCGTCGGCTGCGGATACTCGCCCTATCAGTCCATCTCGGCGTTCGCCGGGAACATCATGCTCGTCGATCCCGAGCCGCTTGTCGCGCGTGGATGGCTCACAGAGCGCGACCTCTTCCTGCCGTACGAGGCGAATACCGCCTTCATCGACTTTGACCGAGTGAAGCAGTTCAAGAAAGATTTGCTCGAAAAGGCGTGCGCTGCGTTCCGCACGGACGGCAAGGACGACCCCGACTACCGCGCGTTCTGCGAAAAGGAAGCGTATTGGCTCGACGACTACGCACTCTTTCACGCGGCGAAGAAGGAATACGACCGCGCCCCGTGGACGGAGTGGCCGGAGAAGATTCGCCGCCGCGATCCCGCCGCGCTCAAAGAACTCGCCGAAAAACAGCGGGATGAGATCGAACTCGACCGGTTCAAGCAGTACATCTTCCACACGCAGTGGAATCGCCTGCACGACTACGCAAAGAAAAAGGGAATCGAGATTCTCGGCGACATGCCCATCTTCATCGCGCGGGACAGCGCGGACGTATGGGCGCACGCGCAGCTCTTTGACCTCAACGAGGACGGCACGCCGCGCACCGTTGCGGGTGTACCGCCCGACTACTTCGCCGCGAGCGGGCAGCTCTGGGGCAATCCCCAGTACGACTGGGACGCCATGGCAAAGGAGCATTACGCATGGTGGAAGGATCGCTTCCGTAAACTCAGTCAGCAGGTCGACATCATCCGCATCGACCATTTCCGCGGATTTGAATCCTATTGGTCGATCGACGGCAAGGCGGAGACCGCAATCAACGGGCGCTGGATCAAGGGACCCGGCAAGGTGTTCTTTGACGAGATCGAAAAAGAACTCGGCACGCTCGACATCGTCGCCGAGGATCTCGGCATCATCACGAGCGAGGTAGATCGACTGCGCGAGGACTGCGGATTCCCGGGCATGAAGGTTATCCAGTTCATGCTCGCGCCGAACGAAGCGGGGCGCGTTGGTTTCGCCGTGCCGGAGAACACGATCATCTACACCGGCACGCACGACAACAACACAACCGTCGGCTGGTACATGCACGACATCGACGAGGTGATGCGCGAGACCCTCGCGAACATGGTCGGCACGACGTCCGACCGCCCGCAGACCATCTGCAAGCGCCTCATCAAGACGGCGTACGCATCGCACGCACGCATGGCGATTATCCCGATGCAGGATCTCCTCGCTCTTGACGAGCGCGCGCGCATGAATACGCCCGGCACCGTCGGCATCAACTGGCGCTGGAGTCTCAAAAAAGACTACCTCCTCCAACTCGACCCGCAAAAACTCAGGGCGCTCTGCATCCAATATCACCGGTAGCATATCGGCCGCATATATGGAGTCGCCGTACCGTATTGCGGGGCGGCTCCGTTATGCGGCGGCATATTGTCGCGGTATTATTATTTACATCGGTAAACCATGCATTGTGGTCATGAGAGGATTTTAAGGCATCATGTCGAAATATCCCGCATATGGAATTTTATGATGAAGGAGGGCGTTTATCATGAAACGGCTTGCGGCAATTCTTGCTTTTACTTTTACGTTTGGTCTCATGACCTTCTGTGCAGCTTCAATTTCTATTGATGATTGTGTGTTGGGCGGAATTACAATGCGAAGCAATGCAGAGTATGTGAAAAGCGTTTATGGTGAGCCGACGCGGATAACTCGATCGCTCATGCATGATTTACCGATGTATGAGTATGGTGATTCATTTTATATTGTCTTTAGCGATGATATGAACTTTGTTCAGGTGATGGGGACAACCGCGAATAACGGCATTGCGACGCCCAAGGGCATCTCCGTAGACATGAAACGCATGGATGTGCTGGGAGCCTACGGTACACCGACGAAGACGGGGTATGATAATAAGCGGCGCGTTACCTCATGTTTTTACGATGCGGGATACAGTTATTTTGGCATCGTATTCAAAATCAATCCGGAAACGGATCAGGTAACGGATATCTTCGTTGGGATGCTTGATTGATTTGGAAAAACGATAAATGTACATAGAAAAAGCCTTTTGTTCACGGCACTGCCGATGGCAAAAGGCTTTCTTATTCTATATATCCCAGTGCAGCGTCTCCGGATTCGGCGTTGCGCGGTCGATTTCGCGCAGAATCCACGCAGCGTTTTCATGCGCGGCGGCAAAGGCATCCGCGAGAGGCTGCTCATAGGCGGGCGGAATCTCCATCGCGTGAATCGCCATGTGCATATAGTCCTTGGCGACGAGGGGGACGCCGCGCTCGGCGGCGAGGTGCGCCTTGAATCGATAGCCGTAGTAGAGATAGCTGTTGTGCGGCACGTCGGCGTCCAGCCCGTCAAAGGCGGCGATGCGCTCGTCCGCTTCCTGCTCGGCTTCCGCGGTCATCTGCATCTTGTGCATGAGGTTCCACCGATCCGCCCACAGCTCGCCGCGCAGGATGTACTTGTAGAGAAAATCGGTGGACTCGGCGCACTCGATCGCCAGATTGATATGTTCGAGCGCTGCGTCGCGCAGCTCCGGATTCTCGGATTCCGCGGCGGAAAGGGCTTGGAGCGCGTAGACTTTCTCCTCGACATCCTGCGCGAGGTCTTCGTTGACCTCCGCGTCGGCAGTACTTTGGAGGAGCGCGATGCCGTCGGCGCGGTGCTCGGGCATCTGTAAAAGGAAGTGGGCGAGCCGCGCGCGCGAATGCCAATCGTCCACACCACCCGCAAAGAGATCGTGGGGCGGCGCGGAGGCACCGAGACGATCGATAACGACGTGGATGAGCCGGTGAAATGTTTCTTGATTCATAGTTCTATTACCTGTTTCATATGATCCAGCAAGGGCAGATCATGCGTGATGACAATGAGCGTGCGCCCTTCGGCGCTGAGCTCCGTGAGGATGGCGCGGATGAGCCGTTCGCCGAGTTCCGCGTTTAGTCCTGCCGTCGGTTCGTCGAGCAGGAGCACCGGGGCGTCCGAAGCTAGCGCGAGCGCGGTGAGGAGACGGCTGCGCTGTCCGCCCGAGAGCCGCGCTGCGTTCTCGCCGAGCGGTTCGTCCAATCCTGCGGGCAGGGCACGCACGATATCGGCGAGCTGCGCCGTCTCAAGTGCGCGGAGGATGCGCTCCTCACTAATTCCCTCGTGCAGGCGCGTGAAATTATCGCGGATCGACGTGCTGAAGAGATAGCTGCCTTGGAGTGCCGCGCCGAAGAGGGCACGTGTCTCCGCAAGCGAGAGCGCGTGTGCAGGAATGCCGCGATAGCGGATTGTCCCGCCGTCGCACTCCCATAGGCGGAGCAGGAGACTTGCAAGCGTCGTTTTGCCCGCGCCGCTCTCCCCGATGATCGCGGCATGTTCGCCGCTGTTGATGGCAAAGGAGAGACCCTGCAGAACGGGAAGCGCGGGATCATAGCCGAAGGAAAGAGATTGTACTTCGATGAGCGGGGCATCCGAGCGTGCGGCGGCGGAAGACGGGGCGGCGGAGTCCGAGCGGGGGGCGGAGGCTTCCGTATGGTTTGGGACATCGCCTTTCGACAAAATCGTCTCTGCCGCGCGCCGTGCCTCGGGCATGCCAAGCGCTGCGGCGGGCAGGGGACGATACTCGGCGAGTACCGCTTCGAGCACGAGCACCCATACGGCGAACGTCACACCGCTGAGAGATCCCCCGGCGACATGCGGGATCAGCAGGACGATGAGCGCGATCCAAAGTCCCGTGCGCAGTACGTCGAGCGCACAGAAGAGACGGTCGCGCGACATGCCGCGTCGCTGCGTGCGATTTTGGAATGCGGATGCCGTGCGGGCGAGGTGTTCCTCCGCGTGCGGGAGCGCGCCCGCCGCGATCAGCTCGTCCCGTCCTGCCGTAAGATCGAGCAGGACGCCGCGGTAGGCGGCGCTCTCCTCGCGCATACTGCGCTCGCGCAGAATGACCTGCGGGAGGATGAGATGGAGCAGATAGACGGCGGCAAGACCCGCCGCGCCGAGCGTCGTGAGCGGCAGGAGCGCGGCGCAGGTCAGCGCCGTCAGAATCCCCGCGATGACGGGCTGCGGCACAGTGCGCAGGTAGAAATCGCGCAGCGTCTCACATCCCGTGAGCAGGTCGTGCAGGAACGCGCCCTCGCGCACGCCGCCCGCGCGCAGGGGAATGCTCTCCGCGGCACGCGCATAGGTTTCCCGCTGGAGTTTTTCATAGCAGTCGAAGGCGAGCACATGAGAGAACCAGCGGTCGAGGTAGCGGAACACCGCGCGCCCGATGCCGCAGGCGCGCACGAGCGTAATGGCAAGCGCGAGTGCGGAGAGGGGCGGACGGAGCGCGGCGCTCGCGATGATCCACGCGGCAGTGCCGATGAGCCCAACGGCTGAGAGGACGGCAAGCGTTCCCGCGAGGAGGGCGGGCAGGGCTTTCGCCGGCTCAGCAAAGGAAAGCAGACGGCGCAGGACAAAAACGCTCTGCATCATGTCTCACCTCCCAGTGTAATCGTATGATCCGCCCACACCATGACTGCAGGGCGATGGGAGGATACAATGAGCGTGCGCCGATGTGCGAACTCCGTCAGCGTCCGGAGAACGTGCTCCTCCGTCTCTGCGTCAAGCCCTGCCGTCGGTTCGTCAAGGAGTACGATGGGGCGGGCGGCACAGAGCGCACGAGCGATGCCGAGGCGGTGCCGCTGACCCGCTGAGAGCGGATGCCCGCCCGCGCCGAGCAGGGTATCGAGCCCCTGCGGCAGGGCGCGCAGGAAATCGCCGAGTGCGGCGCCCTCGAGTGCGGCGGCGGCGTCCTCCGGACTGCGGTTATCCTGCCATAGCGTGACGTTTTCCGCGAGCGTCGCGGAAAAAATGTGTGGCTCCTGCGGCACATAGCTGATGAGGGCACACTTCGTTTTCTCCGAGAGCGTTGCCAAATCAAAGGCATGATCTGCACCTGCACCGTCCGAAATCTGCACACTGCCCTCTGTCGGTGCGGCAAGCCCCGCGAGCAGGGTGAGCAGCGTCGTTTTCCCCGTGCCGCTTGCTCCTGCGAGCACCGTCCGCTTGCCCGCGGGGAAGGTGAGGGAGAGACGCGTCAGCACGGTTTCCTCCGTCAGCGGATAGCGATAGGTGAGGTTTGCCGCGGCGAGTGCGGGCGGCGAGAGAACGCGGCTTTGCGCGCCGTCCGCGGGTGCTGTGCGGCTGAGATAGGGGCGCAGGGCTTCCTCGGCAGTCTTTGCCTCCATCGCCGCGTGGAACGCGATGCCGCCCTCGCGCAGCGGCTGATAGAAGAGCGGCGCAAGGATGAGGACGAAGAACGCCGTCCAAAAATCCATCATGCCCTCGACGAGGCGCAGACCGATCGATACGGCGATGAGCGCGATGGAGAGCGTCGTGATCAGCTCCAGTGCAAAGGAGGAGATGAACGCGAGGCGCAGGACGTGCAGGGACGCCTCGGAAAAGGAGCGGCTCATCCGCGCGAGATGCTCTCCCTCCGCATCTGTGCGGTGAAAGATCTTCAGCGTCATCGCCGCACGGATCAACTCGCCAAATCCCGATGTGAGCCGTGACATCTCGTCCCACTGCTGCTCGCTCGCGCGCCGCGTCGCGCGCCCGATGAGGTAGAGCAGGAACGGCGCGATGGGCAGCGTTGCGAGGAAGAGCAGGGCGGAGAGCGGATCGAGGATCGCCGCAACGATGAGAATCAGCGGCACGAGCACAGCGAATGAGATCGCCGTCGGCAGTACCGTGCGAAAATATTGATCGAGCGCATCGACCCGCTCGAGCGCAAGCGTCAATAGCCCCGACACATCGTGCCGCTCCGAGAGCAGCACCGCGTGCAGTTGACGGCGGCAGGAAAGGCGCGCCGCATCGGAGAGCCGCCGCTCCAGACGCGCCTTCGGCATACGCAGGAGCGCCATGCCGAGGAGGCACAAAAACAGCACCGTGAGTTCCGGTGCTGTTTCTGCGCTGCAGTATCCCTCGATGAACACAAGGTTCACGACGGACGCGGTTTCCCATGCGGCGGCGACGACGAGCAGTGAACTTGCCAGTTCGGCGCCGATGCGCGCATAGAGAATATTCTTTTGTGTCCTTAACGTATCAAATAGAATGCGTCGTTTCATATCCGTCCGGGATCAATAGTCCGTATGTGCCGCACTCTCGGGAGTGATGCGCTTGCGGAAGATGTAATATGTCCAAATCTGATAGATGAGGACGATCGGCACGAGGATCACCGCCGCGACCGTCATGATCGAGAGCGTGTACTCCGTGGACGACGCGTTGCGGATCGTCAGGCTCCAGCCCGGATTGAGGCTCGAGACCATGAGGCGCGGGAACAGCCCCACGAAGAACCCGACCGTCGTACCGACGATGGCGAGACCGCCGAGGATGAACGCGGGCTTTTGCGCGCGCATATACATCGCAACGAGCCCCGCGACAAAGAGCGCCGCCGAGACGAAGAGCGCCGCACCTGCGACCGTGCTGTCATAGAGATCCGTCTCCGTATAGGTGAGGATCATGCAGAGCACATAGAAGACCGCCGCCGCTGCACCGAATTTCAGCGCGAGCGTGCGCGCCCGATCGAGCAGGTAGGTATTCGTAAGGCGGAGCGAGAGGAACGCCGCGCCGTGGAACGCGAACACGCAGAGGAAGGTCACGCCGCCGACGACGGTATAGGGGGTGAGGAGGTCAAAGAACCCGCCTTGATAGACCATATTCGCGCCGATGGGGAGTCCCGCGATGAGGTTCGTGACGGCGACGCCCCACAGGAACGCCGGGATCACACTGCCGAACGTCAGCGCACACGACCAGCGGCGTTTCCACTCGTCGTCATCGCGGTGATGACGGAACTCGAACGCCACGCCGCGCAGGATGAGCGCGACGAGCATGAGGAAGAGAGCGATGTAGAACGTGCTGAACATCGTCGCATAGACGTGCGGGAACGCCGCGAACATCGCGCCGCCCGCCGTGATCATCCACACCTCGTTGCCGTCCCAAACGGGACCGATGGTCTGAATGATCTGCGTGCGATCCTTTTCATCCTTTGAAATAAAATGGAGCAGCGTGCCGACGCCGTAGTCAAAGCCCTCGAGGAAGAAGAACCCCGTGAAGAGCACGGCAATGAGGACAAACCAAAGAATATTGTAATCCATTATTGTGCGCCTCCTTCCGGTGCCGCCGTGATCTGCGAGCGGCGGATGAAGCGGAACGCGATGTAGAGCGCCGTTACGATGAGCAGGAGATAGAGCACGGTGAAGCCGAGCATCGTGAACCAAATCTCAGGAGAGGTGAGGTTCGGGGACACGCCGTCCACCGTCTTTTGCAGACCGACGACGAGCCACGGCTGACGCCCCATCTCCGCGACGATCCATCCTGCGGAGTTCGCGATAAAGGGGATTACGACGAGCCACGGCAGTGCAAAGAGGAGTTTCTGCATGGACTCCAGTTTGTTCTTCTTTGCGAAGTAGTACACGAGGAACGAGACGAGCACCATGAAGAACCCGGCGCCAACCATCGCGCGGAACGCGTAGAAGAGGATTGTGACGTGCGGGCGGTAGTCGCCTGCGCCGTACTTCTCGACCGCCTCCTTTTGCAGATCGTTGATGCCGCGCACCTCGCCCGAGGGCTTATCGTGCACCATGAACGAGAACATGTAGGGAATCGTGATCTCAAAATCGTTCTTGCCCTGTTCCATATTGGGGTAGGCGAGAACGGCAAAGGGCGCGGGATCTTCCGTGTCCCACAGCGCCTCCATCGCGGCGAGCTTCATCGGGCTTGCCTGCGCCAGATACTGCGTGTGGAAATGACCGCTCGCGATGACGCCCACGACGCCGACCATCGTGTAGATCGCACCCGCCTTGATCGCCTGCGTAAAGGCATAGCGGGATGTGCTGTCATTGAGGAGCTTCCACGCGGAAACTGCCATGACGACAAAGCCCGCCGTTGTGATGCCCGCGAAGAGCGTATGTGACTGCTCGCCGAGGATGTAATGGTTCGTTATGAGCTCGCCAAAGCTCGCCATCTCCGCGCGACCGTTGGCAAGCGTGTAGCCCACAGGGTGCTGCATGAACGAGTTCGCGACGAGAATCCAAAATGCGGAGAGGTTGCTGCCGATGGCGACCAGCCAAATGCACGCGCAGTGTGCCTTCTCGGAGAGCTTGTCCCAGCCGAACATCCAGATGCCGAGGAACGTGGACTCGAGGAAGAACGCCGTCAGTGCCTCGAGCGCGAGCGGTGCGCCGAAAATATCGCCCATGAAGCGCGAATACTCCGACCAGTTCATACCAAACTGGAATTCCTGCACAAGACCCGTAACAACGCCCATGGCGAAATTGATGAGAAACAGCGTGCCAAAAAAATTCAACAGCTTGCGGCAGGTTTTCTTCCACTCAGGATTCTTCGTCCGCACATAGCACGTCTCGAGCAGCGCGACGAAAATCGCCATGCCGAGCGTGAGCGGAACGAAGAGAAAGTGGTAGATGGTCGTGATGGCAAATTGCCATCGCGACAGCAGCACTTCTTCCATTTCCAAAACCCTCCTAAAAAGATAAAATAAAATGACCTGTAATATAATACCCCGGGCTTTCGTCTATATATTTAAGACGAAAGCCCTGAATTGGATGAATTATATCATAGGTCAAAATGAAATACAAGTTAAGTTGATATATTTTACTATATAAGAATAATTTTTTATTATAGTCGCTATCTTAGGGCATTTACCGCGAGCAAAACAAGCATTATAACGAGCGAACTAACGACGAAAACGAAAGGAAGTGCGACGCCTCCGAAGAAGGCGGGGGCACCTGCCGCAAGCACGGTGAAGAAGAGGAGGAAGAGGAATGCCAGCCCGTTGTTTTGTTTGGCACGGGAACGAGCGGCATCTCCGGCATCGAGGAGCGCCGCGAGTCCCGGCAGCCCCTGTACATCGAGCATGATGTCGGGGGTATAGTTCTCGGTGCGTCCCTGGCTGCGCAGCGCCTGAGCCTCGAAGTATGCCGCATCCTCAGCCGGCATCAGAGGCTCGACGGGCTGCGCCGCGGGGGCGTCGGCATCAAGAGAACTGCGCAGAAGTTCTTCGTGCAGCGGATCTTTTTCTTCTGTTTCCGCATGCGGGCGAATGAACGAGGAGGGGCAGCCGATGCTGATATCGGCTGCACGCAGTGCGGGCTGATCCGCCTCCGGGTCTCCGACCATCGCGACGACTGCGCCGCGCGATTGGAGCAGTCGGATCTCGCGCGCCTTATCCGCGGCGGTGAGGTC
>ERZ773009.1487-NODE-1487-length-15984-cov-25.161090_pt1 | contig 15984 bp, 10 predicted proteins | sample MGYA00580663_ERZ773009 | MGnify/ENA primary metagenome ERZ773009 (study PRJEB29015, sample SAMEA2737969) | human oral metagenome | biome: human oral; feature: human-associated habitat; material: dental | place: China | collected 2026 ... | reverse complement strand
GCGGGCGCCCGCGCCGCCCGCCCCGTCCCGCAGGGCGATCGCGAACATCTCGGGCAGGGCGGCGCGGTAGGCCCGCCGCGCCAGGACCTGGTAGTCGGCCGGGAGCGGGTCGGTCAGCGCCTCGGCCTGGTCGCGCCACCGGCCGAGCAGGTGATCGGCCCTGGCGGCGCGCCCGGAGTCGGAGGCCTCCGCGTACGCGGTGAGGGCGTGCTCGCAGACCAAGGAGTGGAGCCAGTCGAGGGCCGCCTCGTCGCCCGAGTCGGCGGCGCGGATGCAACGGGCGAGGGAGTCCTCGTCCAGGGCCGCGCCCTCGTAGTGGATCGGCCCCTGCGGATCGCGCATGGCCTGGAGGCGCATGAGCTCGGGGACGGTGGGGTTGTCGCTCATCTGGCCGCCCTCCGGCCGCGGCCCGCCGGGGCCGTCTCGACGGCGACCGACCGCACCGGGGAGGCGGCGAGGTGGCGGCCGCGGACGCCCTCGACCGGGGCGGAGGTGATGTCCGCCACGACGACGGAGCAGTTGTCGCCGGCCCGCCGGGCGTAGATCGCCGAGACGACGGCGTCGACGACCCGGTCGGGGGCGCGGTCCGAGGCGCACAGCCCGCGCAGCTCCGCGGGCTCGAGCGCGCCCCACACGCCGTCGGTGCACAGCACGTAGCGCTCCGTGCCGCCCTTGAGGTCCTGCTCCCACACGTGGGCGTCGATCCGCGCCGAACCGCCCAGGGCCTGGGTGACGGCGGAGGACCCGGGGTCCTGCGTGCGGTCGTCGATGCTCATGCGCCCCAGGCGCCCGCCGGCCACCCGGTAGATCCGGCAGTCGCCGACATTGGCCATGACCAGTCCGGCGGGCCTGATCGCCAGGACCGCCGCCGTGGCCCCCATCTCCGGGGTGTCCCAGGCGCGGCCCGCCCGGGTGATGCGGCCCGACAGCGCCTCGAACCAGGCGTCCCAGTCCTCCGGGGCCCGGCCCGGGTCCGCCTCGGCCAGGGCCGTGGCCGCCAGCGCCGCCGCGTCGGCGCCGCCCGCGTAGCCGCCCATGCCGTCGACGACGGCCACCACCGCGCCCGCCTCCGGCACCCGGCCGGTCCACGTCAGCCGGGTACCGGTGACGGCGGCGACGGCGGAGGCGACGACGATTGCGTCCTGGTTGCCCGGGCGCACCGGGCCGACCTCGGTCTGGCCGCAGATCGTGGCCGTGACGGCGCGCGCCGTCGCACTGAAATCCTTCGGACCGCTCATGTCCGCCTCCCCCGATCTCTGTTCGCCCATCTCGCCCGGGCAGAGTTCCGCCGCTTCTGGTCGTTGTCTCCGTGAGGAGGACGACGGCCCTATCATCCCCCCTGCCCGTCACCGGCGCATCATCCGCGCGGTGACGCGGGATCCGGGAGGGCCCCGGTGCCTGCCCGGCCCGATCCGCTTGCAGCGGTTCACCTGCACGACCGCCAGCCGGTTACAAGGCGGAAGCCGGACTTCGTTTTGCAGTGGCGGGTTGGATAAAGGATATGGCGATAGCTTCGGAGACTGGCGGGATCTGGCTGTGGGTGCCAATGCAGGCGCTGATCCCCGGGCACGCCGACCAGGGCCCGCATCCGCACGGGGGTGCCGATGCGCTCGAGCGCCGCAACGTCCGACCAGCCCTCGGCGCGAAAGACGACGTCCTCCAGCATCCGGGCCTCCACCGGGCCGGCGGGCGCGAGGTTGAGGCGCACGACCCCGCCGGTGTCGCGCAGGGCGTCCAGCAGCATCATGCCCGACCCGGGCAGGCAGACGGGCCACATGCCGCGCGACCCGTCTGCGGGCGCGCCCGCGCGAAGGGCGCGGGGCGTCCGAGCCGATCACACCCACATCACGATCCGGCGTCAGACACGCCACAAGTCTAAGAATTGAGACTGGTGAAGCGGCCTGCCAGCGGGCCGGGAGCGTCTAGGCTTACCACGTTGTCAACCGTGCCGATGAATTTGGGGAGAAGGGAAACCGAATGGAATTCGTCATCCGCGATTTAAGTACCGATCGGAGCATTGAGACTCCGACGTGAACTGAACCTCAATGTCCTGTTGACTCTCAGAGCCGCCTAGCCGCGAGAGTCTGCCTTATCCCCAGGAGCCCAGTAGGTCGGAAAAATTAGCGGATAGTTGCCCGATCTCTAGGGTGATCGGTGCGGGTGCGACGCGACCCGCACAGTGACGACGAGACGGTGACCCGTCTAACCGAAGCAGAGAGACTCTTCATCGGATTGAGCAGCCTCGATCATACAGTGTCCATTACAGGACATTCATACATCTCTCTTAATGCTTTTCTTGACGACAAGATTAACAAGAAGCTCTAAACTTCTTGAAATAAATTCAGATCACACGATATTTAGGTGTTACTTAAGCGAATCATCATCAAATTGTTTTTACATCGTTATTTCCCGCTCGTCCAGAAAGATTTCTGCATCATGGAAAAATATGTTTTAAATAAATCCTTCGACAAGAAGAGGATATCCAATTTTCTCGCCGTTCTCGGCGGAGCCGATACCGAGATCCTCGGACACGTCGACTCGGAACGGAACTCCTTTACCAGCATCGGCGCAGTCATGCTCGGAACGGCATCGGTCGCAGCCCTGTCCATGGTGTTTGCCCTGTACAACGCCGTACTCGTCGTATCAGACCCGAGCACCGGACAGCGGGCGGCGCAACAGCCGATAATCAATCTCTGCATATCCATTATGCTCGGAATCCTGTGGGGCGCGTTCATCCTGGTTGTGGACCGGGCTATGATCAAAACCATGCATGGCGTTTACGGCCTCAAACGAGCACTCAAATATGCTATCCCCAGACTCTTCCTCGCCTTCATTATCGGCCTGGTAGTCTCCACACCCCTCTCACTCCAGATCTTCCGGGGCGAGGTAGCCGTCCAACTTCAGCGCGACCAGACCGACCAGATAGAGCAAGCCAAGGAGAAGAACGCCGCACTCCAGACGGGGCAGGACCTGAAGGACGCGGAGCAGAGTATCGCCGAACAGCTCGCCATTCTCAACGGCACCGCCAGCACCGAAGAAACCAACCAAGCGACCCAGACCTATAACGAGGCCGTCGAAGCCACTAAGAAGGCTCAGGATAAGGCTGACGAAGCTTACAACCGCTGGACCTGCGAGGTAGAACCAGGCCAGACGCTATGTTCCGAGAATAAAATAGGATCCACCGGCGTCACGGGCGAGGGCGTACAAGCTTACGCTCGCTATCGGGAATACGAGGCGGCCAGCACGGAGTTGCAGACCGCAAAGGATGCAGAGGAGGCGGCGCGCAACGCGAAGAATGCCAGTGCACAGCGCGCTAGAGAAGAGGCTCACGCAACGCTCTGCGGCGAGGACTCACCCATGGAAGCCGAGGCCAGCATTCTGAGCGAAAGTTGCCCGGGGGGTCTTCAGAAAAAGGCTAATGATCTGCGCCAGACACTCGCCGAGGAGAACGACGTCGAGGAGGTCGTCCGCGGCAACAACGGACTTCTGGCACAGATCATCGCCCTATGGCGCGCAAGTAAGCGCAGTCGGATTGGATTTTTATGCCATCTGGCCATCGCCGCCCTCTTCATTATTATCGAGTTGTTCCCTGTAGGAATCAAAACCATGGTGGCAGTACGCGGCGAGTCCCAGTATGACCGGGCCTTTCGCAAACTCCAGGAGTCCGAGCTGGAGAAGGTGGAGGCTCATACCACCCAGGAGCGAGATCGAATCGACCGGGAGACACGCAGGATCAGGGAGATCGGCGAGGATATGCTCCAGCGCGAAATCGATCTCGGGAAGAGCGCCAACGAGAACGTTGCCAAGCAGATGCGGATCATACTGGACCAGACTCTCTCCCACTGGACCGAGCGGTCCCAGGCGGTGCTCGCCTCGAACCTCGGCGGCGTCGGCGAGAACGCTGAGCGCCCCGCCGACCCGGCTCGCCCCGAGGTCCGCGTTGAGCAGACAGCCGCTCCAGCCCGTCCCGAGGCCCACGCTGAGCAGTTGGCCGACCTCGGCCTGCTCCCTGACGGCTCTCACCTCGCGCCCCTGGAACTGGGCGCTCGGATCGGCTACATGGGCTCGCCGTCGGCCTCCCATGACGCCGACCATTTCAGCAAGCGCTACCAGGCGCTCCTCGCCATCCAGGATGAGGCGATCCGGCTCCAACGGGAGGCGGATGAGTTGGCCGGAGTCGGACTGTCCGCGGAGCGGACCCGGTTGGAGGAGATGCGACGTGAGCTCGTTGCCGCACAGACCGCGGAGAAAGAGATCGTCGCCGACATTGCTCGGCAGGAGAGGGCCCTTACCGTCGCCGGGCGAGAGAGGGCCGAGCTCGAAGAGCAACGGAACCGCCTCGCCGGGCAGGTCAGCGAGGTCGGAGCCGAGCGCAGCCGCGCACAGGTCGAGGTCGACGAACTGACCGAGCGGGTCAAGCAGAAGAGCGATGAGATCAGCGTCCTGGAGGCTCATCGCAGAGAGTTGAAGGACCGTCTCGACGAGGCGAACCGCATCTTCGACCAGCTGAATTCTCTTAGCACAGCGCCGACCTCCGCCGAGGCGGCGGATCTGCTGCGCAGCATCCGCGCCCTCGCTCAGGATCCCACCGACGAGGAGGGACCGGCGACGGGCCCGCGGAGATAGTCGCTTCCGGTGGGAGCGCGCCAGATCCCAGGTGGTGACAGCGTACCTCCACAACCTTGATGACCCAAGTCATTTAGACAAAACTAAATTTTAGACAATTTCCGCCAGTTTGAGCGCGCCCGTCAGAGATGACGTACGATCCATATCGGCGGGAGCGATCAGTGAACGAAGCGATACGTCTTCCATTCTTCTCTTCCCAGTAAGGACCCTTGATGACCAGCACTGCACCTTCAGCGGCCAGCCCCGGTACTACCGACGGCCCGCCTGTGCCGTACGCGATCCAGGCCGTGCTACAGCTGGCGAACCGCCTGGATGAGGAGGCGGGATGGCGGGACGTCAGTTCATTGCGTAAAAAGGCCACCTCGGTCCGCCGTGACCTTGGAAAGATCGACACCGCGGAGGCAGACCTGGAAACGGTGCGTATAAGATGCATGGTCCTGGTCAGTCAAATCTTAAGCGCAAAGTCCATCCCCCCTGAAGCGGAGGCTGAGTGCTGGATCACTTTGGCCGAGCTCCACGAGCTGGTGAATGAGTCAACAGACTTTAGAGGGCGGGCCGCCGACCTTTTTCTCGTAGCGCTCGAGGAGTTCGCTGGATCCGAACACCCACGTACCAGGATGTGTTTCCCTACAAGTCGCAAAAAACACCGGTCGTCGTGCCGAGCGCGACTTCTGCTACGTCTGGCCGAGCAGCGCGCTGCGGAGGGACGCTGGAAGGAGGCCGCGGTCTCCGCCAAGGAGGCGCAACAGGAGTTCGTCAGGGCCGGAGAGTCGAAATGGGCCGAGAGGTGTCATAGTCTACACGTCGAAAGCACCGCGCACAGATTTATGCGCACAACGCCTAACATGGACTCTACGTCTCCCCTGATAGGACGTGTCGAGCCCGCCCGAACCGTAACCCAGTCATTGGGATCCGCCCGGAGGACTGACAGCGCTCGATTTGCCGAGTCCCCTCAAGATGCAACGACCACCACGACGGTGAGAGCAAGGTCACGGCACAAAGGCGCATGGAATGGACCACGCATCGACGCCGATCTGTTTGCTGCGATCCGCGACCTGCGAACCCTGCCGTTGGAAGAAATGCGCAGAATCGATGCAACCAGGAGAAAGACCGCAGGCATCTCCCTTGATAGGGCCAAGCGGGCCAGGCTCGACGCTGCGATCATCCTGACGAAAACCGCAATGACGCAGACCGAGGTCGGAAACTACGCGGACGCTCTTCTCGTCTACGCCATGGCCCGCCCGCTGTGGACCGGAATCGAGGGCACCGAGCTCACCCGAGCAGCATGTAATCACAGCCTATCAACAACCTATGCCGCACTCGATAAACTTATCGAAGCCGACGCAGCGGCGCAGGCCGCCCACGGACTCGTGAGCATAGTGCCACAGGGGGAATCGTACCGGGGTACATGCCTGACCCGGGTCAACGACTTGCGTTCAGTTGTCGAAGAGCGCTATCCTCGACTAAATAGCGGGGAATCGGGTCCCACTACGATGGCTGATATGCTCCTGACGCTCACCGAATGCGCCTTCCGATTGGTCCGCGATGAGCACCACAACGCCGAACTCGACTCCGATGTTCTGAGAAGCACCATGAAGATGGCCCACCGCGCTCGCCTCCACCTCGAACCGAGAGCGGCCTGGACGACTACAGCCAAAATCAAGCTCGCCCGTTGCGACTTCATCCTCGGAACCTGCATGGTCCTCGCTATTGGGCATAGGCACATCAGCAAACTTCCCATTCGGACGGAGGAGCCCTGGATCTCATTCCTCTCCTCGAGCATTTTCGCAGAGACAGGAGCAGTCGATACTCGAGGTGCCCGCGGCAGTATTAGCGGGTCTAGCCGAAGCGGTAACCGCAGGGAGACCAGTGCGACAGCCCTGGACTCACAATGCGCCGCCATCGTCTCCCTCATGGCGGGTTTGGAGGATTTTACGGAGATGGGTGGCCACAGCACCACGGTCAAAGACTCCCTTGAAATATTCCTCACCGTCTCCATGAAAGCGAGGGCGGCATGAGACTCATATCAATACCCTGCGATTCCACATCGTTCACTGCCGCAGCCTTCTGTTCACTAAGTTTCTGGTCACAATCCGAGAGGACATCCAGATGAACGAGAATACGAGCGGGAATACTTTTCCTCCCGCCTTTCAGGTGGGAGACTTGATCCTAGGACGCTACAGAATCAGCGGCATCATACATTACAACTCGAGCACCGGCAGTCATGTGTACGACGCCGTCGCCCTCCATGATTATCCCCCACTCAAACTGCACCAGGGGGATCGAGTGGTCATAAAGACTGCTTTACAGGCGAATGCTGAAGCGGTGCGTAAAGAATATGAATTCCTGCGAGCAGCCATTGGCAACTGGTGGGACGCTAGCGAGAGCGTGGCCGCGCCGATCGAGGTCAGTGACACATGCATTGTCACCCGCTTCGTCGAGGGACAGTCCTTGCGGGAGATTCTCGACAAGTCGCCAGGCCATCTTCTTCCCGCCACCCGAGCGATCAGATTGGCGCACAGCACTCTTAAGAGTCTTGACATCCTTCACAGGTCCCGAGAAGGAGCACCACGTGGAGTCATTCACCGGGACGTCAAACCCGAGAACATTATGGTGAGGAACCCTGGAACGCCCGAAGAACACGCGGTCATCATCGACCTCGGAATCTCCTCGACGGTCACACAGGCCGCCGATGGTCCCCTGGTGGCAACCTGGCGCTACGCCGCTCCCGAACAACTTTTCAGCCCCGAAGCGATCTCAGCACGATCCGATGTCTTCGCCGTGGGTGTTACGCTCTACGAGATGCTTTCGGGACACATCCCCTTCGAATCCGGTATTCACAAATTCCTGCAAAGTAAAAGAAATGAAGAGATATTATTGCCCCGACTCTGCCATCCAGATGAACACCGAAATCAGATAGCTAAGCTCAATGATATTCTCGGTCGAGCACTCATGATGGACCCAAGCCTGCGATACAAAGATGCACAGGAAATGAGTCGAGCATTGGTGCTGATCGGAAACATCGACCCCGAAGTGATTTTGCGTGCAGACAATATTTTTATGAACTTGGGATCATACCCCTCGCAGATCACTCCCAATCACAATACCCCTCCGGATCTCCCGGGACCCGACCCTGTTTCGCAGTCCCAGGAGAGTCAGAACGCCGATTTTGGCATGCGTTTTGATTTTCAAGCCCCCCGGCAATCCGAGCCCGCTCCAATACCCGACCCGTACGCTTCTCAAAGATTCGACCCCACCACCTTGCCCTCACCTCAAGAGTCGGATGAATATTATTCTTCATTCCCATCGAACGACAAGTACGCCGAACTAATTCGCCGAACTATAGTCCATCACACTCCCGCCGACTGGAAGTCGTTGATTGAGTCGAGGACGGAGCAACTTGCTCAAGAAACAGTACGCGAAATCTATCTGAACTGCCCAATCTGCCATCTTCTCTATCGCATTTTTGGGGAAGAATGGCTTGACTCCAGGATCGCAAATTCTATCAACTCTGTTGACCCATTCGTATTGGTAGACAGAGAAGCACTGCAGGACCTGTACGACGACCAGAATGTAACCCTGGCTCGGAACCACGTCAAACATTATAATGTTGAACTATCTAACCAAGCCTGGGCCGATGCGGCCAGTATCTCGAAACGCGTCATAGGTTTAACATTGTTGATCATATCATTATCCGCTCTGTTGCTTTGGAGGATTTCATGAGCCCAAATTGCGACCTGTGCAGTTCGCCGAGAGCTTGGTTGCGAATTGAAGAACGCGACGATTTCGGAGTGAGTCGCCGATCTATTCGTATTTTTGAAGTCAGCCACCAGGACAACTGCTGGCAGACACCAGGAACTGACCTGAACTCCGTCCCGACCCACTCTTATGATATATGCGCTAACGGTCATGTCAGAGAGACCGGTCGTGAAGGCGATCGCATTAAGGTGTGTCTCCTGGGGCCAGTTGGCGGCGGCAAATCGCAACTCAGAGAAACACTTATGCGAATTCAGGCGCCGCGTCTGACTGGAACAGGAGGACCAGCTAACCCTTTCAATAACGTCATGTTGGGCAGAACGGGACGTCGCTTCAGTCCCCGTCCGGCGGCAGATCGGGCATCCATCGGCGCGACGAAAGCAGCGTCTAGCGATGACCTGCGGAAAATGATCGAGAGGTACCTTCAACGCTCGCTCAACACATCCGACGACGTCATCACCGGATTCGAGACGGTCCTTCACAACGCCCTCAGAGCCACGAACAGGGGTCAGACTCTCACCGATGAGCAGTTGAACTCATGGATGGGAGATTGGGGTCGCGGCCGTCCGCCGTACCTGCGATCAGTTCACACCAATTATCATCCGGGTACCAACTGGAGGGAGGGGGACACTGATGAGTTCGAGGTTGCTTTTATTGATCTTCCGGGAGAAGCGACCAGTGCATGGACGGATCCCAATGCGGGGAACTACGTGGGTTCCCACGCCGACGTCCAGCAATTGTCCCGGTCGGCTCACTTCGCCGCGATCGTCGATCCGCTCGCCGCGCAGTGGTGTCTCAAGCAACTCCGGGACTCTCTTGCGCTGCGACTGTCATTGCGTCCAATCGGAAATCCGATGAACGGCACGCCGGCGCAAAACGAGTTGCGCGCCCGCGGACGTCGGGCACGCGAGGCGACTGAAGAGATGATCACGGTAATGACGGAGACCCTGACCACGGATACGAAAGTTTCAGCGAGCGCCATCGTGGTGCTCACAAAGTGCGACGCTATCCGAGTCATCCTTGAGAACACTCCTCCGAACGACGATGAGCTCGGACGATGGGCGAGTATCATCCCCCGGAGCGCTCGTCGTTCTTTCGAAGAATGCGCGCTGGCAGCATTCGCAAAATGCGCCTCCCGGAACGCCCATAACGTGGATCCCGTTACCTGGGGATTCATGTCCACGGTATCCGCACTCCCTCATGATCAACAGATGAGGATTGTGAGGAGACTGCTTGCGCAACTATCCGATCCGCAAACTTTCTGGGCTCTTGCTCATTCCGGAGACTCCATCGAATTGGATTTCGGCACCCAACGCGTGGTCCCCGTCACGGCTTCTCTGGGAGCAGATTATTCGGCGGCACACGATCGAACAGTTCCGGTTCCGATCTACGACAGTTCCCTGACCGTACCAACGAGTAACGCCACATGGAATGCCGGACTGGGTATCTATCGCCTGCAGATGCGCGACGTACTGAGCGCCATCGTGGTGGGTGCGATCCTGTCGACTATCGCCGGCAAGAACGATGTCGATCAACTCCTGGGACGGCCCCTGGTGCGCTTCGCTCTGACGAGTGCCTGGACTCGCGTGGATGAGGACGGCGAAGAACTGGACGACTCGCCGGACGAGGATGCGGGATGTCTTCAGGTGTATCGGTATATCCTGGCACCATTCCTGGGTCATGGGGTACTCGCATGAGTTGGGTGGTCAGTGTCAATAGACAAGTCGCGGGGGTCGGGTTTCAGAAGGATCCCGATCTCACGAGCGAGGGGATGACTAGTGCGGAGGAGCAAGCGCTGACCCGAATCTCCAGGGAATTCAACCAGTTGAGCGTAGGTATGGCTGCTCAACCGGAGGCCTTGTACTCGACTACCTTCGTTTTCGACGACAAGACGGGGCGCTGGGGTATCGTCGTCGTCGGTTCGGGCGGCGAGTACGGCGAGACCGGCGCTATTCAGACGGCATTGGCCCCTGATGGCATGCCGCTGGCAGAAGTGGCTAGCCGGATGCTGGGAGTCCTGTCGGACAATCTGCTGCTCTCGCCATCGGCCCTCAATGACGACGGATCGGATCGACCGATTGCGCGGGCCTCGACCTCAGGTGTGGATCCGGGTGCGCTGGCGCAGAGCCTTGCCACCGTGCTGAGCATGAGCAGGGAGCACCGCTACACGCTGCTCGATGTGCCGAAAGCGAAGGACGAGTGGGCGCTTACTGCACTCATAAGCACGGTTCCAGAGCCCCTGGCTCGCCTTGCGCGCTGGTCCACTGCCTACCCCGTTGACGCTCGCAATTGGGACAACAGGGTCATTACCTGTTTGTGGCCCGACGATCTCATACAACGCCATCCGAGTGACCACGAGTCAGCCATGAGTATTTCACGACTAACCGCACCGTCAGTACTGGCCAACAAGGTGCCGAGAAGCCTTGCTTGGTACGCGCAGATGGTCTGCCGAGGCAATGCAGAGGCCGTACGCCAGAAAGCGGAAATGAAGTACGTGGCACAACTTGATGGAATCGGCCCCGGCATCTCCCAATGGGAGCAGTGGGAGCGAGGCGCAGCGACATGGGCGGTAATCCTAGAGGAACTGCGTCCGCTGGCCGACGATGAACTGGATAACGTCCTGTCCCTTGATACGTTCTCGTCCGTCCTCGGGCGCTGGGACGACGACGCGACCCGGCGTCTGCTCCAGCAGCAACCCGAGTGCCTGCGCAGGCTGCTCACCCATCCCCGGGGGAAGGTGCGTGCCTCGGCATGGCGGATCGCTGTCAAGGAGACACCGCTCTACAGCGATCTGGTGGCATGGCAGATCGAGACCGTCAGAATGGGTCAGCCCGCCCCGCAGGAAGCCGCCGATCCGACCTGGCGCGAGGCTCTGGCGAGAAACGTTCTCACTACTGCGACGAGGGGAACGACGGATTCGGAATGGGGGCCCCGGGCCGAGAGGTGGCTCCGGTCGCTCCACCTAGACCCGCGGAATTACGAAGGTCTCCTGCCTTTGTGGCAGGAAAAGGTCATCGAACGATTCGAACACGATCCTACGCGCATCGAGGATCTTCTCGTCTACGTTCAATCTGCACACGATGGCACCGAAACGCTCATCAAGGCTGCACGGCGGGTGCCGCGGTCCTTGAGGTTCCTGCTCTTGCGGCTGTGGCGGGAGCCAGTGACCAGAGTGACCTGGAAGACTCTCCTTGATGACACGTTACCGCTGAAGGCTGAACCCGCCCGTGTGGTCAAAGTCCTGCGACTCCTTAACGACACCGTGTCGCTGAGTGAGAAACTAGGACCCTCAACCGGAGCCGTGCAGTCCCGACCTCAGGAAGGAGTCTATCATGATATCGCCTCAAAGGGTTCTATTCCGATCGAACTGAGACAAGAGATCATCGCACACCTCAGCGCCAGACTATCACCAACAACGTGGGAAGAGGCCGCGAGTTCGTTGCTCAACTTCGAATACGCGATGCCACTGCCACCGACACGCCCCGCCTCGGACACGTCGGTCATGATCGATAAACCATCAACTAGCCTTAAAGTCCCACAATCTGAAAAACTTAAAGGAGGGCCCGCGCGACCGCCGGAAGGTCCTTCGAGAAGGCCCGCCAGAAAACAAATCCTCCGCCCGCCCTACCCGAAAGAACACAAGCATAATCTAACCCTGCGCGTGAGCCTGATCGTCAACGTGCTCCTATCTATTGTGTTGTTCTTCATTATCGTCATGTGAGAGACGGTGCCTATTAATTATTTTTCGTTGAAGATGATGCCAAATCACCACAGATGGTTTACTCAAACCCGACTCCTGACACTTTGAAGCTTATTTAGGGGGCGATTTTGAAGACGTAGAGTGAGAAGGTTATTCTGGGTGTATCCTGGGTCATTTCCGGGGGGCGATATAATGATGGCCCGCCCCCGTGGGGCGTCATGGGCGTCTGAGAAACAACAGCCATGACCCCGGAAGGAGTGGGCCACCGTGATGGAGTGTACCACGGGATTGACCGATGATGAGTTCGACGAGTTGCTCGCCTGGCTGCGCGAGGAGGGTGTCGAGGGCTATCCGCCGATCCTGGGCCTGTCCGGGTCGCTGCGGGCGACTTTGATGTACCTGCGTCAGAACATCGTGCAGGCGGTGATCGGAGAGATCCTGGGCGTGTCGCAGCCCACTGTTTCGCGGGCCATCAAGGCCCTGACGGAGGCGCTCTCCCGGACCCTGACGGTCCTGCTGCTCACCGCGGAGGAGGTGCCCGAGGACTGCGACTGTCGTGGTGGACGGCACCCTCCTCCCCTGCCTGGACTGGCGCGACCGCCGTGATCTGTGGTCGGCCAAGCACGGGCGCGCGGGCATGAACGTCCAGATCCTGGTCCGGCTCGACGGAGGGTTCATGTGGACCTCCGACCCCTACCCGGGATCCATGCACGACGTGGCCGCCCTGGACGCCTCCGGACTGCTCGAGGGAATCGACCACTCCGGATGGATCGGCGACAAGGGCTACGTGGGAAGGGGAATGATCACGCCCCATAAGAAGCCCCCCAACGGAGAACTCGACGAGAAGGCCAAGGAGGAGAACAGGAGCGTCAACAGGATCCGCCAAGTCGTCGAGCGCACCATCGCCCACATCAAGTCCTGGAGAATCCTCCACACCCCCTACCGCCGACCCCTGGAAACATTCGAGCAGACCATCACCGCGGCACTCGCACTATATTCCTTCAAGACCACCCCCTGAATAACCTTCCAGGCTCGTGGAGGTCCGCCGGCCCACGATCCGCCTGGAGTGCACGTCGGTGATTGAGCGCGACGCGCACCCAGCCGCCGAAAGTACGCACATATGTGATGTCCGACACCCACAGCTCGTTCGGCCTGAAAGCGGCGAAATGACGATTCACCAGGTCGGCCGGGCACTGCCCCCTTCGGTGCGGACCGGGTGGTGCGCGGTGACTTGGCGCGCCGCACCCCGTGCAGACCCATGCCCCGCATGAGCCGCACGGGCGGTGCACCGCCCCCGCGTGACCGGCCCCGTGACGCCCGGCTTCCTCGGGGCGACCCCGCACGGCGCGCATCTTGCGGGCCCCGAACACCCGGTAGTCGTCCTCGTGGACTCGTCTGATCTCGGTCTTGAGGGTCTCATCACACACAGCCCCGGCCGACGGGGGCCGGGTCCTGCGGGCCCGGTGGACGGAAGGGGCGATCTTGATCCCTGACTCCGTCAGGACCCGGCAGATCGGCTCGACCCCGAGGTCCGCCCTGTTGTCATCGATGAACGAGTCGATGACCTCCAGCGGCGCTCACACTCCGCCCGGGGCGCAGATACGCGCTCGCCCTGCGCAGGATCTCATCGGCCCGCCCCCGGCCCGCGCACCCCCGACGCCGGCTCCCCGATCCGCCGCGCCTCGTCGGCGGTGGTTCCCGGACGGTCGCCCCGATCGATCCCGACCCGAGCGCGCAGGGCCTCCGGGTGGACGCCCAGCCCCGTCGGCGATCCTGCGCACCGCCCCCCAGGCCGGTCCGGGTCGGCCCCCGCCACCCGACGCCACCCCAGCCACCCGCTCACGCAGCTCCTCGGGGTACTTCCCCGGTGCACTCATGACAGTGATCCTTCCTGTCATCACCGCCTCCATCAAACCCGGAACGATTCACCGAGAGTCGGCCCAGAGGCGTCGCGGACCCGGCCCGGCCCCTCAGGCCGGCCCCTCAGGCGGTCGAGTCCGCCCGGGGCGGGCGCCAGCTCGGAGGGCGCCGACTCAGAAGACGGGGATGAAGATCTCCACGCGGCGGTTGAGCTGGCGACCGGCCGGGTTGTCCGAGCCGTCCGAGTTCTCATTGGGCGCCACGGGCCTGGTCTCGCCGAAGCCGGTCGCGTCCAGGCTCGTTGACACGCCGTTGGCCTTGAGCGCCTCGACCACCGCCTGGGCCCGCTGCTCGGACAGGGTCTGGTTGAAGGCGTCGTCGGAGACCGAGTCGGTGTGGCCGTAGACGTGCGCCGTCGGCGCCCCGGCCTCCTTGAGCAGCGCCGACAGCTCCGAGATGGTCTCGGCGGAGTCCGCGCGCACCTGGAAGGACCCGAAGTCGAACAGCAGCCCGTCCTCCAGCGTGATGACGGTCCCGCAGGACTCGATCGGCCGAATGGCGTCGAGAGTGGGGAAGTTCCCCAGGGGCTTGACCGGGGGCAGGGGATCAGCCTTGACCGTGCGCAGATCGCCGCCGTCGATCTTGATCTGAGCCTCGCCGCGGCCGTCATTTCCGACGTACAGGCCCGTCCGGGAATTGGTGTAGTTCCCCGACCCGTCGCCATTGTTGGCGATGGTGACCTCGCCATTGCGGTAGGTGCCCGACCCGTCGCCGTTGACGGCGATCGTGGTCTTGCTGTCGCGGTAGGTGCCGGACCCGTCGCCATTGTTGGTGATGGTGACCTCGCCATTGCGGTAGGTGCCCGACCCGTCGCCGTTATTGGCGATGGACTCACCGGTGCGCGAGTTATCGTAGGTGCCCGAGCCGTCGCCATTGTTGGTCACAGAGGATCCGTCACCCCCCACGACGGTGGACCCGCCGTTGAAAACGCCGTTCTGGTCGCAGCGGGCCGGGGAGACGGTGATGCCCGGGCGGGAGGTGAGCTTCCTGGTCAGGTCCGGGGTGAAGACACCGGTCGACGCCGTCAGGAGGGACAGGTCGGGCAGGGCGAACAGCGGCACTGGCGGGATCTGCCCCTCCGCGTAACCGGGCACGGCGTACTTGCTGCCGGCGGTGGGGGCCGCGGTGGCCGTTCCGCTCGGAGCCGCGGTGGCGCCCCCGCTCGGGGCCGGCGTCTCCGATTGCGCGGCCGGGGCCGGGGCGGGCGCCGAGGCCGGAGCGCCGGCGGTGTCGGCGCCGCCCGAACAGGCGGTCACGGCGAGGGAGAGGACGACGGCGAGGGCCAGGACCGGACGAAGGCGCTGGGGCCGGGAATGGGGATGCTGCATGGTTGTTCACCTTTGATGGTCGGTTTCATTCGGCGTCGCGCCGTCGAGGGACGACGACGCCGATCGGGTCGGGCGGATGCGGGAGTCGGGCGGTGCTTAAGGTCGGGTCGGACGGGAGGCGCGGGGCCGGGTGAGCGGGGTATCGGGATCGTGCGGGTGCGGGAGGCGCGGGGCCGGGTGAGTGCAGTATCGGGCCCGGCGGGCCCCGGCGCGGCCGGCCCCGGACCGGGACGTCGGGTGCCGGTCAGCCCCGGTGGGGGACGACGTCGGTATTGGCCCCGGAGTCGCGCACGACGGGGGCGACGCTGCCTCCCCACTCGACCGTGGCGTTGCCAGCCTCGGAGTCGACCGTCACGGTGTTCACGGAGCAGACGTAAACCTTGGCGTTGGCGCCGTCGATGACGAGGTTGTCGACGCGATTCACGTAGACGGTCGCGTTCGACCCCGAGACGGTGAGCGTCGTCAGGTCGTCCTGGATCCGGATGGTCTTGTTGACCTGGTCGATCCGGTAGGTGTCGGAGTCGGCGGAGACGAGGGTGGCGGAGGAGGCCATCTCATCGAGCCAGGAGCAGTCCGACGCCGCCGCGCCCGAGCCGGCGCCCCCGCCCGAACCCGCGCCGGCGCGGCCGCTCGAACCGCCCGAGCCGGCGGTGG
>ERZ773009.1484-NODE-1484-length-16004-cov-16.687567_pt1 | contig 16004 bp, 15 predicted proteins | sample MGYA00580663_ERZ773009 | MGnify/ENA primary metagenome ERZ773009 (study PRJEB29015, sample SAMEA2737969) | human oral metagenome | biome: human oral; feature: human-associated habitat; material: dental | place: China | collected 2026 ... | reverse complement strand
GGACGTCTCAAAAGCTAAAATATATCTATCTTTCATGGATCTCTCTTTTCATGACAATCGCATCTTCCACCGGCGCATGGTAGTAGGCCTTCCGCCGCGCGATTTCTTCAAATTTTTCTTTTTTGTAAAATAGCAGAGCTGTCTTGTTGGACTCCCTCACTTCGAGGAAAATTTCTTTATCTACTGGCAAAAAGTCAAACAAGGCTGTCGCGATTTTCTGTCCCTGATAGCTAGGCAATACAGCAATCTGCAGGACTTCCGCTTCAAAGTCTGTCTCCTGCCAGACTAAAAAGCCGACAAGCTGATTCTCATCTGCTGCTAGTGCACAACTGTTCACATCCGAACGCAGAACCTCTGCCACTTGGTCTGCGGTCCAAGGACTGACCTCACAGACTGCAAGTAAGAGCAATTCCAGTTCTTTGGCGAGAGCGGCCGCGTCCACATCCGAGCCGTCGCTCCATTTTCTCATCTCAATCATAGGCGCTGAATGTAAGAATCGCTGGACGCCTGATGGGTCTTGAGCCAATTTTCCTCGGCTTCTACCCGCTTGAGATAGTTAGGGACAAAGTCATGAATAGACTGGGCTGGCAGGTCTAAACCGAGATGACCAACAACTGCTGCATCTGGCAAGGTCGGCTGAATGGCAGTCTGAGGAAGAGCAGCTTCGATCTGCTCCGAAAAAGCTGCCGTTTCTCCGACAAAAGTGACTGACTGATCTGCGGCGCCAGCTATTTCCAAAACCTCTGCCAAAGGCAGATGAGCCTCCGGCCGCACAGACTGACCAGACTGATAAAAGCCAGCATAGACATTATTGCGGCGGGCATCCATAATAGGAATGACCAAGCCTTCTACCTGCTCTGGGACTAAAGCCAGCAGACTAGACACACCGACCAGCTCAATCTTGAGGGTATGAGCCAGAGTCTTGGCTGTCGCCACCGCAATTCTCAGGCCTGTGTAGCTGCCCGGACCCTGTGCCACTGCGATCCGATCCAAATCAGCCGGCTTCAAATCCAGACTATTCATCAGAAAATCGATAGCTGGCATCAGGGTAATGCTATGATTTTTCTTGATATTGAGCGTCACCTGCCCCAAGGTCTCCTTATTCTCTAAAATCGCTAGAGACAGAGCCTTATTTGACGTATCCATCGCTAAAATTTTCATCATTTTCTTCCTTACTCGAGTGTTTGCTTCTTATTATACTATAAAAGGAGCAACAAGGGTAGAGAGAGGCAGTCATTTGATGATCCAGATTAGCCCTTAAAAACTTTTCTGAAAATCTCCACAAGATTTTCTCGGCTATGTCTTTTACTAAAAGCTGGTTTTATGATATAATTGGTTAGAATTATATCGAATCAAGGTCAATCTACTACTCATAAAACTGAATAAAAGAAAACAGCTGATTAGCTGTCGTTTTCTGTAGCTTGATCGTGAAAAATGGAAGGAAATAAAATGATTTACAAAGTTTTTTATCAAGAAACAAAAGAACGCAGCCCACGCCGTGAAAAAACACGTGCCCTTTACTTAGAAGTGGAAGCTGCCAATGAATTAGAAGGCCGCATCAAAGCCCGCAAATTGGTCGAAGAAAAGACTCCATACAATATCGAATTTATCGAACTCTTGTCTGACAAACACCTTGAATACGAAAAAGAGTCAGGCGCCTTCGAATTGACGGAGTTATAACTATGGCATATAACTTAAAGAAAGAAGAAGTTGGTGTTTTCGCCATCGGCGGTCTGGGCGAAATCGGTAAAAATACCTACGGAATTGAGTATCAAGATGAGATTATCATCGTCGATGCTGGGATTAAATTTCCCGAAGACGACCTCTTGGGTATCGACTATGTTATTCCCGACTACTCTTATATCGTAGAAAATATTGATCGCGTGAAAGCTGTCCTCATCACCCACGGGCACGAGGACCATATCGGCGGCATTCCTTTCCTACTCAAGCAAGCCAATGTACCTATCTATGCCGGCCCTTTGGCGCTAGCCCTCATTCGTGGCAAGCTAGAAGAGCATGGACTTTTACGGGATGCCAAGCTCTATGAAATCAATCAAAATACAGAGTTGACCTTTAAAAATCTGAAGGCGACTTTCTTCCGGACAACCCACTCTATTCCAGAGCCCTTGGGGATTGTCATTCATACGCCGCAAGGTAAGATTGTCTGTACCGGTGACTTCAAGTTTGACTTTACACCAGTCGGTGAGCCAGCAGACTTACACCGTATGGCCGCTCTGGGCGAGGAAGGCGTACTCTGCCTCCTGTCCGACTCGACCAATGCTGAAGTTCCGACCTTTACCAATTCCGAAAAAGTAGTTGGACAGTCTATTTTGAAGATCATCGAAGGCATTCATGGACGGATTATTTTCGCTTCTTTTGCCTCTAACATCTTCCGCCTCCAGCAGGCTGCTGAGGCTGCTGTCAAGACCGGTCGCAAGATTGCCGTCTTTGGCCGCTCTATGGAAAAAGCTATTGTCAACGGGATTGAGCTGGGCTACATAAAGGTTCCTAAAGATACCTTCATCGAGCCAAATGAACTCAAAGACTATCCAGCTGGCGAAGTGCTGATTATGTGTACTGGAAGTCAGGGTGAGCCCATGGCAGCCCTGTCTCGGATTGCCAATGGTACCCACCGTCAGGTGCAGTTGCAACCTGGAGATACAGTCATCTTCTCATCCAGCCCTATCCCTGGTAATACGACCAGCGTTAACAAGTTGATTAACATCATTTCCGAGGCTGGTGTAGAAGTGATTCACGGTAAGATTAACAACATCCACACCTCTGGACACGGTGGCCAACAAGAGCAGAAACTCATGCTCCGCTTGATCAAGCCTAAATATTTCATGCCTGTCCATGGTGAATACCGTATGCAGAAAGTCCATGCAGGCCTAGCCGTTGATACTGGAGTACCAAAAGACAATATCTTCATCATGAGCAATGGTGATGTGCTGGCTCTGACAGCTGACTCAGCTCGTATTGCCGGCAGCTTCAACGCTCAAGATATCTATGTCGATGGAAACCGTATTGGGGAAATCGGAGCTGCAGTTCTGCGCGACCGTAAAGACCTGTCAGAGGACGGTGTGGTTCTGGCTGTCGCGACGGTTGATTTTGAGTCCAAGATGATTTTAGCCGGTCCAGATATTCTCAGCCGTGGCTTTATCTACATGCGCGAATCAGGTGACCTCATTCGCCAAAGCCAGCGCATCCTCTTCAATGCCATTCGCATTGCACTCAAGAATAAAGATGCCAGCGTCCAATCTGTCAGCGGCGCTATCGTCAACGCCTTGCGTCCTTTCCTCTACGAAAGTACCGAGCGCGAACCTATTATCATTCCGATGGTGCTTACACCAGACGAAGACAACTAAAAAAATAAGCTTTGCTAGACTAGCAAAGCTTATTTTTTGTAAACTTTAATGGTAATTGGCAATTGACTTCTATCTACTTGAGAATAGCTCACTTTAACCACTTGATAAAATGATATTTGGTCACACCTTTTTGAGGCACATCTTCCAGACTGGCATAGATTTCATAGCCTTGTTTGATGTAAAAATCCTTAGCCTGATAAGATTTGGTGGACAAGGTGATGCTGCTGACTCCCGCTTTCTCAGCCCTTTCTTCTAATTCTGCCAGCAGACTAGCTCCCAAGCCCTTTTTCTGGTGTTCCTTATCTACCACTAAGGCCTTGATATGGATGTTTTCCAACACCTGCTGGGCATGGAGCAAGGCGATCAAGTTTCCTTCCTCTTCCCGTATCAGATAATAATCCTTGGGCTCAAGTTCTTCAAGCCTAGCCGGCCCAAAAGAAGCCTCATATTGCTCCTTGAAAACTTGCTCGATAAAGTCTTGAAATTCTGTCATTTTTTCTCCTAACGAAAAAGCAGAATACCAACTCTGCCTTTTCCTTCTTTATTCCCCTTCAAAGACATCTTTCATCTTATCAAAGAAGCCTTTCTTTTTAGGGCTCACTGTGATGTCTCCAGCCGCCGCAAAATCCTTAAGAGCCGCCTTTTGACGATCATTGAGTCCTGTCGGCGTTACGACATTGACAGTGACATATTGGTCACCGACACTTCCATCGCGTAGATTTGGTGCTCCCTTACCACGCAGACGGAAACGTTTGCCAGTCTGAGTTCCTTCTGGGATTGTCAATTCAACATTTCCATGCACAGTTGGGATTTCCACACTGTCGCCCAGAGCTGCTTGCACAAAGTTGAGGTTGAGCTTGTAGTAAATGGTAGAACCGTCTCGCTCAAACTTATCGCTCGGCTCAACGTTCACCACTACATACAAGTCACCGTAAGGACCGCCGTTAAAGCCTGCCTCACCTTGACCAGCCAAGCGAACTCGTTGACCTGTTTCCACACCAGCCGGAATTTTTACATGAACGCTATGCGCTTGCTTTTCATGCCCTGTTCCATGGCAGGTTTCACATGGACTTTTGATTTCTTGTCCGCGACCATGACAGACGTCACAGGTTACTTGACGACGCATCATACCCAGCGGTGTTTGAGTATCAACGTTGATGACACCAGAACCATGACAGCGGCCACAAGTTACTGGGCTAGTTCCTGGCTTAGCACCTGAGCCGTGACAAGTATGGCAACTCGCCTCACGATTGTATTTCACTTCTTTTTCTGCCCCGAAAATAGCCTCTTCAAAGCGGAGATTTACCCGATACTGGAGATCATCCCCTTGGCGCGGAGCATTTGGGTTACGAGTCGCGCCACCGCCAAAGAAGCTAGAGAAGATATCTTCGAAGCCGCCAAAACCAGAGCCATCAAAGCCACCGAAGCCGCCTGCACCGCCGCCAAAGCCACCATTGGCACCCGCCGCGCCATATTGGTCATAGGCCGCCCGCTTTTGCTCATCGCTCAAGGTTTCATAAGCCTCCTGGACTTCCTTATATTTATCTTCCGCCCCAGGCTCCTTATTGATATCTGGGTGGTATTTTTTAGATAATTTCCGATAGGCTCTCTTAATCTCATCCTGAGAAGCATTCTTAGAGACACCTAAACGATCATAAAATTCTGTATTGTTCATTTAAGATACCAAGACCGTAAAATTCGACTGAAAAATAGGGAATCAGGCGACGGAGCGATGCTCCCAGACTGATTTCTCTTTTTTCCTAGAATTTATGTCGGGTTCAGTTCCTTTCTAACTTGGTTTAAAGAAGAACCAAAAATTTGCATTCTAACTCTTTTCTTACCGAAAAACAGAGGCTGGGTTGCAACCTCTGGATTTCTTCTTATACTTACGACGTGAGATTTTCGAAACGATACTTTTTGAAAAATTTTTGACGCGGTAGCTGATTGGATTTTGGGTTCATCTTTCAGACTCCCAAAAATCCTAATCATCCTCGCGGGGGTTCGACCACGAACTAAAAACTTTCAATTTTTAGTTCTGTCTCACCGCCTATTTCTCAGTAAACTCTCCGTCTACGACGTCATCGCCTGCGTTTCCTGTTGCTTGTGCGCCTTCTGCTCCTGCTTGTGCTTGAGCTTGTTGGGCTGCGGCGGCTTGTTCGTAGAGTTTCACTGCCAAAGCTTGCGCTTTTTCGTTGAGAGCTTCGAGTTTTGCTTTCATGTCGTCCAAGTTATTGTCTTCTTGTGCTTTCTTAAGGTCATCAAGGGCAGCTTGGGCAGCGTCGCGTTCTGCGTCAAAGCCTTTACCTTCAGTTTCCTTGATAGTCTTTTCAGTCGCAAAGATTGCTTGGTCTACTTCGTTACGAAGGTCTACTTCTTCTTTACGTTTCTTATCTGCTTCAGCGTTCGCTTCGGCATCTTTCATCATGCGGTCGATTTCTTCATCAGTCAAGCCAGAATTTGATTGGATGACAATAGTTTGCTCTTTTTGAGTTCCAAGATCTTTAGCTTTAACAGATACGATACCGTTCTTGTCAATGTCAAATGTTACTTCGATTTGAGGAATTCCACGAGGTGCAGCTGGGATATCTGTCAATTGGAAACGTCCAAGAGTCTTGTTATCTGCTGCCATTGGGCGTTCACCTTGAAGAACGTGGATATCAACGGCTGGTTGGTTGTCTGCTGCAGTTGAGAAGACTTGTGATTTAGATGTTGGAATTGTTGTGTTGCGCTCGATGAGTTTTGTAAATACTCCACCCATTGTTTCAATACCAAGTGACAATGGTGTTACGTCAAGAAGAACAACGTCTTTGACATCACCAGTGATGACACCACCTTGGATAGCCGCACCCATAGCAACTACTTCGTCAGGGTTCACTGATTTGTTTGGTTCTTTACCAGTTTCAGCTTTCACAGCTTCTACAACGGCTGGGATACGAGTTGAACCACCGACAAGAATCACTTCGTCAATATCTGACAAGCTCAAACCTGCATCTGAAAGGGCTTGACGAACTGGAACTTTGGTACGTTCTACAAGGTCACGAGTCAAGTCGTCAAATTTCGCACGAGTCAAAGTCATTTCCAAGTGGAGAGGACCAGCTTCGCCCGCAGTGATGAATGGCAAGCTAATTTGAGTTGAAGTTACACCTGAAAGGTCTTTCTTAGCTTTTTCAGCTGCATCTTTCAAACGTTGAAGAGCCATCTTGTCGGTTGACAAGTCGATACCATTTTCTTTCTTGAATTCTGCTACCATGTGGTCGATAATCTTTTGGTCAAAGTCGTCACCACCGAGTTTGTTGTCCCCTGCAGTTGCCAATACATCGAAGACACCGTCACCGAGTTCAAGGATAGATACGTCGAATGTACCACCACCAAGGTCAAATACTAAGATTTTTTCTTCTTTGTCAGTCTTGTCCAAACCATAAGCAAGGGCTGCTGCAGTTGGTTCGTTGACGATACGTTCTACTTCAAGACCAGCGATTTTACCAGCGTCTTTTGTTGCTTGACGTTGAGCATCGTTAAAGTAAGCTGGCACTGTGATAACAGCCTTGGTTACTTTTTCACCAAGGTATTCTTCAGCATAACCTTTCAAGTATTGAAGGATCATAGCTGAGATTTCTTGTGGAGTGTATTCTTTGCCGTTAGCAGAAACTTTTTCAGAAGTTCCCATCTTAGATTTGATAGAGATAACAGTATCTGGGTTTGTCACTGCTTGGCGTTTTGCAGCGTCACCAACGATGATTTCACCATTTTTGAATGACACTACAGATGGAGTTGTACGGTTTCCTTCTGGATTTGCGATGATTTTGCTTTCAGTTCCTTCAAGAACTGCAACTGCTGAGTTTGTTGTACCTAAGTCAATACCGATAATTTTAGACATGTGTTTTTTCTCCTTAAAATTTATTTTCTATTTTTCTTTATGATACTCTTCTTAAGTGACGGCGCCGTCAGAACTTGACTTCGTCAATCTCTTCGACTAAACTTTGAGCCTAAAGTCTCAAAGTTTGCGAAAATAGCGCCACGGCGAAGAGTATCGCCTTTGGTTCGCTTCACTCACTGTTGCAAAGCTGAACAATTTTTTATCTTTCTTCATAGTTTAGTGTCGTTTCGGACAAGGTTTACGCAGTAGCTGATTGGCAGTTCACTTCGCAAACGCTCGTGACCAGCCTAATCACCCTTGCGGGGGTGCGTCAACGAAATCACAGATTTCTGACTTACCGCCTAGTTGAACACGCCCTAAGCTCTGTGTAAAAAAGATAGATTTCCTTGTGTTCATCGAACACTTCGTCAATCTCCTATTTTTACTGTGAGCTTTTTACGGGCTTTGTATCCTAGTTATAAACAACCACCATTGCTGGTCTTAGGATGCGGTCATGGAGTTTGTAGCCTTTTTGGAAGACTTGGGCGATGGTATCTGCTGGATGTTCGTCGTCTGCCGGGAGAGTTTGGATGGCCATGTGGTAGTTATGGTCAAATGATCCGTCAGCTGCGATTTCTTCAATTCCTTCTTCTTTAAGGGCATGAACCAAGCTTTCTTGCACCATTTCCAGACCTTTTTTGACATCGTCTGTCAATCCTTCAACGGCAAGCGCACGCTCAAGGTTATCCAAAGAAGGGAGAATCGCTTTTGCCAAATCTTGGCTACGATAGCGTTGCAAGAGTTGGCGCTCTTCATTCGCACGACGTTGGATATTTTGCATTTCTGCATGAGCGCGAAGGTATTTATTTTCAAAGTCTTCTGCACGCTCAGTGGCTAGTTCTAGTTCTGATTTTTCAGGAGTAGTTTCATCAGCTTCTTCAGCGGTTTCTACAGCCTCTTCAGCAGTTTCTACCACTTCCTCTTCTTTTACTTCTTCGTTTTTTATTTCCTCAGACATTTTTCGCCTCCTTTTTAGGAATTTATGTAATTTCATATTCAACTCACCTCATAATGATTACTACTCAAATATCGGTAGAAATCGATGAGTTTCATAGTTAGGACTCGATTGACAACATTGAGTTGACTAACCACTTTTTGGTAATCCAGATTGACCGGACCAACCACTGCCAGCATACCAAAGCCCCGATAGGGAATCAGGAATTTGCTGGAAATCAAGGTCAGATTAGCCAGACAGTCCTCTTGGCTAGCTGCGACTCTGACATTTTGCATTTGATCCTCGGTTAAGCTATCGCGAATTTCAAAGGCTACCTTCTGCCGATCATCAAAGAACTGATAGGTCTCAAGATCCGCAAAACGTAGCAACTGAACCTTGCCAGCTACAGCTACTTTTTCCGAAAACATCTGAGCAAAAATATGCTCAAAGAGATCGAGAACATTGTCCGTCGTCGTAAAGTAACGCTGGATAATCTGCGGGATCTCCGTCCGAATCTTATAGTGAATATCTAAGACCGTCTGTCCCAGAAAGCGCTCCTGAATCATATCCCTCAAGCGCAGTAGGTCTTCCTGGAGAAAATTCCTAGGAATCATGAACTGACTGGTCAGGGTATTGGACTCATCCAGAGTAAAGACAGCTAAGGCTGCATGCTGACTGAGAACCACGATATCAAAAGCTGTCAGTCGCTGCCGACTAGGCTCGACATCAAGGGCTACAACCGTGCAATCACTCAACTCTGCCAAGACATCTGCCGCCCGCTGTAGGATATCCTCCAGCTTGAAAAACTCTTGATCGAAGGCCTTGACGACCTCGTAGAGCTCATTTTCCGCCAGCTGGTCAAAGGACAAAGAATGCCGGACGAAATACTGGAAACCAGCGACACTGGGCTTGCGACCACTCGATGTATGGGCCTTTTCCAGCAGTCCTTCCTTTTCCAAGGCCGCCATGTCATTACGGATGGTGGCACTCGAAGACTGGATAGACTCTTGCAAGGCTTTAGAACCGACAGGCTCCTGCGTCTTGGTAAAGATATCAATGATTAGATTTAAAATCTCATTTTGGCGTTCTGTTACCAAGGACTTCACCTCTCTTTAGAAAATTCCAGCCACTGGCGAGATTTTATTTTTTATATTTAGCACTCTAACACCTCGAGTGCTAAACCATGATTCTATTATACACTCTTGAAAATGAAAGTCAAGACAAAAACTCAAAAAATTAGCACTCTTTTTGCAAGAGTGCTAAAAATCAGTCTCAAGTCCTAGAAAACTTTATTGGACAGAATTCCTTTTACAATTCTTTTGATGAGCTTTAAGCTTTTTCATAGCCCATTCATAGTGGCTGGATGTGGCGCTGACAAAATAGGAGCCCAAAGTCGTTCCACCCGTCCATTTATAAACTCCTTTAGAAAATAATTCTTCATTGGTCAAGGTTGCGGCTAGGTCTAGGACAGCTCTATGCGAACTAGCCAGTAAAAAACTTGCCTCCTCAAGAGAGGTTTGCTGGTGCTTTTCCCAAAATACGACATTCATATCACCATAGGTTCTCCAATTGTAGGGAGCAGGCAGAAAGGACTTCTCTTCTCCCCTTTGATTGGCCTCTACCCAGTTGAGCAGCAATTGGTGCCACTCATAAAGATGGATTAAGACATCCCTCAGATTCCGATCACGCTTCCAGTGAGCTTCTTTCTTTTTCTCATCCTTTGAAAAATCAAAGGGCCTCGCCAACTCGTCCGCTGTCATGTTCGAAATAAGCAGATTGAGTTTTTCGAAATTTTCTGTAGCTGCAGCCAGTAAATCGTTTTTTGTTGCAGGTCTTGGCATGTTACATTCCTCCTATCTGACAGCATACCTTAAGATAGTTTTCAACTTTTCTTCTGGTGTTCTATTTTTGTTGCTTAAGTAAATCTCTCTGTGAACTTGGTCGCATCTCTCCAGTCCCAAGCTGCTTGCCAGCTCGTCCATTTTCTCAAAAGAGGCAGGCTCACTATCATAACTTCCTATATGTAGGATCTGAATAGCCCGTTCCCCTGGCAAACTTTGCCAACGGATGTCATCGTAGAGGGGATTGGGCCTTTTCTTGCGGACATTCTCAAGCGCTGCCGCAAACATGTCCTGAGTGATGACGTTGGGCTGCTGAATCATGAGCTGATAGCGAAGCTGACTTTTATCGAAGCCTTCCCCAGCAGCTTTTTCCCATATCCCCTCCAAAGGATAAACTGTGAAATCCTTCACCTTGTCCTCCGCCTCATCTTTCATCATGGATTTAAAGAGCATTTTTATGGGATAGGCCAGTGAATAAAGGGCAGATACCCGCTCGGAGAAATCCGCTTCATTGGGATCGCCCGCTCCTTCGATCACAATGAACTGTTGACTTGGCACCCCTACCAGCTCTGGCTTTTGCTTGGCTCCATAAAAGCCTTTCTCACTCTTTCTCCATTCATATTTCATCTTGCTGCCTCCTTTTCTCTTCTTATCTATTAGTATACAAGAAGATACCTGACACCCTATGTCAAGTTTTATATTTTTCTACCAGCCTAGAAAGCATTTCATTCATTTTCAATCGGATTTCGGGCGGATCTAAGACCTCCACAGCGTCTCCAAAGGACAGGATATAACTGTACAAACGGTGATCGTTGGGAATTTCGATTTCTGTATATAAATTTCCTTCGGCATCTGTCCGAATGTCTCCGCTTAGTTCATCATAAACCCTGAAGGCCACTTTGCGATCAAACTTGACTGTCAGTTTAATGGTATTTTCATAGGTCAGTTCTTTTTCCAAGACGACATCTTCAAAGCTGTCCTCAAACCTTTCCTCCAGCCGCTCCAGATTTTTCATCCTAGATAGCTTAAAATACCTGAATTCCTGTCGCAAGAGGCAGAAAGCATAGAGGTACCAATTCTGACTTTTAAAGAACAAACGGACAGGCTTGACACGGCGATTTGTCTCCTGACCATCACTAGCTAAGTAAGAAAAAGAAACAAGGTGCTTGCCTAGAATCGCAGTTTTTAATTGATGAAAGATATCTTCATATGCCTTATCGTTTTGCCAGTGATTAAAATCGATTTCGATCCAGCTGGAATTTTTGACTTGAAATAGCGCCGAAAGCTTTGTAAGCAGGTCATTCTGGTAAAGCTGACTGGTGCTTTCCAGACCTTGCAGGGCAGCCATGATCTGCTCTTTCTCCTCCGCTGTCAGCAAGGACTTCCGCAAGACATAATCCTCTGCGATTTCTATGCCGCCACCCTTTCCTTGCGTGCTATAAATCGGAATCTCAGCGCTGCTTAGAGAATCTACATCCCGATAAATAGTCCGAACCGAAACTTCGAATTTCTCGGCCAGCTCCGTTGCAGTCACTTTCCCTCTCTCCAAAATGTAATACAATATCCGAAATAGTCTATTATTCTGCATGCTTGCTCCTTCTCCTCTTCCTATTATACAATACTTGCCATAGCATGTCATATTTAGGCAGATTAGACCTCGGATAAGCTGTAATGAAAAAGGATAAATGCTGACCATTCATCCTTTTTAGTGATTAGAAACCTTATTTCCGATAGATGTTGTTTGTCTTTGTTTCCCTGACCACTTCCGGCTAAACTTTGCCATTATTTCCTGTGACTGGTGCTAAGGTTGGCAGCGCCACTCCTTCTTTTAGCAGGGCTTCATGGTAGAGCCTGTAAAAAATATGATAGATACTAGTCTGCATGCCGCCCTCTACTGTCAAGCTGACCCGAAAATTAAACTGGCCGTTAGCGGCCATCTGGGGGCCTAGAATATCAGGCTCCTTCATAATCTCTGGATGCTCTGGCACAGCTTCCTGATTGACAGCGGCGATAATCCGATAAATCTCATCCAAATCCGTCTCAGCATAGATAGGAATATCAATCAGAACTCGCATATCTCCACGAGAAAGATTGCTGACAACGGTGATATTTCGGTTGGGCACAAAGTGAAGAGTCCCGTCTGCATCACGTACCTGCGTAGTCCGAATCCCAACGCTGACAACGGTTCCTGCAATCTTGATAGCACCATTGGTCAAGCGAACATTGTCCCCTACATCCAGCTGATGCTCTAAGAGAATAAAGAAACCGTTGACCAAGTCAGACAGAAAGCCTTGGGCCCCCATCCCAATGGCTACACCAGCAATCCCTGCCCCAGCCAAAAGACTTGAGACCGGCATGCCCAAAATGGATAAAATCCAGTAGAACAAAAGAAAATAAAGGGCATAATTGAGCAAATTCTCAATCAGACGTGTAATGGTCTTTTGCCGAGCCTCATCCTGCCGAGATAATTTCAAAGATGGCGCAATCAGTCTAGTCACAAAGAGATGGAGAATTTTCTTAGCCACCCAAAATAGTAAACACAAAAAGACCAAAGAGACGAATTTCGAAAACACATCATCCAGAATAGCTGACCAGTCAAATTGCTGGAAATAGCGCGTAAAAACATTCCCATTAGCTGTCATTCTTTCCTCCTATGAGATACAAAAATCTTATTCATTATACCACAAAGGGCAACAGATAGGCATTAAAGCAGCCTTATTCCGCATAGTGAATACTAAAAAACATTGATTTATACGACCTCTAGCGCATAATGGAAAGCAGTTTATTTTAGAAAGGGATCTCCTATGTTTCATCGAATTCTTTCTGCTTGGAATCGTGCCAACCTTATCAAACGGATTTCTATCGGGATTGTCACAGGCGCCTTGCTGGCTCTCATCTTCCCACAAGCCAGCGCCATTAGCCTACTGGGACAAATCTTTGTCGGCGGTCTAAAAGCTATCGCACCATTGCTCGTCTTCGCCCTCGTTGCCAATGCCCTCTCTCAGAACCAAAAAGGGCAGAAAAGCAATATGAAAACCGTCATTATTCTCTATCTAATAGGGACTTTTGCGGTTGCCCTTGTCGCCGTCCTCGCCAACTATATCTTTCCTGTGGCCATTGAGCTGACCGCAGCCAGCTCGGAAGTTAGTCCACCGAAAGGCATCGGCCAAGTTTTGAGCAATCTCCTTCTCAACCTTGTCGATAATCCAATCAACGCCCTGATCAAGGCTAATTATATCGGAATTCTGTCTTGGGCAGTTGTCTTTGGGGTGGCCATGCGAGAGGCCAGTCAGCAAAGTAAAGAACTCTTGAAAACACTGGCAGATATTACTTCAAAGATTGTCGAATGGATTATCAATCTGGCTCCCTTTGGTATTTTAGGGCTGGTTTACACGACCATTTTTGGCAAAGGATTTGAGGCGCACAAGAGCTACGGCATGCTCCTGCTCCTACTACTTGCTTCCATGGTTCTTGTAGCTCTGGTCGTCAATCCCTTGATAGTCTCCATCGTTCTTCGAAAAAATCCTTATCCACTGGTTTGGCGTTGCTTAAAAGTCAGTGGCGTCACTGCCTTTTTCACCCGTAGTTCTGCTGCCAATATCCCTGTTAATATGAAACTTTACCGAGATTTGGGCCTCAATCCTGAAACCTACTCGGTCTCTATCCCACTCGGTTCCACTATCAACATGGCAGGAGCAGCGGTGACAATCAATACGCTGACCCTCGCAGCGGCCAATACACTGGGCATTCAGGTGGACTTTGGAACAGCCTTTGTGCTCAGTATCGTTGCGGCCATTTCCGCCTGCGGGGCTTCTGGAGTGGCAGGAGGCTCACTTCTCCTGATTCCTGTGGCTTGTAGCCTCTTTGGCATCCCAAACGATCTGGCCATGCAAGTCGTCAGCGTTGACTTTGTCATCGGCGTCATCCAAGACTCTTGCGAAACTGCCCTCAACTCATCCACAGACGTGCTTTTTACAGCTACTGCTGAAATGAGCACCTGGCCCAAGGAAAAACGTTATTAAACAAAGCGCTGAGGCTAGGACAAAAGTCCTAGCCTCTCAATTGTCTTTGGATTGTTGAGCAAGACGCAGTGGTTGAGTGGGCTCTACTAGGCTGATTTCATCAGCTTTTACAGCCCTACTCAACTGTGCGGAGGTGGGACGACGAAATCGAATTCTAACGAATTACCGATTTCTGTCCCACTCTCAGTTTTTTTATTTTGGCCTGAGAAACAATTTCCTCGCCTTTTCCTTAAAGAAGATTTAACTTTTTCTTAAAGATAACTGATATCAGCTAGCTTTAAGCCGCAATCTGTATACTTTCTACAAATCATCTAAGAAAGAGGTATGGATATGGACTATCTAGTGATTCCGGCTTACGAGCCCGATTATAATTTGATTAAACTGATTCAAAAAATTCAGAGCAAGAGCGATTTTCATATCATTGTCATCGATGACGGTAGCTCAGCCAAGCGCCAGACAGTCTTTGAAAAGGCTGAACAATATGCGACTGTCCTCCATCACGAGAACAATCAAGGCAAAGGGCAAGCGCTGAAAACTGCCTTCACCTACATCCAGTCTCTGGGTCAATACGGAACAGTCATCACAGCAGATGCGGATGGCCAGCACAAGGTCTGGGATATTTTCCGGGTGGCAAGCAAGGCTGCTGAACATCCCAATCAGCTGATTCTGGGTGCACGCGCCTTTAATGGCAAAGTGCCTCTACGCAGCTGCTTCGGTAACAGCCTGACTCGGGCTCTCTTCAAGCTCCAGACTAGGGTGGGGGTTTCCGATACGCAGACCGGTTTACGAGCCTTTACGACCAATATGATTCCCTTTATGCTGAAGGTAGAGGGGCAGCGCTATGAGTATGAAATGAACATGCTCTTAGAAGCTACCAAGGAATATCCCATTTTGGAAGTGCCCATTGAGACGATCTATATCAATGACAATGAAGACTCGCACTTCCGGCCTGTTAGAGATGGGCTCATGATTTATAAAAATATTTTCAAATTTGCCCTGACTTCTCTCGGCAGTTTCGTCGTCGACTACATTGTCTACGCCCTGGCTCTCTTGTTTTTAGCTGCTGCCCCGACCAGTCTGAGAATTCTTCTCGCAAATGGGATTGCCCGCGTGACTAGCTCAATCTTTAACTATTCGACCAATAAAAAGCTGGTCTTTAAGAACGATGACAGCATACTCAAGACAGGCACTGGCTATTTCAGCCTAGCTCTGGTGCTCTTTATCCTAGATACACTGCTGATTCGCCTCTTCTATGCTGTCTTTGGACTCAATCTTCTGCTTGCCAAGATCGTCGTCGGACTGCTACTCTTCACCGTCTCTTGGATGGTACAAAAGAGATTCATTTTTAAGGAAAGGACACACACTGCATCATGAAATTTTTAAAGAAAGGCTATGCCTACGCCTCGATTTTCGGGCTACTTCTGACAGCTTCCTTCAGCTACTCCATGCTGAAAACCTTCGTCATCGCGGAGACCATTTCCACAGTCTCAAGCACCACTTCATCATCCAATGCCGAGGCTGCCAGCAAAGCTGCGGAAACGGCAACAGTGACAGATACCAGCTATTCAGACGATAACATCTCGGTTACGCTGACTGAAAAGACCGTCAACAATACCCAAGTCTACGTTGCCGATGTGACCGTCAGCTCCGCTGAATATTTGAAAACAGCCCTCGCCAATAACACCTACGGAACCAATGTCACGGCCAAGACTTCAGAAACAGCGGCTAATAACAAGGCTATTCTAGCGGTTAACGGAGACTACTACGGTGCCAATTCTACCGGCTATGTCATCCGCAATGGTGTCGTCTACCGCGATACCGTCCGAGAGGACGCCAGCAATGGGGACTTGGCTATTTACAAAGATGGCTCTTTTAAAATCATTTACGAAAATGAAATCTCTGCCGACCAGCTGGTCGAAGACGGGG
>ERZ773009.1481-NODE-1481-length-16013-cov-3.421857_pt1 | contig 16013 bp, 22 predicted proteins | sample MGYA00580663_ERZ773009 | MGnify/ENA primary metagenome ERZ773009 (study PRJEB29015, sample SAMEA2737969) | human oral metagenome | biome: human oral; feature: human-associated habitat; material: dental | place: China | collected 2026 ... | reverse complement strand
TTCGTATTCCTTTCTGCATTGTCGGCTACTGCTGTTTTCTCTATTATTACATCGGGGTTAATCAATGTGGGCTTTATCATTCCAAATTCTCTCGTCCTTTTCTTTAAGAATAGTTTTGCCAATTGGTTGTCGCCCATTTTTACATCACCTATCGGAGTTGAGACGGTCCCGTTTTGTCCAAATTCCGCCAACCAATTCTCGGGAGTAAGTTCGATGACGGGCATAGCCTCTGCATTATCTTCCATAGCAGACATTAATACATCCGCCTCTTCATCACTCAAGATAGTGTTTTGTGGATACGTAACTTCCTGACGTTCATCCGTGCTTACACTTTCTTCGGGTGTACTCTGCTCTACATTCGTTTGACCATTATTTATTGCTTGTTGTATGTTGTTCTGCTCTTGTGGATATAACTCATTGTCTACATACTCCTCGATAGGTGTATCGCTCAGCACCTTGCCAAACTCTGTCCGATGTGTTTTCAAATGTAACGGTCTCGGAGTACCTCCATCTACTTCATTGCCATCTTTATCATATACTTTGTAATATATCGTATCGTCGCTCTTGTCGTAGTCTATATTGCCATCTTCATCATACACAATTCTTCCCTTTATCACGTATGCAATATTATCATTGTCAGCGGTACTACTCAGCTGTATTATGTTGCCCGTGTCTATATTCATCACAGGGCGATACTTTTCATATACCTCCTGTCTTCTACTCTCTATACCATTGTCGTTATCTTCAGTGTATAAGTCAGCAACACTATCGAGTATCCGTACGCCGTTACCGTCAGCTTCGAACATCAATACATTGCCTTTTTTTAGCGGTATGCTTTCCTCTCCAAACGTATATTCACCATCTTCTTCAGCTATGCTACCTACTATCCATCGTGCACTATCATATTCCACCTCGTCGCCTTGCTGTACTTGTGGTATCGTTTGCTCCGTATCATCTACTCTATCATCTACCGTATCATCTATTGTCCTTTTATCGCCTGTATTTACATTGTCTTCTGCTTCCTGCCGTATTTCACTATCCCATTCGTCAGCTATATCTCTCTCTGTACTTTTTCTTAACATCTCGGCAGCAAAATAATTAAACTCTACTCCTTTATTATTAAGTTCGCCGTCCGTATATCCGCCTATCTCTTGAGTATATTTGTGCATTTTATTGCCTAAGTCCTCTATCGGAGTATTGAGAATGTCTTCTGCCATCTTCACCCCTTCTTTGCTACCCGCCTCTCTGGTAAATGCTACAAACTTACGTTTAGACCTCAGAGCCGATAGTCTCTTATTCGCTATCGTAGCCCCATTCATACCAAGACCAAACATACTCATCGGAGCAAATCCGCCTATCATCTGCAGCATATTGTCTTTGCTCCAAAAAGCTTTCCACTCTTCGTCGCTACTCGCTCCGATAGCTTTATCGAAAGCAGCTCCTGCAAACTCCTCGCTAAGTTCGCCCATAGTACTGTTTACTCCTGCTTTCGCCATATATTTATTGGCAGTACCTCCTGCCTTTATTAATGCACCTATCGCTCCTTTGGTCGATAGTTTAGCCCAACTCTTCGGCACTATATTCTTCAATATCTTACCTCCTGCCCCTGCAAATGCACCTCCAAGACGCTCTGTCTGGGTCTCCTTCATCGAGCTTACCCAAGCCTGCAAACCACTTATATCTGGAGGTTCTATGCTATACTCTCCTTCTTTCTCGCCGTGCATAACTGTACCCGACATCTTTTCCATATATCCGCTGTATGTGTTAGGCATAGCCACAGACTGTACTGCACCGCCTGCCACTACGTCGACCGCTCCTTTGCCCGCAAACTTAGCTCCACGAAGTACAGTACCCACTGCACCTTTTGCTCCCATCTTCGATACCAATTTCGGTAGTATCTTCTGCATCGTCTTCCCTATAGCTTTCGATACTACCTTCGACGCACCTGTGCCAATACCTCCCGTAAGTAAAAATTGTCCCATTATTTCTACCATATCACCGGTCACTTCCCCAGACCGATACCAACCGCTAATGTCGCCTGCTCGTAGTCCTGCTACTGCCGTATTCATCGCAAGAGCCTCCAATAGATTAGTCTCCTCATCGGTCAATTTCTCTCCATTTGTGTATCGGCTGCATATATCATATACCTTACCCGTTTTGGCAAAGGTACTCATACCGAAACTCAAGAAACTTTTCATATCGGCATTATCCCTAAACCCTGCCCATATACTGCCTGCCCAATTGCTACCTTTTGTTGGAGCTTCGAGCAACTCTTTAGTATCTTCCAATATATCCAATGTATAGGCGGGTACTGTCCATTGTACAGCCATCTTTGCCTGTGGAAACAACGCCAAAGCACGAGAGCCTTGCGGTATGGTTTTGTTTATCTCTTCTTCTTTTGCTCTCTTAGCCTCTTTTGCCCTCTCTATATCTACGTCCAAACGTGAAGTTATCGCAGCCCGATATTGTGCCTCTGCCTCTTTATATGCATTATACCGTTCAACGCCTATATTGGCATTTACGTGCTCTGTCGCCTTAGCCCGACGCTCACGACTCTTCTCCTGAGGCGTTAGTTCCATATTGTTCGCTTTCTTTATCCATACGGCAGCCTCATCTATATCTTTAGGTGGATTACCGAAAGACTGCTTTTGCTTATCAACCCAATCGGAATAATCCTCTCTCGGATCATAATACTTTTTCTTCTCGTAAGGTACAGGGGTAGCATAGGCAGTGTTATTCTTTGGCTCTCTAAAACCATCAACAAACGCCTTGTGCGTGTCCTCTATATCAGAGAACAGAGGCTTCACATAGTCGTAAACCCTCTGCGAAAAAGCACTATCGTTCAAAAATCCGTCCTTAAACTCTTCTTCGCTGCCAAGTCCCTGTACCTTCCTCGATTGAAGGTATTTGTATAATTTCTTTATGTCGCCCATATATGATTATTTACTACTGTCTTTGTTATTAAAATGGTTTCTTGGGTTTCTTTCCTTGATTATTCCCTCCTTGTGTACCCGCTTTCGGATTATCGAGGTTTACCGTACCTCCATAGTATTCTTTCGTTGCACCCATCTGTCCGCTGTTCATATTAGCCATATTTTCCGACTTTTTTGTATCGACTTCGGTTTTCGTTGGACTTACCCATTTACCGCTACGCTTATCATAAATAGGGTGTGGTAGCCCCATCTCAGTAATATATATATCCTTTAAAGTATTATAGAAAGGTAAATCTTTAATGGGAACATCGACTGGTTTGGTTTCACCCGGAAACCATACTCCTACCATCTGTTCTTTTTTGTATCTGTATAGGTCTTTTTTTAGATTATTCTTGTAGTCTTCCAGAGCTTTTTTTGCCTTTTGTGCTCTTTCTTGTCTCTCTAAAGCATTCTTCTGTTTTTCTGCCTCAAGCTCCAATCTATTGTCTTGTCGCAACATCTCTTTATCCAGACTCGTATATGCAGGGTATATCGTCCTGAATATATCGATAGTACGGTCTCTGTCTTCTTGGCTTGCGTCGCCTATAACCTTAGCGTATGCTTCTTGCCACCTCGATAGGTTTCTCCGATAACTATCCATCAACGCCTCACGCCTACCTTTACTATCCAATACAGCCCGTAGGGCGTGGGGCTCTCTTTTATACACATTACCACCACCGACTGCACTACCTATATCTACCAATAAATGCAATGCCTCGCTAAGCATTGCAAAGTTAGCTCGCCGTCTCTCCGCTTTTATATCATCTTCGGGTAGAGTAGGCTGAGGATTATTCCGCAAATAGTAATCTGCTATTGTCTTGTAGTCTCTGGGGGTATTTCGTCGTATCTCCTTATCTCTTTCTTTCGCCCACTGCCAATATGTATCTGCCGCCTCTGTACTCGGAGGTAGTGTATTTGTACGCTTATAGGCGTTATCTTGTCTTGTACTTTGCAACTGACTATCGCCTCTCTCAGATACATTGCCGATAGGCTGCTGCTCGTCGCCTCGCATTGCCTCCCATTCCTCCAGTGTCGACGGCTCTTTATCGACATCATAATTCTCCTCGTCCTTATAGTCGTGATAGTTGTCAGGATATTCTTTCGTCCCTACAACATTTTTCTTATTGTCAATATCAAGTATCATTGTCGTAGTTTTAGGCTATATATGTATTCTTGTTTGGATTATTTATGTCCTGTATATCTCCGCTGTTATATGCAGGTGTATCTACATTTTGTGTACCGATATTTATCTTGGGTGCTTTGCTACCTCCACCGATACCAATCCCTTTGCCCGAATATCCACCCATAGCCGTAGCCGCGGCATTACCTATATTGCTCGCAAGATTGGCATAGTTCTGCATCTCGGCTCGTTGCAAATCTGCCTGCTGTGCATATATCCCCTGCCTACTTCTCTCGTATGCGTTCAATATACCATCTCTACGCAATGAGGCATTAGTTGCTATACGGCTATACATATTCTGCATAGCTTGTGCGTTCTGGTCTTTCATCATATTGGTAGTGTCCAACTCACCTGTTATCTTACGTCTCGCTCGCTCCTGCTCTATACGAGCATTTGCCGCACGACGCATTTCCCCTATCAATGCCCTATTGTGAAATTGGTCGAGAGGGTTCTCATTCAGCTGCCCCTCATAAAACTGCTTCTGTCTATTTGCCTCCTTATCGAGAGCATCTCGGTGTTTTTTATTTGCTCTTGCAGTTAGTACTGCACTTGTTATCGCTCCTGCTGCCGCAATAGCCCCTAATATTATTGGTATTGGCATACTTATATCTCCTATTTTTTTTAAAAGTAAACGCCCAAAAATATCCATATTATTCTGAATACTTGGGCGTTTTATGTGCCTCCAGTTATTTTAGGCGTTTTCTACACCATTTTAGGCGTTTTGCGTAAGAATTTGGCTTCTTTTCAAATCCAACCCTTATACTTCTCGTAGAACTGCTCCCAATACAAGTCCGACGGGTTCGGCAGTGCAATTCCCAAGTCCGCAAGGGCAAACTGCTGTATGCGGTCAAGGTAATGCGTCATCTCTTTCGTGTCGAGCTTCGTCGTGCTCGCCGACATCTGCACATCTATCCCGAAAACCTCCACTGTGCTAACGCCCAAATACCTCGCCTTAAAGTACTCGTGCAGCCTCTCCTTATCTTCGCCTGTCTCGTCTTGTAGGCACTTTAACCACAACCAATAGAGACTGTTTTGGTCTATCGTACGACGTTGCCGTATCTGCTTTATCTCGGCGAAGTACGGTCTGTCTGTCGGTAGCTTCTCAAGGTACGACATCACCGCTTGTTTATCGTCCTGTCTCCTTATCGTGAATTTCATACGGAAATAACCTTTCTAATAGATATATCAAATTTTTGTACCCCGATTTTAAAATTCTAACATCTTCTGGGGTCGCATTATTATCAGGTATTGAGTCTATTAATCTTATCAACTCTTTGGTATTTCTCTTCATTTCTATATTATATAACTCCTAATTCTTTATTCGTATCGGCAGCCCCGCATACTCCCAAGCGAGCAGGGCAGCGTCTCTTGCCTCTTGGTTGGTCTTGTTCGTTATATGATTGGTCTTGTCTGTTATAATGGCTAAGTGTTGCAGTTCCTCGTTCGTTATCTTGCCGTCTCTGCCTTTCCACATCTTACGCAGCGGCGGCTGTTCTACTACCTCTATACCATAATGTCGGCACATCTCTACTATCTTACGTCCGACCTCGTGATTGCGTCCAGTATGGTTACCGATTGCTGCCGACCGTGCCGCACTGCCACCTTTACCCACGTGCCAATGTGCTTTATTCAGCCAACCAGCCTCAACGACTACCACGAAGGATTTTCCTCGTTCAGTAAGTATCTCGCTTGCCTCTCGCAAATAGTCGAGCAGTTCGGCAAACGTAAGACACGTCGCTTCCAACATTCTACTCTCTGTTTCCACATAGGCAATCCCCGACTTGTCTACATCGGGGTCTATGCCTATCACTACATCGTACTTCTTCATTTTTCTTTACTCCTTTTTTTCGTCTCACATTTTTCCGTTTTTGAGACACAAAGCTTTTTGCTTCTAATCCGTGAGCCGAAACGCTTGTTTTTCTTCAAGTCCTCAAAACGCAGCCCTTTGGCGTAGGAATGTAGGTTTATCGTCTGCCGAGCAGGATTCTTGCTATCATCAACACTATCTTCTGCCCATTGCAATATCAGCCCTTTCGGCAAGTTGTGGTCTATATCGTACACTACATCTGTCGTATTGAAGAAATACACATAGCCGAAGTCAAGTACCCCCATTATATTATCATCAACTGCATACTGCAACTTCACATCGTGCTTTTCCTCGAATAGACGAATGTACGCCATTAGTGTCTCCTCTAACTCCTTGCGAAGCTGCTCCTCTATATTCTCTTGTTTATTCATCTTTACATCTAAAAAAGGTTTTACAAATTTTCTCTCCCGAACGCATTGCCAAGCACCTCAACATAGTCGAGGAAATCCTCCTTTAAGCAGTCGTGCTCACAGAAAGGCTCGAACACCTCGATACCGCCGAGCATACTGTTTTTATACCGATAGCCAAAAGCCCCATTCTCAAACACCACTTCGGCTATGAAACTTTCGAGCAAATAACCTTCGTGTTCTTCGTACCTTATTATGTCGCCCTCGTATATATCCGTGCCGTTCTTATCTTGTAGCCCCGTATATTGCCCGAGTGTGTCAGGGACTACCAAGTCGCCATCGTGGACTAAATCCCAAGCTCTACAATTATTAGGGTTAATATATACCTCACCTTCGTGGTAATGGAACAGGTCGCCATAGCACCAATTCCCATTTCGGTCTATTCCCCTAAACTTTATCGGTCTCATTATCATATCAACTCCTTTGCTTGTTCGATTAGGTCTTTAAAATTTTTCAAAAACTCGTCTCTTACCTCTTCGGATTGAAAAGTTAGTATTCGCGAACTAAAAGTGCCGTAAAAAGGAAAAACACTCTTACCATCACAATAAATACAATACCTTTTATAAGATTGCCCCCAATCTGGTTTCCAGCCCTGTCGATAGCAATCTCTCAACTGTATGAGTTGCATCAAGGCAAGGAAAGCTTCGGCTGTTTCTTTGTTAGGCAATATGTTTTTTAGATTTGCAGTTCTATGTTTCTCAGCAGCACAGATTATTTCACCATTCCCATTAATAAAATATTCATTCTTTTTAACAGGATTATTCTTACAAAACTCCTCCCACGATTTAGGTAGTTCAACCTTTGGTTTTTCAACCTTTTTTATTATAACCCTTTGCGTATCTTCGTTATACACCGCCTTGTACCCGTCAGGCACTTCAATCTCAATTGTTTGTTTCATATTACTTTACTTTTTATTTTAGTTTGTACTTTGATTTCAGATAATCTTCGTACTCCTGTTCCTTCACTATATCAAATACATCTTTCACTTGTCGGCACTCCATATATGCAACTACAATATCGTCTTTACGTCGTCGTATTTCTATATGATACATTTCTGTCGCAGCTTCATTAACCCAAAAACTATTTTCAGGTAAAATATTCTCTGTTTTTTCAATGCCAGTAATTTTTCTCTGCAAATACTTGGCAAAATCAATCAGATTGCCTACAATAATCTTATTGTCAAATGATAACAATAAGTCATTAAGTAATTTGTGTTTATATAAAGCTGCTCTATTAATACCAATTTTACCCACAAAGTACATTTTTCATCTGTTTTTCTCCTTTATTTATTATTTTTCCAATTCAAAATCATACACCCACACATACGGATTTCTCTCCCAAGTGCCTTTGCCGTTTATCTTGTCGATGAGTGCTGCAAAGGCTTGACGTGGAGTATCACAAAACACCTCACTAATACCACAACAACACTGAGTATAAGGCGGATAATTAGGTATTATTTCAGCAGTATGTTCTATTATCCCCTCTTTCAAACAATCTGCCTCGCTTATATCTTGTAATCTCTCAACTCGTATGTTGGTAATTTTGATGGTGTGAGGCATTAATTCTGCTCTTACGAACATCTTATTAGTCCATCCTGCCGATTCTGTCATAAATGTCCATTTATCCACCATCTCAAAGTCCGCATTAGGATATACCTTTTGATAACTTTGTGCCACTGCTACTACTTCTCTCATACGATATTGAGGTTTAAATTCAAGCAATTGCCCATCAGTTGTCCGCACTATAACTGCATATCTATCAGGTGCTGCGGAATCTAAATACCTTAAATCATCTGTTACCTCCCTAAATTTATTATTATAAAACTTATAACACTGCCCTTTTATCTCTTTTGTCTGGAGAGATAAAAGAGACTTCTCTATCCGCCTTGTCTGTATCTTTTTTTTAGATAGTACTAAATCCGTAAGCCCAAACTTATCTTTAAAACTAATTTTCTGCATAATTTTTTCTCCTATTTTTTTAATTTATTTATCTACAAAAAGCAGCGAAATCACAGTCTTTTTGATAATCTTTTTGTCTCATCTGTGCATCTTTTTCAGCACTTTGAAGGTCGCAAAAAACATTTGCCTCACAAAAGATTTTTCCTTCTTCCGTATAATATGTTATCTCAAAATCTTTATTGTGTTTCAAACAATAATCTACTCTAACAAAATCCTCAATTCGGGGCTCAATATGACCTCCAACAATAAACTCGCCTGAATAGTATTTTCGTTCCTCCTCATATCGAACGTGAACCCACCTATTATATCTATATTGATGTGTGGGCTTTGTAATAACATAGAGCGATAAAAACACCTTATCTCCTTTTTTGTATTTTGGAGAAAAAAGTCCTCTTGATTTTAATTTTATAACATTTTCCTTAAAAGCTTGTTCCCTTTGCTCTTGCATCTCTTTTTCTCGCAAAGCCAGTTCAGCCGCTTCTTCTTTTTTCTCAGTATGTCTCATTATATGCCGCTCATATCCTGCAAGGGTAACAAGCTTCTTGCCACATATTCTACAGTACCATCTGCACTTATGAGTATCAAGACCCTTTTGTGTCTTAAACTGAGCTGCACAAACATTACACTTAAACATAATATTTTATCTTTTAATTGTTAATACTCTTATTCTTAATTCTTACCCCACTGCATAGCCATCGCTTCCGCGATGCCCGTGAAAGTCCTCGAGCGTAACCGCCGCCGCTCTTCTCGTGGCAACTTCAACGTCTCATAATGTAATCGGCTATCTGTTTTGCCACTCTTATGTCGTATAATATCAGGAACAACTATTTTTGTCGCCTCTAAATTTGGCAACCCAAACAACCACAAACAAGTACTTTTTCTCTCTGTGTGCCCAAATTGATATGGCTGTATAATCTGATTTGGCTTTCTGTAAAGGCGGCTCATTATTCCGATAGGATTTTCGATATAACCACAACCAACAGCCACCAACTCCTCAACGCACCGCAAAAAGTGTCTAATAGCCTCTTCTCTCTCTTGGTGTATGTTTGGAAATCGTTCCGTATACTCCGGCAGATAATACTTGTTTGCGGCAACTGTTAGCCGAGTACATTCAGGGTGCATTCCTAAAAAATCGGGCTTTACTGTCTGTATAGCCTCGAAACAATCCATTTGAATGTGTCTTTCGGGATACGCCCCACTTGTCGGCAACAAATCACAGCTATATGCGTCGTGTCCTGCCCGCAAAAAAGCAGTTGTAACCACCTGACTTTCCTCGTGTGTTATAAGAACTCTCATTTTCTTTTACTTTCTCCCTCGAAAACAAAGTCATTGCAGCATTCGCGTATCCTGTCGTAGATACGTTCACCGTACTTCGACCTAAGCGTTACCTCTTTGTCGTCGTCCGACTTTGGAAGTAGGTTAGTTATTAATACGGTCCGCAAATCAGAGCGATACCGCTTGTCGTATAGGTCGACGAACGGACACAGACGATTGCCGTAGTACAGCACTTCCGAGTTCTCTACGCCTACGTCGTCTATGACAAGTATATCGATACTTTTCAGTGCCTCTATTGTTGCCGTGTTCTGCTCGATGTATGCCGTCTGCACGTCGAAACTATGCACAAGCCTTATCGCCGGTGCTTGCCTCCGCTTTATCTCTTCGTAGAAGTCGGCATTTACCGCCCTGCAAAAAGACGTTAGCAACTTCGATTTACCCACTCCGACAGAGCCGCGAATCAGCCAACCTTTGTGTATCCGTATCTCGTCGGTTACTCCTTCGGTATCTCCGCAGTACCACCGCGTCAAGTACTCTATCAGCTTCCGCGTGCAGTCGTCCCATATTATCCGCTCGCCTCTTTCTCTCAGGTAGCCGTACAGTATCTCGAGCGTCTTTCTGCCGAGATTACGCCAAGTATACGCCTGTTCTTCCTGTTCCTCAGAGTGAGATGGCTCTGTGTTGGTCGCTCGTTGCAACACGTCCGAGAGCAGCTCCACTTTGCTTGTTCTGTTCATTTTTTACCGTAGTTTTTTGATTGTTAAACGATTGTGTTTTCAGTTCGAAAAGCCCCTGCCAATTGTTCGCTATCGATTGCTCGACAATCGCCCGACACGTTTCGACGTCGCCACCTCCAAGCTCATACATCTTGCGGTACGCAAGCTCTATCTGCTTTTGGTCTTTGTAGCTGTTGTGTTTTACTCGTCGTTTATAGTCGAGCCAATCTTCGAACAATTTTTTGAAATTTTCATCGGAAATAAAGTCGAGCGAAAAAATCGGTTTTTCCGATTTTTTTGGTACTACGTTAGTAGTACTTTTTATAGTCTTACTCTTACTCTTATTTATCTCTGTCCGAACCTCGTCCAAACCTCCTCCCGAACCTCTGCCAGAACCTCCTCCCAAACCTTTGGAATTTTTACAAAGGTTGGCGGTAATAGAATATGTTACATTACCCACTCCGTTAGAGGTTTTGAAGTCTATTAGACCTGCTGCTTTCAGCCTGTCTCTTGATACTTGCAACGTTTTGAAGCTACATCCCAAATCCGACATAACTTTTTGGTTGCTCCGCTTGAAGTTCAAGTCCCAGTTCAGACGGTTGTTCCAATTCAATAAATAGAAGTAGAGTGCAACATCTAAAGACTTTAACTCAAATTCTTCCTGTCGAAGCCAAAAAGCATTGATAAAATTTAAGTAGCCCATACCTGCAATCATTTTTCCAATAAATCTCCCTTTTTATCGTACTTAAGTACGTTCATTCCGTCGATGAATAACCTCCTTATATTGAGCTGCTTCATTTCCGACAGTTCTCCGTAAAACTCTCCGTTATTTCTTTTCATCTGGTTTGCTAATGAGTATGCACTATCGAAATCTACAGCAACTATCAGTTTCCGAATGGTAGTCTTGCTTTCATCTGTGTCTCCATCATACTTTACCCCATAAAAATTAAAGCAGTCGTACGACAGATCCTCCGCTTCGGCAGGGACGACCAGACCTGTGTAATGTAGTGGTACTATCTTCTTTACTTTGAATTGTCCCTGTATATTCACCTCTGCCCACTCCTTGAACATCTCTTCGCATTCAAGAGGACTACCTTTACCCATCACGTAGTTGGCACTTATATATGTACCTCTGATGTCGAAGTGTTCCGCTGTTACTTGGTATAGAGACGGGTACTGTTCCTGCTGCCCCGTAATCATCTTATTGCTTACCGTTACCTCTTCAACTCCATTCTCCGCTATCAACGATATATTGATTGCATTCAAGCGTTCGCCTACATCTGATATAATTTGGAAACGCTCTACTTTCCTAAATTCTCCCGTTGTCTCATCAACAACAGACTCTTCTATCATTATTCGAACAGGCTCGGCTATATACCAACCCTCAGCGTCCGATACATTCATCTTTTTCTTGATAATTTCTTCCATAATTCTTTAATTTTTAATTCGTAATTTACTTCGCGGGGAGGGAAGGACTCGAACCTACCTCAGACTGCCACTAATCAGCTCCCCTGTGGATACAGACCCTTGGCGATACCTCTAAAAACTCCTATGTTCAGTCCCTTTGCCTACAAATACTCGGGGCGTATTGCCCTCGCGTTCTTCTTTCGATTGCGGTATATATATCGTGTGAGTGTCGCCATACTTCGATGGCTCACGTCGCTCCGATACTATCAGGTCTACATACTTCTTGCCGTTCACGGCTGTTGTAATCTTCTCTTTCGGCAAATCCGAAATGCAAATGCTAATCTTAATCATCTCTCTGTTTATTATTTTAGTTTATATTTAATACCTCCTTTTACAAGCGTCTTTTTCTTGTACTGCTCGAATAGTGCGGGGTGCTCCTCAGCGAACATTTTACTGTTGAAACTCATTCTCTCATAATCCGCAGTCTTCGTTAGTGTGAACATATCATTGTCTATCTTGAATGTGGGTAACCCCTCGCACATCGCTTTCAGTTGAGTCTCAAACCGCTCTATTGACTCCTCTATTTCTTGCTTTTTGGCAAGATTCGCTGCTATCTTACCTATCAGAGTAAGTGCCTTCTTCTCATCTATTGCTATTGTTACCTTGTTGTCGAATGTAGCTACCTCGCCTCGTGCGTCTGCCTCAAGCAACCTCTGCACATCTTCGGCAGGTACTTCTTCCACCTCTACAAGTCGAACCATACCGTCCTTTACGTGTATGGCATACAGCCCCTCTATCTTCAATTTCGGGTTAACGAGCCTAAACAGATACTTACATATCGATAGCTGCCAGCTCACATACTTCTTGTTCAGTGTGTATGTCGTCTTTACGTCTGCTATTGCCAGCCGTCCGTCTTTCAGTATCACCTTATCTATCGGCGTAGCATATCGCTCATAGTCGGTAACTATATATTCACTCTGCAATACCTCTACATTGTTCAGGCTCTTCATTACCTCGTATGCGTTCACTTCTGTGGCGAACTCCTCGCTCCTCGCGCCGAACTCATCGAATACTTCCAACGCTTCGTGTACCATTGTGCCATACTCTTTTTTGGCGTCCAACACCTTCTCCGACACTCCCTCATACATATCGGGGAAAATGTGCCTCTTTATCAGCCCTGTTATACCGTGTAGCTCCTTGCTACCTGCCCAATATCTATGGCTATCGTCGAGTATCACCCCCGTCGGTTTCAGTTTCGTCTTCTTCATACGGCAAGCTCCTTTTTCTTTGCGTCTTTAAGTTTCATAAATTCGGCATTGCTCTGGAACGCCCGCCATCTTATCCATACTCCCTGTAAGTCCTCCACTGTCTTCGCTTCCTTCATCTCTTGCACCGCAAGCTCAAGGTCTGCGTTTGTGTGTCCTGCTGCTTCCGATTTTGCCTGTGCCGACTTCTTACTCTTAGCCTCTGTCTTCGTCGTGTCGCTATCTTTCGTGTCGTCGATACAGAATAGTCCGTTAAGGGCGTATTTGCGTGCGTACGAACTTGCTGCTCCCGTTATCTGCGAACCGTCCATACCTTTCTTGTCTGCCTCTTCACGTGCGTATGCCGTAACTTCCACCTTCTCGCTTGCTCCGTTCATAAGTATAGCTGTTGCTTTTACATAGTACCGATCTCCGACAAGCGTTATCTCGTCGCTCAGCGTCAATATGCAATCGTATGAAGATAGCAGTGGCTTCACCGCTTCCAGTATATCCTCGCAGCTCCGATAACTATACTTACCGAAGCTATTATACTGTCCCTTCGGTGCTTTCAGTTCGTTTTGTATTCTGATTAATTCTTTCATAACCTTTTACTTTTTAATCGTTTATATTCATTTTACTGATTTTTGTAGCTGTAATATTTGTCCTTTTTGCTTTCTCTGTCGGGGTGTGCCTTGCCATACAAGCCGACCGCTGCCATAAGCAACACGCCCGCCACGCCCATCACGGCAAGTCCTATCGGCTCTCCGACACACAGCATCGCCGTGCCTATACATCCCAGTATCATACCCGTTATGTCCGATACTCTATACATCGCTTTTGCTTGTTTGTTGTTCATATCTGTTTTATTTTTAATTGTTTGTTGTCAATTTCGTTGAAAAGTCTTTCGAGAAACCTCTCGTCTGATTTGCTCATCTTGGCGGGCTTTATCGCACTGCATACGCAGGCATACCTCTCATAGTCGTAGCCTCTTTTTATGTAGCAATCGAAGTTCGGGTTGTCCTCTCTGGTACGGTGCTCGGCGTATAACTCGCCTGTTGCCCTTTTTACTACCTTATATTCTATGTATGCTCGTCTCATAGCTCTACTGTTATATTGTTATTCAATGCTTCGATTAGTTCGGCTTCTTGCATTGCAGTAAATTCTTCTACTTCTGCCGCTACATCGGCAATAAGGAAAGCGTGCACTTCATCTATGTCTATGTTGTCTATCGCCAGATAATCGTACGTCGGCGAATATCCTTGTCCGTCCTCGTGCTCCGTATGTCCGTAGCCCTTGCCGCAGATGTTCAGCCAGTACTCCTCCGTTACCTCTACATCACAGAATATATCTACTGTATCTTCGCCTATCGAGCTTATCGTAGCAGGTACATATATTCCCTGCTTCACTCTGTCTATAATCTTCTTGAATTCTTGCGGTTGCATAGTGGTATTAGCTTTTATATATTATTATAGTTTCACAGGCTTCAGCCTCAAGCAGTTGAGCCAATTCATAATTCACGGTAGAGGTCTTTCCCTTTCCGTTTGGCATAGGCTTTACTAAACCTCTCTCTACCCATTGTTGCACCCTCGCCTTGCGAAAACGTTTATACGCTTTATTCTGAGATATATATCGAGGACGCTCGCACACACTCTCCAATGCTCTCTGCACTCCGATAGCTATGCCACTTGCTATTAGCTCCTCTACCTCTTTTCTTGATATTTGGTACAACATCTAAAAAAAACAAAAGACTCTCAGAAGCCCCCCCACCGTTGCCGATGTTTGATACAGAGCTTCCAAAAGCCTTTTTATATTCATTCTTGTTATGGCGGTATCAGCACCATTTTTTTTTATTCTTTCAAAAAAAACACTACCTTTGCAAAAGTTTTTACCGCCAAGTAATACCTCTCACCAGAGGTAGTGCTTTTTGTGTGGTAGAACCACAATGCAAAATTAGAGATTTCTCTGTAAACGACAATAGATTTATTAGAAAAACCTCTGTAAAAGTCGTTATTTAGAATTATTCAAAATAATATAACAATGGAAACTACTGTAAAAGAAAGGATTGTGAGTTTTTTGAAAGAAAAAGGATTGTCTCAGTCTGCTTTTGAAAAAAGTACGGGGCTATCTAACGGCTATGTAAATAATATATCTAAAGGAATAGGGGCAGAAAAATTACAGAGAATTATCGAAATATATCCTGAATTATCTCAAACTTGGCTTCTCACTGGTGAAGGAGAAATGCTCCGCACTGCTACCGACGATTCCGCAGCAGACAAGCAAAAAACATTGCCCCTGATACCATTCGAGGCTATCGCGGGCTACCTCTCTACCGACAACGAGGGGGTAATGGTCGAAGATTGCGAGCGATATGTTATTCCAGAGTTTGAGCAACGAGGAGCAGAGTTTATTATTCGAGTGTCGGGATCTTCGATGTATCCCAAGTATAGCAATGGCGACCTATTGGGCTGCAAAAAGATAAAGGACATATTGTTTTTCCAATGGGGTAAAATATACGTCCTCGACACCTCACAAGGGACGCTCGTTAAGCGAATATACGAGCACGAAAATGACGACTTCGTAAAACTCGTAAGTGACAATAAGGACGTATATCCACCGTTCGTAATACCGAAATCCGACATTCGCAGCCTTAGTATTGTCGTAGGTGTAATTAGATTAGAATAACAACAAACAATGAAACATAAAAATGTTGTGAGAAATTTCTTTTATATCGTATCCTCTGTATTAAAAGTTATAGCCTCTATATTAGCTGCAGTCGTCCACGTATGGACAGTTATTATTGCCTTTAAAATCTCAGGTTTCTGGGCGGCTCTTTTATCTTTTTTATTTCCTATTATTAGTCAAATATATTGGGCGGTAAAAATCTTTGGAGAAAATATGATGTATTTTTATGCTGTATTGGCTACATTTTCCGTTGCTTTGATTGGTACTATAATAAGGCTTGTCTTGAAAGAAAAATAATTTCAATC
>ERZ773009.1480-NODE-1480-length-16014-cov-9.835140_pt1 | contig 16014 bp, 16 predicted proteins | sample MGYA00580663_ERZ773009 | MGnify/ENA primary metagenome ERZ773009 (study PRJEB29015, sample SAMEA2737969) | human oral metagenome | biome: human oral; feature: human-associated habitat; material: dental | place: China | collected 2026 ... | reverse complement strand
CCATCCTCAACGCCATGCGCGCACTGCATGTGAAAGAGTAAATTGGAAACCAAAAACGGCAGCATCGACACCACATTGTCGATACTGCCGTTTTTTTATGTTCTCAATTGTCTCTCATGCAGCTTCTATGTGATACACGCGCCTCAATCGCAGGAGGGCACGGCACGCCGTGCCCTGTCTCTCGCTATGGCGGCATAAGTTGCCATGCGCCAAAATCCCACGTCATGCCTCCCTCTATAGATAACACTAAGTGACGCGGAAGTTTCGATGCATAGCTAGGAATTGAGGCAAACGCGAGGAAGGCGTAGCCAAAACCTACGTCGACGAAGCGTTTGCCAAAAATGACGACGCTAGGCGCGAAAATCCCGTGTCACGCCTCACGCCTCCCCGCGGCGACCATGGTACAGACACCACGGCTCCTCCGCCATATAATCTCCGCCGTGATAATACGCGGCGCGGGCGCGGCAGCCGCCGCATGACTTCTTATAGCTGCAGGAGCCGCATCCGCCGCCGTAGTCGAGTGTGCGGAGCTTTTGGAACACTTCGTTCTTTGCCCAGATCTCATCGAACGGGGTCTCGCGCACGTCGCCGAGTTCACGGTTGAGATAGGCACAGGGCTGCACCTTGCCGCGTGGACTGATGATGCAGTACGTCAGTCCCGCCAGACACCCGCGCGTGAAGCGCGTCGGCGTGCCGATCTGATCCGCGATGCGCAGGAACTGCGGCGCACAGGTCGGTTTCAACTCGATGTCCACGGTTTCCTGTTTTTTCATGATGCGCGTGAGGACGTCCTCGTACGCCTCGGCGCGCAGCGACTCCTCCTCGATGGTCTCGGCGCGTCCTGTCGGCACGAGGAAGAAGAAATGATGCGCCTTCGCACCGATCTCGACGGCAAAATCCGTCATCGCCTCGAGTTCATGCTGGTTCCAATCCATGACCGTCGTGTGGATCTGGAACGGCAGTCCGACCGCGCGGCAGTTCTCCATGCCGCGCACCGCACCCGTCCAGCCGCCCGGATACGAGCGGAACGTGTCGTGCTTCTGCGGGTCGAGCGAGTCGAGCGAGATACCCATGCCGCACGCGCCCGCGTCCTTGAGCGCCTGTGCCATCGTGCGGTCGATCAGCGTGCCGTTCGTGCCAAAGACGGGGATCAGCCCCAGTCCGCGCGCGTAAGCGACCAGCTCGATGATGTCGGGGCGCGTCAGCGGCTCGCCGCCCGAAAAGATCATGATGCGAAAGCCTGCCTTTGCGATCTCGTCGAGGAGTTTTTTCCCTTCGGCAGTCGAGAGCTCCTCCTCCGCACGGCAGCCCGCGTCGCGGTAGCAGTGCGCGCAGTACATATTGCACGCATTCGTCGTGTTCCACGAGATGATCTTCACCCCGCCGCCCGCAACGCCCTGAGGATGCCCACCCGGTCGACCGCCGGGATGTCCCGCTCCGTGCGGGTGTCCCCCGGGATGCCCGCACGGATGCCCCGGAACGTGCGGATGACCCGACCCATGAGGATGATGCACCGCAGGCATGCCCGGATGTGCGCTCCCCCCGTGTGGGCAGAACACCTCTTTGCACACTGCGGATGCCGCACACGCCTCCGGCGCGCTCACAGTGCCGCCTCCCGAAGCCCGATCTCCTCATCCGTCAGATAGCAGGACGGATCGGACTCCCAAAAATCCCCCGTCCGCGCCTCGGCGCGCGTGCGGAAATTCCCGTTGCACCAGCTCAGATATTGGCATTTCGAGCAGCGCCCCTTCAGCAGCGGCTTACGATCCTTTAGCCCTGCGAGAATCGGGTGCGTCATGTCCTGCCAAATCTCGCCGAACGGGCGCTCTCGCACGTTTCCGAAGGTATGATGCTGCGTGAACTGATCGGGATGCACATAGCCGAGCGGATCGACCTCACCGAACGCGATGCCCGAGCGGTTGCCGCCGTTCGCCCCGATGAGCCTGCGGATCTGCTCGGCGCCGGCGTCGTTGCCCTCCGCGAGCGCCTTGATATACATATAGACCCCATCGCAGTGGTTGTCGACGGTCAGAATCTCCTTTTTGAGTCCGCGCTCTTCAAAATCCTTTGTCCGCGCGATGATTGTGTCCATCGCGCGGCGCGACTGCTCCGCCGTCACGTCCTCATCCATCATCTGACCGCCGCGCCCGGAGTAAACGAGATGATAGAAGCAGACGCGGTTGATGCCCTTTTCCTCGATGAAGTCAAAGATTTTATCGAGCTCCATGATGTTGTGGTGGTTGATGGTAAAGCGCAGCCCCACGCGCTGCCCGACCGCGACGCAGTTCTCGATGCCCTCCATCGCGCGCCGGTACGCGCCCTCGACGCCGCGGAACATATCGTTCACATCCGCGAGCCCGTCGAGCGAGATACCGACGTAGCCGACGCCGAGATCCTTGATGCGCTGCGCGACCTCGCGTGTGATGAGCGTCCCGTTCGTCGAGAGCGTCGGACGCACCCCGCGGTCGCGCGCATACTCCGCCAGCTCGAAAAAATCCGGACGGATCAGCGGCTCGCCGCCCGAAAAGAGCAATACGGGCACGCGAAAATCGGCAAGCCCGTCGATGAAGCGTTTCGCCTCCTCCGTCGTCAGCTCGCCCGCATATTTTTGCCCGTCCGATTCCATATAGCAGTGGCGGCAACGCAGATTGCACGTGCGCGTCGAGTTCCATACGACGACGGGACCCATGCCCTCCGCCGCGCCGTTCCTCATGCGGTGCGCGTTATGCCCGTAGCGCAGCGCATCGCCGTAGTGCTCGTCCATAAAAAGTAATTTCGTTACGCTGATCATGTGGAGCCCCTATCCAAAAATACAATACACAGAACTAGGTTATGCCTCATTGCTCGCCCGGATGCCGTCGAGCAAGAGCTTTGTCTTGAGCGCGATATTTTCTTGAAACGAGAGATCGAGCCGGCTAAACGCCGCCGCCTGATAGAGCGAGTGGAACATCTCCGCGATGAGATCCACAGGTACATCGCCGCGAATCTCCCCCGTCTCCTGTCCCTGTGCGATGATCTCCGTAAAAATTTGCTTGATCTGCGGCGTCATACGTCCGCCGCCGGGATGCCCCCCGTGGTGCGGATGCGGTGCGTCCGCGGTCTCCGCACCTCCATGCCCCCCCGTCTCCGTATCCTGGGGTCCCGCATGTCTGGATGCCGCGAGGAACAACGGCATCACAAAGCGATTTTCATCGAGGAACTTTGCCGTCACACGCGCACCGACCTCAAGGAGCTCGAGCGCAGTGCGATCCGCCGCCCGCGCCTCGGTGAGCGCCATACGGATGGCATCGCCGAGCCGGCTAAGAAGCGAGAACAGGAGATCTTCCTTCGACGTAAAATAATTGTAAAACGTCCCGATCCCGAGATCCGCTGTCCTCATGATGTCCGCAACCGACGTATCCTTGTAGCCGTTCTTCGAGAACTCGCTGACCGCCGCCTCGAGAATCATCCTGCGCGACTGCATCTTCTTGCGCTCGCGCCGTCCCATCATCGTCTCCAACAAAAGTCCACCCTTTCTTCAAATCCTTACATGCGTATTATATAGGAAAAAACTTCGTTTGAAAAGCAAAAAATGAATCCCATTCATATTTTCATTCTCAATTAGTCGATTGAAACAGCCAAATCCAAGGCAACAAAAAAACGCCGACCAAAGTCGACGTCCATACGTTCATCAAAATGGTGACCCAGGAGGGATTCGAACCCCCGACCCTTTGATTCGTAGTCAAATACTCTAATCCAGCTGAGCTACTGAGTCACGTTGTCTTGCGACGGTGATTATATTAGCATCTTTAGAAGAACGTGTCAAGGGAAAATTTTTCATACAGACACCGCCGCCGTATCCTCTTGCAGGTACCGGAATCAAGCGTTCCACACATCCTACACCGCGGCTTCGTTCCCATCCGGACGGATTGGTAACGAGACAGGGTGTTTTCTATCGCCCGTCTCCTCCGCTGCGAAAAAATGCCAGCGTCCGATAAACGCTCTCCAAGTCGCTTCCCGTATGGCGCAGGAATATTTTCAAAAACAGATAGAGCGCATCAAGCCTGCCGAAATACGTACATGCACGTGCCGCATAGTGCGGCTGCCTGCCGGCATAAACGCGGAACGCCGTTTCCACAAGGAGATCGGCATCCGCACCGGCTTCCTTGAAGATGCTCTGCACAAAGAGCAGCACGTCGCGCAGGATACGTTTTTCACGCGGAAGCCCTATAAGGATGCCGTCCTCAAAATCGATCAGCATCACGCGCGTACCGTCCCACATCATATCCTTGAGCGCAGGCCGCCCATGATGCAGTCCCAAAGCATGCAGACGCGCCAAATCTTCCGCGCCGGAAGACAGCATCTCTTCCTTCTGTGAGAACGGCACATCCGCTCTCCCCACGAGTTCCGATACCCGTGCGCCGCAGTCGGCAAGCGCCAGCCAGCCGTCCCCGGAGGCATATACTTCCGGCACCCCGACACCGCGCCGCGCCAGCCGATCCAGACGTCCCGTCTCAAAATGCAGCGCCTTTTTCCCGTTTGGATTTACCCCCGGCTGCAAAATTCCAAGTCCCAGCACGAGGCATGCGCAGCGCGCGAACCGCAGCCAACGCTCGTTGCGCACGGACTCTGTCTGTTTGACCCAGATTTTTCGCCCTTCGTATATAAACCAGAAAATGCGCTTCTCCGGGTGTTTTTTTAACTCTTCGCCGATGCGTATGTTCAGGTCTCTCATCTCTCCTGCCTCATTGATACGCATCTCCATCACCTCCTTATGCTGCCGACAGACTTTCCGGAGGAGGAGTCACGCCGTATTGCCCAACAGCGTGCCCCGTTACGCCGGTTCTCCCCACACACCGTCACGAAAAAGGCGCGTCAGCCGCACGGAAACAAGGTCGCCGCGCGTGACGGGAGCATCGGTGTAGACGCGGATATAGGTGTCCGTGAGCCCGTCCGTAACGCCGTGCGCCGTCGTTTCAAATAGGACATCCGTGACCGTGCCGAGCGCTGCCCGGTGATAGCCTACAGCGAGTTCCTCAGCGAGCGCCTGCATCCGCGCCGCGCGTTCCTTGCGTATGGGCGCGGGCACCTGATCGGGACGCCGTGCGGCGGGCGTTCCCCTCCGCGCGGAGTACGGGAACACATGCATCCGCGCAAAGCCCATCCGACGCACGAAATCAAGACTCTCCTCGAACTGTGCCTCCGTCTCGCCCGGGAATCCCACGATGATGTCCGTCGAGACCGCAACGCCCGGCACGGCGCGGCGTACATCCTCGATGAGACGTGCGAACGCCGCCGTATCGTAGTGGCGGTTCATCGCAGTAAGAACGCCGTCGCTCCCCGCCTGGAGCGGCAGATGCAGGTGCGCTGCAAAGCGCGGCTCGGTGCGGATGAGCTCGAGCAGATCGTTCGACAGCTCGACCGACTCGAGTGAACCGAGCCTCAGACGCCTCAGCTCCGGCAAAGAGAGTGCGGTACGGCAGGCATCGGCAAGCGTCGGGCGCCCGGGGAGGTCGATGCCGTACGCGCCGAGGTGAATGCCCGTGAGGACGATCTCATGGAATCCTGCCGCTGCGATCCGCTCCGTTTCACGCCGCACGGCGGCGAGCTCACGCGATTTGACAGGACCGCGCGCATAGGGGATGATGCAGAACGTGCAGAAATTTTGACAGCCGTCCTCGATCTTGAGAAATGCACGCGTGCGCTGCGGCATGTGCGCGAGCGGGATATCCTCGAACGTCCGCGCCTGCATGATGTCCGTGATCTGCCCCGAGATGCCGCTCTCCGCGCGCATTGCCTCCTCCACATAGTCGACGATCTGTGCGCGTTCCTTCGTCCCGATGACGACGCGCACGCCCTCGAGTGCGCGAATCTCCTCTGGCGCGACCTGCGCATAGCAGCCGCAGACCGCGATACAGGCGCGCGGATTCGTCCGTGCCGCGCGGCGGATGATCTGGCGCGACTTGCGGTCGCTCAGATGCGTCACCGAGCAGGTATTGACGACATAGACATCTGCGGATTCCTCGAACGGCACGACATCGTAGCCGCGCGCGCGGAACAGTCCCTCCATGGTTTCCGTTTCAAATTGATTGACCTTGCAGCCGAGCGTCATGAATGCAACTGCGCTCAAGACGCACCTCCTCCCGTTCATTATATTACTATTGTACCACAAAGCCGCTATGAACAATAAATTTTTTCTTCCAAAGTGATGACATTTCCTAAAAATGCGATATAATAAGTACAAGAAATTGTTCCCATGCCATAGACCACGGAGGGGGGATATTTATGGCGAGCATTTCACAGATGACCGGAGCGGCACGCTCCATCTATTCGTCGCTTTACAGCAATAGCTCACGCATGGACGCGACCGCCGCGCTCTTCGGAGGGAATACGAAGCGCGGATCGTCGAGTCTGTTTTCCGCGCAGTACCGCGCGCAGGATTCGAGCGCACAGGAACTGAACTCGATTTTTTCGATCGCAAATCAAGCGGCACAGCTCCGCAAATCCTATGCCGAGAGCAGTTCGAAGTTCTACAAGGAATACGATTCGAACATGAAGGATCTGCGCAAATCTGCGGGCACGGTCAAGACAATGAGCTACGAACTTGACAGCTCCGATATCAGGGCGAACGCAGACGGCTCCAAGACCTACAGCGACCGCCTGAAAACAGCGATTGGGAATGTCAAAGACCTCGTCGCGCAGTACAACGAGACGAACGCGTTTCTCGCGGAGAATAAATCGGCAGGTCCCGGCGTACAGCGCCTCGCTGCCGATTTCTCGGATACGACGTACAAGGCGGATTCCTATGCCAAGATGGGCATTACCGTCAACGCAAAGACGGGGCAAATGACGGTGAATGAAAATCAGCTCGCGCGCGCACTTACGAGTTCGCCGGCACAGTCAGAGGCGATCCTCGGAAAGGACGGTCTCGCCGGACGCGCAGATCGTCATGCACAGCTCGCACAGAGTTCGCGCAGCCGCGTGCTGCCGACCATGCAGGAATCCATCGGCAAGCAGCTCAGCTATGCGGAAGGACTGCTCACAGGCGGCTCGCTCAGTACGATGTCGCGCTACTCGAACATGTTGAACCTGTTCAGCATCTATGTATAAGGAGAAATAGGGAATGGATCTCACAATGGATATTGCACAGATGTCGGTCAATATGCATCAACAGCAGGACATGCAGAGTCTCGGCATTGCCGTCGCCAAGATGGCGATGAACGCGAGCGACGACGCGCTCGAACTCCTTGAGGAGACCACGGCAAGCGTCGATCCGAACCTCGGCCATGTCGTCGACGTGTCTGCCTAAGGATCATATTTGACGAAACAATGCAAGCAAAAATCCCCAACCGCCGCGTACGGTTGGGGATTTTTTATGGATCATTTCGAGATGCGGCCCTGTGCCGTCTGATAAACAAGATCGTCCGCCCGTATGCCGATCACGATGATCACCATCCGCTTCTCCGTGCGCAGCAGGCGATAAACAATGCGAAGACCTTGCCCTCTGAGCTTGATTTTAAGCAGTCCCGCAAGCGCGGTGCCGGCGACATTCCCGAGTGGCTTCCCGTAGCCGCCCTCCGTGTTCGGCAGCGGATTTTGTCGTACCTTTTCAATTGCCTTGACGGCGATCTGCCGTTGACTGCCGTCAAGACGCGCGAGATCGTCGGCGGCTTCCGGCAGAAAATCCACCGCCCATTTCATTCGAACACAACCTCGTCGCCGTCCTCACATGTCGCAGGCGACATCCCCATATTTTTGCAGACCTCTTCGAACGGGATACACTTCTTTGCATCGAAGTCGCGCAGTCGCTCCGCTGCGAGCCGGGCGAGCTGCATCTCGTGCAGTTCCTCGCGCATCTCTTCATATTGCTGCGGAGAAAGCAGCACGCATTCCGGCGCATTGTTCTTGATCACGACCGCCATACCCGACCGCTTGACTTCGGAAAAGATTTGTCCCGCCTTCCCGCGGTTGAACGCGGTGATGGGCACGGTCTTATTGAGCGGTGCTGCTTTTGCCATGCGATCCCTTCTTTCCTAGGGATATTATATCAAAAAGCAGCGAATATATCAACAAATTCATCGATATTCTGCTCGCTAAACAGACGCGCCCCGCATTTTCCCAAACCGAAAACAAAAAAGCTGCCCGATGCGCATTCACCGGCGATTGCGGGGGCAGCTATTTTAATGTCTCTTTACCGATTCTTCTTTCGGAACTCCTCCATAAATGCGGCAAGTTTTTCGACGCCTGCAAGCGGCATGGCGTTGTAGATGGAGGCGCGCATCCCGCCGACGCTGCGGTGTCCTTTGAGCCCCGCGAGCCCACGCTCCTTGGCTTCGGCGACGAATTGCTCCTCGAGCGTGGGACTGCCGAGCCGGAACGTGACGTTCATGCGCGAGCGGCTGCCCTTTTCCGCGTGCCCGCGATAGAACCCGTCCGAGCCGTCGATAACGCCATAGAGGAGCGCGGCTTTTTCCGCATTGCGCCGCCCCATCTCGGCAAGTCCGCCCTGCGCCTTGATCCACGCGGCGACCTTGCCGACCATGTAGATGGCGAAAACGGGCGGCGTGTTGTAAAGCGAGTCGTTCTTTTGGAACGTGCTGTAGCGCAGCATCGTCGGCAGCTCGGCGGGACTGCTCTCAAGCAGCGACTTTTTCGCGACGTTCAGCACGACGCCCGCAGGCCCGAGATTTTTCTGCACGCCCGCATAGATGAAGTCATAGCGCGCAAAATCCCACGGGCGAGAGAGGATGTCCGAGGACATGTCGGCAAAGAGAGGGATGCCGTTCGTCTCGGGCGTATAGTGATACTCCGTGCCGTAGATCGTGTTGTTGAGACAGATGTGGAGATAGGCAGCATTCGGCGCGATATTCAGCTCCTCCTGCGCGGGCACGCGCGCATAATCCTCCTCCTTCGTCGAGGCGGCGACCGTGCCGACACCGAGCCGCACCGCCTCCTCGTACGCCTTTTCCGCAAACGATCCGGAGAGCGCGTAGCTGCCGGGATGCGCCACCGTGGCAAAGTTCAGCGGGAGGAGCGCAAAGGTCTGACTCGCCCCGCCCGCGGTGAACACGACGTCGTAGTCCGCGCCGAGCCCCATGAGTTCGAGGATGTCCGCCTTTGCACGGGCGTGCACCTCCGCATATGCCGGCGCACGGTGACTGATCTCAAGGATGGACATGCCCGTCCCGCGAAAATCCGGCAGTTCCTCCTGCACCTCGCGCAGTACCTCTTCGGGTAGAACGGCGGGACCGGGGTTAAAATTATAAATGCGTTCGTTCAAAATATTTCCTCCTCGCTTATCCGTGCTTCACTCCGGATCGTCCGCATCGCCCGCGCACTCCACACGCGTCATGCGGATCTCGGCGACGCGCGCACGATCCATCCGCCGCACCTCGAATGTAAATCCGTTCCAATCACATGTCTCACCGACGGCAGGAATGCGCCCGATCTGCGCGGTGACGAATCCGCCGAGCGTCTGAAAATGGTCGTGATCCTCGTCGGGAAGCTCTTCGATGCCGAACTCCTCCTTAAACTCGTCGATCGGATACAGCCCGTCAAAGATCCAGCTCGCCCGCTCCTCCGCACTCATGCGTGCGCCCGTCGGCGCATCGCCGTCCTCGCTGCCGATGATCTCCTCCATGATGTCGTCCATCGTGATGAATCCGACCACGCCGCCGTACTCGTCGAGGACGACCGCCTCGTGGATGTCGCCGCTGCGGAATTTCTCGAGGACGCGCAGTCCCTCCATCGTGCGCGGCACGAAGAGCGGCTTTTTGATGTAGTCGGCAGGGTCGATGCTCTTGCCGTCGAGCATCGCGTCAAGAAGCTCCTTTGCATAGATCACGCCGCGAAAATCGTCCAGGTTCTCATACGCAACCGGGAACACGTCGTGCGGCGTCCTGCGGATAATGCGCAGCTGCTCACGCCGCGGCTCCGCCAAATCGATCCACGCGATACGTGTGCGCGGCGTCATGAGTGCGGACGCAGTCTGATCGCTCATGTGGAAAATACGATCCACCATGTCCTGCTCCGCCTTCTCGAACGTGCCGTCCTCCGTCCCCTGCTCCATGAGATCCTTCACCGCATCCTCCGTCGCAGCGGCGCGATCCTGCGGACTGATGCCAAAGAGCAGCAGGAGCCCGCGCGAAACCGACACGAGCGCCGCGCTCGGCAGCGACGTGAGCCGCGTCAAAAGGCGGATGCTGCGGTGACTGCGCAGGAGAATGTCCTCCGGGCGGCGCAGCGCGATCTCCTTGGGCAAAAAATCGCCAAAGAGCAGCGTCAGCGCGGTCATGACGACGATGCTCAGCACGAGCGCTGCGGCAAAGACCTCCATCCCCGGCAGGAGATGTGCGAGGAATCGCCCGAACGCGGGCGCAACGAGCAGTCCCATACCAAGCCCGATGAGGAGACTCATGCAGGTCACGCCCGCCTGCGCCATCGCGATGGGCTTTTCCGGATGCTCGAGCAGCGCGAGCGCCGCCGCCGCATCGGAATTGCCGTCGAGCGAAAGCTTTTCGAGACGCCCGCGGTGCGAGCCCGTCAGCGCCGTCTCGATCTGCGAAAAATACGCGTTCGCCGACAGACACACAATGAGCAATACGAAACAGACAAGATCCGAAGCAGAACTATCCAAGAGGAAGCCATCTCCTTTGATCGAGAAGAAATATCCTTGTTGTCACAGCGGCTGCGCGCCGTGCTTCATGCACTCTCCCCGCCCATAAACACACGAAAATTCACCGGCTCCGCCCCCGCCGCGCGGAATGCGTCGTGCACCTCCGGTGCGCAGACGGCGCGCAGCTCCGCCTCGAAGTCGTGATCCCAGAGGCACGCGGGGATAAGAACGGCATTGTCCGTGCCGGGATGCATCATGACCTCGGTCACGCCGTCCACAGATGCGCGTACAATCTCTGTGAGAACGCGCGTATCCACAGCCTCGCCCGCGACGATGCCGGCGAAGCGATCGGGCGTCCGTATTCCGTGCCGCCGCGCCATGACAGCCGCGCGGCGCGCGAGCACCGACAGCCCCGCGCGCCCGACGAGCTGCCCGATGCCGCCGAACGCGCCCGCAAAGAGCGGCGCACGCGGCGCACGCATCGCGGGAATGCCCGCCGCGACGCAGAGATCGAGCACGATGTCGATCACGCCCGGCAAGACGTGCATATGCTGATGACTGTCCGCGTGCGTCAGTCGGATGCCCGCCGCCTCCACGCGCCGCAGCTGCGCCGCGAGCTCGGCGCGCACCTCGCCGAGGGCGACCTGCCCGCGCAGGAGGCACACGGCAAAGGCAGTGTGGTTGTCATGGAACACGCCCTCCGCCGTCACGAGCGAGGGGATCTCCTGGGGCGGCAGGACGGGAGTACCGTTGACGAGCGTCAGGTGGACGCCGACGCCGAGCGCGGGGATCCGCTGTGCAAGCAAGACAGCATCGTCAAACGCCGCACCGCCCGGCATCAGCGTCGCCGAGCGCAGCATGCCGTCCTGTACGCCGCGCTCCACCGCGCGGTTGATGAGCACATGCCGTCCAAAATCGTCCGCATTGACAATGATCCGCTTCAAAACTCTCTGCACCGCCGTTTCCTTCTCCGTGTTTCAGCAAAATTACCGTTTATTATACCGCAGAGCGCCGCTCCCGTCCACCCATCGCGCCGTTTCCATGCACAGGAGCGCATCCGGGGGCATTTTTATGCACACGCGATATATATCCGGTCGACGGAGCATCGTCATGTATTCGCAGGCAGCCTGTCGCTCCGAACCTTTACCATCGTGACCAAGCTCCGCTGCCGAAGATGATGCCTCCCGTGATCGACGCGCCGCGTGTGCCGCCGCTCACCGTGTCCGGTACCTCTGCCGACACATAGATGCCCGTATCCGTCAGACCTGCGACAGCGAGCACTGCCTTGTCTCGAAGCTCCCGATACGTCTTGCGGTCGATTTCCACCGTAAACTCCTGCGACGCCCCCGGCTCAATGGCAAACGTCTGGAATGCCTGCGTAAACGCCATCGTATTTGACCAGCGCCAAATCTCCTTCCCCTTTGCATCAAGCAGCGCAAAATCATAATCCTGCCCCGTCGGATGCTCGACCATATAGAGGCTCTCCCCCTCGTTATGCACCTTGAGTTTCAGCAGCAGCCGCCCGCCTTTTTCCTCAACGGTCAGCTCCTCGGAAACATCATGCACGCGTACGCCCGCATAAGAGGTGCGCTGCAGCCGCGCCCCTCCGTGATGTCCCGCCGGGAACGTAATGCCGATACCGCCCCCAATCCCCGCCTCAGCCGGATGCACAGCAAACGTCGAAGGTATGGTGATTAACGACGCAATCAGCGCAATGCCGAATCTTTTTTTCGTTATTTTCATAGGACAATCCTTTCTGCGTACAAAAATTGGATATGCTTATTAAATTCGACGACGCAGAGAAATTTACCTTTTTGATATGCAGAGGATCTGCCGTGCGCTTTTATATAAGGAATTTACACACTTTACTTGACAAACCCATTTTCTTTTTGTCAAAGATTCTCTCAAGCTCGTTCAGTGCATTGCTTGTGTCTCTGTTAAGGTCTGAAATGTCTTGATTCGGGTTTTTACGCACGTCAATACTGCCCGGCACGCTGCCGTACCGGGACAGGAAAATAGTTTTTAGGACTGAAGCGGTATCAATCGGATATTCCTTGCGCCTTCAAGAAAGCCGCCGTCATGTCCTCATATAACTGGTACGAAATTATAAGAATCTCTTTGAGATCTTCATAATTACGAAAGACGGGTCTCGTGTGCCTTTTTTCCGGGTTGAACAGAAAGTTCTCTAAATTGGTAAGCCGATCACCGGCATAATACTTCTTGTCTCTCCTAGCATACCACATCAGATCAATCATACCGTATTTTGTATCTATGTGATACCAAAACTCATAAATGCCGCGCTTATTGGTCGAGCGAAAGAAATTTTCACTCTTCCAAAACTTTACATTTTGATATCCCACCTCCAAAAGAATCTCTAGTACGCGTTTGTTGTCATAGTTCTCAAAGCTGTTCTTTGCACCAATAGCATATGGTATGCAGAGCGCCTGGTAGCGCTCCACAAAGTTGATGCTGCTCAAAATTTCTCTCATTTCGTTATCCGAAATTCGTTCCACGATCTATTCCTCCCGAAATCGGAGTGGATTTTCCCTTTGCTGTAGGAAGCGCTGTTCTCTATATTGATATCTGTGCCAATCGATGATCACAGGATGAATTTTACAAGCCAACCTGCATGATAAGGCGACGATTATTTATGTCGTCTTCATGCGTGAATACGATCGTCCACTGCAATGTTTCGTCTGTAAGATATACATCTTCCGGGAAAAAATGCGCATGATCCAAAAACAAATTGTAATCTACACGCACCATAGTTTTCTTCCCAAATTTCCAATAGTCTTTGATATAGATTCTATCCTTGGAGTTGTTATCCCAAAAGATCAGAACTTGTTTCAATTTACTTCTATATGTCTCTATTTGCTCTTCATGAATGAACATTGGGGATTTTAAAGACTCCCATAAATATCCGGTACAACAAAGCCCATCCGAGAATTGTGTTAATGTCTCAATTCGATCTATATAAAATTTAGAATTTGTATTAATGTATTTATTGATATATCTTTTTCGATATTCATCTGCTTGATACTGATTCAGTATCTGCATGTGTGTTTTAAAATTTTCCAGTTCCATATGGTCTGACTACCTCCTGTATTCTTATCGTTCCTTTTTTCCCAGTTGCCGTGGTGTAATTAATATGTGGATATGAATGATGACTATTAAACCCTTCTGGATGTGCCTCCTCTGCCCTTAATGGCGTTCCTCCGGCTTCTTTGATTAAGGTTTCGGCTTCATCTTGAGTCACAATAGTACCGTTGATTTTTTCTATGTCTCCTCCTTGTTCGACTGATTTAACATTCTCTTTCCATAGTTTATCTCCTCGCCAGCCTTTCCCTCCTATCCCCCGCTCCGGCGTTGGTGTCTCGACTCCCTTTCTACTAGAAAAGAATGCATAAAGGTCTTTTTGTGCATTCTCCACGCCTCGATAGGCACTCGTGCCACCATGCACAACTAGAGTGGCTCCCTCAGCAACAAGTCCCGGTGTCGCGACAGCACCGCTTCCCGTTATTGCTAGTCCACCACCGCCTCCAATGCTCATAAGACCAAGAATAATTTCATGCGTCCCTGCGTATATGGAGGCTGTATCGCCAAATAATCTGCCTGCAAGATACGATTTCGAGGCGGACACATATGGGTAACGTTCCCTTATTCCTCGGAATATTTCTCTCATGATGCCGAACGACATGTTCGCATCAAATCTTTCGAGGGCTCCGGATGTAAAATCAGCCACGTCTTGAGAAAAAGGAGATTTTGCTAAAACTTCTATTTCGTCCATGCGGTAAAAAACAAAACCGTTAAAGGCTACATAATCCTGATAGTACTTGTTATTTAATGCCCTCGCAGTTTGAGTTTTTGCTTCTTCTTGCTCTTCTTCCTGTTCTTTGTCTTTTTCCCGATATTCTGCCTTTATCGCTTGCCGTTCATCTTCGGTAGTGGCTGCTGCTAAGCGGCGTTCTTTTTCGTTGTAATCTTCCTCCCTCAGAAGGTTCCACTTCGTCCCACTCGCGGCCGCACTCGCACCCGCGCCCGCTGTTCCGCCGACTGCCTTAGCTGCTGCCGCACCGATGATGGCGCTGACAATTTGTGCCGTGCCGGGGTCATGCTTGGCAATCTTGTCGATTTCCTTGATCACGGCTTCGTTCAGTCCCGCACCTACGGCACCCGAAGTGAAGCCCGCGCCCGTGATGCTGCTCATGATGCCGCCGATGGCTGCGTGAACAAGGATCTTTCTGCCGCTCCCGTCGTCTTTCATGTTATGGGCGAGTCGGTATGCTTCTTCACCGAAGACGGCGGCGAGCTCCTGCTGCTCTTCAATCGTCTTTTTGTCGAAGAATAAATCCTATTTAGAAAGAATTAAATATAACTCATAGATAAGTAATCCTGCTCCGACAAGCATCCATATAGCACCAATTATCCATAGGGATGCACCTCTGTCTATAAACATCTTGAAAGGGTAGATTTGTTTATCTTTCTCAGGCAACCTATCTACAGTTTCACTATTTAGGTATTTCATATATTTTCGGCAAGGATATGAACACATAAAAACTGACATTCCCATAATAATAATAACAATAGATTGTCCTATGTCTGTATGAATAAAATCACTTGATATATCAAGTGTATTTAAAAACATAGGAATGATTATTAATATAGGTAACAAAACTATTCCGAGTATACATTTAAAAAAATATATGCTCGCTTGATTTTTTTTGTATTTATCAAAAGCATCAAGTAAGACAATGATCATTAGTATCTGTAACAATATACATAGTAGTGGAAACATAAGCGTTACTCCTGATCATCTTTTTGGGAGTGTTCTTCCTTTTTTTCTTCATCTGTTTTTATCTTAAATTGCTCTTTTCGGACATAGTCTTTTATATAAGCTCCCGCAGTCCCTCCAACAATTCCACCGGTGTAACCTCCAACAAGTGCGCCAACACTGGCTCCAGTAATACCACCAAGTATTCCACCTGCTCCCCCGCCTACAACAGTTCCCTCGGGACCAACTATGGTTCCGGCAGCTCCACCAGTTAATACTCCGGAGCCTCCACCAACCAATCCGCCGATATATGTACCGACGTATGTTCCGGCAGCTCCGCCAGCTAGCCCGCTACCCAAGGGAATTAGATCCGATATCCAAGCCTTTGCTAAATCTCCGCCGCTATATTTCTGATAATCTTCATGAAAATCTGTGATAGAAAAGATTGATCCGGACACACCGCCGGCTCTGCCAAACCACCTGAAGCCTGTCTGTGCGGTTGATGGAATATACCCATGATCTCCAAGATAGCTATATTTTAATGATTCTGTTCCTGAGACAATATTTTGCAACGCCTCCTTCCCTAAAACTGGGTCATCGTTTTTAGAGCCTGTAGATAATGTTGGCGGCAATATAAAACTTGCTGTCC
>ERZ773009.1479-NODE-1479-length-16021-cov-6.288363_pt1 | contig 16021 bp, 16 predicted proteins | sample MGYA00580663_ERZ773009 | MGnify/ENA primary metagenome ERZ773009 (study PRJEB29015, sample SAMEA2737969) | human oral metagenome | biome: human oral; feature: human-associated habitat; material: dental | place: China | collected 2026 ... | reverse complement strand
GTGCCGGCACTGTGGAAAGATAGTCCTCACCTCTGCAGGAATTCGTTCGCCTTCCAAAATCAGACATCCCGTCAGCAAGGTCAGCTGACCAACTTGCCATTCGGACCCCAAAGTCTCAATAGTATTAGGCAGATTAATAGCTGGGAGTTTCAGCGCAGCCCGGGCGTCGATCGCGATCCGGCTTGCTGCCCATTTGTATGTGAGCTGATCGTACGGACTCCACATGGTCGGGACACGTTCCCGACCTCGCTCGCTGTACCCATAGAACCATTCATCATCCGTGCGCCACAAATGATGCGCATAAAGCCCGCCGTTCCAACTCATGGAATGCCCGTCGAGAGTGTCTGTCACCTCTGCACCGGATTCTGATGCGTAAGATACGAGCTCATCCATGATTGACATCAGGAATCTCCTTCCAGAATGTGCAGGTCAATACACTCTTCAGCTGTCAACAGGATCTCGCCGACTTGAAAGAGCACTTGACGAGCACCGCCCGGTTGGCCGAACCACGGAGCAATGATGCCACTGACCAAGGTCACGTACGGCGGTAGATCCAGCAGACGGTACCGATAGTAGGGTTCTTTCACCGCGCTCGGAGGAAGTGACCGTTGCTCGAAGGAATAGGGTTTAGGACCAGGCACTGCGCAGAAATAGCTGCCACGGGGATCGCCCACTCGGTCGAGACGATCCCCATACTGAGCAACATAGTCCAACACGCTCTGGTTACTGCGTTTCGGCCCAGAATCGACGACCTCGCGCAGCAGGCCGCCATCTTCGGCCAAGAAAGAATCAACCACCTGCTCCAAGTCCAGGTTCATCAGATGCGACAACACATCCAAGGCATTGACCCAGTAAGCGTGCAGGATAACCTCGGTCGCATCGCCTCCGGGCCCTATCAAAATTCCGTGCCGATCGCCCAGCTGCTGCTGACTCCAGCCGGGCGCCATCACCGGCTTCCAGTATCCCGCCATAATCTGCGGCCAGCCGCGGCTGCGACGCACACCGTTCAACCATTCATAGGCAATCCAACGGAGCACCAGATCGCGGTCGACGCTGACGAGATCCATGGTACGTTCCTCACCGCGTTCGGTGTGACCAAAACACCAGCAGCCATCTTCTATCCAGACGTGCAACACCATGCCCGGCACCGACCAGTGAAAACCATCCTCGTCCGCAACCACCCGGAAATCAACGGCTTCTACCATCCGTCGAAAACCTTCTCCCATAACCGCCACCGGGTTCTCTGACTCCACCAAGGACTCCAGGGCGCCGCCCTCCGGGGTGAGATAGGAATCCAGCACTTGGTCGGGACTCAAGTCCATGAGATGCGACAGGGCCGCCAATTCGACAGCTGACGGGAATGCGGTAAGCATCTGCCCCTCCACCGACACCCCGTCAGGCCGGATCAGCTGACCCATCGCCCGGATGCCACGTTTCTCACTATCCTCCGAAACGCGGCTCGCACTCCAACCTCTCGCGAACCCCGGCACCGCTCGCAGCGGCAACAACCATGGCCACCCCATCCGGTACCGGTACTGATTCGCAACGCAACAAATCAACCACCGCAACGCCATGTCACGATCAGCGGTGGAAAAAGTTGCGACGGGCTTTTGATCCACCCAGTCCATATGATCTACACGCCACTTCCCGGCGCTCTCCCAGAAAACGACGGTGCGCGCATTACTCTCACGCCCGATAAGCCGGGAGCCTCCAGCATCAAACACGGACACGCTTGCATTGTTGAGTGCCGACACCAGCCGCTCGAAACAATCAGACACGTTCCCGCACCTCCTCCAGAAGACCCAACCCTGTCAGTTCCTCGACGCTGACCAGCTGATTGCTGGAGTCACGAAACAGCACCTGCTGGCCTCCCCCCCGGGCCCCATGGGCGCAAACTACCTGGCCTGTCTCGATCCGCCAGCCGGATGACATCTCCCGTCCCGCCACACGATACCTGTGGTAAGGAAGCCTCGCAGCGTTCGGGCTAATGGAGCGTTCCGCGAAAGCCGCAGGGCGCAGACCTCTGACGACGAAGAGATATGCTCCACGCGGATCGCCGACTCGATCCAGTCGGACTCCAAATCTCTCCAAGTAGTCATCGACCCGCCAGAACGTCTCGACCGTACCAGAGTCCATGCCATCCCGCACGTTGCCGTCGCCCTCGTAGGGCCAGATTTCATCACCATTGGCGTTGCGACAGTCGGCGGTCCACTGGTTGTAGGAGCGGGGCTTACCGTCTGCCCCGGCGCCGAAATGCCACCGCGGCTCGTCGATTAAACTGGCACTATCTTTCACCATCCCGTGCTACCTTTCTGCACCCGTGCTCATAAAGTAGATTTGGTTGTACCAACTCTACGACCTCCACGCCCAGCAGAGCGACCAGGCCCTCACACTGCAACTTATTCGCAAGGCTGGGCTGTGATCCAGGTAAATCCCTGCGGTCCGCTTGCCTTCCGGTGATTTGCCGATCTTCTTGACGGGAAAACTTACCTTATAGGCGGGTCTGTCCGATTAATGGTGTAACTGGCGGTTTCTATTGGTGGGTGCTGGCTGCGGGCATGCGGTCAGCGAAGGTCGTGGCGAACGCGTTCAGGGCGGGCTTCCAGCGCATGCCCCACCGGGCCTGGCCGGTGCCCTTGGGATCCAATGATCTCACGGTCAGGTACAGGGTCTTCAACGCGGCTTGCTCGTTCGGGAAGTGCCCGCGGGCGCGGACCGCTCTGCGGAACCTGGCGTTGAGTGACTCGATCGCATTCGTGGAACACAAGACCTTGCGGATCTCGACGTCGTAGTCCAAGAAGGGCACGAACTCGGTCCAGGCACCCAGCCAGAGCCAGATCATCGCCGAATAGGCCTTGCCCCACTTCTCGATGAACTGTTCGAACGCCCGCTCAGCAGCCTCCGGGGTGGGGGCTTCGTAGACGGGCTTTAAGTCGGCCGCGATCTGGGACCAGTGCTTCTTCGAGGCGTAGCGGAAACTGTTGCGCAGCAGGTGGATCAAACAGGTCTGGATCTTCGCGGCCGGGAACACCGACCCGATGGAGTCGGGTAGTCCCTTGAGCCCGTCGCAGACCATGAAGAACACATCCTTGACACCGCGGTTCTTCAACTCGGTCAGGCACGCGAACCAGAACTTCGCCGACTCCCCGTCCCCCTGGCCGGGCCAGATCCCCACAATGTCCTTGTGACCCTCAAGGTCGACCCCGATCGCGGCGTAGAACGGCTGGTTACGGACCTGCCCATCCCTGACTTTGATCACGATCGCATCGATAAAGATCGCCGCGTAGATGGACTCCAAAGGCCGACTCATCCACGTGGCCATCTCGTCGACAACCCGGTCGGTGATCCGGCTGATCGTGTCCTTTGACACACTCGTGCCGTAAACCTCGGCGAAGTGGGCGACGATCTCCCCGGTCGTCAGCCCTTTCGCGAACAGGCTCAGCACCATGGCATCCATGTCCGACAACCGACGTTGCCGCTTCTTGACCAGCTGCGGCTCAAACGTTCCGTTACGGTCCCGGGGCACCTGGATCTTGATCGCACCGACGTTGTCAGTAACAACCATCTTCGACCTCGTGCCATTACGGGAATTACCGCTGCCGCGGCCGACCGGGTCGTGCTTGTCGTAGCCAAGATACTCATCCAACTCTTCATCGAGAGCGGCCTCAACGATCTGAGCGGTCAACGCCTTCAACAAACCACCGGGACCGGTCAGAGCAACACCAGCATCCTTGGCCTGACGCACCATCCACGCGATCGCCTCACGCTAAGCCACCTCCAGCTCAGCCGACTCCTCCGCCGACGGCGGTGATGATGATGGGTTCACATGCCCCAGTCTGGCCGGCCCCACGGCCAGCTCACTACTCGTTGTTGTCTCGGTCATCATGACTCCTCCTGCCCTCACGGGCGATGGAGCCACTTACACCGTTCCGTCGGACAGTCCCGAAAGCCCGCGGCGGTAGGAAGCTGGGCGACGAGGCGCGAGTGCCTTTTACTCCGCTCGCTGGGACGGGGGAACGTAGAGGTTCTCGACCGGGATCTCCCGACCCGTGGGGGTGTCGACGATCCGGATGCCCAGTTCGTCGCGCACGATCTGCAGGTCGGAGCCGACGGGCAGGTCCCAGATGCCGATGAGGGCGGGTTCGATGGTGCACAGGTCGTTGAAATCGACGATCTGCCAGTTGGAGGTGTCGTTGAGGTACTCGGATGTGTCGATGTGGCTCATGATCTGCCAGCCGTTGTCGGCGGGTGCCTTCGACTCGCCCCGCACCATCCAGCGCACCAGCCCCTTCTTCTCGATGACGTTGCGGGTGGCCAGGCAGGCCCCGGCTCCAGGAATGAACTCCATTGTCTCGGCCCTCTCGTGGTCTCGGATGACCTCAGCCTAGCAATGCACACCCCCTGCGCCGCTCGTTCGCGGAGCCACCCTCCGGATCCAGCCGGTTGGTGTTCCGTCTCGGTCAGCGAGGGTGACCCCATACGGAGTTAGGCTGGCTCTCATCCGAGCAGGAAGGTTCGACATGGAACTCAACGGCGCGGCTTTTTCGTTCGAGACGCCAGACGCCTGGGAGATCGTCCCGGCAGAGGGAATGGTGGCGGCAAGCGCACCTCCCGACTACCTGGGTTTCCGACCGACGATCGTGCTCCGCGAGTCCCGGATCGACAACCCCGTCCCCACCACCCTCGCGTCCATCTCCCAAGCGAATCTTCGTGCCATCCCCCAAGAGGTGGCCGGCGCCTACGTCGTGAACGTGGAGGCGATTCCCGACGGCGACGCGGGCCCGGGGCCCCGGGAGAGACGACGGATCTGGGCCTTGGCCCCGGTGAAACCACCAACGGATGACCTACTGGGCGTGATTATGATCCAGGACCTCATGGTGGCGGGCAATTCCATCGCCGAACTGACCCTCACCCTTCCCGTGGTCACCTGGCGGCCCGACGGCTCTTTCGAACGGATCCTCGATTCGTTGCGTCCCTTGGAGCACGGAATGTTGCCACAGCTGACCACCCAAGTTCCGGAGGCCGTGCTCGATCAGTGGGCCACCGCACGCGACGGCGTTCCTCGCGAGGACGTTACGGTGCAGGGCTACCTTTCTCCCGTTCTGCTGGGCAACACCTACGAATTGTCGCCCGGTGCGCTGACCGAGCTGAAATCCCTGTCCTCGGCGGGTTTCTTCGGAAGGCGGGCCAGGAACCAACTTCCCCGCGAGGAGCTACGGGGAGCAGGTTTCATCGACGACAACGGGTCTCCCACGGAACTGGGCGAGGTGGTCCTGGGCATGTTCAACCACGGGAACCACTGGGTCCTGGAGAACTCCGGGCCGGAGGAGGACAACCGTGGCATGGATGGCTGGAGCATGGAGGAAGCCACCTTGCTGCTCATCGGTCCGTCCCCCCAGGAACCGGTCGGCGGGAAAATCCGCCTCGCCCGTTGTGCCACCGACGACCTGGCACGCGTCCTCCTCATGTGGTCGGGTACCCAACCCGGTTGGCGGACATCCTTCAGCCTGCCAGGAATCAAGATCCAGGAGATGCTTGAGCATCTGGTGGGCCAGCCCTTGCCTCAACAGCTCGGTGGCGATGCGGCTGCATTCGCCGACGAGCCTTGGCAGCAGTTCAGCTTCATCGACGACTCCGCCAAGAACGGCGTCGTGTGGATCACGACCCCGCATCGAGGCTCAGCCCTGTGCTATCAGGAGTCACACCAGGACGAAGTGACCATCGCTTCCTTCGACGACCAACCGCTGTGGGCATATCTTTCCCTGACCGCAGCCACAATCAATTTCGGAGAGAAGAATGTTCTATGAAATAGATCCTGCGACGTGTTTCAGTATCTTCGATACCGTGGAAACCCACAAAGACACCGCAGCCAACTCACACACCTCGGTGTCAGGAGACATCGACAGCCTCGGGGCAACCTGCGCAACGGGACCGGCCGCCCCCATCCAGTCGGCCCTAAACAAAATCTACAATCGGGCATTGACCCCAGCCATGAGCACCGCGGAGCAACACACCAGCAATGCCGTGAGCTGCGGAAGGCAGGCTGTTCACCAATACCAGTTGGCTGATCAAGAGCAGGTTTCCAATGCTGCAAGCTGCGGTCACGAGGCCCAAGGAGGGTGCGAAACCACGATAAACAACGAACCTCTGATGGGGATAACCTCTGCCGCTCGAGCGGCCAACTCTCCCGCTGAGGTAAAGATCACGGACGGCAAGAAGACAGAAGGGAAATGACGGTGACTTCATCAACTCCCACATACTATTCCGGCCCCGGAGTCACACACGTCGACACTTCTTGCCTGGACAACTGGGCCGACCCGGACACCTTGGACACCTACGCAGGAAATCTGAAGACGCACGGCTCCGATTTCAAAACCGCCATCACCGATGCCAAGAACTCTTGGCAAGGGCTGACTGCTAGTTTCAAGGCGCCCGGAGACGCGAGCCTTTTCGCTGCGCTCGACACTCCAGCAACCAAAGCCGGGAACGTCTCATCCGTGGCCGCATCCATCAGCACCAGCATCACGACCTTCGCGTCCACAACAAGGACCCTGCAAACCGAGCGCACCAACCTCTTGGCAAAGGTCACGACCTTTAACAATGCCGAATTTCAGTGCACTGCCGATGACGCAAAAAGCGCAAGCGACTCATCCGATTCTAAAAACAAAAGAGGACAGGAAGGGTCAGCACTTCAGGTTGAAGTGTGGGCTTTGGCCAGAAAATACCAAAATGCAGTGGACACGTGCGTTGCCGATTTGGGAAATATAAATGAAGACGGCACCAAAAAGCATCCCCTGCAGTCCGCATTCGACGGCTACACTCAAGGATTGTTCAGAAGTACGCTTGTTTCTTTTGCAACAAGCTACAGGGCGCCATTGCTGAGGGGCAAGCAACTCGTCGCCAAAATCAACGGAAAAACGATCAGAGGACCAAAATTCGAGATACCCGGGAAGGGCGCCAAGTTCGATCCAAATTCTTGGTTCTTCCACAAGAAATCCGTGAGCAATGGATTCACGGACATGCCAAGCACAGTGATCAAATCTGGCCCCAAGGGAAAGTGGGGAGTCGGTTTCGAACACACTACGGGCGGCACGACCGTAGGAGCAGTCGGCAAAGCTGCTGGACGCGCCGCATTCGTGGTAGGTGCCGCACTCACCTACAAGAGCGAATACGACACCGCCCAGCAAAAGCTCAAGGAAGAGAATCCCGGCCTCTCCGACAAGGAGAGAAGATCCAAAGCGGTCGAAACCGCTGCTGTCAGGGGCACCGGGCAACTGGCCGCCGCTGCCTTGACAGGCGCAGCCATAGGCTCGGCCTTGCCTGTTGGCGGAACCGCTGTCGGCCTTGCTGTGGGTGCTGCCGTCGGCGCAGCCATGATGATTCCAACCGGGGACGGCAAGAATGTCGGCGATCGGATCGGCGACGCATCGGAAGCAGTCTGGAGCGGGGCCAAGAAAGCAGGATCAGGCATCAAGAATGCCTTCAAGAAGATCTTCTGACTTCTTACCCCGAGCAAGAGACTCGCTCACAGCCTTCACCGGCTCTTCACAGAAGGGGTAGGTTGGTGGGCTATGTGTGTGGAAGGACGTCGTCTAGGGGCGGTGGGTCGATGAGAGGGGTCCTTGGGTTGGCAGGATGAAGGTGTCTGCGCCTCATCTGAAACCCAAGAGCCCTCGTGCGAAACGCTACCTCACCATGCCTTGATGCGTTCTGCCGGCTTGATCAGCTCGGGCTGAGCGTGACCTGCCAGCGGATCGAGTCCGATCACACTGTGCTGTGTTGCCGTCCCACCACACCGCCGTCGCCGTGTCCGGGTTGTGCCGGGCAGGGGTTTGTCATGACTCGGTCACACGTCGTTTGGTGCATGTGCCTTATGGCTGGAAACCAACGATCCTGAAAGTGGTGGTACCGCGTTACAAATGCCGGTCATGCCGCCGGGTGTGGCGTCATGACATCCGGACTGCGGCCACATCGCAGGGAAAACTGTCACGCGACGCGGTCATACAGGCAGTCAAATCAATCGTGGTCGACCGGATAATCGCCAGGGTCACGACCAATCTTGGGGTGGCCTGGAACACCGCATGCGACGCAATCCTGGCTGCCGGTAATGAAGTTATTCATCGACAGTGCTGGCCGCCTCAATGGTGTCACCACACTCGGGGATGGGCACGTGTGGTGACACACCCGAGCTGGCGACAAGATGCGTCACTGTCATCAGTCGGTCTGACTGTGACAAGAACCAAAACCGGTTCATCGAGGTTGTTGGCGGTGATCGAGGGCAGATCAAAACAAGCGTTCAAAACTTGCCTCGAAGCCCAAACCGAGGAGTTCCGGAAGAAGGTGGAGACTTGCCGCGATGGACGGCTTGGCCGGCTACAAAACCGCCGCGGTCGAAGCGATCGAGGCCGTGGTCACCGTGATGGACCTCTTCCACGACGGTGGCCCCGGCAGGAGGCAGCCACTAATGCGTCCAACAAGATACCCTGAGGCGTCGATGCCGCTCGGGTGACCCGCTCTACGGTATCCGACGCGTCGCCCGAACCAGGGCCGAGTTCCTGACCGAGAGACAACAGCACCGGCTCGCCAAGGTGTTCGCCGACCAACGCCATGCTGCTTTCAAGGTGACCTGGAACGTCTACCAAAAGGTGATCGACGCCTACCAAACCGAACTACCCACCAAGGAGAAGAAGATCATGACCCAGCTGATCACCAGCCTCCACAGCAGCATCCCGACTGGTCTACAAAAGCTACGTTCGCTGGGACAGACGATGACACGCCACCGCGACGACATCCTGGCATTCTTCGACCACCCCGGCACCAGCAACGGCCCCACCGAAGCGATCAACGGCTTCCTCGAACGCCTCAGAGGAACAGCCCGAGGATTCCGCAGCCTCACCAACTACATCACCAGATCCCTACTCGACACCAGCGGGTTCAGACCCCCCATCCACTCACTCCTGTGAAGAGCCCCTTCACCCAAGGGGCAGACACGCCTCCCGCAAACGAGCAGCAATAAACCGGGTTCCCCGACCTTCGTGATCAGGGGAACCCGGTTTCTCTTCAACACCATCCTCAGACAGAAGACGTGCTACGGATACGGTCTCCTTCTCAAGGAGTCCATTTCAAAAATCTGCTCAGCAGATGTTATCGACACTCCTCTGCGCATTTCCCACGGTGTTGACGGCGGTACCGTCGTTCAGGTTCAGAACCTTTCTCACCAAGACAATCATGTCGGCGACAGCGGTACCCGCTGAACCGAACCTTGATTCGATGGCGGCGTAGCTGTCCGACACCCCGGTGGCGGTGAAATCGTTCTGGAACGAGGCCACGTCGCTGTCGTGCCCCGTCAGAACCGCCATCAACTCGTTGCAGATGTTGTTGATGTTTCCCTGAACCTCTTCGGACACGCCCGTGTCATATGCAACCATGCCAGTAGGCATACAAAACTCCTGTTCTCAAGTAATTCTGCTTTGACCGCGATCAGGCAGCGCCGCCGTGGAAATTCGCCGTGGCGTAATCAGCGGAACCGGCAGTCGTCTGTGCATTGGTCACCATCTCATCGGTGCCAGCGTCGAACGACCGCTGAACACCGGCCTGCCCCTCGCTGATGGAGGCCATCGCATTGTCCAGATCATTCGCATACTGCACGGAGTTTGCATGGAACTCCTGGAACTTCACCGCAGCATCACCTTGGAACTTACCTTCCAAGGGGGCGATGGCGTCGGACAGCTGAAGAACCAGCGACCCGATATTGGCCTGCGACTCATTCGTCTGCTTGTTCAGCGTGGGCAACGCATCATCAGTCATACTGAACTGCACGAAAACACCTTCCTCTCAAAACGACAAACCAACAGTTGCAACGCGCTCCCCCTCCAGCACGAACACAACCACCCTAACCCCAAGCTGGGTCACGTCCCCGAGCACGAGAGATGACCGATGCGCCCAAACGATGCTCCAGCCCTTCCCGTCGTGGTGTGTCCACTAGCGGTACCCGTCGATGACGGCGGCCGCCACCTCGGCCCACGCCTCCCTCGTGCGGGGATGGACCCGCGCCAAGTTGATGCGGTCACCGTCGGCGACGGCGGGATCGTTCGGAACCACGAACACCTGCCTGCTGTGGGTGGCCAGGTGACCCCGCACCGTGTCCTTCTGCACCCGCGCCGAAACCCCGTCCTTGTCGGTGAGGACGACGAGCGCCTCCTGTGCCAAGCGCGCGTAGCCGTGCTGCGCGAGCCAGTCGAGGGTGCTGGCGGCCCGTTTCGCACCCGATACGGCGTACCCGGCCGCGATCACCACGTTGTCGGCCTTCGCAAGGATTCCGCTCATGGCGTTGTGGGTCACACCGGTGCCGCAGTCGGTGAGGATCACGGAGAAGAAGTGCCGCACCAGATCATGGATTCTCGTGTACCCCTCGGCCGTGAGACTGTCCGAAACCGCCGGGTCCTGCTCGCCGGCCAAAACGTGCAACCGGTCAATCTGCATGATGTAACCGGTCAGGTCCGTCCACGTCCGCACCTGCGGGATGTCTCGCACCAAGTCGGTGATGCTGCGCGGATGGATGCGCAGCAACTCCTCCTCCCCCAGCAGCCGCTCGGCCAGGTCCCCCGAATCCGGGTTCGCATCAATGGCGATGGGAGGCGCACCCCGCATCTGAGCGAGCGTCAACCCCACCCCGACGGTCGTCGAGGTCTTGCCGATACCGCCCTTGAACGACAGGAAAGCCGTGCTGTAGGGGCGGGTGAGCGGCCGGGAGATCCGGGCGTCCCGCTCCGCCACACGAAGCTGGGCCTGGCTGGGACCGAAATTCACGCGTCCCGCCGTCAGCCGGTACATCGCCCCTCGGAAACCGCCCTGCGGCACCGCTTTGGGTGGCTGCACGAACAGCACTGCTGGGCCAGGCGCCGCCGGTTGGGCCTGAGGTCCGGGAAACACTTCCGCAGGCGGTTGTGCAGTCGTCTGCGGCGGGATGACCTGCGAAACCGGCTGAACCGGAGGAGGCCCCCAATCCGGAACCGGAACCACCGCAGGACCCTGAGGCGGGGGAGGCGCATTCACAGGCACCGGGACAACGTGGTTCTGCGTCGGCTCGGGCGCCCGCTGCCGCACCACGGTTGTCGAATCCAGAAATTCGGCGGCCCGGGTTTCCTGCCTCAGGGTGTTCTGAGCGGGCGGCTGCGGCGGCCTTGGCGCAGCGGTCCGTACTGTGTCATCCCCGTACACTTGGGGAGAAGGCGCGTGTCGTGGAGCCGGTTCTTCCCATATCCCGACTCCAAGGGGCGCCTGCTGATCCCAGCCGTTGCCGGGCACGGAAGGCCCCGGGGCGGCGGGAGGCACATCAGCACCGGGATGCGGTTGGGGCGTCGGTTGAGACCCAGTTTCAGGAGGAGTGGCGACGGCCTGACCATTGGCGTCCACGGTGAACCAGGCCACCTGATTGCCCTGGGTCTCGTCGATACCACGCGCCAGCACAGGTCTCCCCAGCTGCCGGGCAATGCCAGCCAAGTGCTGGAACACCGACGAGTAGACGTTGGTCGGCACCACCATGTCAACCGGCACCCCATTGACGGTTGCCTCACGCGACCCCCTGACCACCACATTCCAGTAGGGTGATTTCATGGGTCTCCTTCCTGTGAGAGCAGGGCCTCCGCAGGCCCCAAGGTGGTCCAAGTGACTAGGCTAACCCGTGCAAGGAGCAAGTCCAACCCTACAAAAGGACACCGCCGGCCCCGCCGCAGAAAGGGAGAAGCGATTGCCATACGCCTACGACGACCAGCTCATTGACGCCGTCGCGGTGCGTCGCAAGCGGCTTCTCGCCGGCTTCCTGTTCGGGATGAAACGCACACGCCGTATCTGGCGCGACCGTCTGAGCACCTTCGCCATCAGCCTGATCATGGCCGTTGTCATCTGCGCAGTGTGCGTGGGCGTCTCCTTCGTCACGTCGATCCTCCGGGCTGAGGCCCTGAAACAACAGCAGCAACAGCAGCGCTACGGAACCTTGAGCACCACGCCCACTCCCACCAAGACATCATGATCGCCGACCCGTTCCTCCGGATCAGCGTTCTGGGCACCACCCACAACGCCGATCTCGTCGTTCCCGCCGACCAGCCCGCCACGGCCCTGCTCCCCCAGTTCCTCGGCTTACTCGGTGAACCCCACGGCCCCCAGGGCACCTACACGCTGACCACCGCATTGGGCGAACCCATCGATCTGCACCGCCCAATGGGCGAGATTGGGCTCGTCGACGGCGCTGTCCTGCAATTGTCGCGGGAAACGGAAACACCCCCGGTACCCGTCGTCTCGGACCTCGTCGACGCAACCGCCGAACACAAAGCCACGGGTCTGTGGTCCGATGTTTCTCGCGGCTGGGTGTTGAGCGCATGTTCGGCCCTGATGACGGTCGTGGCGCTCGTTTTTCTGCTTCTGCCGCGGGGACCCGACACCTTGGATGTCGGCGTCACGGCGGCCGGTCTATACGTGGTCAGTCTGCTGTGCAAAATCCTGCGCAAGGACTTGGCCTGGGCGTACTTCGCTGCAGCGGGTGTGACCGCAATCTGGTGGGCCTGGCTCCAACTCATGACAGGAACGTCCCCGCTGGTGATCCTGTTGATCCTGTTGGTTGCCCAATTCATCTCCCTGATGGTTCACACCCGACAGCATTTCGCCTACGCAATCGGCTTGGCTGTGCTCGCAATCAGTACCGGCGCGTGGTGGTTGATCCATTTTCTGGTAGCTGACCCGGTCAGGGCAGGCGCCATCACGGCGACGCTCGCCCTCCTGCTGCTCGGCCTGACTCCACGACTCGCACTCAGCATCGCAGGAGTTTTCAAGGCCGACGACGCCGTCGGACACGGAACCAGCATGGCATTGAGCGAAGTCGTGGGTCGCCTGGACCGCGCCCACCATGTTCTTTCCGTAGCCGTGACGCTACTCGCGGGGTTGTGGACCCTGGGGATTCTTCCAGTGGCCGGCGCCGCCATCGGCAACGTGTGGACGCTCGGAATGGTCTCATCGCTGGTCGTGGCGTGGACACTCCGGGGACGCCACTTCCCCCTGACCGCGGAACGGACGGCGATCTACACGGCCGCTCTCATCGCGGTGAGCACCGTCGCGTGGTCCCAACTGGCGACGGTCTGGGCCCCAGCGGGGGCCGCTGTACTGGCACTGTTTCTCGCCATCGTGCTGTTCCTACGCATATCGGACCTGGCCGCAGCCCAGCTGCGGAGGGCCGCGACCTGGATCGAGACCTTGGCAGTGATCGTCACCATTCCTGTTCTCGTCGGCATGTTCGACCTGTACACCCAGCTCTTGGGGAGTTTCCAGTGAGTGAACCAGCAGGACTTCCCGGCATCACACCGCCCGGGCAGCGCCCGGCGCAGGGAGCACCTCCACAGCAATGGGGTGATCAGGCCCCGCGACGTCTGCAGCCGGAGGCAACCGAACCGACCCACCTGCCTGTAATGGGGGTTCCTCGCCCCGGCAGATTGAGCTTCGATCCTGGACGACAAACGCAGATCCCCATCCTGTATCCCCAGCCCGCCCCTCAATCCCAGCCGACACCTCTCGACCGCGAGGCCCCGCTGGTCCCGGACCTGCGCAACCATCCTGACTACGCTCGTCTGTCAAAACGTCACGCCATGCCCGGGTGGCTCCGATTCTTCTCCTGGTTCGCCCGCATCTTCCGCAGCGACGACGTTGCCTCCCGCGTGACCCGGGCCTCCGCGGGGGCCCAGCGCCCGGTCGCCACCGGACGGCGAGTGATCGTGGTCGGCGCCAGCGGAGGAACGGGCACCACCAGCATCACGGTTGGGCTGGCCAGGACCTTGGCGGCGGCGCGCAATGCTCCGGTGGCCGTGCTGACGACGGAAAGCGGCAACGACCTGGCCTCCCGGCTGAACACCGACCCGATTCCCAGGGCAGCCTCGGATCGACCGGCCGCCAGCTTCGCCGAACAGATGTCGATCATGATGGAAAACGGCCGTCTCGCCGTCATCCGACCCCGCGAAAACGCAGCAGCCATGGCTCGGGGCCTCGCCCGGTTTTTTGCTGTAACGGTCGTCGACGCAGGACAACACCCACCCGTGCAACTCACCGCCGAGGCCCACTCGGTCGTGATCATCGCATCGGCGAGCGCCGCGGGAACCACCGCAGTTGCCAGGACCGCCACTGAGATGCGTGCCACAGGGGTGAATCCCGCGGCCATCCAGGCGGTGCTGGTGCCACGCACACCAGGGGATGACTCGGCTCCCCACGCGAAAAGGCTCCGCGACTCCAATATCCACGCCTTCGCCCTTCCCTACGATCGCCACATCGCGGGTGGAGCCGCTCTGCATCTACGCCTGATGGCCGAAAATACCCAGGTGGTCCTCGGGGAACTGGCCGCAGCGACCATGAACACACCCGACAGGTGACATGATGAGCATCCGGATTGTTCACCGACCGGCCAGAACCACCCCTGCCCTGCAATCGCTGCCGGAAGTTCCGCTGGAATCCCCGCCCACCCTCGCAGACGGGAGCGACGGGGCAGGTTCTGCCGCACTGCGAATCCTGCCCCTGCTCGGAGCCGGCGCCGCCATGACCGTCATGATGCTGTTCCGGCGCTCCAATTTCGCGGTCATCGGCGCACTCATGATGATCGTCACAGTCATCGCCTCCGGCGTCATGATGTTCAGCCAACGGGGCAGGGCAGGCAAGGAACGCCGTGAAAGCCGTGATGTCTACATCGAGTATCTGGAGAAGGAACGCGACAAGTTGCGGGCCGATGAAACCAAACGACTCGCCGACGCCCATCGCATCCATCCCGCACCCGGGGAACTACTCAGTATCGCCAGATCGCCCGACCGGCTGTGGGAGCGTCGTCGCGGTGACGACGACTTCCTAAAGCTCCGGATTGGCATCGGCACCGTCCATTCCCGCGACATCAAGGTGAAATCCCCCCAAGGGTCGATCACCCGCAGCGACCCTTTCATGGACAACGAGGTGGAACTGATCAAGTCGCGTTTCAGCAACACCCCGAACATGCCGCTGCTGGTCAACCTCGATTCCATAGGCGCAATCAGCGTCGTCGGGAAGCGGGATTTCGTTCAACAGGTGGCGCGCCTGCTCACCATGCAGGCCGCAACCTTCCACTCCCCTGAGGACCTTCAACTCGCGCTTGTCGTTGACGACGAGCATCGCGAAGACTGGGACTGGTTCTCGTGGTTACCGCAGCTCGCCGCGCAGAACGTCCAAGGCCCGTTCGGACCGGGCAGAGTGATCGTGCCGAGCATCGCGCGGCTGCGCAATGTGTTAGGCCCTGAACTCGACTCCCGTTCCTCCAGCGCGGCCGAGGCCCGTCGCGCCATGCTCACAGGCAAGGAGATACAGCACGGCCGCATCCTCGTTCTGGTGGACCAGTACGGCCAGGCGGCCACAACTTTTACACCAACGGATCCGCAAATCAAACTGAGCCAGGTGAGCACCACGGTCGTTTACCTCCTGGACGATCGCAGGGCCGAACCCGGGTTCATCACAACGCGGATCAGCGCAGGAAGGGAACCAGGGAGTTTCGTGGTCGAAACCTACCCGAAACCTGATGCCGCCCCCAAAGTCGTCACCGGTTTCCTCGATGACCTGAACCGGGACTCGACGAATGCCCTGGCCCATTTCCTCAGCCCGCTGCGTCTGTCCCCTGACTCGCACGAACACGACGCCGCACGCAACGTCATGACCTTCGCCGAACTGCTGGGGGTGCCCGACTACAACAACATCGACTTCTCCCGGGCGTGGGCGCCGCGCGGCGAGACCGGATTCCTGCGGGTCGCCATCGGAACCGATGACATGGGCGAACCCGTTACCCTCGATCTCAAGGAGGCCGCCCAGTACGGCATGGGCCCGCACGGCCTGTGCGTCGGGGCGACGGGTTCCGGCAAGAGCGAGATGCTGCGCACCCTGGTGCTGGGGCTGCTGGTCAGCCACGATCCGGAGGATCTGGCGATGGTGCTCGTCGACTACAAGGGCGGCGCCACCTTCGCTCCCTTCGACG
>ERZ773009.1475-NODE-1475-length-16064-cov-4.212943_pt1 | contig 16064 bp, 16 predicted proteins | sample MGYA00580663_ERZ773009 | MGnify/ENA primary metagenome ERZ773009 (study PRJEB29015, sample SAMEA2737969) | human oral metagenome | biome: human oral; feature: human-associated habitat; material: dental | place: China | collected 2026 ... | reverse complement strand
CAAGTCGATGCTCAAAATATTGGGTTATTGATTGTCTGTCGTTGCCTAGGGGGTATCTACTTCCGACTTTTGCACCGACATTCGGCAAGAGCTTTTATAGCCGACAATACTATATATACTACTATCGACCAAACGAATACACTGTATTTCAGTGCGATGAGCAATATTATAGTAGAAACTATTAGTATGTATTGCCATTTGTTTGAACGAATACCGAAGTCTTTGAATTTCAGAGAAAACATCGGTAAACTCGATACCAGCAGATAGGAAGTCGTAGCTACCAATACGAGTGTAATAGCCACATTATCGGATAGAAACCCGTGATACGTAAACCCAAGACCCGACCACAATATAGCATTTGCCGGAGTGGGCATACCGATAAATGAGCTTGTCTGCCTATCGTCGATATTGAACCGAGCCAGACGCAACGCCGAGAAAGCCACTATGAGCATCCCTACATAGCCATAATTACCAATACTATCCGTAAGCAACGACACCGCTACCATCGATGGAGCAAGACCAAAACTGACCACGTCTGCCAACGAGTCGAGCTCTTTGCCCAAAGGCGAATAGGCACGAAGCAAACGAGCTGCGAATCCGTCGAGAAAATCAAAGACCGCCGAAATAAGCACAAATATCAAAACAGACTGATAATCTGCCACAAAAGCCGACCTTACGGCAAGACAACCCGAACACAGATTGCATATAGTCAGGAAGTTAGGAATATGTTTTTTCATCGAAATAGAAGTGAATCACAAAATTTTGCCAAAATTAGATATTTTCACCGACTTATAATCTGCAAACATCGAAAAACTGACGTTTTTTTTCTATTTTTGTACATTCATTTTTCGTAATAACCTCATCTGTAATACAATGATAATAATAGAAATAGCAAAATTTCTTCTCCCTTGTGCTACAATAGTTTTGATAGCATATTGGCTTATAAATCGTCCCATAAAACTCGAAAAACTAAGACTCGAATCTGCTACCGAATCGGCTAATTTCAAAGTGATAGCACCTATAAAACTCGCTGCTTACGAGAGGCTTGTGCTTTTTTTAGAACGTACTTCGCCCGACGAGATACTCAACCGCGAAATAGAAAACAATATGTCGAACTTCGAACTGCAAGTAAAACTACTCAGAGTCATAAGGGAAGAGTTCGAACACAATGTAGCTCAGCAGATATATGTTACTCCGAAGGAGTGGCAGGCTGTAGTCGATGCCAAAAACGACATCCTACAACTCATCAATATATGTGCTACACAGGTGAATAGCAACGACAAAGCTATCACGCTTGCCCAAACAATCATACGCACGTACAACGAATCGGCACAAACCCCGACACAGACCGCCATAGCTCTGCTAAAGAACGAGATAAGCCGCCTGATAAACTGAATAATATGAACACTCTACACACATATAAAGCAAGTATATACGCGGCTCTGACGGTCGTTGTAATATTATCTGTCTATTCCTGCCGTGCCGACAGCGGTTGTACAGCCGATATACGCACGAATATCGGCGTATCGTTTTTCGGAGCAGTCAGAGACAGTGCTAAAAATCGATTCGTTACAACGGTACTGACAGATACAATCATGGTAAAAGGGGTAGGCAACGACTCTACTATAAACGATACACTACCGATATCGACGGTAAGGTTGCCACTGAAACCTTCGGACAACCGCACGGCATTCGTAATACGACGAGATAGAAAAACCGCCGACACCGTTACTATCGAACACGAAAACACCGAAGTACTCGTATCGTTGGAATGCGGTACGACAACGACGCATTACATCAGAGAGGTATATTTCTCAAAAAACGAAATAGACTCTATAATCATAAAAGACAGACACATAAAAGACAACAAGACAAACAACCAACTACTAATATATTTCAAAGCAGAGCAATGAAGAAGCTTTCGCTAATATCAATAATACTTTTTCTGACCGTATCTGCCGTATCGCACGCACAGAACGACAGTAATAGTGTGGTTCGTGAGAAACGAAACACATACACGGGCAAGGCTTACAAGGCAGTATCGATACATGCCGATATTTTCTCGCCGGCAATGGGTATCATTAGCAACAAAGATATTCGTACAGGTGAGATTCAGGCAGATATGAATCTGTATTATAAGTTTTTCCCCACATTAGAGGCAGGCTACGGAAGCATACAGACCACTCTTCAAGGAGGGCAAGAATATCGTTCCGCATCGCCCTTCGTAAGGGTAGGATTCAATTATAGTCTTATAAACAACGCCGATAAAGATGGCAGAATGAAGCACATAGTGTCGTATCCTTTTGTAGGAGCACGATACGCAATGTCGGCTACGAACTACGAAGCGGCAAACATACCTATGAACAACGACTATTGGGCAGGAGGCGATAGGCGGCAAAGCTTCTCGGGCAGAGGCGTATACTGCGGGTGGTTAGAGCTGGTAGGAGGCATAAGAGTCGATTTATATCGAGGCTTCACTATGGGCTGGAGCGTAAGGCTCAAAACGGCTTTTCACACAAAAGATAAAACAAAAATATGGTGGAATCCGGGGTATGGGTTCACTCAAGGAGGACAATTCTCATTCAACTACACTATAGGATATACTCTATTCTCAAAAAGTAACAACAAGTCGGCAAAAAGCAAATGATACTTCTACCTTTAGCTTATGCCGCCCCTACCGCTTATTATCACTATCTTATACGCTACGATATTACGATAGACATAAATAGTTTTTACTGCAAACAGACCTACGCCAATAGGTGCTATATAGCTACATCGAACGGAGTAGAAGCCCTAACTATCCCCGTAGTAAAAGAGGAACGCAAGACCGCCTCGAAAGACATAAGAATATCGAACCATACCCCGTGGCAGACATTACACTACCGAGCGATAGAGAGCGCCTACCGCTCGTCGCCGTTTTTCGAGTACCTGTATAGCGATATAGCCGACCTCTACAATAGGCGTTACGACTTCTTGGTCGACTTCAATATCGACCTACAGCAGAAAATACTCGACTTACTCGGGTACAAAAACCTCGATATATTGCTTTCGACAGAATACATAGCGGCAAACGACGACAAGTATACCGATTTGCGAGAGCAGTTCGACGCTAAACGTCAGTCGGACTCCATACCCAATATGCGAGAACACAAATACCACCAAGTATTCGAGCACAAATACGGATTCAAGCCAAATCTAAGTATACTCGATATGCTATTCAATACTGCTCTCGAATCGAGACTTCTGTTATAATATATTCGGCCAATAAAATGAACGATAGGCGTGAGAATTAGGAGTTTATCGGCGAAACTTCGATTCTACAAATGGGACAATAGCTATGGTCGGTATGGTGCATATCATCACAAAGATAAAGAAATGAGCGTAACCGCCAAGCCACGTTTCGATAAAACCCGCAGCCATTCCCGGCAACATCATTCCCAGAGCCATAAAACCCGTACACAATGCGTAGTGCGAAGTCTTGTATTGCCCCTCCGAGAAACGTATAAGATACATCATATATGCCGTGAAACCGAATCCGTAGCCAAACTGTTCGAGAGCGACGGCAGTGTTTATGAGCATCAACGAAGTAGGTTGCTGCAAAGCGAGATAGACATAAACGGCGTTAGGAAGCGTTATGGCCAGAGTCATAGGAAGAGTCCAATAGCTAAGTCCTCGATGGCTTATGGCTATACCGCCAAGTATACCTCCTACCGTGAGAGCTGCTACACCGACAGTGCCATATACAAGCCCGACAGCCTCAGTACTCAGCCCGAGGCCGCCCACCGAACGGGCATCGAGCATAAAAGGTGAGGCGAGCTTCACAAGCATTGCCTCCGAGAGGCGATACAACAGCATGAAAGCAATAAAAATCCCAACATCTTTTTTAGCAAAAAACGAAGAGAATATCTCTGCAAACCGAAGAAATGTCTGCTTGTACTGTACTCCGATAGTTTTGCCGTCTGCGGGAGGGTGAGGCAAAGCAAACTTATGGTAAGCAAATACGGCGATGAATATCCCTGCCGCTACCAATAGGGTGATACTCCAAGCGTATGGTATGTTGTGAGTTTTTTGTTCGAGGTATCCTGCCATAATCACGAGCAGACCCTGCCCGAAAATAGTGGCGAGTCGATAAAATGTGCTACGTATGCCGACGAAAAACGACTGTCGGCGTTCGTCGAGTGCAAGCATATAAAATCCGTCGGCAGCTATGTCGTGTGTAGCAGAACTGAACGCCACAAGCCAAAACAGACAAATGGATATTTGGAAGTAACCTGGAGTAGGCAGCACGAAAGCTACACCCGCAAGCCCTGCCCCGATAAACAGTTGCATAGAGAGTATCCACCATCGTTTGGTCTTGAGCAGGTCTACAAACGGACTCCAAAAGGGTTTTATGACCCAAGGCAGATAGAGCCATCCCGTATAGAAAGCAATATCGGTATTCGACAGACCGAAACGTTTGTACATAATAACCGACACTGTCATAGCCATTACGTAAGGAATGCCTTCGGTAAAATATAGCGACGGTATCCACCTCCAAGGGGAAAATTGCTTTTTCATCGTACGAAAAGATAACTCATTACAAAATAAGTACAAAAGTAACACTTATTTTAGTATCTTTGCAGTCTGAATTTTAATTGATTTTTTTACTTATGAACAAAGTATTTTTATCTCTATCAATCTTTTTATTGTGTTCGGTAGCAGCCATATCGCAAACAGTAGTGAAGGGCTATGTCAGAGACGCCTCTACCGAAGAACCTATGGTTGGAGTCTCGGTACAAATCGAAGGGACTCTCGACGGAACTCAGACAGGTGCCAACGGAGAATACTCCCTAACCGTGCCTGACAATAAGAATCTGATATTCTCGTATGTAGGCTACCACACGCTGGTAGTAGCAGCCGACAAAGCATCGGATGTAAGGTTAAAAACAAACTCTATCGAGTTGAAAGACATCACCGTTACTTCGCAGATAGCGATACAGAGGAAGACCCCTGTAGCCGTATCGAACGTATCTTTCGAGACTATCGAAGAGAAGATCGGCAATGCCGAATTTCCCGAAGTGCTGAAGTCGACCCCAGGTGTCTATACCACCAAAAACGGCGGTGGATACGGCGACTCGAAGATAAACATGCGAGGTTTCAAGTCGGAAAATATCGCCGTTATGGTCAACGGTGTACCCGTCAACGATATGGAATGGGGCGGAGTCTACTGGAGCAACTGGGCGGGGCTTGCCGACGTTACCCGTACTATGCAGACTCAACGTGGTCTGGGAGCCTCGAAAGTATCGTCACCTTCGGTGGGAGGTTCTATAAACATTATCACCAAAGCGCACGAAGCCAAAAAAGGCGGTTCGGCTCAGTATGTTATAGGCAACGACGGTTACAATAAGGTATTGTTCAATATCTCTTCGGGTAAGCTCCCGAATGGCTGGGCATTCACTGTGCTCGGATCGCGTACTTGGGGTAACGGATATATCCAAGGCACAAACTTCGAGGGTTGGAACTACTTCCTCAACGTATCGAAGATTATCAACGACAATCATACACTCTCGTTTACCGCCTTCGGGGCTCCGCAAGCTCACTATCAACGCAGTGCATACGATCAACTCACTATCGCCGAATGGCAGCGAGTAGGTAACTATATGAACGGCAATAGTCCGTATAAATACAACGCTACATACGGTTTCGACGGCAAAGGACAACGCCGCACTTCGGCATTCAACCAATATCACAAACCTCAGCTTTCGCTCAACTGGAACTGGGATCTCGGCAACCGCAAAAGCCTATCGACCGTAGTATATGCCTCTATCGGACGAGGCAACGGCTATAGCGGACAAGGCGGTTACAACCTGCCAAGTGCTGCTACAAAATATATTTATAGCAATTGGTACGGAGCTTCGAACGGTCTAGTCAATACTACCTTCCGCAACGACGACGGTACATTCGCTTACGACAAGATAGAGGCTATCAACGCAGCAAGCACCACAGGGTCGCTAATGGCTATGAGCAAAAGCAAAAACTACCACAACTGGTATGGACTTATCTCTACATTTACCTCGCCATTGTCGAAAAATATCGACTTCTACGGCGGTGTCGACTTCCGTTACTACAAAGGCGTACACACCAACGAACTGATAGACCTATACGGAGGTAAATATTTCATCGACGAAGCATCGCGTAAGAACGTAAAAGCAGTGAACAACGCTGCTGCTGCCGACCCCAACTGGAAGATGCAGAAACTCCAAGTAGGCGACGTAGTTTACCGCGACTACGACGGATATGTAGTACAAGAAGGAGCATTCGGACAGGTCGAAGGTAGCTTCTTGGAGAAAGCTCTTACGGCTTTCGCATCGGGTTCGTTGTCGAATACTACCTACTGGCGTTACGACCGCTTCTACTACGATGCAGAGCACGCTCGTTCGAAGACGCTCAATTTCTTGGGATATACCATCAAGGGCGGACTCAACTACAACTTTGCCTCGTATCATAACGTGTTCGTCAATACAGGCTATATAAGCAGAGCGCCATACTTCTCGGGCGGAGCTTTCTTGCAGTCGACAACGTCGAATGAAATTAACAAAAACGCCATAAACGAAAATATATTCTCTCTCGAACTCGGCTACGGTTTCCACCACCGTTACCTCAAGGCTACCATCAACGGATATTTCACCAGATGGATGAACAAGACTATGACACGTGCCAACGAATACAGCTATACCGACCCATCGGGAGATATAGTGAACGAACGTGCTATCATCAATATGAGCGGAGTAAACGCCCGCCACATGGGAGTAGAATTGGAGTTGCGGTCGAATCTGACGAACTGGCTCGAACTATCGGCTATGCTGTCGCTCGGCGACTGGCAGTGGGATAGCAATCCTATCGGATACTACTACAACTCGCTCGGACAGCCCTTGGCAGACCTCAAAGGTACTTTCGCCGATGCTATCGGTAGCGGCAACCACGCTTGGTCGCAGCTCAACCTGAAAGGTATCAAAGTAGGTGGCTCGGCTCAGACCACATACGACTTCGGTGTTACGCTCAGACCAGTAAAAGAACTTCGACTCGGACTCAACCTCAACGGTATGAGCCGTCTGTTTGCCGACTATACCATAAGCAGCAGCAACCTGATAGTAAACAAGCCATACGACTTCGTTCAGCCTTGGCAGGTGCCGGGAGCAGCTCTGGTCGACTTCAATGCAAGCTATCGTTTCAAGTTCGCCGGTACTACCGCGGTAATATCGGGTACTTGCCAGAACCTATTAGACCAAGTATATATCGCCGACGCCACCAACGGCAACGACGGTACTTGGCAGACTGCACGCGTATTTTACGGTTTCGGCAGAACATGGACTACAAAACTCAAAATCAATTTCTAATTAACCGCAAAAACAAAGTATAATAAGATGAAAAACATATTAGGTTTAATTATCGTCGCAACGCTCATCACATTTACAGCGTGCGACTACAACGGCAAAAACTTCCCCGGATACAACAAAGACGTCCCGACCGATATACGTACCGTTGAGTACACTATGACCGACGACGACTACGGCATGGTAGCGAGCAATGCCGGCAATAAGGCTATGGCAAAACAAGATGGAGTAGAGAAAGCTCTGGCGGCTGTGGCTTCGAAAAAGGCTTTCAACAAACAGATAAAAGCCGATAAATACGCCCCGGCAGTAGTAGCTTACCGTTTCCCAACATTCGACGACGGCACTGCCGTAAAGCTTACTTATAAGTATATCGAAGAGGTAGCAAAGCCGCTTTATATCGATACTATTGCAGCAAGCAAGCCATATACGCTCAATAAGAACGACTACGACACCGCCTATTCCGTTACATCGGATACAGCTTATTTCAAATCGGTAGCACAAGCAAAGAGCAATATGAGCAAGATACTGAAAGGCAAGTTCCCCGCCGCTACGCCCGACTCGATGATACTCGTAACATACGACCTAAAAGTATCGGGAGCAACCATAACCACTACGGCTCTATGGCGACTTGTTGCGGCTCAATGGTCGGAATATGCAAATGCCTCGGTATACATAATGCAGAAAGCCGATTATACGTCGATGAGCTTAAAGTACGACAACTTCTCGGGTACGCAGGCAGATAGCTATTTGCCCGTTTTCCTCAAAAGCAAATATCCCTACATGGCGTCAGACAAAAAGCTCGGTATAGTGTACAAACATTTCAACTCGGGCAAGACCACTATAAAAGTAGACGAATACGTATACGACGGTTCGGTGTGGGCAAAGGTTCCGAACGCTGTGGAAGAGACACATACCGACCAGTTCGTAAAACTCAACGGCAAATGGGTATACAACCCGTCGGTCGCACTCGACCTCTCGGGACAGAGTGCCGAAGTACAGGCTTACTATCAGGCTGCCGTCGACTGGGTATGGGAGAATATCGACCAACCCGCAGGCTGCTCTGCAAAAGGACAAGGATATGTAACGTCGTTTGCCAATAGCGACTACTATGGTGGTATGACGGCTCGATACAACAACGTCGACCTAAACGTTACCAAAGCTCGCGAACAGACCGCTGCCTCCACTATAGAGGCTATCAAAAACGCATATCCCGCATCTATGACCGACGAGCAGGTAGAGGCTAAAATGAAGCAACAACTCATCGCCGAACTAAACGGTATGCTGCAGAAGATGCACCCCGATGCAATACCGGTAGAGGGCATCGATGTAATATTCACGGTGAAACTGCCTTTCTACCGCAAAAATTCGCACTCGATACAATACAAAGTTACTGCAAAAGGTAAGTTCGAATACGTAGAGGGCTCGCTAAAAGACTTGGGTAAATAAAAAGAGGAAACTAATCTTTTTCATATTGTTGACTCCCTTTCGGTACACGAGTATCGAAGGGGAGTATTTTTTTTGAAAAAATAAGTTTCAATGGCAAGAAAAAAATTAGCCACTATCTCTTTATAGATAAGTCTTTTAATCATTTTGGAGATGCCACCAATGTAGGTATTTTCACGGGGCGTTTGTGAGATTATATTTCTTGTCTATGTATCTACGATTTTCCTTGTCCGAGTCTGTTTGCAAGCCAGCTCACATAGAAGAGCTGGAAGCTGTGGTATATCATTATCGGGAGCAGGAAAATAACTTTCTGTGTCTCTGGGATACCGAGTACCAGCACGAACAGACTGCCGTGTACCAACGACTTCTTAGACCCGCAAAACGTTGTCGTGATGGTATCTTCGCGTGAAAAATGCAATAGCTTGGTGATACGCAGGAGTATGGTGTAGACAACGAAAAAAAGACATACCGCCACAATGGTGATAAGAGCGAAAACAATAGGCGATACCGACGAGAATATTTGGCGGACGAAAGCGTCGGAGAAGCTCTCGTAAACGATAAGCAATATTATAAGTTGGTCGAAATGCCCTATCAGACGTATGTATTTGTCCACTATTTTTTTCAGCAAAGGATTTAGCAGCAGTCCGAGTATGAGCGGCAGTAGCACTTTGAGCAGCAGTTGCCGCACTACCTCGTCTTGCCCTAAGCCCGTCTGCGTACCGTCTATGAAGAAACCCATCAGCAACGGTGTGGCAACGATACCGATAAGCCCCGAAACAGAAGCATTGAAGATAGCAGCGGTAACATTGCCCTTGGCAATGGATACCAGCACTACCGACGATGATATCGTAGAGGGCAGGCTCGCCAGAAAGAATACCGAAAGCCATATCGGTTCGTAATCCGTACCTTTTACTACGAGATAAAAAGGCAAAACAAGCAGAGGAAACAACACAAACGTACCGAGCTGCACCAGAAGATGTAGACGCCAGTTTTTGATGTCGCCCACGACTTGTTTGATATTCAACTTCAGCCCATAGAGCAAGAAGATGATACAGATGCCCCAATCTATAAACGTACTTAGGTCGAATATCTCGTTGTACTCCTTGCGATATGGTACAATCCTTGCCAAAACGACCATAAAAACCAAGGCAAAGAGAAATGTGTTGTGTTTGTTGAAGAGTTGTTTCATCGTTTTTGCTTTGAGGAGTATTCTGAGATATAAACAAAAAACCGCCCTACTTTCTTTCGACAGAGGGCAGTCTTTTATTTATTCGTTTACAAATTCTTAGAAGTGGAACATCAGGAATAAGCTACCACCTACATTTGTTTTGAAGTGGAAGTTAGCGTTGCCTGCTTGGCCTACTCTATTTTCGTGTTCCTTCACAGCGCCACCCTCTACTAACTGATATTTTTGTTTACCGATAGGATTGTTTGCTCCGCTGATAGATACGCCGAGCTCACCGCCTATCGACATCTTGGGAGCGAAGAAGTATTCTAATCCTACGAAACCGCCTACACCTACTTCATAGCCGAAGCCACCGCGTTTTTCCAATGTACGCGAAGCCGGATTAGTTGCTGCGTTAGTAGTGAAGTCCCAAGTAGAAGGAGTAGCGTTGGCTACAGTCATAACGTTACCGTACTTATATAATTCATCCGACTTGTTGATACCGATACCTGCTTCCACTCCGTAGAAACCTTGCAGACGGCGGTAACCGCGACGCATTTCGTAGCCCACCGAGAGTTTAAGTTCGTTTTTAGTAACAGTCTTGTAGTCCACTACTGTCTTATCGGGATTTAGCACTGTACCGTCTTCGATAACTGTGTGTGCTTGGCGGTCGTTGCCGAAGTCGAAAAACAATTTTGCACGTACGGCAGTATTTTCGTTAAGGAAATATTTACCGTATATTCTGCCCGGAAAGCCGTCGAACGAAGGAGCGGCAATGTTGGAAGATTGGTTGTTCATATTTCCGAGGTATTCCAGAAACGGCACTGCGTCGATACCCAAAGCAAAGTCGCCTGCTGCAGGCAATATTGCGTGTCCAAATTTGTTTGTTACAGTAGCATTAGATGATACTGTTTTGTCTTGTGCTGTAGCTGCTACAGCTATGCCAATCATTATGGCAATCGATAAAATTACTTTCTTCATATCTTTTTTATCTTATTTTTTAGTTTCTATAAAATACCATTATACTTCATCGCCTTTTTCTTTGATTTCTGCGAAAACACCTACTTGTTGCTCAAGGATAAGTCTCTGTCCTGAAACAATTGATTGGGCAGGTATTGTGAATGTCCACTTACCATTATGATCGTCGCCGGCAGCATCTTTTTGTTTACCCCTCTTTTCGCTTACATTAAAGGTAACATTTACTCCGGCAGGATTTGCGGGAACATTCAATGTAAAATGACCTGCTGCATCGACAGTAATCTTTTTCATCCAATTACCTGCAGGTGTAGCCGGAGCCAATATTTCTGCATAAGATATAACAGCTACGATTTCCACACCTTCTGCACCTTCGTACTTCTTAGGCGATGCTTTCAAGTCGGTAACACATAGCAGTGTACCTTCGATTACAGCCGAGCGTTCGTCGCTGTCGCTAATCTCTATAGGCTTTGCAGGGTCTTCCATCTTGCTGCACGAAGCCAAACCCAATGCTACTACTGTAGCCATCATAAAAACAAATACTTTTTTCATAAAAATGAATCTTTTAGTTTTTAAATAAATTGAAATTAAATTATATGATTTGATAAATTATCTATCTGTGTAGAAATAATTTTCCGCAAAGGTAATACAAATATTTTGATTACGACCTACAAAATCAAAACTTTTTTATCTGATATTCATATTCTTTACTTTTACATTCTACATTTTACTCGTATAACTGTTTGTTTGTCAGCGAACTATGTCTTTTGTTTTTTTTGAATGCTTTTTGTTTCTTTTGTTGATTATCAGTTGTTTTGAGTTGTTGTCGATGAGGTGATACTATTTTCGATTCGCATTTCGAAAAAAAGTATTACTTTTGCACTCGGGTAAGTCCTATACGACCAGCTCCCTTTGAATCCCCCAGGGTTTGACCGCAGCAAGGGTAGAAGGTTGTAGCGGTGCGATGTAGTAAGCTTGCCCTTTTTTTATTTTAAACAGAGAAGAACATAATTATCGTTTTTTTACTTCAAAAAAATGTCTCAAAACATAGAGTATCAATCGCAAAGGGAGATAAAACTTTTACAAGAAACAAAATTGAAAGAGGCTCTCGATTACCTGAGCCGAAAGTCGCCCTTCTATCGCCGTATGTTCGGCTCGCACAGTATTGATATTCACCGCATAAACACACTGGAAGACCTCCGACAAATCCCTTTCACTACGAAAGTGGATTTACAGCAATACAACGAACAGTTTATGTGTGTACCCAAGTCGCAGATAATCGACTACATCACCACTTCGGGTACACTTGGCGACCCTGTTACGTTCGCTATGACCGACCGCGACTTAGACCGCCTGGCATACAACGAAAAGATTTCGTTTGCCTGTGCTGGTGTACAACCCGATGATATTGTGCAGATTATGACCACTCTCGACAAACGTTTTATGGCGGGGTTGGCCTATTTCTTGGGTCTCAGGGAGTTGGGGGCAGGTATAGTACGTGTCGGCAACGGTATCCCCGAACTACAATGGGACACCATCAACCGCGTACAACCCAATACCATTATGTGCGTGCCGTCGTTTATACTCAAAATAATCGACTATGCCGAAGAACACGGCATCGACTACCGCAATTCGAGTATAAAAAAAGTAGTCTGTATCGGTGAAAATCTTCGCGAACAGGACTTCTCGCTCAACCTGCTGGGACACAGGATAAAAGAGAAATGGGATATAGAGCTTTACTCCACATACGCCTCGACCGAGATGGCTACTACCTTTGCCGAGTGCCAATACGGCTGCGGCGGGCATCATCACCCCGAACTGATTATATGTGAGGTAGTCGACGATGAGGGCAACGTGGTAGATGATAGTCAAGTAGGCGAACTCGTCGTTACCACGCTCGGCGTGGAGGGAATGCCGTTACTGCGGTTCAAAACAGGCGATTTGGTATGTTTCCACACCGAAGGCTGCCGCTGCGGCAGAAACTCGATGCGGGTATCGCCCGTGGTGGGCAGAGCCAATCATCTGCTCAAATACAAGGGTACAACACTATATCCGCCTGCAATATACGATGTACTCGACAATTCGCCATATGTCGAAAACTACCTTATAGAAGTATCTACCAACGAGATAGGCAACGACGACATAAAAATAAAGATAGGACTCAACGGTAACACTACGTCCGCTCATACAGACTATTCTCCGATAATAAAGGAACTCAAAGACAGCTTCAGGGCAAAAATACGCGTAGCCCCCGCCATAGAGATATGCGATACTGGCGTTCTACGAAAAATAATATTACCCGACATCACTCGTAAACCGGTGAAATTCATCGACAAAAGAGCAAACAGCGATATCAAAAACAAAAAATAAAAAGGACAATACATAAGATGCAAATATCCGAACTTGGCGAATTTAACCTCATAAAACGCCTGACCGAAAGCGTAAAGCTACACAATGCCTCATCGGCAAAAGGAATAGGCGACGACTGTGCCGTAATGAACTACGGCGAAAAGCAGGTTTTGGCCACCACCGACGTTCTACTGGAAGGCATACACTTCGACCTCACTTATACACCGCTCAAACATCTGGGTTACAAGTCGGCAGTGGTAAACTTCTCCGACATCTATGCAATGAACGGGCAACCCAAGCAGTTACTCGTAACCATCGGCATTTCGAAGCGCTTCGAGGTAGAACAGATAGAAGAACTGTACAGCGGTCTTCTGCTTGCGTGCAGCAAATATAAGGTAGACCTGGTAGGAGGCGACACCTCGGCGTCGCTGACAGGGTTGACAATAAGCATCACCTGCTTGGGCGAAGGCGAAAACGGCAAGACCGTATACCGCAACGGTGCCCGACAGACCGACCTTATATGTGTGTCGGGCAATCTGGGAGCCTCGTATATGGGGTTGCAGCTATTGGAGCGAGAAAAACGGGTGTTCTGTCAGGTAAAAGACCCCGACTTCCAACCCGACTTTGCCACCAAAGAGTATCTACTCGAACGCCAGCTGAAACCCGAAGCACGACGCGATATTATCGACGAACTGGCAAAACATAATATATTGCCCACTGCTATGATAGACGTATCCGACGGGCTTTCGTCGGAAATAATGCATATCTGTACGCAGAGCAACTGCGGCTGCGAGATATACGAAGATAAAATACCGATAGACTACCAGACAGCTGTGGCTGCCGAAGAGTTCAATATGAACCTTACGACCGTAGCTCTAAACGGTGGCGAAGACTACGAACTGCTCTTCACCACACCGCTAAAAGACTACGACAAACTCAAAGAGATAGAAGACGTGCACATAATAGGGCACATCACAAAGCAAGACGACGGCATGAACCTCGTAACACGCGACGGACAGCGGATAGCTTTCAAGGCTCAGGGCTGGAACTCGCTCAAAGAATGATCCCCGCCCCCGCGACATACAAACAAAAAAGAGGTATCTCAAAATACGAGACACCTCTTTTTTATTAGCTTATTATACGCTTTTACTTTTTCTTGATAGTGATAGTAGTGCTACCTTGTGTGAGTACCATTTCGTCACCACCTTTTGTAATGTTGCCCGAGATATCTCCAACAGGTGTAGGTTTTCCTTCATCCATTGCATTTACATTGGTGATTTTAATAGTACCTGTCTTTTTGTCGGCATTTTCAACAACTTCCCAATTGGAAGCAGAGAAAATAAGAGAAGGATTTTTGCATACAGCAGAATATCCTGCCTGTGTGAATTGTATTATCCACTCAGCCTTTTTGTTGTCGGTACCTTCGTAATTTTGGTTTTTGATAATTGCATCTTTTAAACTAACTTCTTTACTACAAGAAGAGAAAACAACTGTAGCAGCTAATACCAATACTGCTGAAAATAAGATTTTTTTCATATCTCTGATTTTTTTAAATTTATAATGTTTTTTATCTATCTGTTTATTCTGCACCTAATTCTTTTAGTTTCTGCTTACGAGCTTTTTCATCTGCCTCTTTTTTTAATTGTTCAATATCTTTCGGTTGTTGCTTTACTTCCTTCCTTACAATATCTTGTTCTCGTATTGTAATTTTTTCGGAAGAAGTAGTGTTAGCTTTCTTAGCAACCGGTTGTTTTTTAGGCATCGGTTTGCCTGCTTTTTTAGCGTCGGCAGCAGCAATAGAGTCTGCTATAGCCTGAGCTTTTGCGGCAGAATCTGCCGTAGCCTGAGCCTCAGCAGCCTTAGCGATAGAATCGGCAATTATTGCCTCAACGCGAGCAATAGAGTCTGCTCTTGCAATAGAGTCCAAACGAGCCTGTTCGGCTTCTTTGGCTTTGTTACCACATGCAACCATAACGGCTGCAACCATTAGGATCAATCCAAATTTTTTCATAATCTCAAATTATAAAATTAAGTTATTATTTAATTGTTATTACTCTCTGTACAATTATTATATCTATGTATCGATTGCAAAATTACAACTAATTTATATATAAACAAATTTTTTTTTGCAAGTAATATGTCGCTGATAATAACGGATTTACAACTTTTTCATGCACAAAAAAATACTCTTTGTGTCTGAAATGTTTCGGAAAAATGGCAATATTTGACCGTGAATATCGAAAAATAGATAACTTTGCATATAAATATCGGTATAGTCCGATATAAAACTAATATATATACAAATATCGTTATATGGCAACCCCTAAAAATAAGTCGAATACAGATAGTTTGAAATATTCCGATGCTATCAAACGCCTCGAGGATATCGTAGGTAGTATAGAAAACGAAGAGTACGATATAGATGTACTTACAGAGTATGTAGCTGAAGCTACGAAACTTATAACTTTTTGTAAGTCGAAACTGCATCGGACGGAAGAAGATATCAACAAGATATTGTCTGCCGAAAACTAACATTGATTTTCTCTCGAAAAGCAACAAAATATCAACACACTAAGTAAAATGAAAAAAATTAGAGCCTCTTTTTGCCTAATATTTATAATACTTTTTGCTTGTTCTCCCAAGAAAAATACTTGGACGTCTCGTGCATATCAGGGATTTGCAGTAAAATACAATGTCGGATTGAGAAGTGCAGGCCGCAGTGCTTTACGAGAAGCTTAAATGGCTCGATCGGGACAACG
>ERZ773009.1471-NODE-1471-length-16087-cov-3.397580_pt1 | contig 16087 bp, 18 predicted proteins | sample MGYA00580663_ERZ773009 | MGnify/ENA primary metagenome ERZ773009 (study PRJEB29015, sample SAMEA2737969) | human oral metagenome | biome: human oral; feature: human-associated habitat; material: dental | place: China | collected 2026 ... | reverse complement strand
ATGGAAGCGGCGATGCGGGAGCGGCATCTGCCGCTCTTTTCGCTGGAAACTTTCACGGAGATCAGCCGATTTGATTTCCTGGGTTTTTCTCTCCAATATGAAATGGTTTACACCAACGTCCTCAACATGCTCTCCTTGGCGGATATCCCCCTGCGGGCGGCGGTGCGGGGAGAGGACGTTCCCTTCGTCATCGGCGGCGGCCCCTGCGTTTATAATGTGGAGCCGGTGGCGGACTTCTTCGATCTCTTTCTCATCGGCGAGGCGGAGGAAGCGCTGCCGGAATTGGTGACAGCCTTCATCGCCTGGAAAGGGGAAGGGCGTCCCGGCGGGCGCAAGGGATTTTTGCGGCGGGTGGCGGCTTTGGACGGATTTTATGTGCCGTCCTTTTACGCGCCGCGGTACGGGGCAGACGGGGGCTATGAAGGGCTGACGGTGCTGGAACCGGCGGCGCGCCCCGTGGTCTACAAGCGGGTGGTGCAGGATTTCGACGCGGTTGAAGCCATGGAAAAGCCGGTGGTGCCGTACATTGATATCGTTCATAATCGCGTGATGCTGGAGCTTTTCCGGGGATGCACCCGGGGCTGCCGTTTCTGTCAGGCGGGCATTGCTTATCGCCCGGTGCGGGAACGCTCCCCGAAGCGGCTGCGGGCGCTGGCGCGAAAGCTCGTCGACGCCACGGGGTATGATGAGATGTCTTTGACCTCTTTAAGCTCGGCGGATTATTTCTGCTTGGGGGGCTTCGTGGACGATTTGATGGCGGATTTCGCCGGGGAGAAGGTCAGTTTTTCCCTGCCGTCGCTGCGTATCGACAGCTTTTCCATCGAGTTGGCCCACAAGATGCAGACGGTGCGAAAAAGCGGCCTCACCTTCGCTCCCGAGGCGGGCACGCAGCGTCTTCGGGATGTGATCAATAAGGGGGTGACGGAGGAGAACCTCTTAGAAGCGGTGGGGGCGGCTTACCGGCAGGGATGGAAGCAGGTGAAGCTGTACTTCATGATGGGGCTGCCCACGGAGACCGACGAGGATATCATCGGCATTGCCGATTTGGCGAAGAAGGTGGTGGATCTCTATACGGCGATCAAGGGCCGGCGCGGAGTGAAGGTGACGGTCAGCGTGTCCTGCTTCGTTCCCAAGGCCTTTACCCCCTTCCAGTGGTTTGGGCAGCGATCCTTGGCGGAATTTGAGCGAAAGCAGCGGCTCTTAAAGGATCACATCCGCGATCGTTCCATTCATTATAATTATCACGACGCCCGCGTCAGCCTTTTGGAAGGCGTTTTGGCGCGCGGCGACCGGCGGCTTTCGGCGGTCATTGAGGAAGCGTGGCGGCGGGGGGCGAAGTTTGACGGCTGGTCGGATCAGTTCCGGGGAGAAGCGTGGCAGGAAGCCTTTGCCGCCTGCGGCGTCGATCCCGCGCTTTACAATGAGCGAACCCGCGATTTTACCGAAGCGCTCCCTTGGGAACACACGTCTCCCGGGGTCAGCCGCGCTTTTTTGCTGGGGGAGTGGAAAAAAGCCATGGCGGCGGCGCTGACGCCAGACTGTCGGCGGGGCGACTGCACCGGCTGCGGTGTCTGTCCCCGGCTGGGCGTTCATATCGTGGACGGAGGGCGGCAGGATGGATGAAGCGAAGGAGAAAAAAATACCCCGCACCCTTTACACCTACCGGGGGGAGGTCACCAAGGAGGAAGGGATACGCTATATTTCGCATCTCGATTACGCGGATATGATTCAGCGGGCCATCTGCCGGGCGAAGCTTCCCGCCGCCTACTCCGAGGGCTTCAATCCCCATCTCAAAATCGCCTTCGCTTCGGCGTTAGCGGTGGGAGTGACCAGCGAAGCGGAGTATATGGATTTTGAACTGACTGAGGCGCTTTCGCCGGATGAGGTTTCGGCTCGCTTGGCGGCGAAGCTGCCCGACGGGGTGAAGCTTTCCCGCCTGCGCCTGTTGAAGGGACGTCATCAGGCCCTCATGGCCGCCGTGGATCAGGCGGATTATGAGATCACGCTGCCCGGCTGCGGCAACGAAGACGCGGCGCGGCGGGCGGTAGAGGCCTTTAATGAAGCGGAAGAATGTTGGTATCGGCGTTCCTCGCCGAAGAAGACCCGGGATATTGAAGTGAAGCAATATATGAAGGGCGACGTGACCATCGCGTGGGCGGCGGGAACCGCTCGCCTGCGCATGGCGATCCGCATCACCCCTACGGGGAGCGTCAAGCCGGGAGAAGTGCTGTCCGTTTTATGTGACGCCTTCGCCCTGCCAGGGGACGCGGCCATGGCCGCGATACATCGCCGCGCCCTCTGGGGCGGCGGCCGATCCCTGATGGATGCCGATTGAGGAGGTGCGCCTTTGAAAAGAATTTTAGTGAACGTTGTTCCCGAAGAGACCCGCATGGCCCTCATAGAGGACGATGTTTTACAGGAAGTGGCGGCGGAACGCCCCTCGCATTCTCATCTGGTGGGGAATATCTATAACGGCAAAGTGCAGAACGTTCTGCCGGGGATGGAGGCCGCCTTTGTGGACATCGGCGGACGGAAAAACGCCTTCCTTTACATCGGAGACGGCTTGCCGCCGGATGTGGCCAAGGCATTTCCGGGGCAAAAGCGTCTGGCGGCGGGGCAAACGCTGCCGGTGCAGGTGGTGAAGGACGCGGCCGGCACGAAGGGACCGCGAGTGACGACGCACCTGTCGCTCCCGGGACGCACCTGTGTCCTGATGCCTACCGCTGCCTACGTCGGCCTCTCCCGCCGTATTGAGGGCGAAGAAGAACGCCTCCGCCTGCGGAAGATCGCGGAAGCGATCGTACCGGAGGGCATGGGACTCATCGTGCGGACGGCGGCGGCGGGGCAGAGCGAAGCGGCTTTGGCGGCGGAAGTACGGTATCTCTCGGGCCTTTGGGAAACCGTTCGGGAGAAGAGCTGTCATCAAGCCGCGCCCGCCCTTCTCTACCGTGATGCGGAGTTAGCCGTTCGCATCGTCCGGGACTCCATGACGGCGGACATCGATGCGCTCATTGTGGACGATGAAGCGGTTTGTCGGCGTATCCGCGAGCTTTTATCCGTTCTTTCCCCCGAGCTCACGGAGCGGGTGCAGCTCTACGAGGGAAAAACACCCCTCTTTCGCGCCTACAGGATAGACGAGGCCATCGAAGCGTTGAGCAGTCGGGTGGTGGAACTTCCCTCCGGCGGCTTTCTTGTCATCGACCGCACCGAAGCGCTGACGGTCATCGACGTGAATACAGGGAAATACGTGGGGCGGGCCAATTTGGGCGACACCGTCTACCGGATGAATAAAGAGGCCGCGGTGGAGATTCTGCGGCAGCTCCGCCTGCGGGACATCGGCGGCATCATCGTCGTGGACTTCATCGATATGGAGAAGGACGAGCAGAAAGAAGAACTCCTCTCCACCATGCGGGAGATCGCCCGTCACGACCGCATCAAAACGAACATCGTGGGGCTCTCCGCCCTGGGATTGGTGGAGATCACCCGCAAAAAATCGCGGCAAAATTGGGAAAGCCTCCTTTACAGTGATTGCCCCTGCTGTCAAGGCCGGGGCCGTGTCGAGTCCCCGGAGACGGTGGGGGTTCGCATCTGCCGCGACATCCGCCGCATCGAAAGCCGCTCCCACGCCGCCTTCGGGTACGAAATTGAGCTGGAACCGAAAGTCAAGGAGGCCATCCACCTTTCCGGCCTGTTAGACGCCCTGCAAAAAGAACTGGCCATCCAAATCGATCTCATCCCCCGCCCCGGCCTTCACCCCGAAAGCTACGCCATCACGCAAAAGGGGAATGGGACGTAAATACGGGGCGCGGTATCGCGCCCCGTATTTTCTGCTTGTCAGGGAGAAAGGAAGCGGGTATAATAGGAGAACATATATTGTAATAGTGTAAAGGGGGTTGTCCCGGTGGTGATCAATGGGGCGCGGGCGGTGCTGGAAGGCCTGAAAAAGGAAGGGGTCGACCTCGTCTTCGGGTATCCTGGCGGTGCGGTGCTAACGCTGTATGATGAACTCTACAAGATGAAGTTTCCCCATATTTTGACGAAGCACGAGCAGGGGGCGGTGCATGGAGCGGACGGCTACGCCCGAGCCTCGGGAAAAGTGGGGGTGGTGTTCGCTACCTCGGGACCGGGCGCGACGAATCTCGTCACCGGAATTGCCACGGCCAATATGGATTCTATCCCCTTGGTCTGCTTCACAGGGCAGGTAGGGAATCCCTATATCGGGCGGGACTCCTTCCAGGAAGCCGATGTCTCCGGCATCACCTGTCCCATCACGAAGTACAATTATTTGGTGAAGCGGGCCGAGGAGCTGCCGCGGGTTATCCGGGAGGCCTTTTTTATCGCCCGCACCGGTCGCCCCGGCCCGGTGGTCGTCGATATCGCCAAGGATGTGTTCGCGGCGGAATTTGACTACGAATATCCGGAAAAGATTCATCTGCGGGGCTACAGCGGTGATTTTTCGGGCAACGAGGCCCAGATCGACGCTTTTTTAGGAGCGCTGGAAAAAGCGGAGCGCTCTCTCTTTTTCCTGGGGGGCGGCGTCACGCTGGCAGACGTGACGGAGGACGTGCGGGCGGTTGTGGCCGCCACGGGTATTCCCGTCGTATCGACGCTCATGGCCTTGGGATGTGCCGACCCGGCGGATGAGGCGTCTTTCGGCATGGCCGGGATGCACGGTTCTTACGCGGCGAATATGGCCATCATGGGGTGTGATCTCCTCATCGGCCTCGGTTTACGCTTCGACGATCGGGTGACCGGCGTGGTAAAGGAGTTTGCCCCCCGTGCGAAGATTGCGCAGTTTGAGATCGATGCCGCCGAGGTCAATAAGAACGTCCCGGTGGATTATCCCGTCGTGGGAGATCTGCGCTGGTCGGTGCCGCTCCTGCGGCAAAAGATCGCCGCTTCCCGCGTAGATTATCAGGCGCACAGCCGAGAATGGCGGGCGTATACGGCAGGTCTGCACAAGGAGCATCCCTTCGCCTACGAAAAAGACAGCACCGAGATCATGCCTCAGGCTGTCATCGAGGCCGTGAGCCGTATCGCGGAAGATGATGCCATTATCGTCACTGACGTGGGGCAGCACCAGATGTGGGCGGCACAGTTTTTTAAGGCGCGCCGACCCCGCCAGTTTCTTACCTCCGGCGGCCTCGGCACCATGGGCTACGGTCTTCCCGCCGCCATCGGCGCCAAGCTGGCCCGCCCTGCGCAGCGGGTCATCCTTTTTACCGGGGACGGCAGCATCATGATGAACTGTCAGGAACTGGCCACGGCGGCGGATTACGGCGTGAAGATCACTATCATTGTCCTGCACAATCATGTGTTGGGCATGGTGGCCCAGTGGCAGCGCATGTTCTACCAGCAGCATCTTTCCGAATCGCGTCTCAACGGCCACACGGATTTTGTGAAATTGGCCGAAGCCATGGGCGTAGCCGCCACTCGGGTGGAACGCCCGGCCGAGCTTTTGCCGGCGATCCGCCAGGCCTTCGCCCACGACGGGCCCATGCTCCTCGATGTGATGGTACCGGAGGCGGAGGATGTGCTGCCCATGGTGCCGGGAGGGAAGCGCTTGGATGAAATGGTGCTGGGAGGCGGAAAATCATGAAAAAATACCTTTTGGCCGTCTTGGTAGACAATAAGCCCGGCGTCCTGACCCATGTGGCGGGGCTCATCAGCCGCCGGGCCTTCAACATTGAGAGCATTTCCGCCGGGTACACGGAAGAGGCCGACGTGACTCGAATCAACGTGGTGGTTTCCGTGGACAGCCCCCAGGAATTAGAGCAGGTCAAAAATCAGGTGGCGAAGCTTATCGACGTCATCAAAGTGGTGAACATCAGCGCTACAGAGCATATCACCCGGGAACTGGTGATGATCAAGGTACGGGCCACTACGGAGACCCGGGCGGACATCATTAACATCGTCAATATTTTTCGCGCGAAGATCGTGGATGTCAGCACTTCCAACGTGGTCATCGAATTGACCGGGGGGGCGAAAAAGATCGACGCTATTTGTGAGGTTTTGTCCGATTACGAGATCTTGGAAATTGCCCGCACGGGAGCTATCGCCCTGTCCCGGGGCCCCGTGCCCGCGAAGGGGATGTGAGCAGGGGAACAGTAGATAAAGTCCGCCGGGCGTTAGCACAGCGGACTTTGGTTGAGCGCCTCGCAGAAAAGTGAAGGGCGCTCTTTTATTTTTTGTGGTGGGGGATTATAATTAAGGGACGGTCGATAGGTATTTGGGATTACGGAAAGGAGTGGTAATTTATGGAACTCAAGGGTTCGCAGACCGAAAAGAATTTGTGGGCGGCTTTCGCCGGGGAATCCCAGGCGCGGACGAAGTACACCTTCTTTGCGTCCAAGGCGAAAAAAGACGGCTTCGTGCAGATCGCCAACATCTTCGAGGAGACGTCAGGGAACGAGAAAGAACACGCCAAGATCTGGTACAAATTGGTGACGGGGGGCATCGGCAGCACGGAGGAGAACCTCAAGATCGCGGCTGCGGGGGAGAATGAGGAATGGACCTCCATGTATCCCGGCTTCGCCAAGACGGCGCGGGAAGAAGGCTTTGACAAGATCGCCCGGCTCTTTGAAGCGGTGGGCAGGATCGAAAAGGAGCATGACGAGCGCTATCAGCTTCTCCTTCTCAACATCGAGCAGGACAAGGTCTTTAAGAAAGGCGAAAAGATCCTCTGGCAGTGTTTGAACTGCGGCTATGTCTGTGAAGGGACGCAGGCACCTCCGAAGTGTCCCGTCTGCGAGCATCCGCAGGCTTATTTCCAGCAGGTCGCCAGGAACTATTGAAGGACAGAAAAAAGCGTCGGCTATGGGCCGGCGCTTTTTTCTGTGGGGGATAGGGGAGGAACGTAGCTTTCCTGCTGATGTACCTTTGCTGCTGCCTTTGCGAGACAGGAGCGGATTGTCAGCGTTTTGTCTCGTTTTCATCTTCGTGGCGCGGGTTTTTGGATACGACGGCGATGGCCTTGGCGATCTTCTCTACGATATCGGAATCATAGGCGATGGACAGCAGTTCAATCCGGGCGTAGAGATTCCCTTTGTCGGTGGAGATGTAGCGCGGAGGGAGATGATTGAGCGCCAGGCTCATGATGTCCCGGCGGCATTTTTCACAGGAGCAGCAATCGGGGTATTGTTTAAGGATCGCTTCCAATTTTTGCGCGACGATGTCCTCCATGTAATTTTTCAGTTCCATACGGCGCCCTGCCTTTCATGAGAAAAATTATAATTAAATTATACGCTTCGCTGTTTCGATATGCAATAACCCGACAATCGGCAGCAAATAGATTGTGGTAGGAATTTTCGCGTTCCTGCCGGATTTTCTCGAGGAAGAACGCATGAGCGCAGCCGACACCGAAAAGGGAAAGAAATATTTTCGAAGTCTGACAATTCCCTTGACAATTTTTCCGGCGGAGTATATAGATATAGATAGAATGGGAATGTTTGTGGTTTCCGGCGGGGTGCGGCGGGCTGCCTCCGGAAGGAAACGGAAGGAGGATTGCCTTCGGCAGCCGGCCGGCATGGGGTTGACCTTCAGTCTTCGCAGCGGTATCGAAGAAAGCGGCCGTGTGAGGGCATACTTTGCAGAAAGCGCGGTGAAGTTAAAATGGTGTATATCGAGGAAATCAAGGCGATGGAGGTGCTGGACAGCCGGGGCAATCCCACGGTGCGGGCGACGGTGGCGTTGAGCGATGGCACAATGGCCAGTGCCACCGTGCCCAGCGGCGCCAGTACAGGGAAAAGAGAAGCCCTGGAGCTGCGGGATAAGGACGCGCGGTTCGGCGGGAAAGGTGTGCAGAAAGCCGTCGCCAATGTCAATGAACGGATCGCGGATACGGTAGAGGGGCTGGAAGCTTTCGATCAGCAAACCGTGGATGACGCCATGCGAAGCCTCGACGGCACGGACAATTATTCCAACTTGGGAGCGAACGCCGTCTTAGGGGTATCCATGGCCGTGGCCCGGGCGGCGGCAAAGAGTCTCGGCATCCCTTTATACCGTTATTTAGGCGGCGCCAACGCCCGGGTCTTGCCGGTGCCCATGTTCAACATCATCAACGGCGGCGTGCATGCCAACAACAGCGTAGATTTTCAGGAATTCATGATCATGCCCTTCGGCTTCCCTAAGTTTTCCGAAGGCCTGCGGGCGGCGACGGAGATCTATCATGCGCTGAAAGGGGTTCTGAACGCTGCCGGGTACAGTACCGCCGTGGGGGACGAAGGGGGCTTCGCGCCGAACCTCAAGGATAATGAGGAACCGATCAAGATCATCATGGAAGCCATCGTCAAGGCCGGATACAAGCCGGGCGAGCAGATTCAATTAGCTCTCGACGTGGCCGCCAGCGAACTTTACCAGGACGACAAGTATGAATTGGAAGGGCGCACCTTTACCAGTGAGGAAATGATCGCGAAATATGAGGATCTCTGCCAAAAGTATCCCATCTTCTCCATTGAGGACGGTCTCAGCGAGGACGATTGGGGCGGCTGGTCGAAGCTGACCTTGCAGATGGGGAATAAGGTGCAGCTTGTAGGGGATGATCTCTTCGTGACCAATGAGAAGATCTTGCGGCAAGGCATTGAAAACGGAGTGGCCAATGCCATCCTCATCAAGCCGAACCAGATCGGCACTGTCAGTGAGACCATGCAGACGGTGCGGCTGGCCCAGCGCCGAGGGTATCGCTGCGTCATGAGCCATCGGAGCGGCGAGAGTGAGGACAGCTTTATCGCCGATTTCGCCGTGGCCCTCAATACGGGGCAGATCAAGACGGGTGCTACGTCCCGCAGCGAGCGCAACGCGAAATATAACCGTCTCTTGGAAATCGAGCGGGAGACAGACGAGTTCTTAGGCGACGACGTTTGAGCGCTTTTCGCCGCCGCGCCGCGCAGGCAGCGGTGCTGAGATAAAAGAAATTTGGCGCAAATTTGGCGCAAGGAAGCCGAGGGTAGTCCCTTGGGGTCCTTGCGCCTTTTAGGGAAACGCGGTGGGGGACAAAGGATGATTCGATGATCAAACTGATTTTTTGTGACATGGACGGAACGCTCTTGGACGACGCGGGGCAGATGCCCCCGATGTTCGACGAAGTGGTGGGGGAGATCCTGCACCGGGGGGCGGTCTTTTGCCCCGCCAGCGGGCGGCAGTATTCGGCGCTTCTTCGCCAGATGGGCCGGTACATCGACGATTTCATCTTCGTGGCGGAGAACGGCACCTTTGTCGCGCGTCACGACGAGGAGCTCTTTTCGGCGAAATTGGACGGCGATGATGTGGCCCGGGTGCTGGCGGCGGGGGCGATGGTGCCCGCGGCTTACCCTGTCCTCTGCGGCAAGCGTCTGGCCTATGTGACGGAGCGATGGGCGCCGTACATGGAGAATATGCGTCAATATTTTACCCAGTGCGCCGTGGTGCCGGATCTCGCCCCCATCGCCAAGGAAGAGGAGATCATCAAGGTGGCCTTCTGCGACGCGGAGTTTGGCGCGGCGGAAGAGCGCATCTATCCGCCCCTTTCCCGCCTTGACGGGCCGGTGCGGGTGGTCTTGAGTTCCCATTATTGGGTGGATGTCATGCGTCCCGGCGTCAATAAGGGTGTGGCGGTGCGGCAGCTTCAGAAACTTTTGGGCGTCGCGCCGGAAGAATGCGCCGCCTTCGGCGATTATCTCAACGACGTGGAGATGCTCTCAGCGGTGGGGCACAGCTTCGCCATGGCCAACGCGCATCCCGATGTGAAAGAAGCGGCCCGGGAAGAAATTCCGCCCAACACGGCTTACGGGGTCATGACGAAGTTACGGGAACTTTTGGACGCGGGGGCCATCGGGGGCCCATGAGGATAGAGGAAAAGTGATGGGAGAGGAGGGAGCGCGGCCATGAAGATCGATTATCACATGCACTTTGAGCGGGGTTCCTACGATTGCGATTGGGCCGAAGGATTTTTCCAAGCGGCGGAGGCCCGGGGCTTGGACGATATCGGTTTCACCGAGCACAGCCACGGCTTTCCCGAGTTTCGGGCGCTGTATTATGACGATTTGACGTTAGACGATTCGCCGGTGGGAACCTTCCAACAGGTGTGGCTGACGAAAAACAAGTTTAAATACACCATCGACGAGTATTTTTCGTTCATGGAGAGGCTTAAACAGCGGGGCCATTCGGCCAAAATTGCCATGGAGGTCTGCAATTTTCAGGATCAGGACAAGGTGAAGGCCATTTTGGATCCGTATGATTTCGATTATCTCATCGGCTCGGTGCATTTCGTCGCGGGCTGGGGGTTCGACGCGTCCGCGGTGCAGGAAGAGTTTTCGCGCCGCCCCTTGCAGGAGATCTACGACGCCTACGCGTCGGAAGTAGAGAAACTCTGCGCCAGCGGGCTTTACGACGTGCTGGGCCATCCCTTTAATCTGCGGGTGTATAAAGTCCTGCCGGATTTCGACGTGACGCCGTATTTGGAGCGGGTGGCCCGGGCGATGAAGAAGGCTGACATGGCCGTCGATATCAATACCGGCACTCTCTATCGCTATCCCATCGCTGAGATATCGCCGTATCCCGATTTCATGGCTGTAGCGGCGGACTATGATCTTCCCGTCATTACCTCTTCCGACGCCCACGAGCCGGAAGATTGCGGGGCGTACATCGACGAGGCCATCGCCTACGCGAAAACCTACGGCTACGATAAGCAGCTCTATTTTTCCCGACGGGATCGAAAGTTCGTCAAGTTAGGGTAATGGCGCTCTTTTACCGCCGCGGCCGGTTTGACAGGCTTTTGCCTTTGCGGTAGAATAGGGCAATGACAGAAAAGGGGTGCGGCGATGCCGGAATATGGGTTGACGTTTATTGTAGCGCTGGCGGTGGCTTTTGTGATTACGCCCGGAGTGATATGGCTGGCTTTTCGGACGGGGGCCTTGGATACCCCAGAGGCGCGGAAGGTACATAAACAACCGGTGCCGCGCATCGGCGGGCTGGGCATTTATCTCGCCTTCATGGCGGCTATGGGCGTCTACTTGATGACGGCAGAGGTACCGGCCGATGTGGAACAAGGGCTGACGGGACTCTTGATCGGCGGGTCCCTCATCGTGGTACTGGGTCTGCTTGATGATTATTTCAATCTCCCGGCGAAAGTAAAGCTTTTGGGGCAGATCGGCTGCGCGGGCGTGGCGATGGTTTATGGCGTTCGCATTGATTTTATCAACGATCCCTTCGGGGATGTCCTGTACCTTTATGACTATGTGGCGATTCCGGGGACGCTTTTTTGGATCGTGGGGCTGACGAACACGGTGAACCTCATTGACGGCTTGGACGGCTTGGCAGCAGGGGTCTCTACCATCGCTGCCGTGACCATCTTTCTGGTGGCCCTGCAGCAGAATTTTCTCTTGGTGGCCGTGGTGACGGCGGCTTTGGCCGGGGCGGCTTTCGGCTTTTTATATTACAATTTCAATCCGGCCCGTATTTTTATGGGGGACACAGGGAGCATGTTTTTGGGTTTTATGCTGTCGGGCATCTCTGTGATTGGGGCGGTGAAGAGCGCCGCGACCATCGCTCTCATCGTGCCGATCCTGGCATTAGGGCTGCCCATTTTGGATACGGCCTTTGCCATCGTGCGCCGGAAACTGGCCGGGGTTCCCATCATGAAGCCCGATAAGGGACATCTCCATCATCGGCTCCTCAGTCTCGGTTTTACCCAGCGGCAGGCGGTGCTTTTGATGTATACCATCAGCGCCTTGCTGGGCACCAGCGCCGTCGCCGTGACGGAGGTCAGCCCAGGTTTCGCCTTGCTCATTCTCGTCGGCGTTGTCGCCTCTGTGCTGTACGGCGCCAAACGCCTGGGAATCTTTCATTTGAACAATACCGCGCATACGCACTGATTACGGAGGGCTTTGCTGCATGGAGCCGAAAGGGAAGATCAAGGTCATGACTGTGTTCGGGACGCGGCCGGAAGCCATAAAAATGGCGCCGGTGATCCTCGAACTTCGAAAGCACCCGGAAGAGATTGCCACAGTGGTGGCCGTAACGGCGCAGCACCGGGAAATGCTCGATCAGGTGCTTCGTCTTTTTCACATTCGTCCCGATCATGATCTCAACATCATGGCGGTCGGGCAGACGCTCTTCGACATCACTCGGCGAGCCTTGGCGGGGCTCGATAGCGTGCTGACGGCGGAACGGCCGGATCTGGTGTTGGTGCACGGCGATACCACCACCACCTTCACCGGGGCGCTGGCGGCTTATTATCACCAGACGGCGGTAGGACACGTGGAAGCGGGGCTTCGTACCCGCAGCAAGTATTCCCCCTTTCCCGAGGAGATGAACCGCCGCCTCACGGGGGCTATCGCTGATCTTCATTTCGCGCCTACCCCCACCGCCGAGAGGAATCTTTTGGCCGAAAACGTCCCGGCGGATCACATCTTCGTCACCGGCAACACGGTCATCGACGCCCTTCATCACACGGTGCGCCAGGATTATGTTTTCCCCGCGGAATTCTCGGATCTTGATTTCCAAAGCCACCGTATTCTCTTAGTGACCACCCATCGCCGGGAGAACTTGGGCGAACCCATGCGCCACGTTTATCAGGCGCTGCGGCAGTTGGCGGAAGAGTTCCCGGACATCGCCGTAGTCTTCCCCGTACACCGCAATCCTAAGGTGCGGGAAGTGGTGCGGCAGGAGCTGGGGGATGTGCCGCGGGTTCACCTCATCGATCCCTTGGACTATGAGCCTTTTGCCAATCTCATGGCCCGTTCTACGCTGATTTTGACGGATTCCGGGGGCGTGCAGGAGGAAGGACCGGCTTTCCTGGTTTTGCGGGACACGACGGAGCGGCCGGAGGCTGTGGCCGCGGGGACAGTGAAGCTCATCGGCACGGCGGAGGCGAATGTCTACGAAGAGGCCCGGCATCTCCTCACAGACGACGCGGCGTACCGGGCCATGTCGGAGGCCTGCAATCCCTACGGCGACGGGCAGGCGGCCCGTCGCATCGTCGAGGCGATCCGCTGCCGCTACGGCTTTTTGGATCACGGGCCGGAATGTTTCGAAGCGTGAGGAAACCGAAGTATCATGGAAAAAATGCCAGGGCGCGACAGGGGAAAAGAGCATACGGATAGTGACCAAGTACGTTATGGGGGGCTGCGCCAGATGGTGAAGGCGGCTTCCCTTTTTTTCGGCTTGGGCTTTTTTTTGGCGGCCAACGTGGGGATTTGTATATGGCTTGGCTGGAAGTTTGACGGGTATTTCGGGACGGCTCCCAAGGGGATTTTGACGGGGATCTTTTTGGGTTTTCCCGTGGCGATTCTTTCCCTTTGGAAAAAAATGTCGGGAAAAAATTGATTTGCCCTTGCTTTCCAGTAAAATTTCAGGGTATAATAAATGGCAAGTACGGTATGTATTCATTATTCACCGATGGCCGCACCCTGCGGCCGGGGAGGAAAATGAACAGATTCTTATCGGTCTATGGCAAGGGCGGTCAATGGATGCTCAAACTCCTTGCAGGATGCACGCTTATAGGGTTTCTCAGTCTGCTTTCTCTGGGACGGGGATGGCTTATTGGCGCGCTTTTTGTTGGGTATTTTGCCGCGTCTGTTTGCTGCTGGAGCCTGACGAACCGTATGAGCAGTGGGGCATTTGATCTGGCGAAAGCCAAAAAACAGCTCCAGCGGGGGCCGCTGGTAAGATTCGGCTCGCTGATCCTGATCCTGAGCGTGACGGCGCAGATATCCACCGACGCTTTTTTTGTGGCTTCCATCGGGTATTTCCTGTTCCTCACGCTGGCATTTGGATGCCTTTTGGCATCCCGACTGTGTAAGGCGGATAAGAATCAAACATTTTATGAGTAAGGAGGGGGGTTTATGGACAAAATCGGTGTCCGCGAGGTCATTGAGATCGGAGGCTATACCTTTAATGAGCATACGATCCTCATGACTTGGATCACGATGGCGATCATCATTTTGGTGGCCATCTTGGCGACGCGGAACCTGAAGGAAGTCCCAACGGGCTGGCAGAACGCAATGGAAGCAGTGGCCGACCTTTGGGAGACGCAGGTCAAGGCGTTGATCGGCGAAGGCGGCGTTTTTTTAGTGCCGCTGTTCCTCACGCTGTTTCTGTACCTCATGGTGGCCAACTGGCTGGGGCTATGCCCGGGCATGGAGTCGCCGACCAACGACATCAATACGACGCTGGGTATGGCCATTTTTATGTCGTTCTTCGTCAATCACGCCGTGGGCTTGATGAAGCAGGGCGCCGGACATTTGCACCACTTCATTGAGCCGTTCGCGCCGTTCATCATCGTCAACCTGATTGAAGAGCTGTCGCGGCCGGCTTCACTGGCGTTCCGTCTCTTCGGCAACATCTTGGCGGGCGAAGTCTTGATCATCATCATCTTGGAGCTTGTCCCGGGTGCCATCAACTGGCTGCCCAGCACGCCGTGGATTATTTTCAGTCTCTTCGTCGGCGTCATCCAAGCGTACATCTTCACGATGCTGTCGATCACCTACATCGCGCCGTCGGCCAGAACCCACGGGGAGTGATCCCTATAAGTCAGCCGCATCAAGCGGATTTGGCCTTCGGGCCGGTGCGTTTCCCATGTGCATATTTTATTTACACCATTGAAGGAGGAATTTTTTCATGTCACCAATCGTTATGTCTATTCTCGCAGTTATGGTCATTATGAGCGTTGCTTCGGCGGCTGCCGCATACGGCGACTCCAAGGTCTTGGCGCGTCTCATCGAGGGCATCACCCGCCAGCCGGAAGCGAAGGACTCCCTCTTCACCAGTGCCCTCGTATCCTGCGGTCTCATCGAGTCCATGCCGATCATCGCGACGGTCGTCGTCCTCATCCTCATCTTTGCGAATCCGCTCCTTGCGCGGTAAGCCGGAGCGTTTTGGCGGCAAGGCGGCAGCTTTTCGGCGGTCGCCTTTTCGTACGAGCAAAGGAGGGTTTGAAGGATGTTAGACATCAATGCGACGCTTCTGGTCCAGATCGTCAACTTCATCGTTCTCCTCGCGGTACTCAAGAAGTTTGCCTGGGGCCCATTGCTGAAGACCATGCATGAGCGCACGGCGAAGATTGAGAAGAATATTCGACAGGCGGATGAAGATCGCGCGAAAGCGGCGGAGCTGAGAAAGGAATATGAAGATCAGCTCGCACAGGCGCGCCTGAAGGCACAGGAGATTACGGACGCCGCAGCGGCGCGTGCCGATCAGGATACGCACGATCAGAAGGAAGCCGCGAAGCTGGAAATCGAGCAAATGAAGGAGTCGGCGCGGGCGCATCTGGAATTGGAGCGCGAGGAAGCAGCCAAAGAGATGAAGGGGCAGATGGTCACTATAGCACTGACCGCGGCCGCAAAGCTCATGGGGCGCAAGATGGACGAGGCGGCGGACGAAGAACTGGTCACCGAATTCATCAACGGCCTTGATAAGCATAGGGCCGGTGATCTGTCATGTTAAATTTACAGCTGGCCCATAAGTATGCCCGGGCGATTTTTCTCTTGGCCCAGGAGGACGGGAAGCTTACGGAGTACGGGGAAGAGCTGAAACGCCTGGTGGCTGATATCGACGATGTCAGCGAGCTGAAGGAGTTTCTGGCCAGCCCCATGATTCCCACGGCAGCGAAAAAGGAAACGGTGGAGAAGTGCTTTGCCGGGGACTATTCCCCCATCATCGTAAATTTCCTCTGTTACCTGATCGACAAGCAGCGCGGATTCCTCCTGAAGGAGATCGCGCGGGAGTACGAAACGTATGCGAATGAGGCGCAGGGCATTGTGGTTGCCGACGTGACGATGGCCCGCGACCTTAGCGATAATGCCATGACACGGCTCACGGATAAATTGGCCGAAGTCACCGGCAAGAAGATCAAGATTCGGCGTCATCTGGATCCCGCGATTATCGGCGGCGTCGTCGTCCGCATGGGGGAGACCCGCGTGGACGGCAGCCTCTTAGGCCGTGTGAAGGCCTTGGAAGAGGAACTTCTGGCACACTGAACAAGAAGCGAAACGTGACACCTCGATCACGTTCCAGGGAAAGCGTCGCGCTGTTAAGAAGGCCGCGCCTTTCCACAGTAAAGAAATTGGGGTGACAGCTAAGTTATGAAGATGAATCCGGAAGAAATAACAGC
>ERZ773009.1469-NODE-1469-length-16090-cov-4.984347_pt1 | contig 16090 bp, 16 predicted proteins | sample MGYA00580663_ERZ773009 | MGnify/ENA primary metagenome ERZ773009 (study PRJEB29015, sample SAMEA2737969) | human oral metagenome | biome: human oral; feature: human-associated habitat; material: dental | place: China | collected 2026 ... | reverse complement strand
ATATACTTCCGCACATACCAAAAGAACTATCAGAAGTAAATACATTATAAAAACTATCAAAGAAAAAGGATTTATAAATAAATACAATGCATTATCCACTCCGAAATGGGATAAATTTGCTAAGGATAAGCTTAGATAGAAAACCTCTCTTGCCAAGCTTATCCCTACAATTATTGTAAATATTTTTATTATACAACTATAAAATATTGATGTTATATTGAGACTTTTTACTATATACTTATTATTTTGCAAGAAGGCATATACTTCTTTCAACATTTAACATTTGTTCCTTTAATAACATTTTATATTAAAATACCGATATACCATTCACAACAATATTTTGCCGGATAAAAACTAATCCCTATTTTCCATAATATAAGCTATTAATATTATCTTACGCAGTTTCGGTATAACAGATGATATGAAATGTAACATTTTATATAACCTGTTTGTAATTACAACTTTTTTCTTTTGCTCATATGCTCGTATTATGTCATATGCAACCTCAGATACCTTGGCTTTAGGATAGGACAAATCATTTTTATTTATAAGATCCGTATCAGTCGGTCCCGGACAGGCTGTAAGTATATATATACCCTGCTTTCTAAGCTCGGCAGCCATAGCAAGGCTGTAGTGGTATAAACCTGCCTTGGATGCGGAATAAGTTGCCATATATGGATGAGGACAGAACGCCGCCATAGAGGAAATATTTATAATAGAGCCCTTTCTTTCTTTTTCAGCCCACTTTCTCACACAGTATTTTGAAAGTTCTATAGGCGATATAAGATTGGTATACATAAGACTTATGTCATTCTTTAACTCTATATTTTGAGCCTTATCTACACATAAGATACCGGCACAGTTAACAAGCAGGTCTATAACAACGTCCTGCTCTTCCAATACGGAAATCAGTTTTTTTAAGCCCTTAGCCAAAGACAAATCAGCCTTTATAACCTTGCACTCTATATTATAAACCTTTTTAAGTTTATCACTTATTTTTTCTAATCTTCCTTCTCTTCTTGCAACAAGCACAAGATCATATCCTTTTTTCGCAAAAAGCCTTGCAAGATTCAGTCCTATACCTGACGATGCACCGGTTACAAGTGCAAGCTTCGACTTTAAAAAATCCGGTAATTTAGCTTGAGTATTAATTTCTTCCATATTGCTTTTTCATTCTCCTTTAGGTGTCTTTCCCTATATTTTTACTATATTTTAACACAAATGTTCGGTTTTGTAAGCACTTGCACTTTTTAAGTACACTCCACACCTTAAAGTATATCTTAACTTATAATGACTTAATCATATTCACAAGCTCTACAGCGTGTGCCAAGCCTTTTTCCTTAATTTGCACCAAGACATCCGGATCCTGTCTTGCCTGATATGATACTCCTCCGGTGTAGAGAAAGCCTGCATACTCCATTTGACACATAGTAACACTTGAAATCAAAGGCTGTATAAAGTCCTTAATCTCATGCCCTACTGCACCGTAGCTGTGATAAAACTCCTCAGGTGCACCGCTTGTTAAAGATATAATCACCTTCTTACCCTTTAACTTATCTCCGGTACTGCCATAAGACCAACCATGTAAAAAGGTCTGCTCTAACCATCTGTGCAGTATGGAAGGTGCGGAATACCAAAACAGCGGAAATTGTAAAACTACTATATCCGCTTTTTCAAGCTTAGCCTGCTCCGCCTTTGCATCAATTTTAAAATCCGGATAAAGCTCGTCCAAACGATCTGTTTCAGCCTCAGGTATAAGCTTTTTAACTTCTTCTAAAACCAATTTATTTACTACTGAATCACTAAGATCCGTATGACCTGAAACAACTAATATATTTTTCATATTCTCTCCTTTTACACAAAAGCCTTCGGGTTACAATTACTTTATAGTCCAAATTGTTAATTATGTAAATAGTTTTATATTTTTTTTGTAAAATTATATATCCGCTACAGGTATAAGTATGCTTACACTTGCTCCGATATCGGTATTATTTTCAAGTCTAAGCTCACCTCCAAAGGAGCTTACTATATCATCGGTTATACTAAGACCAAGTCCGGAATGTTCAGTGTTTGACCTGCTCTTATCTCCCCTGTAAAATTGCTCCTTTGCTTTTTTTAAGTCCTCCTTGCTAAAGCCCCTGCCTTTATCAATGCATTTTATTAAAAAACACTTATCTTCCAAGCTGAAGTCCACCTCTATATCCGTATCTTTTTTACTGTAGTTTATAGCATTTGATACTACGTTCATTACGGCACGATTCAATAAATCAATATCGGCATTTATGTATATATTAGCATAAAGCTTATTTATAATATTAATATTCCTTCTTTTTGCGATAGCCAAGGCTTTGATTTCTTCACCTATCTGCATGATAAACTTATCTGTAGCAAGTACTGCATGTAAATCTTTATCAATATTTTTCCCCTTATTAAGTTCTGAAAGATTTTTAAGCAAAAGCTCTACCCTGTCAATATTATTAAGACTGTAGTTTACAAAATCCTTTTGCCTGTCACTAAGCTCAGTTAATGATAAGAGTTCGGTATTGCCTCTTATTACGGTTAAAGGTGTCTTTATATCATGTGCCAGTGCCGCAATCTGCTCACGCTTTGTCTGCTCCATACTCCAATTTTTAATTAAGCTTTCTTTAAATGCTTCCTTCATACTGTCTATATAATCTATTACATCATTAAGCTCTGTTATATCGGTTCTTTTTGCCTGAAAATCAAGATCCTGTTCTTTTATTTTTTCGGTAAGCTCTATTATGGAAGACAGTCTTTTCTTTAATTTTCTTGAAAATAATAAGGTGAGCAGTACAAATTCCGCTATACAGGTAATGGCTAACAAAAGCAAGATCAACACTTCAAAATCCGGTAAAAATTTCTCCATCCACGGAATCGTATATCTTATTTTCGGCTCATAAAGCAATATACATATATCTTCTTTTCTCTCTATCACATTATAAAATATAGGTATCTCTTCACCGCTGAGTTTACTGAAATAAATATGCAGACCTGCTTGCTCATAAAAATGAGCCCGTTCATCCATTAGCAAAGCGATGTTCAGCTTTGTCGGCATGTCTTCGGGGAACAATCCTTCAAGCGCAAACAACAACTGTTCAGCTAAATCAAAATCGGCATTTTTTTCAATTTCCCTTTTTAATGATTCTTCATTTTTTTCAAGAATATAGGGGTCTTGAACTACTCCAAGCTTTATTATAACATTGCCGAATAATATAAATATAAATAAAGCCGATATAAAAGAGGAAATCACAAATATAAAATACTTTACAAATATATATTTAAGTGAGTGTCTTCGTTTTCTTTTTATTTTCATTTCCACTTATAACCTATTCCCCACACGGTTTCAATAGGTGTAAGTTCGTATTTTTTAAACTTTGCCCTTATATTTTTTATATGCTCACGTATTGCCGTCGGAGTTCCCCTATCTTCAAAACCGTATAAATAATCATAAATCTGCTCCATAGTAAACACCTGCCCCTTATTTTTTGCCAGGTATTCGCAAATCTCATATTCCGACTTTGTAAGGTCAATATTTTCTTCTCCACAAGCTATAATTTTTTCAGACAAGTCAAAACGCAGCCCCTTGCTTACAAGCACTATATGCCTCTCTCTGTTTTCTCTTCTAAGATGTGCAGCAATTCTGGCTATAAAACTTCTTATACCGAAGGGCTTACAGATATAATCATCAGCCCCGTATCCAAGACCCGATATTATGTCCGTTTCCTCAGTTTTTGCAGTCAGAAAAACAATAGGACAGTCCGTTAGGGATCGTATTTTTTTACAAAATTCAAATCCGTCTGTTCCCGGCAGCATAACATCAAGCAGTATCAAATCATATCCGCCTATCTTATCCATATCTACATTTTCTACAGATAGGGCTGTGTCAACTCTATAGCCTTGTGAAGTCAGTGTATTGTTAATAAGCTCAACTATATCCTTATCATCGTCTACCGCTAAAATTTTCTCCACTTTCTCTCCCCCCTTATAATATTTTTTGCCAATTTTTTACCTATGTATTATAAACACTAAGTATGATTCATTCCACAAACTTTTAATCCACCATAACATAACTGATTTGCATTAGCCATTAAGCCTAAAGCCGGCATTGTATCTAATTTTGATTTACTGTAGTATAAATGATTTGGAAGTATAAACTCTATAATATACCTTGACATTGTTCCTCCTTATATCCAATCATCATTAGCATAACTGATTTGGAAGTATAAACTCTATAATATACCTCTTCCCAATACTTCTCATTTACTATAATATAACTAATTTCTAATTTTTTTATAAGGGCAGTATTATTATTTAGTATAGTTGATTATCCTACATACCCTCCTGCAAGACAGCATTTACCCAGGGGGGATGCTTTTTTTACTCTTCCATGCCATAACAAAAAAGAACTTCCACATTAGGGCTGTAGTACTACTTAACGACCAAAGATAGCTCGAAACTGATACGTATATTATATAGCAAAAAAGAACTGCTACATTAATGCAACAGTCCTACTTAATAAACAAATATAGCTTGAAACTGATACATATATTATGTAAAAAGGACTGCCGCATTAATGCAGCAATCCTCTATATACGTATAATATCAGATTTATTTACCCAATCTTGCCTTTCCCAAAGTATCTGTAGCTATAATGGCACAGTAAAGTTCTTCAGGTGTCACATCTCCTGCCAGATTATGTATGGTCTCCCCCTCAACACAGGCATTTTTTGCCATAGTATGAATTTCTTCATCAGTAAATGTTCCAAGCTCTGAAAGAGTAATCGGAAGTCCCACTTCCATACAAAAATCCTGTACTTCTTCAAATTCTTCCTTTGGCGCACCCTCAAGTGTCAGTTGAACCAAGGTTCCGAAAGCTACACAATTGCCATGATAAGCCTCATGACCACCTAAAGAAGTAAGTCCGTTATAAAATGAATGTGCCGCAGCACAGTTTACATTATCCGCTCCCACTCCTGAAAGATATACAGCCGCCTCAATAACTGCATCTAAAGCCGGAGTTACAACTTTATTTTCACAGGCTGCTATGGCTGCCTTACCGTAATTTCTCAAGGTATCATAGCAAAGCCTTGCAATAGCCATACCCGCTCTTGTAATTCCTCCGCCCTCGAGGCTTGGAGACTCGGTACGCAAAGACGCACGACCTTCAAAATAAGTAGCAAGGGCATCACCCATGCCCGCAACCAGGAACTTCACCGGAGCAGCTGCTATAACTGCACTGTCTACTAAAACCGCATCCGGATTTTGAGGATAGAACAAGTATGTGTTAAAACTTCCATCATCATTATAAATAACTGAGAGTCCGGTACATGGTGCATCTGTAGCTGCTACTGTAGGTATTATAACTATCTTTCTTCCTGAATAATATGCACTTGCCTTGGCTGTGTCCACTGCTGAACCTCCACCTACCGCAACTACTACATCAATATTGTCGGACTCTACAATCTCCTGCATCTTCTTAACTTCATTAACACTGGAGATTCCACCGAATACTTCATATCTACGATAATCTTGCGTACCTTCAAAACTCTTTTCCAAACCTTCATGGCAACTTTTGTATCCGCTGTTGGAACATACAAAAAGCCATCTCTTGCCCATATAGCCCATTTCCTTATGGAAATGAAGCAAGGCTCCTTTTCCCTGAACATACTTTAGCGGTGCACGCATCATTCTTAAACGCTGCATATAAACCTCCATCAAATTATATTATTAAAGTAATGTGAAAAACTTATCATTACTTTTCGAGGTTTATTGTAGCATAGTTTAGTAAAAAATACCAGTGCATCTTTAAGAAAGTCGGGTTCATATACAATAAAGGTGTATAAGAAAGTTTGTATCTTTATTTGTTAAAGTTAAAGCAACCCTGTGTATTTAATTATATTTCCCTTTTACTTCCTTGCATTTCTTTCCCAGAATACTCCGTCCTCATAACCTTGTATCCTCTTATCGGCATCTGCCATTTCAAGCCTTTTCTCTGCCCACACGCAGTACTGCTCGTTTTGTTCTATACCTACATAATGTCTTCCAAGTTTTTTAGCGCATACCGAGGTAGAGCCCGAGCCTAAAAACGGATCAAATACTATATCTTTTTCATTGGAGCTTGCCAGTATCAGCTTAGCTAAAAGTTTTTCAGGCTTTTGTGTAGGATGTGCGGTATTTTCCGGCATAGACCAATAGGGTATGGATATATCGTCCCAAAAATTGGACGGATAGGTATTCCTAAAGTTGCCCTCATCGGTTTCTTCCCAGTCTTTGGGATTTCCGTCAACCTTATAAGGAGCTACAACTCTTCTCCTTGTCTTTACAGCCTCTACATTAAAGGTGTAGTATTGGGACATGGTGGCAAACCATATATCCTCCATGCCGTTTTTCCAATTATATAATGCCCCTCTGCCCTTTTCTCTTTGCCAGGTGATCCTGTTTTGAATATAAAAATACCTTTTTAATACACTTGCTATAACTATACTCGACTTCCAATCACAGCAGACATATACGGAGGCGGTATTTTTAAGTAATGGCAGCACCCTCTCTATCCATGCCTTTGTGTATTCCTCGTATATACCGTCCGCACTTTTTTTGAATTTATTTCCGTGGAAGTCCTTATCTATATTGTAAGGAGGGTCAACAATCAATAAATCTATAAATTTTTCCGGCATTAATGAAAGTATTTCAAATGTATCACCAAGCAGGGTCTTATCAAGTATACCGCCTACATCAATCCTTGAATTTACTTTTATGCACCTGTCAAGATACACTTTTCCTTCTTCTATAGTTAAATCTATAGTCTTATTTAACTTAGACTTCATATACATATCTTCCTTTTGTTATAATATCATACATAAAGTACCCAGCGTAATTAATACCGCTCCTATAACCGACTTTATATTTATCTGTTCTCCAAGTATTATAAAAGCCAGTACTAATGTAATTACAACACTGAATTTATCTATTGCTACAACTTTTGAAGCCGCTCCAAGTTGTAAAGCTTTATAATAACAAAGCCACGATGCACCTGTTGCCAGTCCCGAAAGTATAAGGAAAATGAGACTTTTCCTGCTTATTTGTGTAATACCGGTCTGTGCTCCTGCCATAAATACCATGAGCCATGCCATCAAAAGCACAACTGTTGTCCTTATAGCCGTTGCCAGATTTGAATTCACAGCACTTATTCCTATCTTTGACAATATTGCGGTTAATGCCGCAAATATTGCCGAAAAAATTGCAAACACTATATCCATTAATTATCCTTTCCGACTTAACAATAATAAATAAGGCTGTCGCATAAAAAGAAAATAATACCTTATACAGTGATTTTTGCTTTACTCACTACTATATCTTGTATATTAGATTCTTAATACGACAGCCTTTTTTATTTTTTATAAATTTACTTTGCCTTACCCTGATTAGCTACTGCATTCATCTTTGCATTGAGCTCTTCTTCATTTGCAAGATAATAATGCTTTAATGCCTTAAAATTACCATCAAACTCATATACCAAAGGTACAGCTGTAGGAATATTAACACCCATTATCTCATCTTCGCTCAGGTTATCAAAATATTTTACCAAAGCACGGAGTGAATTTCCGTGAGCTGCAATAACTATTCTTTTTCCTGCCTGCATCTGAGGCTTTATCTCACTTTCAAAGTAAGGTACCACCCTTGCTACAGTTTCCTTAAGGCTTTCGGTAAGAGGAAGCATGTTCTTATCTTCTACCTCACGATACTGCTCCTGTGTGCGAGGATTTCTCTCATCACCTTCTTCCAGTGCAGGAGGCATAACCGCATATGAGCGTCTCCAGATCTTAACCTGCTCTTCACCGTACTTAGCTGCGGTTTCAGACTTATTAAGCCCCTGTAATGCACCGTAGTGTCTTTCGTTAAGCTTCCATGATTTCTTTACAGGAAGCCACTCTCTATCCAATCCGAGCAATACCTCATTTAATGTGTGAATAGCTCTTTTCAAATAGCTTGTGTAGCAAAGATCAAAGTCGAACCCGGCTGCCTTAAGCTGGCGAGAAGCCTCCTTAGCCTCTTCAACACCCTTTTCACTAAGCTCTACATCTGTCCAGCCTGTAAATAAATTCAATTTATTCCATTCGCTTTCACCATGACGAATTAAAACTAACTTCATATTCCCAACTCCTTTGATATAGAATATAGTATTGTAACGGTTTATGCAAATTCTTTATCTTTATCAAAATATTATAAATAATGCTTTCTTTATATACTTACACAGACCGTCAGCTCTAATTACTTTTGCAATATGATTATAGCATAACTTATTATTATTACCTATCTGCAAATTGACTTAAACTTAACAGTTAATTCCTATCCTTTTTGTTTACCTGTCATACTTTCTACCGTCAACTTCATAACTGTAGTCCTTGAAACCGCAGCCGGATTAAACTCGAAATGCACCTCATGGTAGCTGTCCGTAAGTATGGTAAGAGCCTTGATCTTCTCTTCTACATCCTCCACGATTTCTATCCTACCTCTGCCCATTACACTGCTGTAATTCATGGTGCAATAACCTCTTTCCTTATCTGAATAAAGCTCATGGTCACAGTCCATCTCAAAAGATACAAGATTATTCTTTTCCAGCAAAGAATACTTATATCCTTCGGTAGCCCCATGAAAATAAAGGTATAATTTGTCATCTTCCACGCTCATACCGAAGTTAAGCGGAAGTATGTAAGGCACTTCCTCATCATTTATTCCGAGCCTGCATACATCACATTTTTTTATTATATCTATAAGTTCGTTAAACTCACTTACCAATCTGTCTTTTCTTCGCATAAGTATCTCCTTCCAATACATTATTAGCTACATAAAATTATTCTAACAAAGACAGGGGGCATTTTCAATAATTAATAAAAAGACTTCACATCAAATACATACTTAAGCCTAAGCTTAAATACATCTTTATGTGAAGTCTTTATTAACAAAATTTACTTTTTAAGCAGGTCTCTTATTTCTTCCAAAAGTGCTATATCAGCAGCCTTCTCTACAGGTTTTTCCTCTTCTTTAGCCTCTTCTTTTCTCTTAAAAGAGTTCATAGCCTTAACCATCAAAAATATACTGAAAGCTATGATTAAGAAATTAATTACATTTTGAATAAAAGTTCCGTACATTATAGCTGACTCGGGTACATCACCCTGTGCCTGTGTAATTACGATCTTAAGATTTTCAAAATTAATACCGCCTATAAGTATACCGAGTATAGGCATAAGTACATCCTCTACCAAAGAAGTAACTATCTTACCGAATGCAGCACCTATAATAACGCCGACTGCCAGATCAACCACATTCCCCTTAAGGGCAAACTCCTTAAATTCCTTTAACATAAATCTCTCCTTAATTTTGGTAAGAAGATTATACCCAATAAGTGTTTATTTTGACAATATTAACTATAACTTATTTATCCTGTATACAATATATTATTTTGTATACTTGTTACAGTCTATAAAAAATCAATCCTTATGCAACACTCTGCTTAAAAACTGTCTGGTTCTAAGTTCTTTCGGATTGTTAAGCACTTCCCTCGGGATTCCCTCTTCTATTACCCTGCCATCATCTATAAACATCACTTTATTGGCAACTTCCCTTGCAAAATCAATTTCATGACTTACCACTACCATGGTCACGCCATCTTCTGCAAGTTTTTTCATAACTTTTAACACCTCTCCCACAAGCTCTGTATCAAGGGCAGAGGTGGGTTCGTCAAAAAGTATAAGCTTGGGGCTTGCGGCTATAGCTCTGGCTATACCCACTCTTTGCTGCTGCCCTCCTGAAAGCTTTGAAGGGTAATAATCATATCTGTCTGAAAGCCCTACCCTGTCAAGTGCCGACTTTGCTATCTCTATAGCCTTTGTTTTTTCCATCTTTCTTGCAACTATAAGCCCTTCTGTAACATTTTCAAGGGCGGTTTTATTTTGAAACAGGTTATAGTTTTGAAATACAAAACCTATTTGCCTTCTTATCTCATATACCGACTTTTTTAGAGGGTGCCTGCAGTCTACCTGTATACCGTCAAGGTCTATACTGCCCTCGTCAGCCTTTTCTAAAAAATTAATACACTTAAGGAGTGTGGTTTTTCCCGAGCCGCTCGGACCAAGTATAACGATTATATCCGACTTTTCTACATTTAAGTCTATTCCCTTTAATACTTCATGTTTGCCGAAACTTTTATGTATATTCTTTACCTTAAGCATTTTATCTCCTTTTATGTATTTGCACCTCTATATACTTAAATATAAGCTGTACCAGGGTGCAAAGGATAATATATAATATAAATATGATCGAGTAAGCCTCTATGTAATTATAGGCATAAGCCGCCTTTAATTTTGCAATGGCGGTTATATCCTGTACCGTCATAAAAAATGCCAATGAACTGCTTTTTAAAAGTCCCACCGTTACATTGCAAATATTGGGCAGTGCCACCACAAGTGCCTGTGGAATTATTATCCTGATGTAGGTAAGAAACTTGCTGAGTCCTACAGATAATCCCGCCTCAAGCTGCCCCTTATCCACTGTAAGAAGTGCCGAGCGGAATACCTCCGAAAGTATTGCAGTTGTATTTAATGAAAATACCGCATAGGCATAATAAATAGCAGGTATCTTAAATATATTAAAATCTATCTTTAGTACCTGTTTTATAAAAAAGTTTAAGAAACTGGGTAATAAACTATATAACAAAAGTATTTGTAATACCATGGGAGTTGATCTTACAATTGATACATAGGTATTTATCAAAAAGCTTAAAGGCCCCTTTGAATTTATCTTTTTAATAGCCATCATTAAAGCCAAAGGCATTGATATCATTAAACTTACTACAGTTATACCGAGTGTAACCGGTATACCCGAAAGCGAAGCCTTAAATGCTTCAATCATAAACTCGGTGTTTAGTTTCATCTTCCTGTCTTTCTAAATTTTGTCGTGGGTAGTTCTTTGTCTTGAAAGTCTCATTTCCAAATGCATAAAAGTTTTTTCTATGATTATGGTCATAGCCCAATATATAAGGCTTAATGCTATATAGGTCTCAAGGTTATATGCTCCTTGATTGTTGTATATTATTAAGTCGCCCTTTCCCATAAGGTCTATAAGTCCTATTGTATAGGCTAAGGCTCCCTCCTTCATAAGGTTTACCAAGGCATTGGTAAAGTTTGGAAGTGCCACTACAAGGGCTTGCGGAAAAACTATTCTTATAAAAGCCTGTAACGGAGTTAAACCTATGGAAAGAGCCGCCTCTGTCTGCCCCTTATCTATGGCTATGTAAGCGGTTCTGAAAACCTCCGCCATAGAGGCTGCAAAAAGGAGGCTGAAAGTAAGTATTACAAAAAATGCCCTGTCATAGTTATTAATGTCTATATTAAAGATAAGTAAAAACTTGGGCAGTCCATAGTACACCATAAATAACATCACTATAGACGGTATACATCTGATTATATATATATAAGCCTGTGCTATCTTTGCAGATACTCTTCCTTTAAGCTTGCAAAAAGCAAGTATAAAGCCGAGTATGCCGCCAAAAAATACCGTAGCAAGCATGATTGCCAGCGTAACCGATAAAAAAGGCAAAAGCTGCGGTATAAATTCGGGTATTTTCATCGGATTAAAAGGACGCATAACTCTCCTCTCATTACAATCATTGTTTCTTAGATTATATACCAGACTGTCCGGGTCTTACAAGCCTATAATAAAAACCCCCGATAACAGACTTAAGCTTTATGCTACAGTTCAGGTAGGTCATTCATCTTCGTCAAAAAAACTAAAAATGCTTAATTTTTATCTGTAAATTGGACGAAGATGAATTCCGGCAGCAGCCTGATGGATATATATATACAATATACACCTTAAAGCAAGCTTTCATTTGCTATATTATACATATATATCTAAAGCACCTGAACTGTAACAGCTTTATAACTAAAGTAGAAGCTGTTATCGAGGTATTAACTTAATATTAAATTATGAAACTTTTCACTGTTTAAGCAGTCTGATATATAAAGCTGATTTTTCAATTTATCCTATTCAACTTTATCCATACTACAGCTTTTGTACTGTTTTGATGAAGATGAACAGCCCCTAAACTGTAAATTAAATTCTTCTTTCTCTTATTATGTAACCGTCTTTATCTCTTAAAAGTCTCTTAGGCATCTCCCATGCAAAGTGATCCGTATGCAACACCTGATGTGCTTTATGAGAGTTAGGAGTTCCGAAATAATTTTTATAAAGAGTCTTGATATCCGGATTTTCATGTGAATGACGGATATTGGCATTCTTATCAAGGAAGTAAAGGTTTTTTCCTCTTGTAAATGCAAGCTCTTCACCGTCATGTATAGGCTGCCCGCCACCGCCTACACAACCTCCGGGACATGCCATGACCTCTACAAAGTCGTATTTTTTCTCTCCACGATCGATCTCTTCTATAAGCTTTCTGGTATTGGCAAGACCATTTACTACCGCAATATGCAGATCTATGTTATTTAAACTGAATGTAGCTTCTGTAAGTCCCGTTTTTTGAGACTGTGCCCTTACCACCTTGAATGCATCCGGCGGACAGTTCTCACCCATAAGTGAATAATATGCGGTTCTAAGTGCAGCCTCCATAACTCCTCCGGTAGCACCGAAGATTATACCCGCTCCGGTAACATCATGAAAAAGTCTGTCCGGTTGTGCATCGGAAAGTGTCTTTGGCAATATGTGAAAGGCTTTTATCATTCTTACAAGCTCTCTTGTAGTAAGTACACAGTCGGTATCATGTCCTGCATATTCCTCAAAGAAAAACTCCATATTGCGCTCACCCTTCTTAGCCACACAAGGCATTACTGCAACTGAGTATATATTCTCAGGATCCACTCCTATTTCCTTGGCAAAATGAGTCTTCATAACCGCACCGAACATTTGCATAGGAGACTTTGCAGATGAAAGCTGTGCAGTAAGGTGTGGGTAGTTACTCTTTAAGAAACGCACCCACCCCGGACAGCAGGAGGTAAACATCGGCTTTTCCTTAAGCTCACCGTTGGAAAATCTTGCTATAAACTCACTTGCTTCTTCCATTATCGTAAGGTCTGCGGAAAATGCCGTATCAAATACATAGTCCGCACCTATTTTCCTAAGTGTATCAAATATCTTTCCTACCGTAGCCTCACCTTGAGTAATTCCAAGCTCCTCACCCCAGGCAGTTCTGACAGCCGGTGCCACCTGTACTACTACGACCTTCTTGGGATCTGCTACCGCTTTTAAGAACTCCTCGGTATCATCTCTTTCTTTAAGAGCTCCTACAGGGCAGTGGGTTATGCACTGTCCACACAGAGAACAATCCGCTTCGGCTATAGTTCTTGAACCTGACACATTGATAGTAGACCTTGCACCGGTACCCTCAAGAGCCCATATACCAAGACCTGCAATCTTATCACAAACCTGAACGCAACGCATACATTTAATACATTTTTGAGAATCCCTTATAAGCGGAAAGCTCCTATCCCATTCCTGGAATTCAAGACGCTCCCCATAAGGAATGTCCGTTATATTCAAATCATTGGCAAGTGTTTGAAGTGAGCAGTTTCCGCTTCTTACACAGGTCGCACATTTACAGTCATGCTGTGAAAGTATCATTTGCACAGTCCTGCGTCTTGCAAGCCTTAGCCTCGGACTGTTGGTATATACGACCATGCCCTCCTCAACAGCATTATTACAACTGGTCATAAATTTATCTTTGCCCTCAATCTCCACTATACATACACGGCAGGCTGCGATTTCATTTATCTCTTTTAAAAAACAAAGATGTGGAATAGGTATACCTGCGCTATAAGCGGCATCCATTATAGAGGTTCCTTCGGGTACAGTTATATTTCGTTCGTCTATTGTTAAGTTTACCATATATGCTCACGACCTCCTTTAAATATTCCAAATCCGAAGTGATCGCATCTTAAGCAGCGACCGGATTCCTGGCAAGCCTCTTTTTTGTTCATACACATTTCAACGCCATTAAAGTCCTTAACTCTCTCTGAAGCCTCTCTTTCTATAAGCTCTACTCTTCCGCAGGCGAAGTGATCTTCTTTATTTGGAATAGGAATATTTACATCACAGGTAATTTCATGTTTATAGCCTAAAAATTCATCTATATTTGCTGCCATAACCTTTGCCGCAGCGATAGCTTTTATGACAGTAGCCGGTCCCGAGGCGCAGTCTCCTCCGGCAAATATACCCGGAAGTCCTGTAAATCCGCCGTTCGGCATGGTAAACATCTTACCCTTTTGTATAGGTATTCCCTCATCCTCATAATATTTGGTCTCAATGTTTTGTCCTATAGCCACTATAAGAGTTTCGCAGGGAATAAACTCTTCAGGCTCACCACTCGGCACAACTGCCGCCCTACCGTCGGTAATTTTTGATATCATCTGCGGTGTGACCCATATTCCCTTTATATGTCCGTTTTCTATCTCAAGTCTTGACGGAGCCTTAAGAGTAAGCATTTCCACGCCTTCTGCCAAAGCACCTTCTATTTCGGCAGGAAGGGCCGTCATATCCGCTATTCTTCTTCTGTATACACAACTTACCTTTTTAGCACCAAGCCTTACTGCTGTCCTTACTGCATCCATTGCGACATTGCCGCCGCCGATTATTGCAACATTATGACCTGTAAGATCATCGTACTTTTCTATTCCTACATTCCTGAGGAACTTGACCGCAGACATAACTCCCTTGGCATTCTCTCCTTCAAGCCCGAGTTTTTTATCTGTAGATGCTCCTATGGTAATGAGGATAGCATCATATTCTTTCTTTAAATCAGGCAACATAAGATCCACACCCAGTTTAAGACCGTGCTTTACCTCTACACCTGTAGCAATTATTGCATCGGTGTCTTCTTCAAGTCTGTCTTTTGGAAGACGATAGTTAGGTATACCGTATCTTAACATACCTCCAAGTTTGGGAAGCATTTCATATACTGTTGTCTGATGTCCCATTATTTGCAAATAATACGCAGCGGAAAGTCCTGAAGGTCCGCCACCTATCACTGCAACCTTTTTACCGGTTGAAGGTCCGCACTTTGGAGGCGGAACCTTACCTGCCATATCGGCTGCAACTCTTTTGATACCCCTGATATTTACAGCATCATCAACCATATTTCTTCTACACTTTGCCTCACAGGGATGTTCACAAATAAATCCGCAGGTTGTAGGAAAGGGATTGTCCTTTCTTATAAGTCTTATCGCATCCGCATAACGCCCCTCTCGTACAAGTGCAAGATAGCCCGGTACATCCACATGTGCGGGGCAAAGGGCCACACAGGGAACAGGCTGTCTGGTCATGCAATTACAGCGCCCGTTTCTTATGTGCTCTTCAAAATCGTCACGACAGATAGTTACAGTCTTATAAACCATATTTGCAGCTTCATAACCGATAGCACAATCGGCAGTCTCGGATATTGACTTGGCAGTTTCTTCAATGAGATCTATTATTTTCATATCTGCCTTTCCGTTAAGCACATCGGTCATCATATGCTTAAGATTTAAAAGACCTACTCGACAGGGAACACATTTTCCGCAAGTCTGGGAATGGCACATCTCTATAAAGGCTCTTGTGATATCAACCGGACAAAGCCCCGGAGGGCTTGCCTCTATTCTTTTATCAAGAGTTCTGTATAGATCTTCGATTACAAGTGTCGCTCTATCCGGTGTAAATATTTCCAAACGGCTCATCTTACTACCTCCTCTGATTTCACTTGGTATGATACACGGTATACCGATACAAAAACATCAAAATACCTGTGATTATTGTCTGTTTTTATAACACATACACAATTACAAGTACTTTAAATATTATTGAATCAGTACAGCAGTATACACAATTTATAATATTATACAAGAACACGAAAAACTGATAACTGTTACTACAAGGTTATATTACTTACAGTTAAGACATACTACTGCCTCCATCCGTCCTTTACCTGAACTTATAAATAAAATTTAAACCTTTTCAGTTTTTGACGAAGATGAATAATCCGGCTGCATTGTAACATATATTGTATACTATTAAGTACATTCTATAA
>ERZ773009.1467-NODE-1467-length-16100-cov-7.146588_pt1 | contig 16100 bp, 14 predicted proteins | sample MGYA00580663_ERZ773009 | MGnify/ENA primary metagenome ERZ773009 (study PRJEB29015, sample SAMEA2737969) | human oral metagenome | biome: human oral; feature: human-associated habitat; material: dental | place: China | collected 2026 ... | reverse complement strand
TCTTTGCGGATCCAGGATGTCCTGGTCAACGAGGTCTCAATGAACATTCTAATGGTTTGTTAAGACGAAATGGACTTCCAAAACAAATGGATTTTACGAATATTCCTCAAAATTATTTATCAGCTATAGCTGATAAAAGAAATAGAATTCCTAGGAAGTCTTTAAATTATCAATCACCATACCAAGTTTTTCTGAGTTACTTGAAAAGTCTAACTTAATTTGACAATTTAGGTTCTTTCTAGATTCTAGCTCCGTTACTATCTACTCGATAGCCATCCACAGTGGTATTCACTGCTAAAGCCCCTGAAGCATTGACGTAGTAATACTTTCCTCCTACTTGGAACCACTGACTAGACTTCATAGCCCCTGAACTCTCCAAATAATACCATGTCCCGTTTTCATTGAGCCATCCTGTCTGCATCTCACCCGAAGCCTTCAGGTAATACCAGTAAGAGCCATCCTTAACCCAGCCAGTTGACATGGTCCCATTGTCTTTAAAGTGGTACCAACTGCCATTTATTTTCTTCCAACCAGTTGCGAGTTTCCCGTTCTCAAGGTAATTCCAAATACCGTTTTGCTTCCTCCAACCATTCTCCACCGATTCTGTTTCCGTATACTGGACATATCTTCTCGATCCACTATAGGATAGGTAGCTAAGCCATTTATAACCGTCCTTTTCTACGATTTGGTCGTAGCTAACATTTTCACCAGGATAGTAGTAGTCAATAACTTGTGCTGTACTTGACGGCTGGTTTCGAATGGCAGATTTTTGAGTAAACGTATGAGTCCCACTAGACGCCAACCCTGATTCTATAGGACTTCCAGTTCTACCATCATTCCCTACCAAGTCCTTAAAATGGATAAACCCTGTCATAGAGCTAGCTTTAACTATTCGACGGTTATACCTCTCTCGAACTCCATAGTTGTACTCTTCAATCTCAATCTGATCTCCCATTACATTTGAAACCCAGGCAACATGACCATAATAATCTTCTGTAGACCAAGCAATAGACCCAACTTCTGGCTTGCTATCAACACGGTATCCTTCTCGCCTTGCCCGATACCCCCATTCATTCGCATTACCGTAGCCAGGCGGAATTTCAAAGCCATTTACACTACTCAAACGAAAGGCCACGAAAGACGTACATTGGCGAGAATACATCCGCCACTGGTCAATTTCCACACTGCCATTTTTGTAGTGAAGCGGATAGTCATCTCCACGCGCAAACGATCCATTCCCTCCAGAATAGGCATATACACTATCACCCGCTACTAGCATCAATCCTACTGCTAAAAAAGGAACAACCTTTTTAACTGATTTTCTAAAAGAAACCCCTGTCTCTGTTACTGTAAATGGTGAAATTTTCATTTTTCCTCCTTGAAAAATAATATAAATCGAAGATTGCCTTCACTTAAACTATACTATCATTTAACATTCTATAAGTCAAATTTTTGATCTATTTCCAATGCACATGACATTGATATTTTCTTTGCGGATCCAGGATGTCCTGGTCAACGAGGTCTCAATGAACATTCTAATGGCTTATTAAGACGAAATGGATTACCGAAACAAATGGATTTTACTAATATTTCTCAAAATTATTTATCAGCTATAGCTGATAAAAGAAATAGAATTTCTAGGAAATCATTGAATTATCAATCACCCTACCAAGTTTTTCTGAGTTACTTGAAAAGTCTAGCTTAATTTGACAATTTAGGATTAGCTCCCAAGAGCTAAAAGTCACAGACCCAGATGGGATTGTGGCAAAGCTCCAAGTCACCTAGTTAAATACGAGATCATCCCCCATCTGTTAAAGATACGGGGATTTTGTTTTTCTGATGAGAAAGCCAGATTGTTATATTTCCGCTTCCAAAATGATGGTATAATAATTAAAAGAAAGGTGTAGATATGTTAGCTAAAAATATAATCTATTTAGAAACGTCATCTATCTTTGACTGGGTACAAATTATTTCCTACTTATCAAGAGAGGAAAAGGAAGTGATGTACCAAGTTGCAAATGACAGAATTAAGCGCTTGTTTAAAGTCGAAAATGAATTTTATCTTTGTACGATTTTTTACAATGAGCAAGTTCAAGAGATATGTATCCAGGCGGAAAATCAGCCTATTTTTTCTGCTGAGGCTAGAAAAGTTATTAGCAATTTTGTCAGAGATTGGTTGGATTTAGATCAGTCGTTAGATGACTTTTATCAGTTTGCACAAGAAGATAATATTTTATATCCTTTGGTTCAGAAGTTTTACGGACTTCGTTTGATTGGTGTCCCAGATTTTTATGAGGCTATTACTTGGGGAATTTTAGGACAGCAGGTAAATCTTGCTTATGCTTATACCCTAAAAGAACGTTTTGTCAAGAAATATGGCGAAGCTTTTCACTATAACCATGAAACTTACTGGCTTTATCCAAAGCCTGAGATGGTTGCAAATAGTGTGGCTGAGGAGTTATTGGAGTTGCAAATGACTCGTAAAAAAGCAGAATATTTACAAACAATATCAATGCTCTTGTATCAGGGGACCATTTCAAGAAGTTATTATCAAAAGTTAGATACAGCTGAGCAAATTGAAAAAGAGTTGCTTAAACTTTACGGTGTCGGTCCGTGGACGGCTCATTATGTGATGATGCGATGTTTTCGTATACAATCGGCTTTTCCGATGGCTGACATTGGATTGCAGAATGGCATATCTTATATACTTGGTCTAGATGAGAAACCGTCTAAGGAATTGCTATTAAAGTTAAAAAAAGAGTGGGGCACATGGTGTTCATATGCAGTTTTTTATATTTGGCGTTTGCTTTATTAGTTGATTTTCATCGAAAAGGAGAAGAAATGTACAAAACTTATTACAAATCCCCAATCGGCCGTATTCTCATTATGACGGACGGAAGTGCCCTGTTGGGACTATGGCTGGAAGGACAGAAATATTATGGCGCAGGCTATGATTTGGAGCAAGCACAGCAGGAGGAAACAGAAGTCAGCCAACGCGTTGTTGCATGGCTAGATGCTTATTTTGAGGGGGAAAATCCCCCAACAGATGAGATTCTACTGGCTCCTCAAGTGACTGAGTTCAGAAGCAAGGTTCTGGCAGTGTTGCAGAAGATTCCCTATGGTCAGACGGCTACCTATTCAGATATTCTACGAGAATTACAAGCCGAGTATGGTAAGATTGGCTCGGCCAGAGCAGTCGGTGGTGCCATCGGGCACAATCCTATTTCCATTATAATTCCCTGCTACCGGATTGTCGGAAGCGACGGCAAACTAACTGGTTATGCCGGTGGCCTTGATAAAAAAGCCTTTTTGTTGAAACTAGAGGCGGGGGAGAAGACATCAGGATAAATAAAACTATTGATAAGCTAAAAAAGCACCCTTCGGTGCTTTTTAACTTACTTTAAATATGGTAAAATGGATGTGATTAAATAGGAAAAGAGTATAAAATGGCGAAAAAATCAAACGCAAATATTGGATTTGAAAAGGAACTATGGGATGCTGCAGATTCACTTCGGGGGCACATTTCAGCGTCAGAGTACAGAAAAGTTATTGTTGGTCTAATCTTTTTAAAATATGTATCAGATGCTTTTGAAGAAAAATACCAACAATTACTTGTAGAGGGTGACGGATTTGAGAATGATCCTGATGCATATTCAGAGGAGAATATTTTCTTCGTCCCTGAAATAGCTAGATGGCAATTTATTGCGAGTCATGCCCATTCTTCGGAAATTGGCACAGTCTTGGATAAGGCCATGCGTGAAATTGAAGAGGATAATCCAAGTCTAGAGAATGTCCTCCCTCAAATCTATGCCAGTCCAGACTTAGATAAGCGAGTTTTAGGGGAAGTTGTAGACATTTTTACTAATATTCAAATGTATGAAGGTGAGAATGAAAAAGATTTACTTGGGCGTGCTTATGAATATTGTATTGAACAGTTTGCGGCATATGAAGGAAAACGAGACGGTGAATTTTATACTCCGACCAGTATCGTAAAAACGATTGTAGAAATATTAAAGCCTTATAGAGGCTGTGTTTATGAAATCGCCACTATCGGATTGATACAATTTAACCCTTGGTTCAGTCAAAAAGCGGCTTGAAATAAAGGCTTTTCTGCGTTATTCTATCTTTTACGAGCGATTCTCCTGCGAGGCAGCAGAGCAATGCTTCGAATCCTATAATCAAATTTGCACCTCTTTTTAATGATAGGAAATTATCGTTAAAAGGTTCTGACTAATTGTCATAATATTCAAGTTTCAATTTCCGAATCAAAACACAAATCCAAAGACACAATATAGATTTCTATGCGAAGTGAAGGTCGCTTGAAATATGGCGTTTCCGTATGCTCAAGGGTGGAATTGTCCGAGTCCATTTCCTGAAATCGCCACACAGGGCAGATTCTATTAATTTATATGCATCAATTGGTGCTAGTTGTAAAAGGGGGTATTTACAATAGCTTTTAAGAAGAACAGAGAAATGAAGGTTTATGGATCAACGGGAGCAGGAAATATCATGGTTCCTCAAATCAGACTGCAAGGAAAATGGCTACAAGAGTTGGGCTTTGACATTGGAGAGCCGTTGAACGTAGAGTGCGAGGGTGGTCGTTTGGTTATTACACTCCGGGATGAAGTTATTGATGAGGGCGTGGCGTATCATCAGTAATAATGTGATTATGGTATTGTTTTGCACAGAGCGTCGATAGATATAACTATTGGTGCTTTTTTCATTATCTAATGAAAAACTAGGCTTCGTTAAAAATACGCAAAAGTGCGTAATAAATAATTATGGATAATTGAAAATAGGGTTCCCAAAAAATTAACAAAAAAGTGTAAATTCAGGATTGCCAATCGTTAAAATGTGTGCTAGAATATACATAATAGAAATACTGGGACAGGAGGTGCCGAGATGGCAGATGTTGTTAGGAAAATTGAATTTGAAAAACTTTTTAACTCCACCACCATGTTTTATGTGAATGATAAATATGAAGAGGAAATGGAGAAAGAGGTACAAGCCAAGGTTGATGAATTGGCTGGAGAATTACAATTTATCCATTCGAAAGAAGATTTGAAGCAGTACATTATTGACCATAAAGATGCACTTGATAACCTTACAAGTTTGATGGAAATTTCAACTGAGCGATTTAAGAGAATGGTTTCCATGATTAGAAAGGACCGAGGTTTTGTATTCTCCACAGAATGGGGACTAGGCAAAATAAGAACGGCAATGATGGACAGCCCTGCAATAATGGAAAGTGTATTAGATCTGTTGTATGACGGCAGAAATGATGAAAGAATGAAAGCAAAAATCCCATTCTTCTATTTGGATAATATGGGAATTACAGAAGCTACATTAGCAAAATTGCAGAATAAGGACTCTATCCGTTTGTTTGTGAAAAGAGGACTTGAAGGAAAATACAGCAATAATATCGGAGATTTGATTCTTGAAGATATAGAAAGAAAAATTAATCAAGTTTGCGTTAAGCATGGTCTTGATTATGAAAAGAATGTTAGGGTGCCTATTCTAGATAGAGCTGTCAGCTTTGTTTTAGAATCACCAACAGATCCTAAAATAATAATTGATGTCTCGTACAGCGTCACAACATCAAGCGCACAAGGAGATAAAAAGAACGCTGCTAGAAAAACGGAAGATACTCTTAAGAAAGAACGTGAAAAAGGTAATCAGATCATTTATGTTAATTTCTTGGATGGCGCGGGCTGGATAGGACGTCAAGCGGACATGAGAGAAATTCATAGATGCTCAGATTATGTCATCAATTTTAACAACTTGAACCTAATCGAAGATATCATAACTTCGTATGTAGAAAATCATATGTAAATCGGAGGTAATAGACATGAATGCAGAAGAGAGAAAAGCAAAACTTAAAGAATACACTGATCACCCTGAAAAAGCTGTTCGTACTGGAATTCCAATCATGTATCATGGACAGAGAAGAACATTTCCTGCGTATGAAATTCCTCTTGAATATCTGGTCTACAATCCATATAACGGAAGAATCGGTAGCGTTGTAAAATCGTATGAGAGACAGAATCACCAGATTGATCCTGAAGATCCTCAGGATAAATTATTGATTGAAAAATTCCTGTGGGAATCAAAGGTTGATGCAAATAAGAAGACAAAAGAACGCTTGTTGAAGGAGCATCAAGAAAAACACGGTATCGTAACAGCAGATGGTATTATTATTGATGGAAACAGAAGAGCAAGTCTTTTGAATAATATTATGGCTGATGATAGCATTCCATTTAACGAGAAGAGTCATTGCCAATATTTCGTTGCTATTATTTTGCCAGAAGACGCTGACAGAAAAGAAATCCTAGCATTAGAGACAACTTATCAAATGGGTGAAGATGCAAAAGTCGACTACAATCCAATTGAAAAGTATTTAAAATGCTCTGATTTAGAGGGCGAAGGATTTCATGAAGAAGATATTGCACGAATGATGGATGATACGAAGAGTAATGTTACAATGTATCTTTCAGTTTTGAAGTTGATGGAAGAATATCTTGATGAGTTTGGTTATACTGGTATGTATACACAGTTGGAAAAGAATGAAGACTCATTCCAAAAACTTGACAGTGCGCTTAAAAGATACAAAGCGGGTGTTCCATCAATGTGGAATTATGACCCAGATGCAGATGTTTCAGATTTGAAACTGATTGCCTTTGACTATATTCGTGAGGGTTTTGAACAGACGCTGTTCAGAAACATTATTAATGTTCCATCTCCAAAGAAACCTGCTGCAAGTTTCTTTGCAAAGAAGGAAGTATGGGAGCCATTTAGAGATAGGCATTTTGAAATTGTAGACGATATTCAAGAAGAATCTGTCGATGATGTTATGGCAACTAATCCGCCTGATTTAGGATGTGCATTAAAAGCAAGAGATAAGCAGTGGAAGCAAAAGGTTGAGGATGATTTCGAGGAAAACTTTACTAGAAGTTTAGATAGTCTGAACAATCATGCTAATTCAGCAAAACCTCTGCAGCAGTTAATAAAGGCCTGCCAGGCATTAGAGGTTGTTGACACTGAACAGGCTGGATTTACTGATGATGCGAACGTTAAGGGTTGCGTAAAAACATTAGAGGAATATGTAAATGAGTTTAAGAAAATTCTTGGAATGTAGGGGTGATGGTGCATGAAGAGAATTTGTCTCGAATCGAATGAGGACTCGTCTAAACTATATATTACGGGCGATATAGATGATATCTTTGCTAACAGAAGGGCAGCAAGATATATAAAGGACACAATAGAATTTACTAAAGCTTATGGAAAACTGATTGTAAATGCAGAGAAGGATATCAATAAAACCATTGATAAACTGAAAAAGGTGTGCGAATACATCTCTGCAGAATTAGTTTTTTCAGGAAAAGTATCTGAGGCAGTAAATAACTATGCTTTGGAGGAAGAAAAATTCCATATTTTTTCGGAAAAGGCACGATTGATTAGAGATAACTGCTGTGACAAAGAAGACTTCCAAAAATTTGTAGATTCATTAAGTATTAATTTGAAAAATAGAAGTTTGTATGAGTTGCAGCTTTTGTCTGCCTATCATTTGGCTTTTTCACAGAATGCGTGTAATTTTTCTGTGCCTGGTGCAGGAAAGACAAGCGTGGTGTATGGAGCATTTGCGTACTTATCAAATCTGCCCGCTGATGATAGTAAGTATGTCGATAAACTTCTCATAATCTCTCCGTTAAGTGCCTTTGGTCCTTGGGAATTAGAATATGAGGAGTGCTTTGGTGAAAAACCTTCAACTAAACGACTGAACGGTAAAGTATCTGTGGATGAGAAAAAACAATATTTGTATTCTCGTACACCTGCAAAAATAACTCTGTTATCATATAACTCAGTGCCGTCATTAAAAGATGAACTTATTTATTTTCTGAAAAATAACCAAGTTATGGTTGTTTTAGATGAGGCACACAAAATAAAAAATACAAGTGGTGGAATAACGGCAAATGGTGTGTTGGATATTGCACAGTATTGCTCGTCTAGAGTTGTATTAACAGGAACCCCTGCACCAAATGGATATGAGGATTTGTACAATCTTTATAAGTTTATTTGGCCAACAAAAAAAGTTATTCCTTTTGAAATATATCAGCTGAAGGATATGAGTAAGCAAGAGTCGGATAGCAGAGTTGAAACATTATTGAATGCGGTGGCACCGTTTTTCATTAGAGTGAAAAAAAGTGATTTAGGTATTCCGATGGCAACTGAGCATGAACCAATAATTGTTCCAATGGGATCTGCACAAAGAAGAATCTATGATGTAATAGAAAAGAAATATATGAATGAAATTGTTTCTTCAAAGGGTAATAGTTTCAAGCAAGATCTCATAAAGGCTCGATTAATTCGAATGATGCAAGCCGCTACAAATCCAAACTTGCTCAGTGTGCCATTGCAGCAATTTGCAAACAACGAGGGGGTTGATGCTAAAGAAGTGGTTGAAGACTCTTCGCTTATAAAAGAGGTATTAGAGTATTCTAAGAATGAAACACCGGCAAAATTTATCAAGGCAAAAGAATTAATTGAGAAGATCATTGCATCTGGAGGCAAAGTTGTAGTTTGGGCCATTTATGTAAAAAATATATTAGACTTCCAGGAGTATTTGCTAGAGAATGGTATTGACTGCCGTACACTTTATGGTGCAACACCTGTCGCTACTGGAGATGAAGAGGATGATGATACAATAGAAACCAGAGAAAAGATAATTGCTGAGTTCCATAAAGAAGATTCATCTTTTAAAGTTATAATTGCAAACCCATTCGCTGTATCAGAATCTATATCCTTACATAAAGTATGTCATAATGCAATATACATGGAGCGAAGTTTTAATGCCGCACACTTTATACAGTCAAAGGATAGAATACACCGTTATGGTCTTAAACCAGGAATTGAGACCAATTACTATTACTTGCTATCAGAAGACTCAATTGATTCCGTAATCAATGATAGATTACGAGCAAAGGAAGAGCGCCTTAGAGAAATTATCGAAAGTATGCCAATTCCTCTATTTTCAAATGTGGAATTGGAAACAGGAGATGATGATATTAAAGCGTTAATAGCGGAATATGTTAGCCGAACTAAAACGATGTAATTCCGTTGGAAACATTGATGGTATTATTTTCCTGGTGTCAATGTTGAACGGAAGAAAGAAAGTAGGATTTTCCGAATTAGTAAATAGGTGCGCATTAGAAAAAGGTGTAACCATACATTGCAGTGGTGCAGTAGCATTCTTACAGTATCTTGGATATATAGAGAACGATGGAGAAATAGTTACAACTACGGATAAATATGCTTCTATTGATTCGAAAGAAAAGAGTGTTGTAATAAGCAGCCTTGTAGAAGAGTGCATAACAAAATTAACCGAAGAAGGACTCTTTGATAAAGAAGGATTAGTATTTGATGCTGAGCAAGGACACTTAAGTATTAGGCGTTCAGCGTTCCCATTAGCGTATGCTTCTATTAGAAATTTTCTGACGTTAGCAGGAGTTTTGGAACGAGAGTTCAATGGGGAAATTGGTATATCTGATAGCTATGAACAAGAGTTTTCAGCTAGACTAAGAAGTAGAAAAGACAAATTCACCTTAGAACAGTTGATGGAACGTCAAAAGGAACAGAGTAGAAGAGGTCTAGAAGCAGAAGAGTTTGTAGTTAGATTTGAACGTAATAGAATACCGTTAAAAGCATATAAAATTAAGAGAATCTCTGACTTTGATGTATCTGCAGGATATGATATTGTTTCATTTGCTGATGAAAGTAGCGGAATATATGATCGATTTATAGAGGTGAAATCCTTTATTGGAACTCCACACTTCTATTGGTCTGAGAATGAAGCTGATGTTGCTAAATTGAAGGGTGATAGATATGTATTGTGTTTAGTTGAATATGAGCGTATGAAGGATCCTGAATATGAGCCGATATTCATTGTCAATCCTTATGAAAAGATTTTCAGCGATAATACTTGGTTAGTGAATACCTCCTCGTACAAAATACAAAAGATATAGGGCATGGTAAAATCCATGCCCTATATACTCAGCTTTTATACATTTCAGCTAATCTTTCTGCGATAGCCTCTATTACAGGAACACATACTGTGTTGCCAAGTAAATCAAAGGCCTCTCGATCTTTTAGAAATGATAAATCATAATCTTCAGGGAATCCACACAAACGTTGTCCTTCTCGTATGGAAAGGCGTCTAAGACCACCGTTGTCAACAATTCCTAAATGAGACACATCCATCGCAACCAAAGTGGGTGCAAGTGCATTAGGATCTAATATTTTAGTGAATTCGAAAGATAATTTTCCAGCAACAATATTATAACCTTTTGGCTTGGTTTCGTCTGGAATTCTTCTATTCTTTTCACGCTTTCGAGGATGCTCCAATGTTAAGTATCCCATTTCTACTAGTTCATCTAAGAACTCTTGCAGATTTTCCCTAGAATAGAATGTGGATATTTGTTTGGCAGTAAGCGGCATTCCATCCATCCAGTCTATACCGATTTCTTCTGCCCATTTTTTCTTTCTTCTTTCTTTAAGTAGAAGATTAAGAAAATCACATTGCTCCTGTGTTGTTTCTCCTTTAAGTCCTAATTCCCAACTATGTATGTTGTCTTCTCCGCCTCGCTTATCCTTGATGGCTTTTCCCACTACCTGTTCTGGGGTGAAATGACTAAATAGTTTTTGAGTAAATGGTGAGTCTATAACAGGTAAACCTGATTCTAGTATATCTCCAAGTAGAACTGTGTGTTCGTCAAAATTATCTAGCGATATGTAGGCATCTCGGGTCCCTACAATATACACTCGTTTTCTGGATTGCGCTAATCCAAAGAACTGACTATCAATGAGTCTGTATGAAACAAAATAACCGAGTTGTTTTAAATGAGTCACAATGACGCTGAGTGTGCGACCACCATCATGGTTGATGAGTCCTTCGACATTTTCAAGCAAAAAACCATAAGGCTTTTTTGCTTGGAGAATACGTTCGATTTCGAAGAAGAGAGTTCCTCGAGTGTCTTCAAAGCCGAGCTGAAGACCTGCCGAGCTGAAAGGTTGGCATGGGAAGCCCGCTAGGAGAAAGTCGAAATCAGCAATATCCGATGTTGGTATTTCGGTTATATCTCCAGCAACGTCAGAATCCTTATAGTAGTTCGTGTATGCTTTGATAGCGTAGTCTTTAATTTCACTACTAAATACGCATTTTGGAATGAGTCCTTTTTTTCTGAATGCTGTTTCGAATCCTAAGCGTATGCCGCCTAATCCCGCAAATAGATCAATAAACTTAACTTCGTTATTATCAAATCGCTTCCTACGTTCAATCTGAGTTGTTATTAAATCAAGACATTTCTCAGAGAAACTATCTCCCTTAGCGTAAAGTTCGATATCATCATTTTGAGTAGGAGTGATATATATAGTCTTGGCTATTTTTTTCTGGTCATCTGGTAGTGGATTTCTACCCGAACCTTCACGCTTACCTCCGTGCATTACGAATGTCTCCTTTGTTTAATATTACATAATTAGTATATCATAAAACACTTGATTTCGCAATGTTTTTAATCAAGTTTAACAAAAATTATAAAACTCACATTTTGTACATTGACAAAGTGCAAAAGTTTGGTTACAATCGTAAATACACAATTTTACGTAATTGTTAAAATACGAAAATATTGTGCTAAATAGTTAGAAGGAGAAAAAGATGGCAGGTGAATTTGGTGCATTTATTGCACGCAAAAGAATTGAAAAAGATTTAAAACTTAAACCTATCGCCGAGAAACTGGGTGTTTCGGTTGCTTATCTGTCTGACATTATAAGGGGGAGGCGTAACCCACCAGATAAAGAAGGATTAGATATCTTAGCAGCAATGTTAAACTTGAATGATGCAGAGAAAGCAGAAATGTTTGATCTTGCAGGAAGAGAGCGTAACCAGGTAGCATCAGATCTGACTGAATATATTATGGATGAATCAATTCCTAATGCACGAGTTGCATTTAGAAAAGCACGTAACGCAAATTTAGGAGATGACTTTTGGAAAAAAGTTAATGATATAATTGATAACAAGGAAGATCCACAATGAGTTATAACTTAAATAATCTAATGCCATATATTCCTGCATCAGATTATGAAAAGGTTGCTACTGAATTTCTTGAAACGTATTATCCGCAAGCATTGAGTAGTCCACAGCCTGTTCCTATATTGGATATTGCAAAAAATGAACTGAAACTAGATCTGAAGTTTATTTGTTTATCAGAAGAGCTGGATATATATGGTATGACCATTTTTGATGATGGGGTGGTCGAGGTTTATGATCCGGTTAAAGGACTGTATGATAAAAAAAAGTATTCTCGTAAAACAGTACTTATTGATCCAGATGTTGTAAAAAAAACAAATGTCGGATGCCTAAACAATACGATTGCACATGAATGTGTACATTGGTATAAACATAGAATGTATTATCTTATGCAACGACTTGTTCTTCCTCGCCACGCAAAGTTTTGTAAGTGTCAGGTAGATCAGGTAGGATATTTTTCTAATGAAGAAGATATTCTTGAAAACCAAGCTGTTGGAATTGCACCCAAAATACTAATGCCGAAGCAGATGTTTGTTAAGGTGGCAGAAGAATTAGGGATTAACGATGAACAGGCTAATTGGAGAGAAATCAATAGATTAGCTGATTTTTTTAAAGTTTCAAAGCAATCCACAATAATAAGATTGGAAGAGTGTAACATTATTTAATCTTGCTGTGTAAAAGCAGCAAGAAAAATTTTTGCTAATGAGTTGACAAAAAAGCGTAATATTTCAAACCCCTAGATAGAAAGGAAGGCGAATAGTTATAGGAACAGAAGCGTTAAAAATTACAGGAACAATAGAGTTTCCTTGTTGTAAAAAACAAAAAAAGGTTTTATACGGTCACCCGTCGGGGATAGTCTCGGATAACAGAGGTTTTTGGTAATTACATTGATGTTTACGATATGACACAGGCAGTTGAAGATGGCGCCACTCGGCCCGTCTATTATGAAAGCCGTGTCATGCATTTAAAACTAGATGAAAATATCTTGCGTTTGATTGATACAGAGTATGACTTGATGGCACAAAGCGCTGAATCACATGCGATTGATAGAAGCAAGAAGGAATTGGGGCGTCTTGATAGTATTTTAGGGGCCGATCAAACTATTAGTGCCTTGTGTGAAGATATCATTACTCATTATGAAGAAAATCGTGCGCAGGAATTAACCGGAAAAGCAATGATTGTTGCTTATTCTCGTCCGATTGCGATGAAAATTTATCGTACCTTACTTGAAAAGCGTCTGAATTGGACAGAAAAAATTGGAGTTGTCATGACTTCTAGTAATAATGATCCGGAAGAATGGCATGATATAGTAGGGAATAAGCGCCATAAAGAAGAGATGGCTAAAAGGTTTAAAGACAATGAAAGCCCATTTAAGATTGCTATCGTCGTTGATATGTGGCTGACTGGATTTGATGTTCCTAGCCTTGCAACTATGTATGTATATAAGCCAATGCAAGGTCATAATCTTATGCAGGCAATCGCTCGTGTTAACCGTGTATACAAAAATAAAGAGGGTGGACTTGTAGTTGATTATATCGGTATTGCAAGTGCTTTAAAGCAAGCCATGAACGATTATACAAATCGAGACAAAGGTAACTTTGGGGACACTGATATAGCTAAGACAGCTTTACCAAAGTTTGTTGAAAAACTAGAGGTCTGTCGTGATTTGTTTTATGGGTTTGACTATTCAGAATTCATGCTCTCTAAATCAAGTGATTTAATCAGAGCTAAAACAATTAGTGGTGGGGTAAACTTCTTGTCAAGTGTAGACAAGGAGAAGAAGAAAGAGCTCTTCATAAAAGAATCGTTACTCTTACGCCAAGCGTTATCACTTTGTCGTTCTTTGCTTACTCCTGAGCAACGTTTTGAAGCAGCTTATTTTGAAGCAGTCAGAACATTACTGACACGAATAACTGGGGAGGGTAAAAAGCTTTCTCTGAAAGATATTAATAATCGTATCAATGAGTTACTAAAAGCTTCTATCAAGAGTGAAGGTGTCATTAATTTATTCTCAGATATTGATACAGGATTTTCGTTATTTTATCCTAAATTTTTAGATGAAATCTCTAAAATGAAGGAAAAAAACATAGCGGTAGAACTCTTAAAAAAATTATTACAAGAGCAGATTACCTTATATCAAAGAACAAATTTAGTCAAATCCGAAAAGTTCTCTGAAATTCTTTCGCGAGCGATGAGAGCATATCTGAATGGCATGCTTTCGAATAAAGAAGTTATTGCTGAATTAATGAAAATAGCCAAAGAAATGGCGAAAGCTCACGAAGAGGGGGATTCTTTAGGTCTTACCGATGAAGAATTAGCTTTCTATGATGCTTGGACGCAACCACAAGCAGTCAAAGATTGTTATGAAAATGATGAGCTTGTTGCAATGACTCATGAATTAACGGAGACATTGCGCAAAAGCAGAACTATTGATTGGCAGAAAAAACATTCTGCGCGTGCTCGTATGCGCATGCTTGTTAAACGGCTCCTTAGTAAATACAAATATCCACCGGAGGGTGTCGAAGATGCCATTGTGACTGTTATCAAGCAATGTGAAATGTGGACGGATAACCCTGATAATAATTATGAATCGTATTCGTTTTCTGACCAACTGATGGCTGCTGAAAGTAGTGTAGAATTTGAATCGAAATAAAATTTGACCGGTTATGCCAGTGGCCTTGATAAAAAAGCCTTCCTACTGGAGTTGGAGGCTGGGGAGAAGATTGAATAAATCTTTCTACTCAAGACTTTTACATTTTACTGGTGAGAGCCTTTTGCTTGCATTAATAAACTAAAAATCCCCTTTGTCACTTACAGCAGCTGACAAAGTGGATTTTCATTAGTTGATATGCCATTGTGTGGCCAGCCAGTCGGCAAAGTCAGCATAGCGCTCTTTGAGAGCCTCATGATGACCGTAAGGATCAAAGACGGAGCAAGTGGTAAGGATTTCTTTCTGAATCAAGCGATGAATTTCTACAGCATAAAAAGGAGCTTTGGAAAGTCGATTTGAGTGATTCGCGCCTTCAGTCTTTCCATTCTGCAAATAGACTAGACAGTCCTTGTTTTTCAAGTCCTGTGTCCGGCAATAGTCGCTAAAACCTGGGTACCAAAAAGAACCGCAGATAGAAAAAACACAGGGAACTTCGCAGACACTATAGAGACTGTAAACAGCTGCTAGTCCACCGAGAGAGTAGCCACCATAGGCAATTCTCTTATCATCCAGTAGGTAGTGCCGTCTGATTTCTGCTAATATACCGTTGAATAGTTTCTGATGGTAGCTATCTGCTCTACCACCAAAATCGGGATTGCCAGGCTTTAGAGCATTGGCTTTCCAGGGTGTATAATCATCCAGCCTGTTGTTTGATATTAGTCCGATCAAGATTACTGATGAAGAAAGCTTGCTCAGGTAGTTTGTCTGTCCATCATTTAGCAAGATTGCTGGATAAGGTCGTGATCCGTCATAATCTTGGGGCAGAGTAATATTGACAGTGATACCCTCCCAGACAAAGGCCTTATTTATTGATAAAGTCATTGATTTTCTCGAGTGAGTCGATTACAGCAGGACCATAATCCATAAACTCATCATAGGAGATGGTCATAATTTTCTGATTTTTGACCGCTGGGACATCTTCCAGAACTGGATTGGCTTTCATTAGATCAACTGCTTGCTCATCCATGGACTTGTTGCGGTCGCTGGTTACGTAGATGATGAGTTCTGGATCCATAGAAACCAGGTTTTCCAAGGTTAAGCCAGAGGTTCCAGTCGCTACATTGGTATAGCCGAGCTGGTTTAGCAGACTTTCTTGCAGAGCAGATTTATAAGCACCGAAAGTCTCATCGTTATATGCACACATGATGAGCGCTTTTTTCTTTTCTCCTTGGCTAGCCTTATTCGCCTTCTTGACAGTGTCAATTCTTGCCTGTAGCTGGTTGGCATACTGATTGGCCTTATCTTGAACGTTAAAGATGGTTCCTATATTCTTGACATCTTCAACGATATTGCCTAGGTCTTGCTTGGTAT
>ERZ773009.1463-NODE-1463-length-16138-cov-2.413045_pt1 | contig 16138 bp, 15 predicted proteins | sample MGYA00580663_ERZ773009 | MGnify/ENA primary metagenome ERZ773009 (study PRJEB29015, sample SAMEA2737969) | human oral metagenome | biome: human oral; feature: human-associated habitat; material: dental | place: China | collected 2026 ... | reverse complement strand
TGGCGAGGTTGAGCCGCCTGGAGCGTACCTCATGATGAGCCGAGCGGGGCTTGCGGATGCGCTGCAGGGATTGCTGCATTGTCCCGTGGAGCGGGACAGGCCCCTGTCGGCCCTCTCCACCCTGGGGGTGGGTGGATGGGCGCAGTGTTACGCCGAGCCAACGGAGCTCGAGGACTTCCTCGTCCTGCGCCGGTTTTCCCATCAGGAAGGCGTGCCCTTTCATATCGTCGGAGGGGGGAGCAACGTCGTCTTCGCGGACGGACCGATTCCGGGCGTCGTCGTCTCGACCCGCCGATGGAGCGCCGTCCGGTGGCTGCCGCGGGAGGACCGCGTCGTGGCGGACGTGCAGGCGGGGCATGCCCTTGCTTCCTTGGTGGCTGCCTCGGCGAAGCGGGGCTTGACGGGGTTGGAGTTTGCCCTGGGGATCCCCGGGACCGTGGGCGGCGCCGTCGCCGGAAACGCGGGGGCCGGAGGGCGGAGTGTCGGCGACGGGCTCGAAGAGGTGCTCTCCGCGGAGCCGGACGGGACCCTTCGCAGGTGGAGGGCGGGGGAGTTCTCCTGCTCCTATCGCAGGTGTTCTCTCTCGGAGCCGGGGCGTTTGCTCCTATCCTGTAAAATAGTCCTCGGACTTGCCCCCAGGGGCGAGATCGAGGAGAACATGGAGCGCTTCCGATCCGCCCGGAGGATACAGCCTCATGGCGGCAGGAGCGCGGGCTGCAGCTTCAAGAACCCGGACGGCGAGAGCGCCGGACGCCTTCTGGACCGTTGCGGCTGTAAGGGGATGGCCATAGGGGATGCCGTCGTGTCCGACAGTCACGCCAACTTCATCCTGAACCGCGGCCGTGCGACGGCGGGGGATGTTCTGTCCCTGTTGCGGGCCTGCCGGCGCAGGGTGTTCGAGCGCACGGGGGTCCTGCTCGAGCCGGAGGTCCGGTTCCTGGGATGGGAACCCGCCTGGGATGAGGAGCCTGCCCCGGATGTGAGGAACGCATTGTGCCGGGCTCCCCGGTCTTGTCCTTACGGGGAAACTTTTTGTTGAGGGAGCGGTGTTTTGCGTCGGATGAAGTTTCTTCTGTTCGTGATGTTCCTCGGCGGAGTCTGGCGCCTCTACGAGTACAACGAGTGGATGTCGCTGAAGGGCTGCCGTATTGAGGCCGACAATCAGGCTCTGGAGAAGCGTTTTTGGAAGATCCTTCCGGCGCGGAGCGTGCGTTTCTGGCTCTTCTTCCTTCGGGATGCGGAGAGGGTGAAGGAGTTTCTGGAGCGTGCCTCGCCTGTGACCGTGTCCACCCGCATGGACGGGTTCGGCCGTTTCGTCACCACGATGAAATGGCTGAAGCCATGGCTGAGGGTGCAGTGGCGCGGCCGGCTGTGGTGCATCTCGCGGGAGGGCCGCATGTGGGATGCTTCGGACTCGGGCGAATCGCCCGGGGGCCTGGAGGTGAAAGGGCCGGTCTGGCACCTGGCTTCGTTGAGCGACGATGTGCGGCCCATGCCGTCGGGGGTCTTTTCGTCCCCGATATCGATCGATGCCGTCGCCGCGTTTCTGCAGGAATATCAGGATTATCCGTGGTTCGGCACCGTGAAGGAGATCGTCCTGGACCGCAGGGCCGGGGCCGAACTCTACCGTTTGACCCTCGAGAGGGGAAAACAGAAATTCGAGCTCTTGATACAACGGAGCAAATATGGCGGCCAGGAGCTGGGGGCCATGTTGGGGGACATCCTGGAGAAGCTTGCGAAGGAAGCCGGCAATCACAGGATCGACGCCACTTACGAAGGGAAGATATTGTTGCGGAGTCTACCCGGCGGGCCAAACGAAGGGAGTTTGAAATAATTGCATAGGGAGACGGACATCTTAGTCGGACTTAGCGTTGGAACCACGAAAGTCACCGTTATCGTGGCGGGAAGGGACCCGCGCTACCAGGATTCCGTCCAGGTGATCGGCGTGGGATGCTCCCCTTCACGCGGTATCTCAAAGGGCGTTATCGTCAATTTGAACGAGGCTACGGAGTCCGTCCTGAACGCGGTGAGAGATGCCGAGAACATCGTGGGACAGGAGTTGACGTCGGCCGTCGTTGCGTTCAACTCCCTGGAGGTGAACAGCGTCATGACGGAGGGGATGGTGGCGCTGGGGGGACGCGAGCCCAGCCGGGTCGAGATCCCGGATCTGGATCGGGTGATCGAAGCCGCTCAGAGTCGGCTTTCCCTCTCCAAGAACACGCTCTCCGTGCATACGATCCCGGTCCGTTATTTTCTGGACGACCGTTCGGTCGACGAGCCTCTCAATATGACGGGGATGCGCCTCGAGATGGCGCTTCAGACCGTTTCCGTCCCAAAGACCTATGTGCAGAACGTCATCACCTGCGTCGAGGATGCGAGGATACATGTGGAGGGCCTAGTTATCAAGCCCCTCGCCTCCTCCTTGGGGGCGCTGACGAACGAGGAGATGCGCATCGGGACCGTGTCCCTGTCCATTGGGGGCGGTTCGACGGGCCTCGTCCTCTATCAGGCCGGCCGGCCTTTCAAGATTCGGAGTTTCCCCATCGGCGGGGACCACATCACAAACGACTTGGCCGGGGTGCTTCGGATCTCCCTGAAAAAAGCGGAGGAGCTCAAAAAGCGCCTTTTCACCGAGGATGAGGAGACGCTTCGGCGCGAGGGGATCGACGTCGGCCTGGCCCTTGACGTGATCTGCGCCAGGGTGGAGGAGCTGTTTGTGGATCATGTTCGGGAGGCGCTTCGGGAGTGCGATCCTCAGCTCTTCCCCGGAGGGGTCGTCCTGTCCGGAGGCGTCGCCGGGACTCCCGGGATCGGGGAGATGCTCTCCGATATCCTGAGTATGCCGGTCCGCATCGCAAACCCAGGGGCGCTCTACCCCATGCCCCCCGGCCGCGAGGACCCAAGCTATGTCAGTGCGGCGGGGCTTCTGAGGTATATTCTGTACCACCGGCGTTATCCGCATCTTTTCATCGAACCGCCGCAGACGGAGCTGCTCCCGCTGCCGAGGGCCGGGGTCAAAGAGCCCGTGGAGCCCTATCGAAGTCCGTCGTCGGGGCCTAAATGGAACATGAAAAATATGCTGGATAAAATAAGGGAAAACATCAAAGACCTGTTTTGACGGCTGACGAGTGCCTGAACCGTAACTTTAAGGACGATTCGTGTTTCTTGACGAGGATGCAATGGCCGAAGCGGCACGGGGCCAAACGTCGGATTCGGAGATCGGCAGGGAGGACTATCGATGGAGCAGACTCAAATGTTTCAGCTTACTGATTCCATAAAACAGCGGGAGAACATCATCGTCTTCGGGGTGGGCGGCGGCGGCGGCAACGCTTTGAACCACATCATCAACTCCGGTTTGGAGGGCGTGGAATTCGTCGCGGCCAACACGGATGCCAAAGCGTTGGCCCTGAACAAGGCTCCCAACAAAATCGTGTTGGGTGAGAAGCTGACCCGCGGCCTCGGAGCGGGGGCCAACCCCCAGGTGGGGATGGATGCCGCCAAGGAGTCCATGGATCGCATCAAGGAATACATCGAGGGAGCGGACATGCTTTTCGTCACGGCGGGCATGGGAGGCGGAACGGGGACCGGAGCGGCTCCCGTCATCGCCGACATCGCCCGTGAGATGGGCATCCTCGTCGTCGCCGTGGTGACCCTTCCCTTCAGCTTCGAGATGCAGAAGCGTTTTCTGACGGCCCAGGACGGCATCGCCCGCCTGAAGGACAACGTCGACGCGCTGCTTGTCGTCGAGAACGACCGGCTTCTGGGACTGGCCGACGAGAAGCTGCGGCTGGTGGACGCCTATCAGATGGTGGACGAGGTCCTGCGTCAGGCCGTCCAGGGCGTGACGGACCTGATCGTGAAACCGGGGGTCATCAATCTCGATTTTGCGGATATCAAGACGGTCATGCGCAACGCGGGGTCCGCGATCATGGGAATCGGCGTGGGGGAGGGGGACAGCCGTGCCGAGCTGGCCGCCAAGGCGGCGATCAAGTCCCCGCTCATGTCCGTTCCGATGCAGGGCGCCAAGGGGATCCTTTTCAACGTGACGACGGGGTCCGACGTCACGCTCGCCGAGATGGCCCGCGCAGCCGAGGTCATCAAGTCCACGGCCGATCCCACTGCCGAGGTGATCTGGGGACACGTCATCGACGAGGAGGTTGGAGACGCCATTCGACTGACCCTCATCGCGACGGGATTCCCGGAGAGCAAGGCCAAGCCGGCGCCGGTTGTGGAGAAGTCCAGGAAGGAAGTCCCCTCTCCGTCCGTTCGGACGATTTCCTCGCTCTTCAGCTCCAGGAAGAACGAGGGGAACGGCTTCGAGGAGGCCCGGCTGCAGGCGCCGGGGGAGGAGGAGACCGATCTGTTTCGAGGGGTCCCGAAGACGGCCTACGATCTGCCCGCCATCTACCGGAAGCGCCAGCAGGAGTAAGGACTTCGGGCTTCTCGACGTAGAGTGAGGGGGTCGGACTATTGGCTTCACGAGAAAGCAGGCGTTATAAACGAAGAGGGGTCTCGATATCCTTCGGGGATATCATGTTGCCGTTCGTGGGTATTGTGGCGATCGGCCTCTTGGTCGTTGCCGGAAAATTGTTCTTCGTGAGCGGAGTCCGCGTGGATCGAAACGCCGTACTCCTGGCACGAAACCGCCAGCCTGTCGAACCCGGAGCGGCGCAGGCGGAGACGGGCGAACGGAAGGTCGTTCCTCCGTCCCCCGAGGGAACGGGGGACTCGTCGGCCTTCGCCGGGGCCTCCTCGGATGCGGCGTTGAATGGAAAACCGCTGGGGCAGCGCAGGGTCTCCATGACCCTGGACGTCCTGGCCATCCCTTATGGGGACGTTTCGTCCGAAAAGGCCGGCCAAAAGGCAGCCTCGCCCAAAAAAGAGGCAGCGCCCAGAAAAGAGGCAGCACCCAGAAGAGAGGTAGTCTCGCCCAAGAAAGATGCTGATGCGCCCAGACCTGCGGGGAAACGCGTGAATGTCGTCGTCTCGCCGCCCCCCAGGTCCCGGAAAACTCCGGTCGAGCCTCCAAAAGCCTCGCCCCCGCCTTCGCCTCGAACTGCCCGTAAGGCTGAACCCGGGCCTGCCCCGACCAGGCGGCGCGAGGTTCCGGTGACGCCGCCGGCGCCGCCCAAGCAGGCTCCCAATCCAAAGAGTCCGCCGTGGCGCGTGCAGGTGGGGGCATTCTCGACCAAGGAGTCCGCTTCCGAGGTTTCACAAAAACTGTCGCAGTCCGGCTATAAGGTGTCCATCCTGTCCGGAGTCCGGTTCCACAGGGTCGTGGTTCAGGCCGGTTCGTCGCGGCAGGATGCGTTGACCCTCGCTTCGCGCCTCCATAAGGAAGGTTTCCCCGATGCGTTTTCCATCCCTCCGCTCGCTTATTGACGGAGGCGTCCCGAGAAAGAAGGAGCGAGCATCATCATGATTCGAGAGGTCCATGTCCCGGGGGCGGAGGACTTCGACAATGTCGAGTCGCTTTTGGCCCTTGCGGCCTCCCCGGGGATTCGCCCCGGTCTGGAGCGAGTCAGGCGTCTTCTGGAGCTCCTGGGGAACCCTCAGGACGACTATCCGGCCCTGCATGTGGTCGGGACGAACGGCAAGGGCTCGACCTGCGCCTTTCTGGAGTCCGTCCTGCGGGCCGCGGGATACCGGACGGCCTTTTACAGCAGCCCTCACCTGGAGAGCCCCGGGGAACGCCTTTTGATTGCGGGGCGCCCACTCGCTGCGGACCGATGGATGGCTGCGGTTCAAAAAACTGTGGATGCCGTGAGGGGAGACTCGTCGCTCGAGGCGGATCCCCCCTCTTATTTTGAGATGGTCACGGCGGCGGCCTTTTGCCTCGCGTCGGAGGAACGGGCGGACGTCGCAGTGGTCGAGGCGGGCCTGGGGGGAAGGCTGGATGCGACGAACCTGCTGGGCGACGTCGTCTGTTCCGTCGTCGCCTCCATCTCCAAGGATCACTCCGAATACCTGGGGGACACGCTCGAGAGGATCGCGGGGGAGAAATTCGCCGTCGTGCGCCCCGGCGTTCCGGCCTGCTGCCTGGGGGATAATGCCGGGCTGATCCCGCTCTTCAAGTCCTTCTGTGCCCGGGCGGGAGCCCTGCCCTACGTCGTCTCCGAGGATTCCGAGGCGATCAACGTCCGTGTGACGGACTGCGGATGCTCCTTCGATTTCATCGGAAAAAGCCTGTCCCTTCGGGATGTTCGCATTCGCATGGTCGGACGTTATCAGGTGTCCAACGCGGCGCTTGCCCTGTCGGTCCTGGAACGGACGTGGGATCGTTTTCCCCGGCTCACCCCCGAAAGCGTTCGTGAAGGGATGGAGGCCGCCTTCTGGCCGGGCCGCCTGGAGGTGGTGCGGAAAGCCCCCCTCGTCGTCCTGGATGGGGGGCACAATGAGGACGGGGTCCGGAAGCTGGTGGAGAGCGTCCGGGAACTCTGGCCGGGCCGCAGGGTCGGAATCGTGTACGCGGCCATGCGGGACAAGGAGTACGGAGCCTGTCTTTCCCTGCTGCAGGGCCTGTCGCCGGCGCTTTATGTCACGGCCGTCCCCGGGCTTTCGAGGAGCCTCGAGCCCGCCGGGCTCCTGAAGGCGGCCGAGGGCTTTTCGTGGCGGAACGCCCCATGTCCCTTCGATTCCCCCCTCGACGCCGTGGAGGCCGCGGCGGTGGAGAACGAAGTCGTCCTCGTCTGCGGCAGCCTCTACCTGATCGGCTGGATTCGCCCCAGGCTGCAGGGGCTGAAAAATGAATGAAGCGGGAGAAGGATGGTTGAAGATGGATCCCTTGTCGAGACGCCTGCGGTGCACCCCGGATCATTTCGCGGTAACGGAGCGGGACGGACAGACGGCCCTGGAGTTCTTGCCGGATGTCTCGTTTGCGGAGGTCCGCCTGTTCATGAGGGGGAGGCTGCTGGATGCCTCGGGCGGGAGGGCCGGGGTTATCCGGGAGCGCCTGACCCCTTGGCTGGGCAAGCCCCTTCCGCTGGTTGCGCCCCATCAGGTCCATGGGGTCTCGATCCTCGATTCCGTGCCGGAAAACGTCCTGCCCCTTACGCCTCAGGCCGACGGGGTCCTTTTGGCGAGTCCCGGCCTGGAGGCGTCGCTGCGTTTTGCGGACTGCGCCCCTGTGGTGGTCATGCCCTCCGGGGAATGGGCCGCCGCCGGAACGCCCTGGGTGCTCCTGATGCACTCCGGTTATAAGGGGACGGTGCAGAACATCGTTCGCGCCGGGCTCGACGAGGTGGCCAGACGTTTCGGGGCCGATGCCGTGCGCTCGGCCTCCGCCTGGGTGGGGCCCTGCATCGGCGGGGGCAATTATCCCCGCACGATGGAGGAGTGGACGGCCCGGGGCCTCGAGGCCTTCCGTGCCGAGAACGTCTGTGAGATGGAGGGGCATTTCTATTTCGACATTGCGGGAGAGCTTCGGCTGCAGCTGATGGAGTCGGGGATCGACCAGGACCGCATCTTCGTTTCGTGTCTGGATACCTTCGAGCGCCGGGAGGTCTGTTATTCCTACAGAGGGGGAGACCGGGAGGACAGGATGTTCCTTCACGCCCGCCTGCGACCGGCCTGAGGCGTTTTTTTGTCCTTCCGGAGAAACTTGCTTCGGGGTATGCCACAAAATCGTCTCCGACGGGGATAATTAAAGCGAAGCAAAAAAGAAAAGGGGCCTCGTTAAGGATCGAAGGTCTTGAGCGTTCGAGACTCCTTTGTCTCATACGAATCCTGGAGGACAACCGCGATGGAATCGGCGATCAAGAGGGTGGGCGTGATTGGCGTCGGCCATTTGGGGCAGCATCACGCACGGGTATATACGGAGCTTTTGGATGCACGCTTGGTCGGCATTGTGGATCGGGACGAGGAGCGTGCGCATCTGATAGGCGAGAATCTTGGGGTCCCCGCCTATTCCACGATGGAGGAGCTGATCGCCCGGCAGGCCCCGGATGCGGTCTCGATCGTCGTCCCTACCAGCCTTCATTTCGATGTGGCCAGGGCGGCGATGGAGGCGGGCATCCATGTCCTGGTGGAGAAGCCGGTGACGACCCGTCCCGATGAGGCCGAGGAGCTGCTGAAGCTCGCCGCGAAGAAGGACCTGGTCCTTCAGGTCGGCCACATCGAGCGGTTCAACAGCGCCGTGCGCTATATCTCCCAGACGGTTCACACCCCGATCTATCTGGAGTCCAAACGGATAGGGCCTTTCTCCCCGCGCATCAACGACGTGGGGGTCGTCTTGGACCTGATGATCCACGACATCGATATCGTCCTTTCCCTTGTCTCGTCCCCCATAGCCCGGATTGCGGCGACGGGGCGGTGCGTCCATACGGACCACGAGGACATCGCCGATGCCCAGATCACCTTCGAGAACGGGGTCATGGCCCACATCCTGGTCAGCCGCGTCTCGGAGAAGAAGCAGCGGCAGCTGGACATCATGGAGCCCCAGCGCCACATCACGGTGAACTACGAGACGCAGACCGTCCAGATCAATCGGTGCGTCCGGGACTCCAACGGGCAGACCGAGATCCTGGAGACGCCGATCTTCCCCAAGAGCGAGCCCCTCAAGCTGGAGCTGGCCCATTTTATCGGCTGCGTCAGGGAGAGGCGCCAGCCCCTCGTGGGGATACGGGACGGCAAACGTGCCTTGGAGGTCGCCATCGAGGTGCTGCGTCAGATCCACGAACGCCCTGCCGCGCAGGGGGATATGGCGCAGTTGGGGGCCGTTTCCTGAAAAAACGGAGGGAACGGGGAACCGCTTGCGGGGGCGGCGGATTGTGTCGAGCAAATAAAAAGGGAGCCCCCCGGGGCTCCGTTTCTTTGTTTCGTTAGCCTGGAACTTGGAAAGGGTGGCTTAGAGCTTTTCGACGTTGGCTGCCTGGGGACCTTTCTCGCCGTTCACGATTTCAAAAGACACCTTCTGGCCTTCGGCAAGGGTTTTGAATCCATCACCAAGAATAGCGCTGTAGTGCACAAAGACATCCTTACCTTCATCAGCCGTAATGAAACCATACCCCTTGCTCTCGTTGAACCACTTCACGGTACCCTGAGCCATCAAGAAAAGCCTCCTAAAACAGAAGAAATTACCGACCCTTAAGACGGTGTAGATACAGATTACAGTGATTGTGAGGATATGTCAAGGGGCAGAGAGCAGCTTGTCGCTGATCCGTGATAATGTCACCCTATAAGTAGTCAGAGAAAATGTCCCCCCCCCCATACGATAGGTCTTTTTGGATAATATCGGCATGGAGCAGGAGCGAGTAAATCCCCTAACCGGGAAACGCTGTTTTTCGCCCACCGGAAGGGTGAGGGAGCGCCGTCATCGTTGTATGATATAATACCTTGGTCTCAAAAAGAAACGTGTTTTTTGAGCCGTTAGCTCAGTCGGTAGAGCACCGGACTTTTAATCCGGGTGTCGTGGGTTCAAGTCCCACACGGCTCACCAGTCCAATTTCAAAAGCGGTCCCATCGTCCAGGGGCCTAGGACACAGCCCTTTCAAGGCTGCGACGCGGGTTCGAATCCCGCTGGGACCGCCAGTTAAAACAAACACCGCATATCACAAGACCACACCCCCCTGATCCTTCAGGGGTTTTACTTTTTTTGACCCCTTATGATATTCATGGAAATTCATATCGGTCAGAGCGAACCCGTATAATAAACTGTAGAAGGACGAAGACCGTTATACGGGAGGGTGGGAATATGCCCCTGACCGAGCTGATGAAGAAGCAGGCGAAGGCTCAAGACAAGCCCTATGTTCCTCCGCGTCGGCTCCCTCGGCTCTCCGTGTTCCCCGCCTATTCACCCGCCCCTCCGCCGAAATCCTCAACGCATTTGTCTCTCCCAGAAAGCCGCCGCACGATCGAGCCAGCCCTCCGCGACGGTCCCCTCGCCCAGCCCGAAGCCGTGGGGAAGACCGTCGAACACCTCGATCTCCGCATCCGTTCCCTGGGCCCGTATTCTGCGTGTCCGCTCCTGCATCGTGCGGTAGGAGGCGATCCCGTCGTCCGTCCCCACGCAGCTGTAGGTGGGCGGCTCGTCCCCCGTCACCTCCGACAGGCCCGTATACTGCATGACGACCGCCGCGGGCCGCGGGCAGCTTTTCTCACCGAAGGCCCCGGTTCCGCGGGAGCCGAGCCAGGCCGCCATGCGCGCCCCGGCAGAGCCGCCCCACAGGGAATAATCGCGCACGTCCACGCCCAGCTCCTCCGCGTGTTCGTGAATGAAGACGATGGCCCGCGCAAGGTCCTCGCAGGCCGTCCCCGCACCCGGACGGTAGATCAGCGCAAACGCGTTGTAGCCCCTCTTCGAGAGCTCCTGGGCGTGAGGGAAGCTGTCGTGCATCGCCCCGACGTACACAAACCCTCCGCCCGCGCTGCAGACCGCAAACCTCGCGCCCGGCCTTCCCCTGAAGAAGAACAGCCCGGTATCGGCCTTACGCGGGTCCGCCCTCATCTCCTCATCGGAGTAGATTCGGTAGAAAATCCGGTTCCCGGCGGACGCCCGCTCCCTCAGGGCGTTCACGATCCCGACGGTCCTCGCGGGCCGGATATGGCTGTACCACGCGAGGCTCAGGCTCCCCAGGGTATCGCCTCCCCAATAACCGGAATCCACGGGAAAGAGCAGCCTCCCGCAGTCGCCGAACAACGGGTCATTGATCACATCCGATATCCTCGTGCTCTCCGTCACCTGCGTCACTTCTCCCGTTTTTTCAGCGTTCGAAGCGGCGCCCCCACAGCCCGGCAGGGCCATCAGGAGTAGCGACAGGAAAAGCCAGCCGTTCCAGTTTCCACGCATTTTCCACAGCCCCCTTCGGCCGCGAGGGGCGCCGTCCGCGTTCCGACACCGTTCCACCAGGCCAGTCAGCAAACCTTTCAAAAGCACCTTTTTCCCCCCTTACCGCTTGTCGAGGACCTCCATGATCTCGCCGATGAACTGATAGTGCGGCGGGCGGTCCGAGTAGATCTCGCGCATGACCTCCGGGTCGATGTGGGCCGGATCGAACTGCTCCCAGTACAGCTTTCGGCAGACGAAGGTCAGGTTCGCCTCGCTGAAGACGACTCCCTGCCCGTGCCTCTCCGGGGTCAGCGAGGTCATCGCAAATTTATCGCAATCCCGTTTCGATTGCGTTCCGAGCGTCAACAAATCCCTGCGATATTTTTCTTCAAAGAAAGAAACGGTGAAACAGTCGTTTTTCAACAGGTACTCGCTGGTGTACCGCAGAGGGTTGACGTAAATCGTCACGATCAGCCGCCCGTCGCTCCTCAATCCCCAGAGGCTGCCAAGGCTGCCCCAGCCGATGGTGCACCCATCGAAATCCTCCAGGGCGCCCGCCGTCGCCAGCGCCCACTGCTTGTCGAACATGTTGAACACGTCGTATTGTCCGTCGCGAAACGTCATAAACAGCCTCCCGTTTCGTTTTTGAAGACGCCCGTTTTGCATACGGTAAAACGGGCGTGGATCGTCTCCTGCCTGCAACTCTAAAAGTTATCCTTCGTATAGTATCCTCTGCGGCTTTCCAATCTCAATACTCGTAATCCGGAGCAAGGAGCCGCATGAGTTCTCTGTCGTGGTGGGTCACCGATCGGACTTCGTTATCGAAGATCATCGTGGCGCCGCTTTCACGGGTATAGGGCTTCCAATCCGGTACACCCTCCGCCGCCGGTTTTCCGCTGCGGGCGAAACTGATCCATGCGTCGCTCATGCGGTCCGCCAGCCGCCTGGCGTCCGGCCCTTTGCCCGTGATGGTGTCCGCACGGTCGATGTTGTGGAATACGAAGGGAATCTCCGCCGTGTGGTAGGAGGTCAGGGCACCGTTCATCACCGGCGACTCCCAGGTGAAGACGTAGGCGTACACGGGAGCACCGCGCTGGTCGGCCTTGTGAGACATGATCTTGAGCATAGGCAGGCGGATGGTCCGCGAGTCGACGTACACGGCGTCAGCCCTCTTTTTGTCCGGATAGGCCTCAAGGAACGCCTTGACGACCTCTTCCGCCTTGTCGCCGTAAGCCGCCTCGAGCCGCCTGTTCGTCTCCTCTGGGCTCCACGTGTTCTGGTTTTCGAACTGCGCTCGCCCCATATCACGGAGCTGGTCGACCGCCGTCCACTCCGTAAGGTTCGAACCGATCAGGAGAGCCACGTCCTTACCCGCCGCTGCAAAACCATCCTTCGTCACAGGACTCGTCGGCAGGAAATCGCCATCGACGACGGGTTCCCAGTAAAGACCGTAGCCGCCGCCCAGAGGCGCCGGCAGTTTCTTCTCCTCAGCGGTTCGCGCAAGCGCCCTGTCCGACGCCCTCACCAACTCCTCGTAGGGCATGGTCTGCAGCGACTCGACGTCCCCCGACCCCATCCCCAGCTCCTCAAGGACGTGATCCGTGATCCTCTCGCTGACCTCACGCGAGGTGAAGATCACGCCCATTCGTTCCATCGCACCGCTCTCCACGACGCTGCGCTTGAACAGGCCCTTCGCCTCCGGCGTCGTCATGAGCGCCAGCACCTTGGCCCCGCCGCCCGACTCGCCGAAGAGCGTGACGTTTTCGGGGTCTCCGCCGAACGGTGCGATGTTGTCGCGAATCCAGCGGAGCGCATCCACCAGGTCCGTGACGCCGACGTTGGCCGAGCGCTTATATTTTTCGCCAAAGCGCGAGAGGTCGAGGTGCCCGACGAGGTTCAGCCTGTGGTTTACCGAGACGACAACCACATCGCCCCTGCGGGCGAGGTTTGCGCCGTCGTAGACCTCCTCCATCGCCGAGGCCCCCGTGGAGAAGCCGCCGCCGTGCAGCCAGACCATCACCGGGCGCTTCCCGCCATCGTCGATGCCGGGCGTCCAGACGTTGAGGTTCTGGCAATTGTTGTCCTGCCTGAAACTTCGCGGCGGGTTGTCCCAGCCGCTGCCCATCCCGCCCAGCCATACCTGGGGGGAGATCGGGCCATAATTGAAGGCCAGCCTCACGCCCTCCCACGGCGTGACCCTCTCCGCCGGAACGAACCGCTCCTTCGCCTCCGCATAGGGGATCCCGTGGTAGGTGTAAATGCCGTTTCGCACGTAGCCCTGTACCTCGCCCGCTTCCGTCCGCACCACCGCGACGCCGGGCCCGGCCGTCGACGTGCCGGCCGCATCTCCGGGCGCAGCCGCCCGGGCCGCAGCGCCCCCCATCAATCCCACCGTCAAGGCCAACGCCGCAAAGGCAAAGATTCTTCTCATATCCGCACTCCTTCCCCATGTCTTCGGCGAGGGGCTTCCGCCACTCCTCAGCATGACGCAAACGAGGCAACAAAACCGGTTTCTTCGTGCCTGTTAAAAACACTCCTCGAAGATCTGCAGAATTTCCTCGTGCGTCATCCGGCGATAGCTGCCCGGAGCGATAGCGCACGAATCCGCAATTTGCTTCAGGTCCGTCTCCGCGTTCGCCCCGAGCTGACGGAGCGTCGCGGGCAGGCCGATATCACCGATGAACTTCGCCAGCGCCTCCACTCCGGCAAGGGCCAACGCCTCATCGCTTTTTTCCTCCGGCGGGATGCCCCACACGTTGACGGCGAAGCGGCGGAATTTTGGAAGCCCGTCCCTGTAGATATGGCGGTAATAGACAGGGTGCAGGACGGCAAGCCCCTCGCCGTGATTGCAGTTCAGGTATGCGCCGAGCTGGTGCTCCATCTGATGGCACTCGAAGTCCATGCGTTTGCCCAGCTTGATAATCCGGTTCTCGCCCATCGTGGACGCCCACAGGAGGTTGCTCCGCGCAACGCCGTCCTTTGGGTTCTTCAGCGCTGCGGGAAGGTTGCGGATGACGCTCCTCATCAACGCCTCCGAGATGTCGTCCGACACGTTATCCTCGTTGGGCTCGCTGAAATAGGTCTCCATAACGTGCGACAGGATGTCGAATCCGCCGGAGGCCGTCTGCCTCGCCGGGACGCTGTATGTGTAGGCGGGGTCGAGGAGGGCAAATTTGGGATTGCACGCGGGATAGTCCCGGCCGGTCTTGACCTTCAAGCTCTCGTTCGTGATGACGGAGCCCCCGTTCATCTCGCTGCCCGTTCCTGCGACGGTCACGATCACGCCGAGAGGCAGGAGCTCGAAGTCGATGACGCCGGGCTTGGCCCAGAACTCGCTCCAGACGTCGCCATCGTAGACCGCCGCCAGGGAGATGGCCTTGCAGCAATCCATCACCGACCCGCCGCCCGCACCGAGGATCAGGCCGATATTTTCGGACCTCGCGAGGGTCGCGCCCTCCATCACCTTCGCGTAGGTCGGGTTCGCCATGATGCCGGTGAACTCCACGACATTCCTTCCTGCGCCATTCAGAACCCCCATGATATCGTCATAGGCGCCGTTCCTCTTGATGGAGCCGCCGCCGTAAGCCAGCATCACATTGCCCTCGTACGCCTCGAGCAGACGGGGCAGGTGTTCCTTCACGCACCCCTCTCCAAAATAGGCCTTTGTGTAATTCTCGAAGACAAATCGGTTCATGGTTCGTCCCTCCGATGCGTTCGCTGTTTTCCCCGTCGCGTCCGTCGCCGCCCGCCTCATTCGTGGATCTTCAACCCGTGCAGCATCCTCACGAAGGCGGGGTCGCCGTGATCCACGATCTCGCTGCGGCCCAGGTCCATCTTCGCGATCGCCGCCATCTCATCGTCCGTCAGGGCAAAATCCCAGATGTCGAAGTTCTCTTCCATGCGCTCCCTGCGGACGGACTTGGGGATAACGGAGACCCCGCGCTGAACGTTCCAGCGCAGCGCCACCTGCGCGGACGACTTCCCGTATCGCTCCCCGATCCCGGCAAGCGCCGAATGGGTGAAGATGCCATGCTTCCCCTCCGCCAGGGGACCCCACGCCTGGGGACGCACCCTATACGCCCTCATGTTTTCAAGCGCCGCCTCCTGCGCGAAAAACGGGTGCAGCTCCACCTGATTCACCGCCGGGATCGTTTCAGCCGTCTCACAGAGGTCCGCGAGGACGGCAGGATAGAAGTTCGCCACCCCGATGGCCCGCGTCATACCCTGCCGGCACATCTCCTCCATCGCGCGGTACGCGCCGTGATAGTCCCCCATCGGCTGATGAACGAGGTAGAGGTCGACGTGATCGAGCCCCAGCTTCTCCAGCGAGGATCGCAGGGCCGACTTCGCCCCCTCGTAGCTCGCGTCCTGCACCCAGAGCTTCGTCGTCACGAACACTTCCTCGCGGGGCAGGCCGCTCTTTCGGATCGCCGCGCCCACCGCCTCCTCGTTGGCGTACGCGGCCGCGGTGTCGATCAGCCGGTAGCCGGTTTCGAGGGCGTCGAGCACGACTCGCTCGCACTCGTCCCGATCCGGTATCTGAAAGACCCCGAATCCCTCCAGGGGCATCATGACCCCGTTGTTCAGCTTCACGTATTCCATCGCCGCAGCCTCCTCGATCGTTGAAATTGCCTCGGTTTTACGGCCCCGAAGGCCGAACCGAAACTTGAGTAAATATGACGGCTCCCGAAACGGCATTCTGTCATAAGATTCTACAAACCGGTTGTTGCTATCGGTCAAGCGCGCTTCTTACGAAAGGACGAAAAACGGGGGGAGAAGATGATCTATACGATGATGCAGGTCTGCGAGGAAACGGGAATGACCTACCAGGGCCTGAAATTCTACTGCAACGAGGGCCTTGTGCCCAACGTGAAGCGGGACGGGAGGAACAGGAGGATTTTCGACGAGCGCGATCTTGCGTGGATCAAGGGACTGAGCTGCCTCAGGGAGTGCGGCATGAGCATCGGAGAGATGAAGAAATATCTGAGGTTGTGCCTGGAGGGGATATCCAGCATCCCGGAGCGGAAGGACATGCTCGAAGAAAAGAGGGCGAGGCTTGCGGAACACATGGCAGCTCTGGAGAGCTCGATCCAATACATCGACGAAAAACAACGATTCTACGACGAGGTCCTCTCCGGAAAAAGGGAGTACGTCAGCAATCTGCTCCCGGCGGGAGAGCCGTAAGGAGGCCGGCCCCTCCTCCGAGAGATAATGCAGGGCACGAATTTCCACAGCCCCGCCTCCCCACGCGACATTCTGTATCAGGCCATGCGTCTCAGGCATTCCCGAAGCTGCATTTTAAGCATTGGATATATCTCCTGAGAACGTCTATCTTGATAGGCAGGCGAGGGCAGCCAAAGCGCCGCTCCGAAA